>WNFA01004798.1_pt1 | contig 16789 bp, 17 predicted proteins | sample 5400481 | NCBI WGS metagenome assembly WNFA01 (sample SAMN13153340, study PRJNA577476) | soil metagenome | isolation source: 120 cm saprolite under Douglas fir tree site 2 hole 1 replicate 2 | place: USA:California | collected 2015-04-18
GACAACGTGACCGCGTACGGCCTGTTCGTCGAGCATTACCAGAAGTACGAGGCGATCTGGAACGGGAATGGCGGCACGGACATCTTCTTCCAGAACGAGATGCCCTACGACCCGCCCAGCCAGGCGGCGTGGATGGAGGTTCCCGGTGTCGACGGCTGGGCGGCCTTCAAGGTTGCCAGCACTGCAACCAGCTTCAGCGGATACGGTATGGCCAGCTACAGCTTCTTCAACCAGGGCGTGAACATCTACGCCGCACACGCGTTTGAGGTCCCCGTCACCCTCCCGGCGTCAAGCCTCCACGATCTGCTCACGATCTTCCTCTCCAAGGCCGGGTTCGGTGGCATCCTGCACGTGGTCAACGACACAGGCGGGTCGTCAACCATCGCCAACCCGGATGTCCCGGTCACCGTGGTGAGCTACCCGTAACGGCTTGACGCCTCGTCTGATCACGGGCCATCAAGCTCCGTCTCCGTGGGCGGGGCTTGATGAGCCCTCACAGCAGCTGGTTCGTCCCAGTGTCTCGACGTCGATGGCGACGACTGTGATGACGAAGGCGGCACGAACAACAGAGTGTATACTTCTTTCTGAAGGAGATACAGCGATGGATATTCTCTCGATTGGGCAAGTTGCCCGCAGAGCCGGGGTCGGTGTGGAAACGGTTCGTTTCTATGAGCGCGAGGGCCTGCTAGAGGAACCGCCGCTGAGGCATGTAAAAATGAGAAAGACTGCCGGAAATGATTGCATAGGTACTCCTGTTCTCGTCGTCTGCGTGCTAGTGGACACGCCCGGCAGGATGCATTATAATTAACACGCGTGAACAATCTCAAAAACACAATGCTCATGCATAGGGCTAACCAATCGAAAACAAGGAAGGTACATAACCGTGCCGTGGTGTAAGTTTTTTCTCCCGAAGATCGCTTCGCCTAGAGTCAGGCCAGATGACCCTGACTTCAACGAATATCTCATGTATGCCAAGTGCATCAAGGGACATGTGCTAAAAGATGCCAACGACTGGATTCTTTGCGAAAACCTACCCGCGCCCGACGCGCAGTGCTGGCAGGAAGGTGGAGAGACGCTCTTCTCGTTGATGGCTCGCAAATCTATTGATGAGCAGGCAGAAACAGGTGAGCAAAAACTCCAAGATAGTGCTGCGCCTCAACCTAGCAAATCCTGAGTTTGCATGAGCGAGCAACCTCTATCCTTATTTTCTTTAGAGCCTGCACCCCGTGTACTGGAAGATGTACATCATCACTTACTAACATGGTATGCGGCTGAACAGCGCGAGTTACCCTGGCGTGCTACCGATGATCCCTATGCTATTCTTGTGTCCGAAATGATGCTTCAGCAGACCCAGGTTGAGAGAGTATTGCCCAAATTTCAACAATTTTTAGCCACGTTCCCCACGCTGGCAGCACTTGCTGCTGCTCCCACAGCAGACGTCATTTCGGCATGGGTGCCGCTGGGCTACAACATACGCGCGGTACGCTTACAATCAATTGCACGACAGGTCATCGCTGAATATGACGGCTGCATCCCCGATTCTATTGAAGAATTGCTCAAGCTCAAGGGTATCGGCCGCTACACCGCTGGTGCTATCGCCTGCTTTGCCTACCGCAAGCAGGCCGCTACGGTTGATACGAATATTCGTCGTGTCTTACATCGTATCTTCCTCGGCCTGGAGTATCCTGCACCCAGGCTCAACGACTCACAGTCACTCACGTTTGCAGAGCAGGTGTTACCACCTGGTGAGGCTTACAACTGGAACCAGGCACTCATGGACCTTGGGGCCACTATCTGCAGCAGCAACAATCCACAATGTACGCGCTGTCCGGTACAAGAGAGCTGCAAAGCTTTCGCAGAGTTGGGCCAGTACAGTCTTTTCCCTGCGGGTGACATTTTCCCCCAACTACGCAAAGTAGCTGAAAAGAAAGCTGGTTACCAAACCCGGCCGTTCACCAGTACGAACCGTTACTTTCGTGGCCGTATCGTCGATCTGCTGCGTACCGTACCTGCTGGGCAGCGTATGACGCTTGATGCATTGGGGCCTAAAATTAAACCAGGATTTTGTGCTGATGATCTTCCCTGGCTCCAGATAATCGTGGCGGGATTGGCAAAAGATGGATTGTTGGACTATGCTAGTGATGGAGTACGATTACCCTAGATAATTCGCACTCTTGTCCCAATCAGGTATACTAGAGCTGATATTTTCACTTGTTAACGGTTGATCCTTTCTATGGAGGTATATGATAGTGCAACTTAAAAGCCTCAACGATATTACGCCGCAGAGTCGGCATATTTTTCTTTCACCACACTTCGATGATGTTGTCTACTCCTGTGGTGGCGCTTTAGGAGTACAGGTCAGTTGTGGGCTTCACCCCCTGGTCATCACCATCTTTGCTGGCACCCTGCCCCCAGGTACAGAACTGAGTCCATTTGCAACACAGATACATAGAAGAATGGGGTTCAGCCAGGATACAGGAGCGGAGACAGTCGTAGCTGCAAGACGTAAAGAAGATGCCCGCGCACTTGACTACCTTCATGCTGATTGCCTCTGGCTGGACTATCCTGACGCCATCTATCGAGGCATACCAGCATATTATGCGGGAAATAGTGACCTGATGGGCGAGGTCGAACCCGGCGACATGTGGATCGACAAGCAATTAGCTCAAGATTTGGTAACGTTGCACCAACGTCTACCTGATACCGTCTGGTATGCTCCTCTTGGTGTTGGGCGCCACGTCGATCACCAGATTGCCTGCTCTGCAATCGATCGTCTGACTCAACGTGGGGCAAACGTCAAGCTCTATGAAGATTTCCCTTATGTACTGAAGGAAGGCGCGCTGGAGGCACGCTTGAAGGAGCTGGGTGGCACATTGGAGCCAGCATTCGTCGAGATGTCTGAGATGTTGCACCTACGCCAGGAAGCAGCAGAAATGTATGCCTCACAGGTAAACGTAAACTTCCGCGACAAACAGGCGATGTACCAGTCAATGGCTGACTATACCCATGGTATACGCCCTGTAGAGACGGTCCATTTGGAGCGCTATTGGACGGCAGGATAAGTCGCAATGCACATTGTCTACCTGGCCTTTGGGTCCAACCTCGGTGACCGCTACAGCAATCTCGCAGCGGCATTACAGCGTTTGCGCGACGTACTAGAAATCCGGGCTGTTTCGTCTATATATGAGACAGATCCTGTCGGCTATCTCGACCAACCACGATTCTACAATATCGTTTGTTCTGGCACGACTGTACTTCCGGCACCAGAACTCTTGAAATGTGCAAAAGAAATAGAAAGTGCGCTTGGACGGTCACCATCGTTTCGTAATGGTCCACGGCTGATTGACATCGACATCATTTTTTATGATGATCTCCGCATGGCACAGGGTGACTTGACAATCCCGCATCCACGCATGGCGGAGCGAGCATTCGTGCTGGTGCCCCTGGTAGAGATCGCACCACAAGTGGTGGATCCCATCAGTGGGCATACAGCACAGGAGCTACTCCAAAACGTCTCACAGGAGGGAGTTAAAAAGCTGGCGCCAGCTTTGCGCATCCCTTTAGACTGAGACATCCGAAAGACTGATCAGTTGTCCTCGTTCACCCTGGTCGAGTTTGAGTTCTGAGAACTATGGGCTGCTTAAGCATCTGCGGGTATATTCTTAAACAGGGCTTGCATAGCCGTGCTATAATTCGGTTACAAAGGAACGTATATACTAGATGGATACCTTTTTTGTACTACGCAGAGGATGTGCCAACAGGGAGCATTTGTGGAGGGAGTTCTGCTAGATCCTGGTCAGTTAGCAAAGGCGGCAGCAGACGTCGCCTCTGATAAAAAAGCCTCGGATGTCATCTTATTAGACATTCGAAATGTCAGCATTATTGCCGATTACTTCGTTATCTGTAGTGGACAAAACACACGCCAGATCCAGGCTATTGCTGACGCGATTGACGAAGAATCAGGCAAACAAGGAGCCAATGTGCTTCACCGAGAGGGGGGGGCAGAGACTGGCTGGTTGCTGCTGGACTTTGGTGATGTCATCGTACACATCTTTGGGCCGAAAGAACGAGAATACTATCGTTTGGAACGCCTCTGGAGTGAAGCTAAAACAGTGGTATATCTACAATAACTTTGACAGAAAAGGTGGTCAACGATGACATTATTCCGTAATCGTACATTTCTTGAAGGTATTGCGCTTGGTGGCATTTGTGGCATTATTATCGGCTCCATTATTGCTTTCACTCTCGGCGAAAGCAGCATAGAAGCTGTACGACGCATCATCGATGAGCGTTTCTCCCGCCACAGAGTCCCTTTCGAATACCTCTCTCAATAGTCTGGCCAAATCTGTCTGGATCGCCTGCAATTTTCGGGGGCACTGCGAGCGTAGTGCTCTTGTGTGCTTAAGCGACCCCATTTCCTATCAATCTCAGTTACTAGAAACGTGAGGACACTACACCACTGCAATGAGGTGAGAACGTGCGGCTTCTGATGATGTTTTTTGTTGTAACGCTTTTGTGTAGTTCGGCCATCTTATTCACACCCACCGTGAGTGCGCATGGGTGTGCTCCTCCTAGCCCTCCGCCCGTAGCGGGTTCACCTGCACCCACACCGGCAAGCAAGGGAGTAGTTCTCCTGAATGAAATCCTCCTAAACCCTCAATCTACCTGGAACTGTTCTGAATCCGGCACATATTTTGTCAGCAAAGATACCTGGGTTGAGTTATACAACCCACAAAACCAGCCGTTTAATCTTTACGTTGTACATGCTTATCTCGACAGTGGCCCCAACACGACCATTTACTACCTTCCCTTTGGATCTGCTATACCAGCACACGGTTTCCTGGTCGTCTTTCCACGCACTGTCGGGAACTTTGCTCCGGAACCTGCGCCCACTATTCGCCTGATGATTGCCAGCACGACAATTGACGAGGTGAAGGTCCCACAGTTGGCAGCAGACCAATCATATGCTCGTCTTACGGATGGAGCAAGCAAATGGCAGGTCTCCAGTACCCCCACTATTGATGCGAGCAACAATTCATCCGCAGTAAGTTCAACTCCCACCTCGACATCCACATCTGCTGGACAGAAGGGACATACGAATGGTAATGGTAACAACAATGCTCCTTTTGCCAGTGGTACACAACCTGCGTGGAGTAAACTCCAACTCCCTACCCCTACCTCCACTCCCACTAGCAGCATCTCCTCGACTCCACTGCCATCTTCGCCTCCTGCAGGCATCGGCTCAGATTTGCCTCGACGTATCGCCATGACGGTCTTTGCCGTGATGCTGGCTTTCATGCTACTCTGGTGTTGGCGGTTGTTCAGAGCATCCTGAATCCGCACTAAATCATCATGCCACCGACCCACTGCGGACAGAATGTTTAAGAGACCAGGCGGTGTTCCTTAGATTCTCTGCTGAGGTTTGGTTTGCCTCCACCCGGCCTGCTTTCTTTTGTAGATTGTCCATGGTATGATTTGCGTGGAGAACGAGGATCAACCATCTCAGGGAGTACATATTTGTAGAAAGACCGTGAGTCAGAAACAGTTATTGATAGCTTCAGCACATCCCGAGTTTTTAGATGCTGCGCTGGACGAATTAAGGCGACTTGACAAAGGTTTTGCAAGCGTCGAGATACTGAACCCAGGTATCGCGCTATGCGCCGACCCTGACGTTACAGCATTGATGCGCGCAGCAGCTAAGCATCGTCCCACTTTCGTGCGCCACCTTGCTCCGGTCCAGGCAGTAGTCAATCTGAGCAATACCGGGCGCGATATTGGCACGCTCGCCCTGGCAATAGCGAACTTACCTGGCTTCCAACAACTGGAGCGAGGGATGCGCTTTGCAGTACAGACCCGCCTGTTGCAGACAGGCGAGCGGCATGTTGAACGGCCTTATAGTAGCGGACACCTGAACCAGGCACTCGCTGAGGCGATTGCAGAAGAGACCGGCGCCCTAGAATCCATCAAAAAACCACAGCTAGTCATTTCCCTGCTCTGCACGACAGAGAAGGGATATATAGGCATCTCAACTACAGAGGAGAACCTGAGTGACTGGCCAGGCGGTATGCGGCACTTTGCACAGACCCCAGAGCAAATCAGCCGGGCCGAATTCAAGTTGTTGGAAGCGCTGGAAGTATTTGGGGTGACACTGCCAGCACACGGCAGAGCGCTTGACCTGGGCGCCGCTCCTGGCGGTTGGACGAGGTTGTTATTGGACGTCGGCTTGCACGTTGTTGCAGTTGATCCGGCCAGGCTTGATCCTCGTCTTATTAAACGACCACACCTTGAGCATTACCACGGCTATGCCGGGACATACCTTGAGGAGCCAACAAAGCAGCGCAGGCGCTTCGCGGTGATTACTAACGATATGCGCATGGATGCCCGCGAAGCTGCTCGCTTACTGGTTCAGGCCGAAAGGTGCCTGCAAGCTGATGGTTTCGTTATCAGCACGCTCAAATTGCCCCATGCAACCCGCGAAATTGACCCGTTGAAGACTCTGAAAGAGGCTTTGAACATCCTCCATAAGCGCTACACTATTGTGCAGGCTCGCCAGCTTTTTCATAATCGCCAGGAGGTTACGGTCATCGCCGCGCAGCCACTGGCTACGAAATAAAACGTCGAAGCCTTATATGGGAAGCAACATACACTCCACCAAAAACGGAGAGTCAGGACACAAACCATGCTGAAGTTCGATCGCCAGGGGCTTATACCCACTGTAGTCCAGGATGATGCTACTAGCGAAGTACTGATGGTAGCTTTCATGAACGAAGAAGCCTTTGACCGCACACGCGCAACAAGCTATACTCACTTTTTTAGCCGATCGCGCAATCTGGTCTGGCGCAAGGGGGAGCAGTCAGGCAACGTACAGGAAGTGCGCGCGATCTTCGTAAACTGTGAAGAAAACAGCCTGCTCATTCGTGTAGTGCAGCATGGTGATGCTGCATGTCACACTGGCCATCGTAGCTGTTATTATCGCCGCCTGCTTCCCGATAGCACTTATGAAACCGTAGCTGAGCGCCTTTTCGACCCGGATATTGTCTACGGCACTTCCAATGCCTCCCTGGAGGCCAAACTGCGCCAGCTCTACGGCATATACCTCTATTTGCGCGACCACGACCTGAGCGAGGAATCCAATACTTCCCGTTTACTACAAGAGCGCAGCCAGGGCTACCTGGTAGCGCGTCTGGCTGATGAGTTGCAGGAACTGGCAGGCGTGCAGAGTGGTGAGCATATCCACACGGGTCGGCAGCCGGATACAATACTGGAGGCGAGCCAGGTTGAGTACTGGCTGCTGCTGCTGGCCGGGACCAGAAACCTGCGCTACGACGATTTCACGCCCCACTCAGCTATTTTACGTGGATACTCTACAGGCAAAACTCAGAATGAAGAGGAGGCAATCGAGCAGCGACAGAATTGTTTGAATATGCTCAATACGAATGATCCTTCTGAGATCGCGCAAGGACTACAGCTTGGCTTTGACTTGATCGGCCAGGCATGTGCGGACGGCGGGGTAAGTCCTCTCGCCCCGGCGGAGTTCGACCTGGAACAGATGCAGCGCAAAGGGTTGTCAGGAAAGTAGCAAACAAGTGCGAAAATATGGTGAAGGTGTGACAGTCGAGTGACGAGAAAGCCTATTCCTGCGAGAATATAATATATATATGACATATGCAAATTTGATAAAAAGCGTTGGCAGCCTGAAATCCAAAGGAGGTTAGGATGGCGCAGAACACTCCTCCTGGTAGAGTGATCTTTCCCGCCGAGGTTTCTCGATTGAGAAGAGCCTGGACGTATCCAACAGGAGATGTCATCGAGTCCTCGCCCGTGGTTGTCGGCACAGTCGTCTATATCGGCTCGCGAGACCATCACCTGTACGCGCTTGAAGCCCGTACAGGCAAGCAGATCTGGAGTTACACGACAGGAGGCGCCCTCTACTCTACACCGGCTTTCGTCGACGGAGTAGTCTATGTCGGCTCCTTGGATCACACGCTCTATGCCCTTGATGCCGGGACGGGCGCTCTGTTGTGGAGCTTCACCACGGGCAATGCCATCGAGTCCTCCCCTGCTGTCGCCGGTGGAGTAGTGTATATCGGCTCCTTGGATCACACGCTCTATGCCCTGGACGCCGGTACTGGTGATACCCTCTGGAGCTACACCACAGCGGCGGGTATTCAATCCTCCCCAGTAGTAGCAGAAGGAGTCGTCTACGTCGGCTCCTGGGACCACAACCTGTATGCTTTTGACGACACTACGGGGGCCATGGTATGGAGTTACACGACCGGGGACAGAATCAGCTCCTCGCCCACGGTCGCTAATGGGATTGTCTACATTGGTTCGCAGGACCACCTGCTCTATGCGCTCGATGCCAGCACAGGCGAGAAGCTGTGGAGCTACCAGACCGAGGATATCATCCTCTCTTCGGCTGCTGTCGCCAATGGAATCGTCTACATTGGTTCGCATCACGGCTCTCTATTTGCCCTTGATGCCGCTGTAGGTAGCAAACTGTGGAGCTACACCACCGGAGGAGCCATCGACTCTTCCCCTGTGGTAGTAGATGAAGTGGTCTATGTCGGCTCACAGGACCACACAGTGTACGCCCTTGCTGCCACCACAGGTGAACGGCTCTGGAGCTACACTACTGGCGGCGCTATTGTCTCATCGCCAGCGGTTGGTATGGGGATGCTCTATGTTGGCTCACAGGATGGAAATGTGTATGCATTCACCAGTGATCGGTTGTGGAGTTACACCACCGGTGGGAGCGTTCAATCATCGCCAGCGGTGGCAGATAGGGTCGTCTATGTCGGCTCGCAGGACCATCGCGTGTATGCTCTGGCTATGCTCACTGGTGAGGAACTCTGGAACTACCTCACCGGGAACAGTGTCTACTCCTCACCAGTTATTGTCGACGAAGTGGTGTACATCGGCGCGACGGACCACATGCTCTATGCCCTCGCGGCCAGCACTGGGGGTAAGCTGTGGAGCTCTACCACCGGGGGAGGCATCCTGTCTTCTCCAGCCGTGGCCAAGGGAATGGTCTACGTTGGCTCGCAGGACCACCGGCTCTATGCGTTTGACGTGAACACGGGTGAGAAGCTCTGGAGCTACACCACCGGAGGGCATGTTGATTCATCGCCTGCAGTGGCCGGAGGCGTCGTCTATGTCGGTTCACAGGATCACACGCTCTATGCCCTGGACGCTTTTACCGGAGCTGAACAATGGAGGTACAGGACAGGAGGCGGCATCCAATCCTCACCAGCGGTGGAGGCCGGAGTGGTCTATGTCGGCTCGCGGGATCATACGCTCTATGCCTTGGACGCCAACACAGGTGAGGTGCTGTGGACCTACAGGGCTGGCGATAGCATTGACTCCTCGCCCACAGTGGCCAATGGGGTCGTCTATGTTGGCTCGCATGACCACCGGCTCTATGCCCTGGACGCCAGGACAGGTGACATGTACTGGAGCTATACCACCGGTGGGGTTATTGATTCGTCGCCAACGGTAGCAGAGGGCGTAGTCTACGTTGGCTCACAAGATCACAAGCTTTATGCGCTGAGCGCTCAGGCGGGTGAGAACCTCTGGAACTACGCCACCGGGGGAAGCATTGTCTCCTCACCTGTGGTGGCTAATGGGGTCGTCTTTGTTGGCTCCAATGATCATAACCTGTATGCATTCAACCAAACGGCTATCTTGTCAGAAGAAATGAGGAGATGAACAGCATGAACAACAATGCTGACAAGTGCAAACAACTACGCGAGCTACATGACCGTCTTACCGCTGAACTGAGGGCATTGAAAGAAAGCGAACAAGAAGAGGAACGCGAGGGCGTAGCAAATCCTCTCGAGATGGTCAACATTATAAAGAGCCTCCAAAAGACGCTCGGCACGATCGATCTCGAATTGCAAAAGTGTTTCGATAAGCACTAGCATCGAAGCGCAGCCTGTAAGGATCGCGACCGCCAAAATCGAATAGAGGTGGTTTCGACTAGCTCATATCATTGTCCCTAATGAATTACCCGATCCAGCACCATGATGGCGAAGATCGCCGCCAGGTACATGTTCGAGTACCAGAACAGCGTGCGAGCCCACTTCTTCGATTGATCGCGCCACAGGCGTATCGCGAGGTAGACCAGCCCGCCACCGAGAATCACAGCTCCGGCCAGGTAGAAGTAGCCCATGATGCCCATCACGAAGAGCATGAGGGTGAGAGCCAGCAAGAGCAGCGAGTAGAGCAGGATTTGCCGCCGTGTCTCCGCCTCGCCCTTGACCACTGGCAGCATGGGTATGCCAGCCTTCTCATAGTCTTTCTGGATCAGCAGCGAGAGCGCCCAGAAGTGCGGAGGCGTCCAGAAGAAGATGATTGCGAAGAGCCAGATAGCTGGCAGGCTCAGGTTGTTCGTGATGGCTGCCCAGCCGACCAGCACCGGCACGGCCCCGGCAGCGCCGCCAATCACAATATTCTGCACCGTAGAGCGCTTCAGCCACATCGTATAAACGAAGACGTAGAAGAGAATGCCGGAACAGGCCAGCACCGCGCTGAGCAGGTTGACGAAGGCGGTGAGGATAATGAATGCGCCTACACCCAGGAAAATACCAAAAACCAGCGCCCGCTGCGGTTCCACGCGCCCGGAGGGCAGCGAGCGGCGCTGCGTGCGTCCCATGATCTGGTCGATGTCGCGGTCGATATAGCAGTTGATGCAGTTCGCGCTGCCCGCCGCCATCGCGCCGCCAAGCAGTGTCGGGATGACAAGGACAAGCGGGGGCAAACCCTGCCTGGCGATCGCCATCACCGCCGCCGTCACGCCGAGCAGCAGCACCGTCACGTGCGGCTTCATCAGATCGACGTAATTGGCGATGGTCTGCCGCACCAGGCCGATCTCTTTTTTCGCCTCGTCTTCTGCTTGCTCCATCTTCTCAATCTCTCCCACGATAAATCGGGGAGCTACCGGCGCGGCGCGCAGTTGATTGGAAGCGAACGCGGCCAGTAACACCAGCGTACCCCAGACGGCGGTCGCGAGAGCGAGATGTAACCCTGCTACAAACGCCGGTTCCTTGAGCAGCACAATTAAGCCGCCAACAACCGCCTGGTACACGAAGAGAAGGCCGCCCACCAGACCAACAATCGCCTGCCCCCGCGCGACTCGCCAGCGGCGCAGGGCTGAAATCACTGTCCAGAGCGTGACAAGGCCGACGAAGACGGCGTAAATACGGTGCAGGATATTGATATCTGCGAGGTGATTGCTCACGGCCCACGAGGCGGGCGTGCAGAGCGGCCAGCCAGGACAGGAGGCCAGCGCCGCGCCGTTGCCGATCACATACGAGCCGAGCAGCATCAGGATGTAGACGAGCAGCGCGTTGGTGATCGCTAGCTGCGCGAATTTGCGCGTTTTCGTGGGATGCTCGGGCGAGGGCAAGCCGTCGCCCCTACGCGCAGGCTTTCCGCTCAGCACGGCAATTGTGATCACGATTGCGAAGATTGCCAGCGCCGTACCCAGGTGTGCCGTAATGATCTGTGGCGGCAGCTTCCAGAGAACCGTCAGCCCTCCCAGCACAATCTGGATCGCCAGCAGCATCGGAGCAGCAATCCCCATCGTGAGCAGCGCACGATCTTTACGTGCCCACGCGATAATCCCAATCAACAACAGCACGATCAAGATGCTGACAGTCGCGGCAGTGAAGCGATGGAACTGCTCAAGAAACACCTGGTATGTTCCAGAGTAATATGCCTGGCCGTAGCAAAGCGGCCAATCCGGGCAGCTCAAGCCGGAGTTGGTAGCGAGTACTGTGCCACCGAGGGCGATCAGAAAATAGGTAACTACAACTCCTGCCCATGCTGCGATGCGTATGGACTTCATAGAAGGACTCCTACTCATTCAATTACTGTGACTGTGGTAGCCACTGCCGTATTCCATATTCAAGCCCGATTTCCTGGCTCTTCATATCGGACTGTTTATTTGAGTCCAGTGTCTCGAAATAGAGCCGCTCATGCCCTTGGGCGTCTATGATGAACAGTATTGGATCATGCACATCTTGCCCGCTCGAGCTCACCTGGACATACACATTGTACAGGTGGTACACAGACTGGAGCTCTTGTGCTGTTCCTGTGAGGAATAACCACTGGTGCAACATCCCATGGGTGATGGACCAGGCTTGCACCACAGCGACGCTGGTGGCAGTGGGATTGGCATTGACGGCGACTAGATCTACCTGACTGGCAGCGGAGGCTCCCAGTTGCGCTTTGGCATCATACATAATCTGGGCCGTCAGTGGGCACAGGGTTTTACAGCGCGCGTCGATTACCTGTCATTGGAAAGCCGCCGATGGGATAGTTAGCCGGGTTCGTCGACTGTGTGCTTGTCTGGTTGCGAGATATTGCGAAAAGCCTGATTCCCCAGGCAGTCCCGGCAATTATCACGAGCGCTGAAGTGGCAATAAAGGCAGCTAGGGCCAATTTATGAATACCATCTGCATTCCGCATAGTCATTTCCTTTCACCAGGTCCGCCTTTGAATGCGTTCACGCCCCCTGTTTTTTCCAGCATTTACCTCTCCACGTTGTGCTGCGATTCTACCGCAATTCCTGTATCATCCGACTGCGAGGCAAGCCACCGGTGTAAGAGGACGCTGAGAGCGATCCCGAAAGGGAGGTCGCCAAATGTCCACATAATACCTGCTCCAAGCTGCTGATCTTGCAAGGCGGAGAACCCGCCTTGTCCTGTAACCAGGTGGGCATAAGGAGCATAAAGGGGTACCTGAGCAAAGCCGAGCAGCACTGCCAGAACAACGTTTTGTGCTATTGCGATTCCCACGCACCCCATGCGTCCAAGGTAGCCCAGGCGGGGATGGAGTGGAGGTGATGACATCACCTGCGTCCAAAAAAGCATGCTCACCGCAAGAAAGGTCACATGTTCACACCAATCGTGGATGGCGGCGTTTGTCAGCGCAAGATCATAGAGGGCAGGCCAGTGCCACGCCCAGGTACCGATGATCAGGAGCCCGCATGAGATGGCAGGTTGTCGCAGCCACTGTCCCACCCGGTAGAAAGCACGCCCAGCTTTCAGCCTTTTTACGAGCCTTCGCGCCCAGCTCGGTAATCCCAGCCACAACGGTAACAGCGGGGCTGCGGCTACGAGCAGCGGAGCTATGACGACCAGTAAGAGCAAATGCTGGATCATGTGAACCCACAAGAGCCGGCTGGAGAGCGTGTCAATGGGGGCAGAACTTGCCAGAAGGAGTGTCAAGATCGCGCCGAGAAAGTAGGTGCCGCGCCAGAACCAGCTATTCCACTGGTATTCACCGCCATCAGAACCGGTAAATGTAGTAGGCATCCTGCCTGGGGGGCAGGTATCCCGATTTATCGAGGGACCGACCCTTGCGGTCGCCCCGGACCTGGCAGCTCTCTTAGCCTGCTCTGCTTTGACGAGTACACGCCATCCCCGGAAGTACAGGATTTCGGCAACAAGACATCCAAGAAGCACAGTGGGCGGGATTGGCCACCCATTTGCATCAACCCAGATGCTCATTGAAATACCTCCGTGCTATCCAACGAAACACTAGACAGGCGTTTCTCCTGTACCGTGGGGCACACGGGAACAGTCGGCTTGCCGGAAAACGCTTCTGGACAAGGGACCTCTACTGCTCTCGTCAGTGATGGCACAGTGGCAAGCCCCCTGGTTGAAGGAAGAATCCCCGTTAGTGATAGCGGGGAGTGTCAGGTCAGATACACACCGAACAGCCACAGCAGGATGCTGGCGACCACAGTGTAGTACCACCAGTAGCCCACCACCTCGGCGATAAACTCATGCCCGGCCAGCCTGCCGCGCAGGATGCGCCCACCGAGCAGCAGGCCGACAAACGCGGCCAGCAGGAGGTGAACCGCCGTAAACCAGGCCACCAGCAATTGCACACTTTCGTAGGCATGGATAGTGACGCCATATTTCAGGGACGCGCCGATCCAGGTTGCGCCCACTCCTGCCACGAGCATGAGCACCCAGGCCAGCAGGAAGAAAAGTGTTTGGTCTGCCTCCCCGGGCATGCGAACTTTACGCTCCCACCAGTAGTAGGCGAGTCCGCTCAGCACCAGGGCGATGGCGATCAGCAGCCCCGGCAAGTAGGCAGGAGCAAAGTCTCCGGCAACCTTGTATTGGCCTTCCGTATTGAGGGCGCGCAGGTAACCGCCTGCGGCCAGGATGGCGAGAACGGCTAGAGCATCCGACAGGATGAGCATCAGGACGCCTGCTCGCGCTCGCGCCACCTTTATGTGCGGCTCCAGTTCGTGTACGTGCTCTAAGGATGTTTCCATCGTATTTTTCCTCTCGTGCTCCTAAACCTCTCCTTGCGGTTGTATGGGTGCTTCTATGACAGCACCGGCAATATCTGCTGCCGGTGTCACTGGTAGCTCCGGCAAAGGCGACCCATAGTTGTAGGGCAAGGAGGTCACCACGGGCAGTTCTTCAAAATTCTCCAGTGGGACCGGGGTTGGCACCGTCCACTCAAGCGTTTTAGCGCCCCACTCGTTGGCAACGGCGCGTTCGCCGCGCACGAGCGTGTATATTACGTTGTAGATGAACGTAAACACCGATGCCGCGATTAGAATGGCAAACAGGCTGGCGATCGTATTGGCAGTGGCAAACGGGGGAGCAATGTTCGCCGACCAGCGGGGTTCACCCTGCAAGCCCGCGTACAACAGTGCCGTGAATGTCCCCAGGAAACCGATTTCAAACAGCCAGAAATGGAGCTGACCCAGCGTTGAGTCGAGTCGACGGCCCAGCATTTTCGGGAACCAGTAGTAGAGGCCGGCGAAAAACCCGAGGACCATGCTTCCAGGGAGGACGAAATGGAAGTGTGCTACGACAAACATGCCGCCGTGCAAAATTTCATCGGTACAGCATTGGGACCGTGACCCAGATTCTGCCACGCCAGAGCGTCCCTATAAGTACCAGGAAGAAGATGCCGGTGGGAATCGAGATTAATTCTGTATCAAGCATGAAGGGGGAGACCAGAGCGTTCTCTGACCCACTCAGGTAGAGGTGATGCCCCCAGACGATCACGCTCAGGACACTGATACCGACCAGGCCGCTCACCAGGAATCGATAGCCAAACACCGGCTTGCGGGCAAACACCGCGGTTACCTCGGCCGCTACTGCCATGGCCGGTATTGACATCACGTACACCTCGGGGTGCCCCATAAACCAGAACAGGTGCTCGTACAGCCAGTTATTCCCGCCGGAGGCGGCAAGAAAGAAGGAGGTCTGGAAGATCCGGTCCATCATGACCATGATTTGGGACACAATGAACGACGGGAACGCGGTCAAACTCAGGATGACCGAGAGCACTATGCCCCAGACGAAGACCGGAAGCCGTCCCCAGGTCATGCCCTTCGTGCGCATCACTATCACGGTCGTCAAGATATTCATGGCCGCTAGAGTTGTTGAGATGGCAAAGACCAGGATAGTGAAACAGTACGCATCCATGCCCGGCGTTAACCCCTGGACTGCAAGAGGCGCGTAACCGGTCCATCCTGTCTGGAATCCGCCAAGGAACAGCGTGGAAAAGAATATAGGAATGGCGGTGAACAGCAGCCAGTAGCTCAGCGCGTTGAGCCGGGGAAACGCCATGTCACGCGCCCCGATCATGATGGGAAGGATGAAATTGCCGAAAGGACCGCTGACCATGATGATGGTAGTGGCAATCATGAGGATGCCGTGCATGCCCACAATGGTGTTGTACGTGCTGGGGTTGAAGTAGATCGCCCCGGGCGTTGACTGCTCCAGGCGGATCATGAAGGCTCCCATCGCGCCAAAGAAAAAGAGGACAAACACGGTGACCAGGTATTGCATGCCGACCACTTTGTGATCGGTGGTAAAGCGGAAGTAGCGCCAGAGGCCCTGATCTTTGCCCGCCAGCTGCAGTTCTTCGGCGGGTGTGGGCTCGCGGCGGCTAAACGCCCACTTGAAAATACCGTTAAAGGCGCCAATGCCTATAAAGAAGAAAAGCACCCAACCGGTGAAGACAGCCGCGACCACGGCGTCGCTAACGACGACGCTTTTGGGGCTGAGCGCGGCCGTCACCCTGTTCACCAGCACGCCAGAGGCTGCAGCGCCCACCACACCAAGTACTATCCCCGAAATCACGCTCGGGAAAAGGCTGTTGATGAGATTTGGACGTCTCACTGTGGCTGCGGTTGTACTACTGGTTGTACTGCTCATAAGTGTCCTCCTTGCCTTACTATCCAGGAGTTGAACTCATTAACACTGACCACATTCACCGCTTCCCACATGTAGGAATGATAGAGCCCGCACAATTCCACACATTGTACTGTGTACAATCCAATCTGCGTGGGGGTGATGACTGCTGTAGTGGTCACTTCCCCCGGGTTCGCATCGACGCGTACCCCAAGGGCACGGATGGAAAAGCCGTGCAGCACATCTTTCGAGGTGACATAGAACTCCACCGGTCGATTCACCGGCAGTTCAATGACCTGAGCTCCCTGGCTGGTCGCGCCATATTGTGGATAGTTAAACGTCCACTGCCATTGCTGCGCAGTCACCTGGAGGGCCAGGGTGTTAGAGGTTGAGGCCGCGGAGGTTTCCTGGTAAAAGGCAATCAAACCCCAGATGAGCAGAAACAGGCACAGCAGGGAAGTGATGCCTAACCACCCGATTTGCAGCGATGGTGTGGGCTGTAAGGGGACGCCATCCTCCGTCGGCCTCTCTTTGACCCTGAATGCGAACAGGCTGTAGCCGAGAAAGACAAAGACGAACAGGGATACCGGCACGGCCAGGACGGTCAGCACGAG
>WNFA01008472.1_pt1 | contig 16782 bp, 18 predicted proteins | sample 5400481 | NCBI WGS metagenome assembly WNFA01 (sample SAMN13153340, study PRJNA577476) | soil metagenome | isolation source: 120 cm saprolite under Douglas fir tree site 2 hole 1 replicate 2 | place: USA:California | collected 2015-04-18
GCCGTGGAAGATCGATGGCCGATCCAGCCCGATCCGGCTGCCGCCACCATGGCTGGGACAGCACACCGACGAGGTGCTGGACGAGCTGCTCGGAGCGGATGCGGGAAGTGCGCGTTTTTGACGAGCCAACGCCGTGACCCTCCCCCGCTTGCGGGCATCCGCGTCCTGGAAGTGGGCAACTACATGGCGGCTCCGTTCTGCTCCATGCAGCTCGCCGACCTCGGCGCGGAGGTGATCAAGGTCGAACACCCCGATGGTGGCGACCAGGTTCGCCTGTCGGCGCCCCTCATCGATGGCGAAGGCTCCGCGTTCATGCGTCTCAATCGCAACAAACGGTCGCTGGCGCTGGACCTGAAGACGGATCAGGGCCGGGAGATTTTCCAGAAGCTGGTTGCAACCGCGGACGTTGTCGTCGAGAACCTCCGCCCCGGGACGATGAAGGACCTTGGGCTGGACCACGAGACGCTTCGCCGCTTGAATCCGCGCCTGGTCTACGTGGCGGCTTCCGGATGGGGCCAGGACGGGCCGCTGCGGGACCAGCCTGGGATGGACATCATGGCCCAGGCGCGCTCCGGCCTCATGAGCATCACTGGCACCGCGGGCGGCGACCCGGTCAAGGTGGGCGTGCCGATGTGCGACCTCGTGTGCGCCCTTTACGGCGCGCTTGCCGCGGTGGCCGCGCTGTACGCGCGACGCACCACCGGCACTGGGCAGTTCATCGACGTCTCGCTGCTCGAAGCCGGGGTGTCATTCGCGATCTGGGAGGCGGGTCGCTACTTCGCCACGGGCGAAATCCCGAAACCCTCCGGTTCGGCCCATCAAAGCGCCGCACCGTACCAGGCCTTTCGCGCATCGGATGGCTGGTTGACGATCGGCGCCACGACCGGATTCACGTGGAAGGCTTTGTGCGAAGGGCTGGGCCTCGAGAGCCTTCTCGATGACGAACTCTATTTCGACGCCAGCCTGCGTCATCAAAATCGCGAGGTCCTTGCCGCCACCATCGAGTCGGTGACGCGCACCAAGCCCGCTGCACACTGGCTGGCCGTTCTCGGCGAAGCCGGGGTGCCATGCGCGCCGATCAAGGACTTCGGCCAGGTCTTCAACGACCCACATCTGCTGGCGCGGCAGTACTTCTGGGACGCGCCGCATCGAAAGGTGGGCAGCGTTCGCCAACTCGGCTCGCCGATGCGATTCTCGGACGCTGTCACGCGGCGCGATAATGCAGGGCCGTTGCTGGGCGAAGACTCGGCCGCCCTCCTTGCCGAGCTCGGTTACAGCGGCCCTGAGGTCAGCACCCTGATCGAGACTCATGTGGTCAAGGTTCCGTCGTGAATCAAGCTCAAGCCGATGAGCTACTCATCCACCAGGACGGCCCGATCCGGTGGCTAACCTTCAACCGGCCGCAGGCGCGAAATGCGCTGACCTGGAACATGTACGACCGGCTGCAGGAGGCGTGCGAGCGGGTTAACGCCGACCGCACCGTGCGCGCGGTGGTGTTGACGGGGGGTGGGGGGCAGGCCTTTGTCGCGGGCACCGACATCGGCCAGTTCCGCGCCTTCAAGACGGCGCAGGATGCGCTCGATTACGAGGCCAGGGGAAACCTGGTCATGAGCACCCTTGAAGCCGTCCGCGTGCCCACGATTGCGGCGATCGCCGGACCATGCACGGGCGCCGGCGCCGCGATCGCAAACTGCTGCGACATTCGCATCGGGTCGCCCTCGGCGCGGTATGCGCCCGCGAGATGCTCGAGTGCGGCCTGCTGTCCGAGGTCACGCCCGATGAAGAGTCGCTCCTCGGCCGCGCGCAGGCGCTCGCAGAGGAGGTCGCTTCGATGGCTCCGCTTACTCAGTGGGCGACCAAGGAAGCGCTGCGGCGTGTTCGAGATCGATTGCTGCCGGAGGGCACCGACGCCGACCTGATCGTCACCTGCTACACGTCGGCGGATTTCAAAGAAGGCGTCGAGGCGTTCCTGGCCAAGCGCAAACCGCAGTGGAAGGGCGAGTAGCGGGCGGCGAGCAGGGCCGGGAAGGTGAGGAGGGAGCCGCTGCCGACGATGGCGTTGACGACGCCGGCGACCAGGCCGGCGGTCACGATCGTCATGACTTGGAAGGTGCTCAAAGGCCGAACGGGAAATCTAATTCAAAACGTTGCAAGGGCGGCCGGGCTTAGCCCGGCCGCGAAAGACCGCACATGAATGCCTCCAGCGCTGCTGGGAGCGAAAGTTCAACTAATCTCATCCTCTCCGGAAGGTGTTCAGGGGCGCGAATCCGGCCGCACGAGTGTCGGGTCAGGGCGAGTATGCCCAGCGGCCGTTGAGCGCCCCGACAAGAGGGAACCGGGACGGTTCCCTCTTGTATCTCAAACGTATTGACACGATGACGCGCTGCGGCGTAGCGTTCTGTGGTGCAGAACGGTACGTACCAGTACCAGGCAGCTGTAAAGACAATCGAAGCCGGTGGAGCGTTCTAGAACAGGAGAGAGATGGTTTCCTTCGAGCTGAGCGACGAGCAGCGTGAGATCAGGGATTGGGTCCACAGCTTCGCGGAGAAAGAGATTCGCCCGGTGGCGGCTCAGTACGACGAATCGGAGGAGTTCCCGTGGCCGGTGGTCAAGAAGGCCGCCGAGGTCGGGCTCTATGGCGTCGACTTCCTGCAGCAGACCTACGCCGACACCACCGGCATCATGCCCGCCCTTGTCGCGGAGGAGCTGACATGGGGCTGCGCCGGCATCGCGCTCGCCATCCAGGGCACCGGCCTTCCGATCGCCGCCATCTTCTCGCAGGGGACCCCCGAGCAGATCGCGACCTGGATCCCGGCCTGCTTTGGCACGGTGGACAAGCCGGCCCTGGGCGCTTTCGCGGTCACAGAGCCCGAGGCCGGTTCCGACGTGTCCTCGATGAAGACGCGCGCCGTCCGCAAAAACGGCAGCTGGGTCCTCAACGGCCAGAAGATCTTCATCACCAACGGCGGCATCGCTGACGTTCACGTGGTCGTCGCTTCGGTCGAGCCCGAGCTCGGGGCGCGCGGCCAGGCGAGTTTTGTCGTCGGGCCCGGAACCAACGGCATCCGCCAGGGCAAGAAGGAAAGGAAGATGGGTATCCGTGCCTCGCACACTGCCGAGGTGCTGCTGGAGGATTGCACCATCCCGCTCGAGAACGTCCTCGGCGGAGTGGAAAAGCTGGAGGCGAAGCTGGCGCGCGCGCGCGAAGGCACGCACACGCGCTCATCGGTCGCATTGAAGACCTTCGAGCAGACGCGGCCGATCGTGGGCGCGCAAGCGCTCGGTATCGCACGGGCGGCGTTCGAGTTCGCGCTCCATTACGCGAAGGAGCGCAAGCAGTTCGGCCGCGCCCTGATCGAGAACGAGGCGATCGCATTCATGCTCGCCGACATGGCGACCGAAATCGAGGCGACGCGCGCGCTCATCTGGCGGGCGCTGTGGGAGGGCCGCAACGGCGGCGAGTTCAAGAAGGCCGAGGGCTCGATGGCGAAGTTGAAGGCCGGCGAGGTTGCGGTCAAGGTCACGGAGCAGGCGATCCAGATCTGCGGCGGCTACGGCTACATCCGTGACTTCCCGGTCGAGAAGTGGCACCGCGACGCCAAGATCTACACTCTGTTCGAGGGCACCAGCGAGATCCAGCGGCTGGTCATCTCGCGGGCGATCGCTCGGGATTAGCGTGGCTCGGGCTGGCGCAGCGCGGATCGCCGCACCTGGCTCGGACGACCCCCGCGAGGCCAGGCGCCTGGAGCGGCGGGCACGCCTATCCCAGGCCGCGCTCGCGATGTTCGCCGCGCGCGGGTATCACGAAACCTCGGTCGACGACATCGTCGCTCGCGCACGCATGTCCAAGTCAGCCTTTTACGAGCAGTTCGAATCCAAGGAGCACTGCTTCCGCGCGGTACTCGCGCAGGAGGGCGGCGAGCTCATACATGCGGTCATCGGCGCGGCGGCCGGCGGTCAAGACCATCGCGACCGCATGCGCCGCGGAATCCACGCGTTCGTGGTCGCGTGCTACAAGCGTTCGGCGGTGGCTCGGCTGATGATGGTCGAGTCGGTGGGCCTCAGCGCGAGCGTCGACGATGTCCGTCACCAGCTGCAGGAGCGCTTCGCGCACATGGTGGCCGAGGAGGTGCGCCTCGCCCTTCTGGACGACCAGTTCTATGCCAACCAGGACCCGCAGGTGTTCGGGCGGGCGGTGGTGGGCGCGGTCAACGACGCGGTGGGTTACTTCCTGACCCATCCCGGCGCCGACGCCGATTCGCTCGCCGACAGCCTCTCCCGGATCTTCGCCCCTTAGGCTGAGCGGCGTGTCCGACCCGCTCAGCCGGGTTCGCCGCGTCTACGACAAGGATCCCGACGCATACCACCGCGCGATGTCGTCGCGATTTTCGGAATGGATGCTCGGCGGACGCCGGCGGAAGGTGGGGGAGACCGTGCGCGGTTTGGTGCTCGACGTCGGCTTCGGCACCGGCCTAAGTCTCCCCTACTACCCGGCTGACGTTCGCGTGGTCGGCATCGATGTCAGCGCGAAGATGCTCGAGGTGGGCCGGCGGTTTGCCCGGGAGCGCGGCCGCCAGGCCGATGTCATGGTCATGGACGCCGAGCGCCTTGCGTTCCCCGACCACGTCTTCGATTCGGTGGCGTTCAACCTGTGCCTGTGCACAATTCCGGACCCTGAGGCTGCCGTCCGAGCCGCGATCCGTGTCGCGAGGCCGGGAGCACCGATGGTCTTCTTGGAGCACGTCCGCAGCCACGTGCTGCCGATCGCGCTGGTCCAGGAGGCACTGAACCCGGTGATGGTGGCTCTGCAGGCAGATCACTTCAACCGGCGGACGGCTGACTTGGTTAAGCGGTGCGGGGTGGAGGTGCTGTCGACCGACCGTTGGTTCGGGGGCATGTTCAACCTTATCGCCGGCCGGGCGCCAGCACGTTAACACCTTCGCTTGCAATCCGAACGCCTGTTCGTTATGATTATCGCAATCATGCGTACGCTCAGCACCCAGGTCAAGCTGCGCCGGTTCATCCGATCGAGCTCGGAGGCGTTCTCGCGCCTGCGTTGGCAGCCGGCCGAGCGCCGCATGGCCGGTCCGATCGTCGACCGCCTGCTGGAGCTTGCGGCCGAGGTACGGGACTCCTGGGCCCAGGAGAGCGTGTCCGGGCGCCCTGGCGAGCCTCTGAGCGTCTTCGTGGCTGACTCCCTGCGGGCGGCCGAGCTGGCGATCAGCGGCGTCGCCCAGGACGGCTCCGACCTCGAGCTGCTCCGCCAGGACTTCGAGCGGGCCGCGCTGCCCCTGGAAGTCTTCCTGCGCGGCCTGGACGCCGAGCCGGCGCTGCAGCGCTCCGCCTGAGCCGCGCTCGCGGTTTCCGCACGCTTGGATCCAAACGCGCTAATCGGAGCGCAACGATTCGCACGGTTGGCGCCAGAGACGCGAAACGCGTGAAGCTATGCGCACAATAGGCGACGCTATGAACGGGAGAACAGTCATTATCGGCATCAATAACTGACGATATCAGGCGGCCGCAGGCCCCTTCCCAACCGGGTTAAGAGCCTCCTGGAGGCGGCTCGGGGTGATGCGGCCCTCCGCGGCGACCGCGCCGTCAACCAGCACGACCGGGACACGGAAGTCATAGAGACGGTGCAGCTCGTCGTCGGCGTCGACGTCGGCGAGCTCGGGGTGGACGCCCAGGTGCTGGAGCATGCGCAAGGCCTCATCGCAGAGGTGGCAGCCCTGCCGGGTGACGAGAACGACGCGGACAGCCAATCTCCTAGGTCCGGCCGCGGCCGTCGAGCAGGACGGTCCAACGCTCGATCTTGACCGGGCGCAGCATCCCGTTCGCCGCCCATGGATCCTTCGCCATCCGCTCGTAGATCTCAGCCTCGGACTCGGCCTCGACGATGTGCAACGTCTCGCGCTCGCCCTCGAGCGGACCACCGAGCAGAATGAACCCGGCGTCGACGAGCCCGTCCATGAAATGCGCATGCTCTTTCCAGCCCGCCTGCTCGCGCAGGTCGCGCGACCAGTCCCAAGGCCCGCCGCGCTCGAGCCGGACGACGTAGAACGCCACGTTGACGAGCCTAAAGCCCTAGGCCGGCAGGCGCAGGGTCTCCCCCACCACGATCAGCGGGCCCGAAAGGTCGTTCAGGCGCTCGATGTCATCGACGCGGGCGCGGGTGTCGTCGCCCGGGTATCGATTTGCCGCGATCGTCCACAGCGTGTCCCCGGGCTGCACGACGACTGTCGTCGCGGCCGTGCCGCCCTGGGCGACTCGGCTCAGTGCCAGCATCACGGCCAACGCCGCCACCAGGACCAGGGCCCAGCGGTAGAAGCGCCGCAGGGTCCGGTCGGAACGGAGCGGCGTCTGAAGTCTGGTGGCGCGACCGGCGGCGTACATGTGTTCGCAACATTAACGAACGGGCGTTCGCGTGTCAAGGCATCGAACAAAGGTTTGCATGAAGACGCTCCAGGTGCTAGCATTGATTCAACGTCCCCCCTACGCCCCGAAAACGAACTCCTGGAGAACGAAATTGACCGAACAGCTCACCGAAAGGCAGATCAAGATCCTCGACTACATCCGCTCCGTGACCCGTGCCCGGAGCTACCCGCCCAGCGTCCGTGAGATCGGCGAGAACGTCGGCCTCAGCTCGAGCTCCACCGTCCACAACCACCTGAACCAGCTCGAGCGGCGCGGCCTCATCCGCCGCGACCCGAGCAAGTCCCGCACCGTTCAGCTCGTACAGGACGCCGAGGTCGACAACCAGCGGCGGAACGCGGTCTCGGTGCCGGTTATCGGCAACGTCGCCGCCGGCGTGCCCATCCTCGCCGAGCAGAACATCGAAGACCACGTCCTGCTGTCGCCAGAGATGGCCCAAGAAGGCAACTTCCTGCTCCGGGTCCGCGGAGAGAGCATGATCAACGCCGGCATCCTGGACGGCGATATGGTCCTGGTCCGGCCGCAGCAGGAGGCGCCCAACGGCGCGATCGTGGTCGCCATGGTCGACGGTGACGCGACCGTCAAGCGCTTCGAGCGCGGCAACGGGCACGTCAAGCTCATCGCCGAAAACCCGGCCTACGAGCCGATCGTGAGCAGCAGCGTCAGCCTGGTCGGCGTCGTCCGCGGCGTGATCAGGCTCTTCCGCTGAGACGGGCGCGCGCAGGTCGTGCTTTCGGCTTGATCGCGTAGGGCTCGAACCGCCGCACGGCGTGGCGGGGCACCCAGCCCCACGCGCGCGTGCCGCTCTCGACGTACTCGCTGCGCTCAACGCCACCGATTCTGCGTAGCTCCGCGAGCACTCCCTCCCGTCCGTATGGGACCAGGATCTCGAGCGTGGCGATGTCGCCCCGGCTGGCCTTGTCGAGGGCGTCGAGCAGCTCCGCGAAGCCGCCCTTATTGATCGCCGAGATCGCGACTGCGCCGGTATAACGGGCGCTGAGCGCGCCCACCGCCCGACGGCGCGCGGCCGGGCCGAGCAGGTCGACCTTGTTCAGCGCCACCACCCGCGGCTTGCCGGCGGCTCCGAGGTCGGCCAGGACTTAGTTTCTGGATGAAGCCCACCGTGTCGGTGAGCAAGAGCTCCCGGCCGGTCGGCAGGTCGAGGCGCCGCGTAGTGGGATCCAGGGTCGCGAACAGCCGCTGCTCGGCGTGCACGCGGGCCCCGGTCAGCGCATTGAGGAGCGTGGACTTGCCCGCGTTGGTGTAGCCGACGATCGCCGCCGTCTCCAGCTCCGCTCGCCGGCGGCCGGTCCGCTGCTGGTGGCGTTGGGAGCGCACCTGCTCGATCTCGCGTTCGAGGTCTCGCATACGCTTGCGGATGCGCCTTCGCTCCACCTCTATCTGCTGCTCACCGAAACCGCCGCGAGCCCCCACCCCACCTCGCCGGCCTCCCACCTGGCGGTCGTACGCGTACGCGCCGATGAGTCGAGGCAGTAGGTGATGCAGTCGCGCCGCCTCGACCTGCAGCCGACCCTCATGCGTGCGCGCATGCTGGGCGAAGATCTCGAGGATCACCTCGGTGCGGTCGAGTACGCGTGTTTTGAGCTCGAGCTCGAGGTTGCGCTGCTGCCGCGGGCTGAGGTTGTCGTTGCAGATGACGAGGTCGAAGGCGCCCTCCAGCTTGAGCTCGCGCAGCGCATCGACCTTGCCCATGCCGATGAAATGCGCCGGGTCGACCTGAGCACGCCGTTGTATGTCCGAGCCGACGACGTCCGTGCCCGCCGTGCGTGCGAGGTCGGCGAGCTCCGTCATCTGCACGCGCACGAGCTCGGGGGTCGTGCCCGGCAGCATTAGCCCGACAAGGTAAGCCCGCTCTCGCGGCGGCCTGGTATGGATCAGAGCTTGAGCCGCCTGAGTCGAGCCAGCGCTTCCTCCAAACGAGAATCGGGAGCTGTGACCGACAGCCGGAAATAGCCCTCGCCGTGGGCGCCGAAGCCGACCCCCGGGGTGATGTTTACGCCCACCTCGTCGAGCACGTGCCCCGCGAATCCGATCGAGTCATAGCCCGGCGGCACCGGCGCCCAGACATAGAAGGTGGCACGCGGGGGCTTGATCGACCACCCGAGGCCGTTCAGAGTGTCCGCGACCAGGCGGTGACGCCGTGCGTAGACCTCGCATGCCGCCCGCGTCTCATCCTCTCCCCCGTTGAGAGCTTCGATCGCCGCCCACTGCACGGCCTGGAAGATGCCCGAGTCGATGTTGGTCTTGAGCTGCCCGATCAAGCGCACCAGGTCGGCGCGCCCGCACACCCAGCCGATGCGCCAGCCGGTCATGTTGTAGGTCTTTGACAGCGAGTGGAACTCCAGGCCTACCTCACTGGCTCCCTCGATCTCGAAAAGGCTGAGCGGCCGGTAGCCGCCGAAGGCGATCTCCGAATACGGAGCGTCGTGGCACAGCACGATGCCGTGGCGTCGACAGAACTCGACCGCGCGTTCCAGGAATGCGCGCTCGGCCACGGCCGCGGTGGGATTGTTCGGGTAGTTGAGCCACATCAGCCGCGCGCGCTCCGCGACCGCCGTCGGGATGGCGTCGAGGTCAGGCAGCCAATGGTTCTCAGGCGTGAGCGGCATCATGTGCGGTTCGCCGCCGGCCATCAGCGCGCCGGTGACGTAAACCGTGTACCCCGGGTCGGGAGCAAGGACGATGTCGCCCGGATCGACCAGCGCGAGCGGCACATGGCTGATCCCATCCTTCGACCCGAGTGTGGGCAGGATCTCAGTCGCCGGGTCCAGCGTCGCCCCGAATCGGTCGAGGTACCAGTGCGCGATCGCCTCGCGCAGCTCGGCCAGTCCGAAGTACGACGGATAGCGATGGTTGGACGGGTCCGCCGCCGCCTCTTGCAGGACGCTCACGATCCGCCCGGGCGTCGGCAGGTCCGGGTCGCCGATTCCGAGCGAGATCACATCAACCCCCGCTCGCTTCTTCTCCTGCACCTTGCGGTCGATCTCTGCGAACAGGTACGGCGGGATCAGGCTGAGACGCTGCGCTCCGGCGCCGGCGGTTCCTTTCATGCGAGCTCCTGCACGTAATTGAGGATAGCGGGGAGTGGATCGGGCTCGATCGGGAACCAGCGCACGCGCGCGTCCCTCCTCCACCATCGCAGCTGCCGGCGGGCGTAGCGGCGGTTGGACCGCGCCATCGCGATCGGCAGCTCCTCGAATGTGAGCTCGCCCCTGATGTGCGCGAGCGCCTCGGCGTAGCCGATCCCGGTCAGCACCGGCGCGTTCGGTGGCACGCCGGCATCGAGCGCGGCCCGTGTCTCGCCGACGAGGCCGCGCTGCACCTGGGCCCTGCTGCGCTCGTCGAGCCGCCGATCGATGACTTCGAGAGCTGCGGTCAATCCGATGCGAACGGCCTGCCAGGGTGGCGGCGTGCGCCGGCGCAGGCGACGCAGTGGTGGTCCGGCAGTCTCCAGGATCTCGATCGCGCGGATCACGCGGACCGGGTTGCGCAGGTCGACGCCTGGGTCGGGATCGATCGCCAGCAGTCGCGTGCTGAGGGCATTGATGTCGAGCCCGGCGAGCTCCGAGCGCAGGCCAGCGTTCGGCGGCACGCCCGCAAGGCTGAACCCGTCAGACAGGGCGTCGACGTAGAGCATCGTTCCGCCCTCGATGATCGGCACGGCGGCGCGGGACGCGATTTCTTCGATGGCGGCACGCGCGCCCTCGACGTACTCGGCGGCGTTGAACGTGGTGGCGGGATCGACGAAATCGATCATGTGGTACCGGACGCGGCGCCGCTGTTCCTCGCTCGGCTTGTTGGTGGCGATGTCCAGGCGCTCGTATACCTGGCGCGAGTCGGCGACCACGATCTCGCCGCCGATCGCCAGCGCCAGCCGGAACGCAAGCTGAGATTTGCCGATGCCAGTTGGTCCGACGATAACGGGCACGCGGACCGCGGGTTGATGTCCGGCGCCTTGATCGACAATATTCACGGCGCGTGAATCATGTAACTTCCCAGGCTTCGCGGCCGCCGCTCTGGCTTGCTTGCGCTGCAGTGGCTGCGGGCGAGGGCGCGCTGTACTCAATCGGACGCTGGATCGTTCTCTTCGCCATCCAGCCTGTGCACGAGGACATCCGCCTCGTCTACGTTGCCGCAGAAGCCGGGCTTCGCTACGGCTGGTCCCGCATCTACGACATCGCCACGCTGCAGGCGTTGTCGGCGCATTTTCCGGCCGGGCAGAACACCATCACGTCGTCGTCAACCTACGTGCACCCTCCCCTCTGGGCGTGGCTGTTCGTACCTCTGACGTGGTTCCCGGAGCCGGTGGCCTACGCCTCCTGGACGCTTCTGTCTCTGATCGCCCTGATGGTCGCCTGGCACCTCACTGCTCCGTACAGAGGCCTGGCGAAGATCACCCTCGTGTTGGCGGCGCTGGCCCTATGGCCGGTGATGGACGCCTTCTATCGCGGCCAGCCGTCCATCTGCATCCTCGCCCTGGTGGCGGTCGCGTGGAAGCTCTGCCGCGATAACCGGCCCCTCGCGGCCGGCGTGGCGCTCGCGGTGGCGACTGCGCTGAAGCCGCAGGCTGTCGTACTCGTCCCGATCGCGCTGGTCGTGAGCGGCCGCTACCGGCCTGCAATCGCCTGGGCGGCCGGCTCTGCGCTCCTCGCCGGGGCTGCTGTCATCTCCCTCGGACCTGCCGGACTCACGAGCTGGTGGCACGCCCTCAATTTCGTCCAGACCGATACCACGCCGTGGTCGTACTCCACCCTGGCCTACCTGTTCGGTCTCGGACCCCTGACCTACGCGCTGCTGGCGATCCAGGGCTTGGCGGCACTGGCGATTGCCTGGCGACAACGCGCGAACATCGAGGTGGTCTTCGCGGTGGGACTGCTCGGGTCGGTGGCTTTCTCGTTCCACCTCCACGTCTATGACTACAGCCTCCTGGTCCTCTCCGCCTGGCTCGTCCTCCGCACGTCGCCTCCGCTGTGGCACCGGCTGTGGCTGCTCGCAGGCGTGTTCACGATGCAGGCGCTGCCTCTCGGAATCCCCGTTCCTCAGCTCATCTGGGACGCGGGCTGGCTCGTGATCCTCGGGACTGGTGTTCCGTCCGGGAAACCGCTCGTCAATCCATCGGCCCAGGCGGCCGGGCTTCGCTGATGCCGGCGTCGCCTCCTGCGCGCGCTCGGTCAGGCGTCCACGGGACGCATTCCCTCGTGTGCTCGTCGTCTCCTTGGCACCGGCCGCCGGTGCCGCGCCTTGTCGAGCTTATCCCCGGACAGACCACCTAGTAATTTCGCCGGAAGTGGCGCTTCAGCTCCTGCCACTCGACGATCAGCCGCGTCGGCCGCCCGTGCGGGCACGTGACCGATTCGTCGGCGGACTCGAGATCTGAAAGCAGTCGTCTCTGTTCGGCGATATCGAGGACGTCGCCGAACCGGACCGCCGAATGGCACGCGAGCGCGGCGGCCGCCCTGTGCATGCCCTGATCGCCTCGGGTCTCGCTCAGCGCCGTGAGCGTCTCCTGGACGGCAGCGGTAGCACGGCCGGCCGGCATCTCAACCGGCACCGCCGTGATGCGAAGACTCCGAGGGCCGAACTCCTCGTACTCGAGTCCAAGCGTCGCCAGGTCGGCCCGGTGGTCCGCAGCGGCCGCGATCAACGCCGGCTCCACGTCCACCGCCTGGGGCATGAGCAGCGCCTGGCTGGCGCCCAGTCCGGTGCGGAGCCGCTCCAGCAGCCGGTTGTACAGCACGCGTTCGTGGGCGGCGTGCTGGTCGACCAGGACGAGACCCTGTGGCCCTTCGGCGACCAGGTACCCGGGGCCGAACTGCCCGATCGGGCGCAGCATGGCCCTGGAGTCTTCACTGGGACTCGCCACCTCCAGTGGCAGCACGGCCGCGCCGTGCACGCCGCGCTGGGCCTCGTAACCCCGGGCCGCGGCGACGACCGAAAGCGGCGGAGATGTTTGGTAGCGGACAGGCTCGCTGGCGCCGAGCGCCGAGCGAACCGCGCGCTGCAGAGCCGCGAACACGGCGCCTTCCTCGCGGAAGCGAACCTCACGCTTGGCCGGGTGCACGTTGACGTCGACGAACGCTGCATCGATCTCGATGTCGACGGCCGCCAAAGGATGCCGCCCGCGCTCGAGCCGGCCCTGGTAGCACTCCTCGAGGGCGTAGGCGAGCGGACGTGAGGTGATCGGCCGTCCGTTCACCGCCAGCACGATTCCGTCGCGACTGCCTCGGCTGAGCCTCGGTTGCGAGACCATGCCGGTCACCAGAGGAGGACCGACGATGTCCAACATCTCCGCGGCCACCGCCGCGCCGTGGACAGACGCGAAGGCCCGCCGCCGATCACCGTCACCCGCGCTGCTGATGGCAGAGCGGCCGTCGATCGTGAGCTGGAATCGCACGTGCGGATGCAGGAGTGCAAAGGCGGCGACCACATCCTTGATGGCAGCGACCTCGGTGGCGTCCGATTTGAGGAACTTGAGCCGCGCCGGCACGTTGGCGAAGAGATCGCGCACCTCGACGGTGACTCCAGTCAGCAACGGCCCCGCGCCCCGTTCGAGCACCTCGCCCGCACGGATGTGGACGCGCGCACCCGAGCTCGCGCACTCCACGTCCGCGACCGCGGCAATGCTGGCGAGAGCCTCGCCGCGAAAGCCGAGGCTGGTGATCGCGTCGAGGTCCGAAAGCGCGGTGACTTTGCTGGTCGCATGGCGTACGAAAGCCAGCGGCAGCTCGTCTGCGGGAATTCCACCACCATCGTCGCCGACCCGGATCGACGTCCGGCCCGCCCCGCGCACGTCGATGCTGATACGGCGCGCGTCGGCGTCGATGGCATTTTCAACCAGCTCCTTGACCACTGAAGCCGGTCGTTCGATCACCTCTCCGGCGGCGATCGCGTCCGCGACCTCGGGCGCAAGAAGGTGAATCGGACTCACAGGTCGAGCTTGGCGCGCAGCTCGTACAGCTTCTGGAGGGCTTCGAGCGGACTCAAGGTATCCGGCTCGATCTCCTCCAACTCCTTGCGCAGAGCGTCGGGCGCCATCTCGATCGGCAGCCCGAGCTGCTGCTCGGGTGGTTCCAGCGGGCGCTGGCGTTCGAGCTCGGCCAGCACCTGGCGGGCGCGCGCGATCACTCCGGAGGGCAGCCCGGCGAGGGCTGCCACGTGGATGCCGTATGACCGGTCGGCGCCGCCGGGTACGACACGGTGCAGGAAGCGCACGGTCTCGCCCTCCTCCAGCACCTCGACGCGGTGGTTGCGAACGCGAGGCAGCCTTTCGGCCAGCGCGGTCAGCTCGTGATAGTGGGTGGCGAAGAGAGTGCGGCAACCGAGTCGCGGCGAGTCGTGCAGGTACTCGACCACGGCCTGCGCGATCGACACCCCGTCGTACGTCGATGTCCCCCTCCCCACCTCGTCGAGGATCACGAGCGATGCGCGCGTGGCGTGGTTGATGATGTTGGCCGTCTCGGTCATCTCCACCATGAACGTCGACATGCCCGCGGTGATGTCGTCGTGCGCGCCGACGCGGGTGAAGATTCGGTCGACCAGTCCGACGACGGCTTCGTCTGCGGGCACGAAGCTGCCGCACTGCGCCAGCAGGACGATGACGGCAGCCTGCCGCAGGAAGGTCGACTTGCCCGCCATGTTCGGACCGGTGAGGATGGTTATCTGCTGATCTGCAGGATCAAGCTCGAGGTCGTTGGCGACGAACGCCCCCTCCGCCAGGTGGCGCTCGACCAGGGGGTGGCGGCCGCCTTTGATGCTGAGGGTGAGCCCAGCGTTGACCTTCGGCCGGCGCCATCGCTCGCGTGCGGCTGCGACCGCCAGGCTTCTGAGCGCGTCGACGCTCCCGATTGCATGAGCCGTCGCGCGAAGGGCGGGCGCAGACTCGGCAACCTTGACCCCCAGGTCGCGGAGGATCTCGATCTCCCTCGCCGCGATGCGTTCCTGGGCGGTGAGCACGATCGCTTCCTTTTCCTTCAGCTCAGGGGTCAGATATCGCTCTGCGCCGGTCAGGGTCTGCTTGCGCGCGTACTCGGGCGGGACTGAGACCGCGTTTGCGTTGCTGATTTCGATGTAGTAGCCGAAGACCTTGTTGAAGCCGACCTTCAGCGAGCGGATGCCCGTCCGCAGGCGTTCCGAGGCCTCCAGGGCGGCGATCCACTCCCGCGCACTCTGCGATGCCTCCGTGATCCGGTCGAGCTCGGCGTCATAGCCATGCCTGATGGCACCTCCGTCGCGCGAATGCGGGGGCGGGTCCGCGACCAGCGCTTGCACGAGCTCCGACGCGAGCTCCGGGGCAGCCGTCATCTGGGCGGAGAGCTCCCTGGTCGCGAGCGCTTCGCACCGGCTCGCCGCATCGCGGACGGCCGGGATCGCCTCGAGCGAGCTCCGCAGCGCAACCAGCTCGCGAGCTCCCGATCGGCCCTGGGCGGCGCGCGAGACGAGTCGTTCGAGGTCGCCGACCTCCTTGAGCGCGGCCGCCAGCCCGTCCTGGAGGGTCGGCGATAACGTGAGCTCGTCGACCGCGCTGAGCCGCAGCTCGATCGACTCCGCCTCGCGCATCGGAGCTCCGAGCCAGGCACGCAGGCGGCGGGCCCCGATCGGCGTCCGAGTGTGGTCGACGAGCTTGACGAGCTCAGGCAGCTCCAGGTTCCGCACTGTGGCGGCGTCGAGCGGCATGGTCGCGTCGGGCGAGTAGGTGCGGACGCTCAGCAGGCCGGGGCCGATGCGCGTCTGGATCTGCTTCAGATAGTCGAGCACCGCCCCGGCCGCGCCGACGGCGAGCGGGGCATCGCCGGCGCCCACTGCAGCCGGATATGCGATTCCCAGTATGTCGCGCAGGCGTTGCTGCCCGCGCACCGGGTCGAATCGGTACTCCTCGATCGCGGGTGGCGTCAGCAGCTCCGCCGGCGCCAGGCGCTCGAGCTCCGCGCCCAGCCGGTCGGCCGGGAGCTGGCACAGGAGCAGCTCCCCGGTGGAGACGTCGCAGGCGGCGAGCCCGGCATCGGCTCCGTGGGTCCACGCCGCGACCAGGTAGTTGGGCCGAGCCGGGTCGAGGTAGGAGTCCTCGACGACGGTTCCGGGCGTGAGCACGCGCGTGACCTCGCGTTTGACGACTGGACCTTTGCCCGGGGCTTCCAGCTGGTCGACGATGACCACCTTGTGGCCCGCGCGAATCAGCTTGCCGACATAGACCTGCCACGCGTGATAGGGCACGCCGCACATCGGCGCCCGCCCCGACTTGCCGAGCGGCCGCGAAGTAAGGGTGACGCCCATGATGGGCGCCGCGACCACGGCGTCCTCGAAGAACGCCTCGTAGAAGTCGCCGAGCCGGAAGAGGAGGATTCCGTCCGGGTGCTGCTCCTTCGCTTCCCGGTACTGTCGCATTACCGGTGTGAGAGGAGGCGAGGCACTCACGCCGCCGGCAGCCCCATCAACTGGCCGGCCGTTGCCTTCAGGACGCGGAGGTTGATCACATCGCCCGGGCCGTAAGGGCGGCCCAGCTCGTCGCTGCCTTCGATCAGCACCTCGACGTCGCGGCCCACCCATCGCGCCGTCTTGCGTGTCGCGATCTCGCGCACCAGCGCAAGGAGATCGTTGAGGCGTCTCAGCTTCTCGACGTCAGGCACGTCGTCCGCCATCCTGGTGGCGGCGAACGTACCCGGACGAGGCGAGTACATGGCCAGGTGCACGACGTCGAACTCGATCTCCTCGAGCAGCCGGCGCGTGTTGAGAAATGCTGCTTCCGACTCGCCGGGGAAACCCACGATGACGTCGGTCGCCAGGCCGATGTCCGGCATGAGCGCGCGCGCGTGCTCGACGATGGCGCGATAGTGCCTGGTCTGGTAACCGCGCGCCATGCGCTTCAGGATGCCGTCGTCGCCTGACTGGACCGGCAGCTGGAGCTCCCTGCAGACAACGTCGCTTGCCGCCATCGTCTCGAGCAGCTCTGGCTCCAGGTCCTGCGGGTGGGAGGTCATAAAGCGCAGCCGCCTCAGACCCGGGATCGCCTCCACCTCGCGTACCAGCGCCGCGAGGCCGCCTCGGCCTCCAGGGTCGTGGTAATCGTCGACGTTCTGGCCGAGCAGGACCACCTCCCTGGCGCCGGCCTCCACGGCGCCGCGGCACTCCTCGAGCACCTCCGCTTTCGGGACGTGACGCTCACGCCCGCGGACGCGGGGCACGATGCAAAACGTACAGTTGTGATCGCAGCCCTGGATCACGCGCACGTAGTGGCTCACTCCCGTGCGCCCCGCGGGCGGCAGCGCCTCGCCCTCGGAGTAGTCGTATCGAGCCGCCAGGCCGGCCAGGAATCCTTCGTATTCGCCGATGGGC
>WNFA01003593.1_pt1 | contig 16776 bp, 15 predicted proteins | sample 5400481 | NCBI WGS metagenome assembly WNFA01 (sample SAMN13153340, study PRJNA577476) | soil metagenome | isolation source: 120 cm saprolite under Douglas fir tree site 2 hole 1 replicate 2 | place: USA:California | collected 2015-04-18
AATTCATCTGCTCACACAAGGAGCGCCTCATGGCCACCAAGGCTCGTTCTAGGAAATCCGCCGCTGCGTTGCAACACCCTATCCGGGTCGTGCCACTCCATCTGCCGGAGGCGCAACGAATCGCAGCGGCTGCCGTGCCGCAGCTTACCTACCGCGGTGGGCCGCTGCTCACTGCCGTCGAAGTCTTCACCGTTTTTTGGGGCGCGGAATGGAAACAAGCAGAGCAGAGCGCGATTGCCACGAACATGAATTTATTTTTCGACTACATTCTCACGAGCGCACTGATGGATCAGCTCGGGGAATACAGCGTCCCTGGGAAAAATATCGGCCACGGCAAACGCACGGGCACCGCGACGCTCACTTCACCAGCTCCAAACTCTTCCGTGCAAGACAGCGCGATTCAACAGATGTTGCAGCAGGAAATCGCCGCCAAGAATCTTCCGGCGCCTTCTCCCAATTCACTCTATTTTTTCTTTCTACCACCCGGCGTGCAAGTTGTGCTGGGCGGCAGCGCTTCCTGCCGGGAGTTCTGCGGCTATCACGACTCCACCAGCGGCAACATTTTCTATGCGGTCATGCCTTACCCCGGATGTTCCGGGTGCACCGGCGGCCTCAGCGTCATTGACGCGCTCACTTCCACCACGTCGCACGAACTTTGCGAAGCCATCACCGATCCGGTGCCCGGCCAGGGATGGTACGACGACAGCAATGGTGAGATAGGCGACATTTGCGCGTGGAAAACACGGACGCTCGGCGGTTACACGATTCAACTGGAATGGTCGAACAAGGCGGGGTCGTGCGTGTGAGTTGCGAATCTTTTTTTATTGCGCGCGGAGCTGCGCGCCGAGATTTTTCTCGAGGGCGAAAATAATCTTCGCAGACGCGTCGCTGATCTGCAACTCGGTCAGCGTCGCTTCGCGGCTCTGAAAAGTCACGCGCACTAGCAGCGAATATTTTCCGGCGGGAACGTTTTTCCCGCGAAAAAGATCGGCTGCTTCGATCTTGGAAATGTCGGAAATGTTGAGCGAACGAATCGCATTCACAACGTCGGAAAAATGCGTGCCATCTGGTAAGAGCAGCGAGAAGTCCCGCTCGACCGCCGGAAATCGCGGCAACGGCTCGTAGCGCCGCGATTCCTTCACGGCCCGATACGCTGCGCACAGCGGATCGAGCTCCAATTCCGCAAGGAAAACATCCTGGCGAAATTTGAATTTCTCGGCGACGCGGCGCGCAAGCTGGCCTGCAGCGCCGAGTTCGTTCTTGCTGAGCGCCACACTGCCCCGCCGAGCACCATGCAGCCACTCCGGCCCGCCGTCGCGCCAGGTGAAGCCGCCCGCGAGTTCGCCAATCGAATCGAGATCGCCTTTGAGGTCGGCAAAGGAAAATTCGCGCGTGGATTCGCAAAGATTTTTCTCGCGCGCTTCGCCCGTCGCGCCGATCGTCAGGACGCGAGTCTCGATGGGTCTGGCTCCGTTGAGGCGATAGTGGCTGCTGATTTCGAACAGTCGAAAGTTGCGCTGGCCGTGATTCAAATTCCATTCGAGCGCCGCGGCCATGGTCACGAGTCCGGTGGAGCGCAGAACGTTTGCTTCTTCGGAAAGCGGGTTCGAGAGACGCGCGGGAGAAATTCCGCCCGGCCGGAACAGCGCGTCGCGCTCTTCGGCGACGTGAGGAATCGTCAGGATTTCCCGGTACCCAAGTCCGATGAGCCGTTCGCGCAAACGCGTTCCCGCTTCGTAATGCGGGAGGCGCGCGGCGCCCTGACGCGCGGCGGGCAAGCGCGGCGGAAATTTATCGAGGCCGTAAATGCGCGCGATTTCTTCGATGAGATCAATTTCGCGTTCGACTTCGGCGCGCCAGGAAGGCTGCATGCATTCCCACGCGGCGAGCAGCGAGCCTTCCGCGCCGCGATTTTGATCGATTCGAACGGGCGCGAAGCCGAGGGCGCTGAGGCTGGCTTCCACTTCTTTGTCCGGGACGTCCGCGCCCATGACGCGGAGAATTTCCGCGCGCGTCACGCGAAGTTTTTTCGGCCCGCGCTTTCCCGGATAAATATCGACGACGCCGGAAAGCAATTCGCCGCCGGCAAGCTGCAAAATCAATTCCGCAGCGCGGCGCGAAGCCAGCTCGGCCATTTCCGGGTCGGCGCCGCGGCCGAAGCGCGTGGAAGCTTCGGTATGCAATTTTAGAGAACGGGCGGCGCGGCGAATGGCAATCGGTTCGAACCAGGCGCATTCGATCAAAACATTTTTCGTGGAAAAGGAAATTTCCGTTTCCGCGCCGCCCATGATTCCGCCGATGCCCACGGCGCGCGAGCCGTCGGAAATCATGCAGATGCCAGAATCGAGCTGGCGCTCTTTGTCAGGCGCGAGCTGCCGCTCGACTCCATCGAGCGTTTTCATTTTTTCGCCGGGCTTCGCGCGGCGGACGACGATTTTGTGGTCCCGCACTTTGTCATAGTCAAACGTGTGCAGCGGGTGCCCCAGCTCCAGCATCACGTAGTTCGAAACGTCGACGACGTTGCTGATGCTGGCGACGCCGGACGCTTCGAGCCGGTCTTTCAGCCATTTCGGCGACGGCTGGATTTTCACGTTTCGAATGACCCGCGCGGTGAAGCGGCCGCAGAGTTCCGGCGACTGGATTTCGACTTTGACGGCGTCGCTCGCTTTCGCGGCGCTTTCCGCCGGTTTCGGCGAAACCGATTTCAGCGGAAGTTTGTAAATGGCGCCGACCTCGCGCGCGATTCCCAGATGGCCGAGGCAGTCGGGGCGATTGGAACTGACTTCTGCGTCAATCACCGCGCCGTGCGGGCCGTTTTCGATTCCGGCGATGTTCGTGCCGGAAAGGGCAAGGCGCGAGGCAAGGTCTTGCGGCGGCGCCGTCACGTCGACGAAATCTTTCAGCCAGCTGTAAACAACCTTCATGATCCTGTTCCTACCTGCGGCTCTCGGAACCAAACACGAGTCTCGAATTTGAGGGGCCGGGCTAAAGCCCGGCGCCTACCCATGCTTCCTATGGGAACTGCTTAAGGAAGCGCACGTCGTTCTGGAAAAAGATTTGAATATCGTCGATGCCGTACTTCAACATGGCTAGGCGGTCGATGCCGATGCCGAAGGCGAAGCCGCTGACTTTTTTCGCGTCGTAATTCACAAAGCCGTAGACGGCGGGATCGACCATGCCAGCCCCGAAAAGTTCAATCCAGGCTGCGCCTTTGCATTTCGAACACGCTCCGCCACCAGCGGCCGTACCGGTTCCGCCGCAGAAGGGGCAGGAGACGTCAAACTCGACGGAAGGCTCGGTGAACGGGAAATAGCTGGGCCGGAAGCGCGTTTTGACGCTGGGGCCAAAGAACTGCTGCACGAAATATTCGATGGTGCCGGTGAAATCGCAGAAGGTAATGTCCGTGTCCACGGCGAGGCCTTCGATTTGGTGGAAGGCGAAAGAGTGCGTGGCGTCGGGGTTATCGCGGCGATAGACCTTGCCGGGAACGATGACGCGCACGGGCGGCTTCTGTTTCTCCATGGTGCGAATCTGCATCGGCGAAGTGTGCGTGCGAAGCAGGAGCGGTGTCGGAGCAGTCTTTTTATCACGTGAAGGGGGCAATTCCAGATAGAACGTGTCCATGTCGTCGCGCACGGGATGGAATTCGGGAATGTTGAGCGCTTCAAAGTTGTAATAGGGCGTTTCGATTTCGGGGCCTTCGACGACGGAGAAACCGATGGAGAAGAAAATGTCCTCGATTTCCTGGAAGACCTGGCGGATCAGGTGACGCGAGCCAACGAGACGGAGGACGCCGGGGAGAGAGAGGTCAACGCTCTCTCTGGCGAGGGCTTCGCCACCAGACTCAATAACTCCAAACCTTTGCTTTAGAAGGTCCTCCAGGTGCTTTGTCAGCTCGTTATACAGCTGGCCTACTTCTCGCTTCGCTTCTGGCTTTGCATTTTTCAGCCAATAGTCGCCGATCGCCGACTTGATCCCTTCAGCTCTGCTCTCCCAAAGGGCACGAGCGAGAGTGAATTTCCCAACATCCGTTGAGTTAGCGATCAGCGTCTCCATGTAGCGCTGTATGGGATGAAAATATCGGCTCGGATTGTCTGACAGACTTCCAAGTTGGAGAAATCTCTTGGCTGGGGCCCGGAGGAACTGACGGATTCCGTAATCAGCCCACGTAACTCGGCCGGCTTTGGCCAGAACCTTGGAATACAAACTCCAAAAGATGCCCTCTTGAGTGTCGAACAGTTCAGAGAAGAATTTTTCCTGTTCTTCGGCAGTATTCGCCTTGCCAGCCTCGTCCTCCAAGCGATCAGCAAAGAGAGCGATAGCTTTTTGTAGTTTTGGACTGTCCAACTCGTCTAAGTTCTCTGCAAACCGAGCATTAATTGGCATTTATCCCCCCGAGCCAAAAGGCTTCCGCCGCGGCAAGCGCAGCGAGAGTCTTGTGCAGACCGATGTCAGAGCTTGGCATGATTCGCGAGATAGATTACACCGTAGGGCACGATATATCGTGCCCCTACGGGAGAAAATCGCACGCGCGTCGGCAGCTAAGGCGTGCTCGCTCACCCCTTAGGGGTGAGGCTTCTTCTCAGCTACAGCGTTACGCCCTTTTCGCCTTGGCTGGAGGCGGGGCGGCGGCTTTGGCGGTGGCCACGAGCGACGTGAATGCCGCCGCGTCTTTGACCGCGATGTCCGCGAGGACTTTGCGGTCGAGCGTGACGCCGGCGACTTTCAATCCGTGGATCAACTGGCCGTAGGTCAGGCCGTTGTTGCGAGCGGCTGCTCCGAGGCGCTGAATCCAAAGCTTGCGATACTCGCGCTTCTTGACGCGGCGGTCGCGCTTGGCGTAGCGATCGGCGCGATTGGCTGCTTCCTGCGCGGACTGGTAGAGCTTGCTCTTTGTTAGAAAAAAGCCTTTTGTGCGCTTAAGGTACTTCTTGCGCCGTGCACGGCGCTTGGTGCCGCGTTTTACGCGAGCCATGGGGTTTCTCCTTCGGTTTTATCTAAGCCGATGTTTGAGAAGCCAGGAGTTTCCTTTGGACGGGTCTAAAGACCCGCCACTGCAAAGAAGAAACCTCAGCCTGCTCAAGACCGCGGCCAACTGCTCCTTGGGAAACAAAACAGGTTGCGCGGACGCGAGAGTACACGCGTTGCGCAACGGGTTTGTTTCCGGGGTAGTGCAATGTAGTCCGCCTCCGGCGAGAACCGTAACCGGTTCCGCGAAGGCGCCCGCCTCAGAAGGCGGCCGCTACAAGTGCCCCGACAATATCGGGGCGGATCGGCCGGCAGGCACCCGTGAAGCGCTGCCTGGCACGATGCGCAGGGATTGCGCCCTGCGATTCAAACGGAAGGGCGATGTGTCGTGCCCCTACGAAGAAAGTCGGATGGCGTGCAATTTTGCGGCACGCGCAGAAAAATCGTTACGGCCTAGCCGTAGGGAAGCATCTGGCGGACGCTGGCCACGTCGGCTTTGTTCACGAGCGTCAGCTTCTTGAGCTTGCGCATGCGGCCGGGCGCTTTTGTGCCCATCAAGTGGCGCTTGCCGGAATGACCGCGCTTGATCTTGCCGTTGGCGGTGATCTTGAAGCGCTTCCGGGCCCCGCGATGCGTCTTTAACTTCAATTTTGGTTTCGATCGGTTTCTTGGCATTGCCTAATTCCTTCTTCTGAGATTCGGTGGTGACACCGAAGAGGTCGCCTGCCGCGGCGGACGACCCTACAAGCCTCACTACTGCTGCTGGGCGCTGGATGCCGACTGGCCTGCGGGCCTGGCGACGCTGACGCCTTTTTTCGGCGCGAGCAAGGCCACGAGGACGTTGCCTTCCATGCGCGGCATGGTCTCGATCTGCCCCTGGTCACCAATCTCCATGAGCAAGCGGTTCATCTTGGCGCGGCCGACTTCCTGGTGCGCCATTTCGCGCCCGCGATGGAAAATCATCGCGCGAACCTTGTGGCCTTCGCCGAGGAACCGGATGATCTGGTTCTTGCGAACCTGATAGTCGTGTTCCGCGGTGGCGGGCCGAAACTTGACTTCCTTCAACTGCGAGCCGCGACTGCTCTTGCGCTGCTCGTGGGCCTTCTTATTGGCTTGATAGAGATACTTGCCGTAGTCGGTGATCTTGCAAACCGGCGGATCAGCCGTGGGCGAAATTTCCACCAGGTCGAGCCCTTTTTCCTTCGCCAGTTTGATGGCTTCAAACGGCTGCATGACGCCGAGCTGGCCGCCCTCTTCATCAATCACCCGGATCTCGCGAGCCCGAATCCGCTCGTTGACGCGGACACGATCAGTCTGCTGCCGGAAATTCCGTTCTGCGATATATCCCCCTAATTCAAAAAAGGCGCCTGCAAGCTCCGGTTTGCCGGAGACGGGCCCTCGAGTTCACCCACCCAAGCCCACACAGCGCAAAAGCGCCAGGGGATGGGCTTCAAAGTATAGCATGCGGCAGCAGCTAGGCGGCAAGTGGCAAAACGGCGTCACTGAGTCCGTCGGCTGAGCTGAGGTCGATAAACAACACTTCAGTGCTTGCGTCTAAGTATCTGGGACCAACCTCCAATGCAAGTAGAACTCGTTCCGGCGTTTTGCATTGCCCACTCGATTCACACACGACGGGCAATCAATCCAAGAACGGAGAAATTTATCCGGATTCCTCGCCCTATTCTGGTGCTGACAGTCATGCTGGCGCTGGTACCTAGCCCAATGGCGCAAGAACTTCCGAAAGTCTTGCCCGAGGTGGTTCAGCACGCCGAACCAAATTATCCACTGCTGGCGCGCGAAAATTGGATCCGCGGCGAAGTGCGCGTCAAGATCAACACCGATGGCGAGTCGGTGCGAAATGCCGAGGCTGAGACGGGTCCTCCGTTGCTCCGCAAAGCAGCTGAGGACAACGCCCGCACGTGGAAATTCGCTGCCCACACTCCAGGTGCTTTCCACGTGCTCTTCCGCTACAGACTCTCATCCGGTAACGGGGACGTACAATTTCTGGAGTCACCTGCCATCGTTGAAATAGAGGCGTCTCCACCGGAAGTCATTATCGACTACTGCTGGGTAGGTCTCGCGGCATGGAAAGCACAATTGAAAAGCGCCCATGGCAAATCAAGGCTGGTAATCAAGCTGTTTTATTCTGGACCAAATGGTGTCTGGCTTAAAGGCCATACCTTGGGCCCCAAGGACGAAAGTGAAGAGATCGACTTTGGCCACAGGGAAAGAGATTTTCTGACTTTTGCCATAATGCTTACCCTACCCAACGGGCAGCGTGTGAAGACATTCCTCATTGGAAAAATGACGGGAGATAAAATTGTTGGGACTTTCGTGGACGACGCTGGAATAAGGGGTGAGTGGGCGGCCGTCCGCGTGGCCGATCAGTGTAACTCCCGGTCGGGTAATCGAAACTGATCCACTACCAAACGGCGCAGCAATGGAGTTTTGCGGGGCTTGGTTGGTGCGAAGGCATCGGATGAATAATATTAAAGATAGGGGCTCAGGTACTTATTCCCAGTTCGCCTTTCGGACCGGTGATGTGGGCGCGAAGCCGGTCTCTGTCGCTGCGTTCGACGGTTGCTTCGACTCCGATGCGTTGAAAGACCTGGGACAATTCGGCGGGGTCTACGCCCATCACTGTGAAATAGTCGAGTTGGCACTTCTTGGGAGCATCCTTTGAGGGATGGACGGAGTCTGCGCTCCATTCGATGAAGAAGGGGAGGATGCCGTGGCGGTCGTCGGCGAGATTGATGGTTTTCCAATTGAGGACGCGGCCATCGGGACGTTTTCTGGAACCGTCATCCGGGCCCTGGAAGGCGATTTGATTGTCCCGCAGAAGTTTCGCGGTGGCGGCGATGTCAGGGGGACGAACGGCCCATCCGATGAGGCGCGGTTCCTTCATTTCGCGGATTTGCGGGAAGTGGACAATTTTCTGCTGCCCGGGATCCGGCGCGATGATTTCCAGGTAACGGCGCTCGCCGAGAGAAAGCAGGGCGTTGCGCGTGCCGCGGCCGGGATGGACTCCACCGATGGCGGGGCGGACGCCGGTGTTTTGCTCGACGAGCTCCATGCCGAGATCGAGGTCGTTGCAGCCGAGAATGATGTGATCGAGCAAGGCGGGCACCTCATCTTCTTCCGCGTCGTCCGCGGCCCAAGATAGGGACGGGGCTGCGAGCGCGGCGCCGGTGAGCGAGAGAAAAATACGGCGTGAGAGCGGCTGCGACATTCGTAACCTCCCGTGAGTGGTGCTCGCCCGTCCCGCTAGAGCGAAATTTCCGAAGTGCGCTGGCCGCGCTTGCTTAAATAATGATGCCAGAAAAGCCGGGCGGCGACGGCGCGGTACGGACGCCAGGGCTGGCTGAGTTTTTCCAGTCGGTCCGGCGAAGGGCGCTTGCGGAGTTGCTTCACCTCTTGCACTGCCGTGGCCAGAGCTAAATCGCCGACCGGCCAAATATCGGGCCGGCGCAGCGCGCTCAGTAGATAGATGTCCGCAGTCCAGTTTCCGATGCCTTTGAAGGCGATGAGCATTTTGCGCGCGGCATCGTCGTGCAATTCGTGGAGGTAACGGAGATCGAAGTGGCGGCGGGAGAGCGATTCGGCGAGGAGACGGGTGTAGAGAGTTTTCTGGCGGCTGAAACCGATGCGAAGCAACTCTGCGTCGGTGAGTTTCAAAAAGCGGCGCGGAGTGAGCGAGCGAACGGCGGAGTTGAGCCGATCGAAAGCGGCTTTCGCGGAGGCGAGGGAGACCTGCTGCTCGAGAATGATGTAAACGAGCGTGGGGAAGCCGGGCTCGCGGACCCAGAGAGGAGGCTGGCCGTACCTTTTTACGACCTCAGCGAGATGGGGATCGCGATCCGTGAGAAAACGCACACTTTGCGCGAAAAAATATTCGTTCAAGATGGTTTGCGGGGATTGCAAGGCGAGATTCCACTTGATCCTTGAAAGTGCTTAGCTGGTCGCGCGGGATTCGACTTCGCGCTGGAGCGATTCGATGACTTCGGCGAGGGGCTTGGGGCCGAGGTCGCCTTTGGTGCGATGGCGGACGGAGACAGTGCCGGCTTCGGCTTCCTTGGCGCCAACCACGAGCATGTAGGGAATTTTCTGCATCTGCGCGTTGCGGATTTTTGCGGGCAATTTTTCGTTGCGGTCATCGAGATGGACACGCAGGTTGTGGCCCTTCAGAGTTTCGGTGACGTGCTTGGCGTAGTCGGCCACTTTTTCGCTGACGGGGCAGACTTCGACCTGCACGGGCGCGAGCCACAGGGGGAACGCGCCGACATAGTGCTCGATCAAAATGCCGAAGAAACGCTCGACGGAGCCGAGCAGCGCGCGGTGGACCATGAGCGGCTGATGCTTGGCGCCGTCTTCGGCGACGTACTGCAGGCCGAAGCGGGCGGGCAAATTAAAATCAAACTGCACGGTGGTGAGCTGCCAGGGGCGGCCGATGGCGTCGATTAATTTGATGTCGATCTTCGGGCCGTAGAACGCGGCTTCGCCGGTGATGGTCTTGTAGGGAATGTTCATGCGCTTCATGGTGTCTGCGAGAGCCGCGGAGGCACGACGCCAATCCTCAGGCTTACCGGCGTAGTTTTCCGGATGAGAAGAATCCCAATCGGAGAGCTCGACTTCGAACTTGTCGAAGCCGAAGTTTTTCATGACGGCGAAGGCGAAATCCACGCAGGCTTCGACCTCGGATTCGATTTGATCGGGCGTGCAGAAGATATGCGCGTCATCCTGCGTGAAGCCGCGGACTCGGAGTAGGCCGTGGAGGACGCCGCTGCGTTCGTAGCGATAGACGGTACCGAGCTCGGCGAGCCGCACGGGAAGGTCGCGGTAGCTGTGGAGCTTTGCTTTGTAAATCAAAATGTGGCCGGGGCAATTCATGGGCTTGAGCTGATAATCGGCCTTTTCGACCTCGACGGGACCGAACATGCTGTCCTTGTAAAAGCCGGTGTGGCCGCTGGTTTTCCAAAGATCGAGGCGCATGATATGCGGCGTGTAGACAAGGTCGTAGCCGCGCTTCAGCAATTCGTCGCGCAGCCAGTCTTCGACAATCTTTCGAATGAGGCCGCCTTTGGGGTGCCAGAAGATGAGGCCCGGGCCCGCTTCTTCCTGGATGCTGAAGAGGTCGAGTTCTGTTCCGAGCTTGCGGTGATCGCGGCGCTTGGCCTCTTCCAGGCGGTGCAGGTGTTCGTCGAGTTCTTTTTGTGTGAAGAACGCGATGGCGTAAATGCGCTGAAGCTGCGGATTGCCTTCCTGGCCTTTCCAGTACGCGCCGGCCACGCTCATCAATTTGAACGCTTGAATGCGTTTCGTGGAAGGAATGTGCGGGCCGCGGCAGAAGTCGATGAATTTTCCGGTGGTGTAAAAAGAAACCATCGGTTCACTGGCTTTTTCTTCGACGAGCTCGCACTTAAAAATTTGATTTGTTTTTTTGTAAAGAGCGAGTGCCTCCGGCTTGGGCATGAGTTTGCGCTCGTTCGGCAGATCCTGGGCGGCAAGCTCGTGCATTTTCTTCTCGATTTTCGCGAGGTCCTCCGGCGTGAAGGGTTCGTCGCGCAAAAATTCGTAGAAAAAACCGGTGTCGATGGGCGGACCGATGCCCAGTTTCACGTTGGGATAAAGCTCCATCACGGCGGCGGCGAGGAGATGCGCGGCGGAATGCCGGAAAACAAAAAGTGAGTCGGGGTCCTTTTCGGTGAGGATGCGCAGCTTTACGTCTTGCTCGAGCGGACGGCGCAGATCGATCAGCTCGCCTTCACCGTCGTTGGGAGCAGCCACGCGCGCGACCAGAGCTGCGTCGGCGAGGCGCGGCGAAATGCTCCGCGCAATCTCGGCGGGCGTAGTGCCCTTGGGGACATCCTTAACACTGCCATCCGGCAGTGTGACGTGAATTTGCTCCATGTACGCGGCCACCTGAAAAGAGAAACATCAAGCTTATCGGCGGCTCACAGTCCGGTCAAGGGCGCGGCAAGACAACCTAGCGTTGCAGCTCGGACGCAGTCGCTTTGGCGAAGGGGCTTTCTGGATTCAATTGAAGCGACCGCTGGACGGCCTCGAGTGCCGTGGCCTTGTTGCCCTGTTTCTGGAATGCCTTTGCGAGCCACACCCAGGTTTCGTCCTGCAAGGGATCGATGGCCAGCGATTTTTGAAGACTCTCGAGCGCTTTGGCGATATCTCCGCCGAACATCTTGGGCGCCATCAGGTATTGGCGGCCAAGACTGGCCCAGACGCGGGGGTTCTTGTCGTCCAGAGCCATAGCTTTTGCATTTTCCTCTTTGACTTTGGGACCGAACTTCGGACCCGCGAACATGGCGTTGCCAAGTGAAATCTTTCTGCCGTACAAATCGGCGAGCAAGCTATGGGCGTCGGCCGATTTGTCATTTAACTGAATCGAGCGTTGTACAGCTTCGATGGCTTTGTCCACAGCAGCGGCGGCGGCCTTCTTGTCTTTACGCATCTCGTAGACGTCCAGCAGATATTCATGCACTCTCGCTAAAGCAAGATAGCTGCCCGCATCTTCGGCGTTCTGGGCGATTTTATGTTCGAGCTGCGTCTTCAGGGACTGCAATTGCTTCTCGTCGTGGGACTTCCGGGCGTTTTCCAGGGCTGCGCCGAGAGGATCATCCGCTGCCCAAAGCGACGCAGAGCTCCTTGAAACTGTGGAGAGGAGGACGACGAGGATGACGGCAAGAACAGAGAGACGGGCATTGTTAAGTGAACGCATAGGCGAGCTCCTGCCTGTTCCTACGTTTGGAACACGGTGAAACTATCAGCGTTGCGCCGCTGTATCGAGGAGGGCGCGGAATTCGGGCGTGCCGCGGAGTTTCGCAAAGGCGGGTTCTTCGTTCAGCCATTCCGCGAAGCGGCCGGGGTTTTTGGTTTTCGCCTTGGCGCGACGGAGCGCGTCCATCGTGCCCTTACGGTCTCCATCCAGCGCTCTGGCCACTGCCAGATTGCCGAGGGCCCACATGGAATCGGGGTCGGCAACGCTGGCCAGCTCAAAATAGTCTTTCGCGTGACTCGTATCTTTCTGATCTAGACGCGCATTTCCCATTTCCATGGCCTGAACCAGCAAGCCCGCGACAGCCCGCTTTAAGACACGCAACTTTTCTTCGCGCTTCTCGTGTTCGGTACGGCTGCGGAGGGCCGCGAGCTGTTTTTCCAGCGTGTCATAAATGTCCGCACGGTTGGGCGGGTTTTGCTGCAATTCGAAAAGCCCGGCAGAAATTTCCCGGCTCAAATCTTCTTGCTCCGCGAATTCCTGTTTTTCCCGCTTCGCGCCGTCGCGAACAGCCTTGTCCTTTTCCAGCGCATCGGCTCGCGCACGAAGGGCAGCGCTATCGCCGAGCCCCGCGAGCATCTGCGCGCCTTGGCGATACTCTTTCCAGGCGATGTACAAAGTGCCGGATTGCTCGAGCGCGCGCGCACGAGCGGTTTCCTTGGCGGCCTGCAAAGCTATGAACGAATCGTCTCGGCCTTCCCGGCCGCTCTTCATGGCCTGCAATCGAAACCAGGCAAGCCCTTCCTCCATGGTGGCGGCCGGTGCCCACTGATGCGGTCCTTCGAACGGCCGTAAGAAATGCGGGTAGCCCAGCTTTTCCAATTCTTCGTCCGTGCGCACATGCTCGGGATAGTTGAAATCGTAGGTACCTACTGCTGCGAAGACTACGAAGGGGGTGTCTTTCGATTCGAACGCCAGTGGATGAAATCCCGCACCATTTAGAAGCACGCCAGCCGCGCATTTGCAGACTTGCGCGATCTGTGCTGCCACGCGCGCACCGCCAGAAAATCCAGCGAGATAGACGCGGCGGTCGTCAATGGATAACCGCGCGTGCGTATCCTGGACGATGGCTTCGGCTGCCTCGGCCTCAATCTTCCACGAGCCGTTCCGGGAATTGTTCGAACCCACAAATGCGTAAACAATTGGCCAGCGCTTTTCTGGTGCATATTGAGTGGGAAGATAAAGGGCGTAGCTTTGTTCCGGCTGCTTCGTGGCCGTGACACGAGGAAGGATCACGCCGGTTTGCAAAGGCGACGGCTTCTGACCGAGGGTCTGGTCCTGTTGGGCCAGAAGCGGGCTGGCGATAAAGGAGAGTGCCGCGAGAAGTAGTCTGAAATTTGGCAAACCGTTTCTTCTTCCCTTAGACGCACGGGACAAAACCGGGAGAGCACGAATTCGCCGCTCTGCGGGTCGGGCGCAATATGCACGTTTCGTTCCCGCTGGTCTACAGGGTAAACTCTTCGTTTCTTCGGTGGCGTTGAAATTACAGGGGCCCGCGAATGAAACGATTCGTGATGCAACCATTGTTTGCACTCCTAATCCTCGCTCCTATGCTGCCGAGCGGAGCGCAGCGGACCAAAGCGCTGCCGCAGCCGGACGAGCGCTACAAAGTGGACATACTGCTTGTGGTGGCGCATCCCGACGACGAGGGTGCGGCAACTCCTTATCTGGCGCGGGCGCTGGATGATCATAAGCGCGTAGCGGTGGTCTTCGGCACGCGTGGCAGCAGCGGCGCGAATGAAGCGGGCGCGGAACAGGCTGCGGCGCTCGGCGACATCCGCGAGATCGAAGCGCGGAATGCTCTTGCAACGCTGGGGATTACAAACGTTTGGTTTCTTGGCGGCAAGGATACCGCTTCGCAGAATGTTCTGCAGTCGCTTGCAAACTGGGGGCACGGCCCTTCGGTTGAACAACTGGTCCGTCTCGTTCGCCTGACTCGCCCCGAAGTGATTTTGACGTTCTTGCCCGGCACGTTCATTGGTGAAGACCACGGCGATCACCAGGCGTCCGGAGTGCTGGCGACGGAAGCGTTCGATCTTGCCGGGGATCCCGCGGTGTTCCCGGAGCAAGTTGCGGGACCGACCAAGCGCCTCGAACCGTTTCTCGAAAATCTACGGCCGTGGCAGGTAAAAAAAATTTATTACTTTCCCGATGCAGAGCGGGAAGACATTTTTCGCGGCAAGGGCCCGGAATATTCCGTAAAGGACATTTCCAAGTCATCAAAGCAGCCTTACTGGCGCATGGCGCTCGATTCGTTCCGCTCCCACCAGACCCAGGCGAAATCTTTCCTCGACACGCTCTCCCAGATGGATGAAGCGCAAATCGAAAAGATGGCCACATCCGATGGCGGGTGGACGGACGCACAGCATTTCGTGCTCGGCAAGTCGCTGGTTGGAGGCAGTGTGAGCGGGGATATTTTCGAGGGCATCACGCCAGCAGCAATTCCCTTTGCCCGGCCGGAATTCTTGCCCGAGCCTTCGCGGCCGGACTTGTCCATCGAGCTGGACGGCCCGTGGAGCTATTACGCCGAGTTCCGGCGCGCGCATGGACTCACGCATCTGCCGCATCCGGAACCGCCGGAGATTGCGCTTCAAGCTCCCGACACGCTCGTGATTCCCTTGTGGCTCCGCAATCGAACGGCGAAACCACAGGAAATCACGGTCACGGCAACTCTGCCTGCAGGATGGACGGCGCAAAGCGGCACAGGGAAATTCTCAGTGGCGGCGAAACAGACGGCTGCGGCGCGATTGGAAGTAAATTTACCGGCACTGGCTGAGAATGTGCCGAAGAAATTAGAAGCGCAAGAAGTCACCGTTCACGCCGAGTCGAATGGGCAAAGCATCGGCGACGTCAAACTGCGCGTCGAACTCCGCAAGCGGGCGTTGCCGCAATAACCAGTTCAGGATTTTTTCGCCCGGGCGGCTTCCATGGCCTCCCAGGCAGCTTCGGGCAGCATGAGAAGATCATTGAACTCGCCGGCGCCGCGCAGCCATTGCCCGCCGTCGATCACCACGCATTCTCCGTTGATGTATTCCGCCATGTCGCTCAGCAGAAACGCCGCCAGATTTGCCAACTCCTCGTGCTTTCCGAAGCGCTTCATCGGGTGCTTATCCTTGGCGTGTTCCTCGAACGGCTTTGACGGCATCAAGCGCGACCAGGCGCCTTCCGTCGGAAATGGTCCCGGCGCGATGGCGTTCAGCCGGATGTGATATTTGGCCCATTCCACGGCCAGCGAGGTCGTCATTGCCAGTACGCCGGCCTTGGCGCAAGCCGACGGCACGACGAATCCCGAGCCGCAATTTGCCGCCGCATAGGTGGTCACGATATTGAGCACGTTTCCGCCCAGCTTCTGCGAGATCCAGCGCTTGCCAAAAACCTGGGTGCAATGGAAGGTTCCGTTGAGCACGATTCCCACTACGGCATTGAAGGCGTTGGGCGTGAGCTTTTCCGTTCGCGCCATGAAATTGCCCGCGGCATTATTGACGAGGGCGCTGATTTCACCGAACTGCTCCTCGGCCTTTGCAGCCGCAGCCTCGACGGCTCCATAGTCGCGGACATCACATATTGTGAAAGCAGCTGCGCCGCCTGCGCGATGAATTTCATCGCAGGTTACACGAAGCGGCTCTTCTCGCCGGCCGACAAGAAACATCCGCGCGCCGAGTTCGGCAAACCGCAAAGCCATGGACCGGCCGAGCCCTGTCCCGCCACCGGTAAGAAAAATCGCCCGGCCCTTCAACAGATTTTCTTGGAACAAGTTTCACCGCCTCGCCCGAATGACCAGTGGTGCATCTCCCGGCGGCAGCGCGATTCTAGTCCATCGGGAGGAAACTTGATGTTTTTTTTCGAAGTGTACTTTGCTGGCGGACAATCTTAGGGATGCATCTGCGCGGGGATGATCCGCCCCATCGCTTTTGCATACTCCGCGGCGTAGAGCGAGTTTCCCGGATACTCTTCGCTTAGTTCGCGCAGGAGTTTTTGCGCCACCACATCCTTTTTTTCTCTTCGCGCAGCTAATGCCAGCAAGATTTTCGCAAAGGGCTGCAAGTACCGTCCTCCGTCGATAGTTTTTTCCAGTTGCGCCATGCCGAGCTGCTTGTCGCCGTGGATGCCGCCGAACCAGAGCATGAAGCGCTTGCCGCCCGAAAGGCTCCCGATAATGTAGTTGGCCGAGCCCAGCGCCACGTACGCGTCGTTCGCGTCCGGCTGTTCTCTCAGCAAGGACTTGGCATATTCGTTGGCTTCTTTCAGCCGCTTCAAGCTATCGAAGTGCTGCTTCTTGAGCATCATGTCCGCGTTCGATTCCATGCCGGAAGCGAGAGTCAGCGCAAAAAGTGCCTCAGGGTCCCGGTTATTCCTTGCCAGGCGGTTCTTGGCGAGTTTTCGCGCCTGGTCCAGCGCGTCCTGAAAACTCTTCATCCGCGCCGGATCGGGTTTCCCTTCAATTCCGTGCAGGAATCTTTTCTCATTGAGGAAGAAATCGCTGGAGAGCACGCCCTGGCGGAAAAGCTCCTCGAAGAGATAACTCGCCGCGACCGCTACTTCGCCAAAAGGTTCCTCCGGATGCTGCGATTCCCAATTGTCGAATTTCTCGCGGGCGGTCGAAAAATCCTGAGCGTAAAGCAGGTGGAATCCCGAGGCGAGTTCCGGAACCGTCTGGAACGCCGGGCTGTCGCCGTTTTGGCTCGAACTCGCGGGGCAGGCGGCCGCCGCGAAGAACAAAACACAGAGCGCGCTGTGGATTCGCGAACGCATTCGAAACCTCTGCTTCAGAAGAGGCCCGGCAAGAAGCGCGGCTTGCCCATCATTGCAGCGCGATAGTCGGGATTCGCGAGAAGCACGCGCTCTTCCGTGGAGAGACGCTGGGCCAGGACTCCCATGTGCGCAATCGCTCCGGCCACGGCGGTGATCCAGGCCGTGTGAATCAGCGGAAGCGCCAGCATCTCGGCGAAGACCGCGGCATAGTTAGGATGCCGGACGTAGCGAAATGGTCCGGAGGTCACGACGCCGAGGCGCGTCGAATC
>WNFA01006626.1_pt1 | contig 16764 bp, 8 predicted proteins | sample 5400481 | NCBI WGS metagenome assembly WNFA01 (sample SAMN13153340, study PRJNA577476) | soil metagenome | isolation source: 120 cm saprolite under Douglas fir tree site 2 hole 1 replicate 2 | place: USA:California | collected 2015-04-18
ATTACCGAGATTTCGATACAAGACGTTGCCGCCGTACCCAGTGACATAGATGTCGTCCCATCCGTCGTTGTCGAAATCCGCGACTGCCACGCCCATCCCCCAGCCCTTCGTAGTCAGGCCGGCTTCCTTGGTAATATCTCGGAACTTGAGATCGCCTTCCTGGTGATAGAGCGTGATCATCGGGTCTCCACCTTGACGATAGCGATCCACCGAGGATCCGTTCACGGTGATGATGTCGAGTTTGCCGTCGTTGTCGCAGTCGATGAAACCTACGCCCCCACTCATCGATTCCACGATGTAGCGCTTCTCTGGAGTGGAAAGATGGGGAACGGTGAGTCCTGCCGCTTTTGTTACGTCCTCGAAACGCGGTACTGGCGGCGTGGCTGCGGGAAGCTGGGCTAAGCTGGGGAGGGACAAGCAGATACCCAGAACGGCGACACACAATCGACGCATTTCGTTGTATTCTAGCAGAGGATTTATGCCGGTGCGATTCGCGTTCCTGGTCTTCCTGATCCTTGCCGGCGGGATTGCCGAACCGGAGAACACCGCGCTAGAACCGGCGGCCAAGTCGCAGACGGCGCCTTCGTTTCGCTTCACCGACATCACCGACGCTTCCGGCATCCGCTTCGAACACAGCGTTTCCCCGGACAAGAAGTACCTGGTCGAATCCATGGCCGGCGGCGTGCTGCTGCTGGACTACGACCAGGACGGCTGGCTCGATATCTATTTCACCAACGCGCCCAGCGTCGACATGGCCATGCACGGTCAGAAGGCCAAGAGCGCTCTCTACCGTAACAACCACGACGGCACGTTCACCGATGTGACTGACAAGGCGGGTGTCGGATATCCCTGCTCGGCGATGGGTGGCGCCGTTGCCGACTACAACAACGACGGGTGGCCGGACATGCTCATCACGTGCGTCGAGGGCCTCGTCTTGTACCGCAACAATGGAGACGGCACTTTTTCCGACGTTACCAAACAGGCCCACCTCACCGACCCGCGCTGGTCAACCGGCGCCGCTTTCGCCGACTACGATGGCGATGGCTTCGTCGACCTCATGGTTTCCCGCTACGTCGAATTCGACTTGAAGAACCTTCCCGAGTTCGGCTCCGGCCACAATTGCCGCTTCCGGGGGATTCCAGTGCAGTGCGGGCCGCGCGGAATGAAGGGCTTGGGTAACAGTCTGTACCACAACAACGGTGACGGCACGTTCACCGATGTTTCCAAAACCGCGGGCATGGACGGCTCCAAGTACTACGGCCTGGGCGTGGTCTGGAGCGACTTCAACGACGATGGACTCCCGGATTTGTTCATCGCGGACGATTCCACCCCCAATTATCTTTACCGGAACGACGGGAATGGCCATTTCACGGATGTCAGCTTTATCTCGGGAACGGCAGTGAGCGGCGACGGCGGGGAAATGGCCGGCATGGGCGTAGCCACCTGCGACTACAACCACACCGGACGCGCCTCCATCCATGTAACCAACTTCGAAGACCAGAATAACTCGCTGTACCGCAACGACGGGAACATGACCTTCACCGACGTGTCGTTTGCTTCCGGCATTGGAGCGGCCACCGTGCCTTTCCTGGGGTGGGGAACGGGCTGCGTGGACTTTGACAACGACGGCTGGCCGGACCTGTTTGTCGTAAGCGGGCACGTGTATCCGCAGGTCGATCGCCTGGAAGCGGGCGCCAAGTACCGGGAGCGCAAACTCGTGTTCCTGAACCAGCGCGACGGAACCTTTCGCGACGTGAGCAATCTGGCGGGCGCGCCGCTCGCCATCCCACAACCCAGTCGGGGTGCGGCTTTTGGCGATCTCGACAACGATGGCCGCATCGATGTGGTGGTTGAGAATATTGACGGGAAACCGATGGTCCTTCACAACCAAGGAAATGACCACAATCACTGGATTACTTTGCAGTTAATGGGTACACGCAGCAACCGGGCCGCAATCGGCGCTAAGGTGAAGGCTGTCGCCGGCACGCTGGTACTGGTTGACGAAGTACATAGCGGCGGTAGCTATCTATCACAGAACGATCCGCGCATTCATTTTGGCTTGGGGGACTCCTCACACCTGGACCGCGTCGAGATTCGCTGGCCGGGAGGGAAGACGGAAGTTGTGCAGAACCTTGCCGCCGACCGGTTTTACGTGGTTCGGGAAGGTGCCGGGATTGTATCTCAGACCGCTGCTCGTTCCGCTGCGAAGAACGCCACAGATGGGGAAGGACTTGTCCCTTGACGGCCCGGTCTTGTCCGTACTGGGTCAGTTTAACGATGCAACCCACAAACCTGAACCACTACGAAGTATCACGAAGGTTTTTAGTCTGAGGGGTTTCCTTCGTGTACCTTCGTGGCTTTTGTGGTTAACGGTTTGGTAAATGAACCACTACCATCGTGCAGGTAGTGTCTTAAACATGCTATTTAAGACAGCACCCATCTTGCAGTCCCCCTTGTACTCCGCCAGTTCGATTGGGTACAATCGTGGGCAACTCGCGGATTAGAAATCGCGGTCCTGGATGCAGTATGCAGCCCCTTGTCCGCTCTCTCGCAGCAGTCCTTTCACTCGGAATTTCGCTCGCGGCATTCGCCGAGGATCACCAGAAGGCAGAGAAACAAGCCAGAAGAATCGCGGCCATGACTGCCGACCAGACCGGCAGGCGCCTGGTCAGTATGAGCATGGCAGACCATTTCAAAGTGCTCCGCGCCGATCTGGTGGAGGAGCGCCGGCACACTGGCATGGACTATGGCTCGCTCTTTGTTGTGCACGAACTCATTGCGAATGGAGCGAGTATGACCAATATTGCGTCCGCCCTCAAATCGGGCAAGAATATTTGGCAGCTCGGCGACGAGCAGCATGCTAACTGGAAGCAGATCGCCGGCGACGCCAAGAAAATGAACACCGAAATCGATGTCTGTATTTACCGCCATTTCCTCGGCGAAAAACACGCCAAGGCGGACGAAGCGCGCGATTTAGAGGAGAAATACGACGTCACACGCGATGGCGCCAAGTCAGATTCCAACATCAGCCAGCAGGAAATTGCCGAGGCGCAGGAACGGTACGTGTTTTGGCGGGATCAGGCTGGAGAGGTATCCGACCGGCGCCTTGGCCTGTCGCAGGAGATGGCCGCGCGAGTCGATCACGCGCGCGGTGGTGGCCCCAGAGGAAGTGCGGGATCGACATCGTCAGGCACCCAGCCTCCCGCGATAGGCGGTGTGCCCCCCAACTAAGCTTGCATGCGGTTACATTCGCTACCCCGCGCTAACCCCCCATTGGCACTTCGTTCGGTGCCGGCCAAAGTTGCGTGCAGTCTCAGCCAGGCCTTGTTCGCGCAGCCCGTGCCAACTACGGCGTGACCGTGAAGTTGGTCGCACTGGTTCCCGTACCGCCCGCGGTGGTGACAGCGATGGGCCCCGTCACTGCGCCTGTCGGGACGAGCGCGTCCACTTGCGTATCGGAGATCACCTGGAGACTGGTGGCGGCGACGCCGCCGAACGTCACCTTCGTCGCGCCAGTAAAACTGTGTCCGGTGATCGCGACCGATGTTCCCACTGGGCCGCTGGTTGGGCTGAAGCTGGCGATGGAGGGGACGACCGAGAAAGCTGTGGGACTGGTAGCAATTCCCCCCGGCGTTGTGATGGTGATCTTGCCCGTCTTCGCACCCGCGGGCACAGTGGCGGTCACCTGGGTATCGGAGTTGACCGTGAAGCTGGCTGGCTTGCCGCCAATGGTCACTTTTGTGGCCTGAGTCAGGCTGACCCCGGTGATCGTCACCGAAGTTCCCACAATGCCGCTAGTGGGAGTGAAACTCTTAATCTGCGGCGTCACCAGGAATGCCCGGTTGCTCTTGATCGTGCTCGTGAACGTGGTTACGGTCACGGTGCCCGTGGTCGCCCCAGCGGGTACGGTCGCCGTCATGTAGGTGTCGGAGACGTTTGTGAAAGGCGCACTGACTCCGTTGAACGAGACTTTTGTCGTTCCGGTGAAACCTTGCCCCAGTATTTCGACCGTCTTCCCAACCTTGGCGGACCAGGTCACGAGGTTGACGAGCGGCTTGAAGCCAACGTCAAAACTGTAGAAAACGCTGCCGCCCAAAGAGTTTCCGTTGGTATTGCCATAGAATTTCCCGTCGGTGTGCAGCACGAGGGGTGTCGCCGCGCCAAACCCGTCGTTGCAAGTAACCGAGCAGAAGCTGTAGAGAACCGTCTCGGCGCCTGCGGGAGTGATTTTGAAAATCGCACCGGCATTCTTAGTCCCTCCCGCGGAGGCTACGCCGTAGAAGTTCCCGTCGGTGCCAAGCGTCAGTCCAGCCGCGGGAAGCTGCGCATCAAAGTTACCGTTGCCGTAGTTGAAGCTGTAGAGCAGGGTATAGACTCCGGCGGGGGTGATCTTGAAGACAGTTCCGTTCCCGAAGGTTGTACCGCCTTTGTAAGTGGTGCCGTAGAAATTGCCGTCGGTGCCCTGGACCAGAATTCCGAGCGGGCGGTATCCGTCGGTCGGATAGCCTTTGAAGGTGTGAAGCACGGTGATCGCGCCGGTCGGGGTCGCCTTGTATATCACCCCGCATTTGCAGGTCGGATCTCCACCACCTTGCGCGGTTCCGTAAAAGTTGCCGTCGGTGCCCTGGGTCGGAAGGTTCGGGTTCGAGCCATTGATGTAGGCGAAGTCCTTCAGGGCTTTAAACACACCAGCCGCGGAAACCTTGAAGAACGCCCCGTTTTGCCCGGCGTATTGTTCCTCGGAAACCCCGTACATATTGCCGTCCTGCCCCTGGACAGTCGTGTAGGTTGGGGCGCTGTCATCGGTGCCATTGGCAAAATTCCAGAGAGTGGTTAACGTTCCGGTGGGCGTGACCTTAAACACCGTACCGGCCCCGTGAGTCCCGCCGCCTTGCGTCGTCCCGTAGAAGTTCCCATCGAAGCCCAAGGTGACGCCGCCCCACGGGTAGCTGCCATCGGCGCACGAGGTCAGGGCACAGAAGCTGTAAACCGTGCTCAAGGTACCCGCCGCAGTCATCGAGTACACCGTGCCGACGTTCTTAGTTCCATCGTTTTGGATGGTGCTGTAGAGGTTGCCGTCGCGGCCCTGCGACATCACTTGAGGAAATCCGATACCACTGTAGGCGCCGGAGCCGATCGGGTAGGTGTGCAGCACGGTATAGGTTTGGGCGCTCGCGGCCACGGCAAACAGCAGTGCCACTGCGATCATCGAAAGTACGGTTCTACGGTGTTCCATATAAGCTCTCCTAAAAAAACGGCCTGCCTCCCCTTTAGCCCGGGCATCCCCTTGCACAATTTGCGTGCTCAGGGAACTGGTTCGTGGCAAAATAATTCTGCTTACCAGTCCTGACGCATTTCTTAAGAACTCTAAAGCGGGACTAAGTTTATGAATTACAAGGGATCTACAGGAGAAGTCGCCGAGACTTCGGGCCGCCGGTGGCGGTTTGCCGACTACGAATTTGATGAACTGGGACGGGAGTTGCGGGTTAAGGGCAGGGCGGTAGAGCTGGAATCGAAACCCCTTGACATTCTGCTGCAGCTACTTCTCCACGCCGGCGAGGTCGTGACCAAGGAAGAACTGCTGGAGTCCGTCTGGCCCGATGTGATGGTCGTGGATGGCTCATTGGCGACGGCAGTCTCCAAGCTGCGCAAGGCGATGGGAGACGAAGACCATCCCGCGATTGTTACGGTTCCTCGCGTCGGCTATCGACTGGCGGTGCCGGTCTATTGCAAGACGGTTGCGGCGGCAGCAGGGCCCGAGCTTGGATTCAAAGCGGGTGACGTCGTTCCGGGACGGGAGCAGTGGCGCCTTTCTCGACCCATGGACATCTCCGGATCGAGCGAAGTCTGGCTGGCCCAAAATCCCAAGACGCACGAACAACGGGTATTCAAGTTCGCGGCGGACGGCATACGCCTGAAGGGGTTGAAACGCGAGATCACGATTTCTCGTTTCTTGAGGGAATCGCTCGGTGACCGGCCGGAATTTGTCCGCATTCTAGAATGGAATTTCGAGACGCCTCCTTATTTTCTCGAAAGCGAATACGCCGGGCCGAACCTGGCGGAATGGGCGGCGGCGCAGGGTGGACTCAACCAATCGACCCTCGACGCTCGTCTGCATCTTCTGATCGACATCGCGCAGGCGGTTGCAGCCGCGCACGACATTGGCGTGCTCCATAAAGACCTGAAGCCGGCCAACATCCTGGTCGTGCCCGGTGCGAATGACGGCTGGCAGATCAAAATCGCGGATTTCGGCAGTGCTTCGCTGTTCGATCCTTCGCGGCTTCACGCCTTGGGAATCACGAACCTGGGATTCACTCAGACCGCGGGGCTTGAGAACGATGCGTTAACTGGAACTTTGATGTATCTCGCGCCCGAAGTCCTGGCCGGGCAGTCTCCGAGCGCTGGTGCGGACGTCTATGCTCTCGGCGTCATGCTCTACCAGTTGGCCCTCGGCGATTTCCGCAAGCCGCTTGCGCCGGGCTGGGAAGCGGACATTAGAGATCCGTTGCTCCGTGAGGATATTGCCGATGCTGCATGCGGCGATCCTGCCAAGCGGCTCAATAGCGCAGCGGATCTTGTCGAACGGCTGCTTACGCTCGACCAGCGCCGGATCAAACGCGACGAACTGGAAACTGCAAAACATCGAGCGCAGATTGCTGAGCGCAAGTTGGCCGAGACCCGCGCACGTCGGCCCTGGGTGGTGTTTGCGGTTATCGCGTTGGCAACCGGACTGGGCGTCAGCTCCGCGCTTTATCGGAGAGCTACCCGCGAACGCGACAACGCCGACCGCCAGACCGCGATTGCAAGCTCCATCAGCCGGTTTCTTTCTGACGATCTGCTGGGCCGCAGCAATCCATACTCGAGTGGCAAGTCCGGCGAGTCGCTGATGGAAGCGATCAAGCAAGCGTCGCCCAGCATCGACCGGAAATTCAAAGATGAACCGCTGGTCGCTGCGCGCCTCCACCAAACCATTGCCCGAGCTCTCGATAACCGAACCGATTATCCGGATGCTCGGCAGGAGTATGACCGCGCCGCGGCTTTTTTCAAGCAAGTGGATGGCGAACTGTCGCAAGACGCAATCATAGTTCAGCTCCAACGAACCACCCTGGAGGCGCGGAGCTACGAGAGTGGCTCGCTCCCGTTATCCAAGTCCATCCTCGGACAACAAGAAGCGCTGATCGCAAGGCTTCCGCATCCGCGATCGGACCTGCCGGTCTGGCTATCTTCCGCGCGGGGAATGATCGCATTGATTGAGAACAACGCGAAGTCCGCCGCAGAGAACTTCAAGGCGGCGGTGGACCGGGCGGAAGTTCTTCCTGAATTCGACGAGAGCGCGCGCCTGACCTTCAAACAAAGGCTGGGGTTTTCCTATATCCGCTTGGGCGAGGGAGCCAAGGCGGAGCAGACATTTCGCGAACTCATTGCTGCCTTCACGCGGGTAGCGGGTCCGGACAGTCCCCATGTTTTGCGCGTTCGCCTGAATCTGGCCCAGGCCTTCATGATTCAGAACAAGCACGCGGAAGCGATCAAGGAAGCAAGCGCCATCTATCCGGAGTTTGTATCCAGGATGGGCGCGGACCACGAACTCACCATGCAGTTGTTGACCACCCGCGCTCAGTCGGAAGGCAGCCTCGGCCTTTGGGACGATGCCATCCGCGACGACTTGACCATTCACGACCTCGCCGTCCGCAAGCAGGGGCCGCTTTCGTTCTTCGCTATTGCCACGCTCACCGACGCGTCTCTGGCTCAATGCCGCGCGGGGCACTATCGCGAAGGTGAGTCGAATGCGCGCCAGGCATACACGGCATCGGTGAAAGCATTTGGACCGAGCGCCGGCCTCACCGGAGGCGCCGCGTATCCTTTGGCGAGTTGCCTGCTTCTCCTCGGTAAGTTGGACGAAGCATCGACGCTCCTGCAGCAAATCAATGTGCCGGCATTAGCACAGCTCACCGGAGATCCCGATTGGGGCGCAAACCTGACCCTGGCGCAGGCCGAAATCGCTTACCGTCGCGGCAACTACGACGCAGCCCGAGGTTATGTTCAGACGGTGACTCCGGTGTTCACCCGCAAGGACGCGGAGCCCTATCAAAAGCGCGCTCTCGAATCTCTGAGAGCTGCGCTAGACAAGCCCCTACCGCGAAACTAGGCATCTCGAGTATCTGCGGCCAAACATCTTCGGTTTCCAGATGCTGAAACGAGCTGTAAAGGTAACAATTGCTCTTATCCGCGATTGACGCGGATTTCATTCTTTGCCAGTTTGCTTACCTGCCCTGGGCTACGGCCTTTGCCGGAGGCGCCGAAATCGCGACCGAGTCAGGTTGCGTCCAGACGGCTGTGCCGCTCGTCAAGTCCAGACGGTGCATGGTGATCTTTAGTTTGCCGTGATCGACTTCCGCCAGCAGGTAATGGTAGTTCACTTCCTTACTCTGGAAAGGATCGTCCGCGGCGCGTTCAATCGGATAAGCGTGCGCTCCCGCACCGCCCGTCACGAAATAAGTGACGCCGCCGTGCTCATGGCGTTCGTAGTTGTGCACATGTCCGGAAAAAACGACTATTCGGGCGCGGAGGTTTTGCTGCCGCACTTCCAGTGTTTTGGCCAGGTCCAGCTCCTGGGAGCGCGCTGAGTGTCCTCCGCCGAACATCTTGGCATCCGACGAACTGGTATAGGGCGGATGGTGAAGAACAAGAAAAACGAAGTCCACGTCCCCAGGAATATGGTCCAACTTCTGGATAAGCCATTGCCCTTGCGGGCCGGAGATTTCGTCGAGCGCGCTGTCCAATACCAGCATCAGCGTGTTGGCAACGCGGACGGAGTAGTAGCGACTGTTCTTCAGATCAGGAAAGCGCTGGAAATAGTTGGCCAGCGCAACCTCTTCATCGCCGTGAAGATCGTGGTTGCCCAGCGCGGGGTAAACCGGGATCTTGCTCGCGCGCCACACCGTGGTTTCACTATCCCACACCTTCCAGTCGTCGACATCATAGCCGTTATAGACGATGTCGCCACCGAAAGAGATGAATGCAGGACTCGCCTGGGCAATCGCCTGGACCAGTGCCTGGCGCACGGGCGGATTCGCCGCTTCGGTGTCCTTAGGATCATGGAAGCGCGAATCTCCATAGACTACGAAGTGGAAGGGCGTGCTTACTTGCAGTTGCAGTTCCACCGGCTGGGCTTCCGGGAGCGGTGCCTGCGGATGCGAGCGTGAGCAGGCGGCGCACCCGAGAAAGAGAATAACAACCGTCAATTTTTGGAAACGTCTCATTTAGTGACCCACAACCAAGATTTCAAACTGTCCCGCTTCCGCCGTAGACAGGAAAAGCTGGTGCGTTTTCGGATCGAGCGCCATGGTCTTTGCCCGCGGCAAAGTTTTAACACTCTCGACGACGGAGTATTTGTCCGGGCTGTCCTGGTGAATCACCGTAATGGTGCCTTCCCCATTGGAATTGAAAATTAGCCGGAAGTCAGGATCGAATGCGGTGGCATCCACGTGGTCGCCGATCGGGAGCGTAGTGATCACTTGTCCTGTGTCCGCGTTCATGACCGCCATAACCTTGCTGCGGCAGCCGATGAACAACCGACGATTCGGCCGGTCCATGGCCATACTGGAAGGCGAAGCACAAGGCGCGGTCGGCCAGCGCTGCTCGACTTTGAGCGAGCGAGAGTTGATTTTCAGGACCAGGCTCTCATCCTCAAGATTATCGTAGACATAACCGGAGCCGTCGGCCACGGCAAACTCAGGACCGCCGCCCAGATCAACCGTTCCGGCCACCTTTCCATCCGCCGCCTGAATCGCGGTGGCGCTGTTGCTGCCGCCATTAAATGCGAAGACTCGAGAAGTGGCGGGATCGTAAATGATCGCGTCGGGCTTCTTGCCGGTCGGGACTTGCGAAATCGTATTCAGAGTCTTCAAATCGAAGATCGTGACTGTTGAGGACTGTCCGTTGCTGACAAACCCCCGCCCCAGTTCCGGAGCAATGGCGATTCCGTGCACGCCGGGAGTGTTCGCGATCTTGCCGAGGATCGCCCCCGAATCGACGTCGAGCACTTCGACTTGAGTTCCGTGAGAAACGTACAGGCGGCGAGCAGATTCATCAACGGTGAGGTAGTCCCAGCTACCTTCGCCCGCAATAGGGATCTTCTTGATTACGTGATAGCCCCCGGCTGCCTGAGCTGAGGCGGCAAGAAGGCTTAGTGACAAGGTGAAGATAAGTATCGGCAAGGGCTTCAACGGGCTCCTCCAGAGAATGTGTGCTTGTACAAATTGTAATGGTTCCTGCGAATGACGAAGCGGCGAACCAGGCGGGCCTGCTAGCCCGCCTGGCAACAAACTAGAACTTGACGCGAAGCATGAACTGCAACTGTCGGGGCAGGCCGGTGCCCGTGTTCGGGGAAGCGGCGTTGTCGTTATTGTTGTTGAAATTGTTGGTGGTGACGATCTGACCGAGCGCGCCTACTGGCGTGAGTGACTGGACCGTTTGAAATGACGCTCCGGTTTGAACTGCCGCTACGTTGTAGTTGAAGGCAAGGTTGTCAAAGCCGGGATCCCCGAGCTGAGTGTGATTGAAGATGTTGAAAGCCTGCATTCCAAATTGCAGGGAGACCAGTTCACTCAGTTTTGTTTCCTTCATCAGTGCGAGGTCGACCTGCCAGGAATTGAGTGCACGAATGATTCCGTTCCCAGCATTGCCAAATCGCGTCACGAGGCCGCACGCGCTGGCGCAGGTCGTCCCGTCGCTGCCAAAGGTACCTGCGGGATCCAGCGGCGGCGGGGCAAACGCGGCGGGATTGATCTGGAGGGTCTGGTTCGGCGCACCTCCACCAAGCAGCAAGGGAACTCCAGGAACCAAATCCGGCCTCTGGGTAGTCTGATCATTGCCATCGGGAAGCTGGGTTGGCGAAATATTCATGGTGATGGTAAGAGGGTGTCCGGTGTGCCAGATTCCGATGCTGCTCAAGCTCCAGCCGCCCACAATCTTGTTTATCGCTCCACCCTCATTCAGGAAGCGCTTCCCGGTCCCAAATGGCAGCTCATAGACGGCGTTGGCCGTGAAATTGTGGCGAATATCAAACACGCTTGGTCCCTTATCGCAAGGCAGGCAGGCCACGTTTTCGGGACCATTTGATTCTCCACCACCGACGGAACCGTCGTTGATGGAGTGTGACCAAGTATAACGAGTCTGAAGTGACAGACCTTGGGTTAAACGACGCTCAAGACTCAGTTCGAGAGCGTGGTAGGTGCTGGCACCGATGTCGGACTTTAGATCCACTGAACCGTAGGGGTCGAGGGTAGGCAGTTGCCCGGTTGGGTCGGGATAGAATTGATCGAGCGTACGAGTGCAAGTCCCATCGGCAGCCGGCTTGGTGACGCAAAGGTTGACTGCACCGCGGGAAAACAGCCGCACACCGCGCGAGCCGAGATAGGCCGCCGATGCCACGAAGTTAGAGGGCAACTCCTGCTCGACGGTCAAACCCCAGTTCTCCGCGTAGAGGTCGCGGCGCCCGTGACGCTGCAGTGCCCGAGGTTGCTGGAGCGTTTGAACACCTGGCAAGCCGCTCAGGTCTGGGACTTCCCGCTGATAGGCGGGTAAAAGGGGTGTGCCCGAGCTTGCTGGATCCAAATTGACAAATGCCGTGAACCTGTCGCTTTCCAGTCCGGCGTTCAGGTCGTCGTTCTGAGCCGCACCGTGATAAGTTCCGAATCCCCCTCGAATTACGGTCTTTCCGTGCAGGGCGGTCGGTGCCCAAGCCAGGCTGACCCGAGGATCGAAGTTCTTGTAGTTCGAGTTGTACAAAGCCGGGTTCTTGGGACAGGGTGCTGTATTTATGGGCGTTGGATAGGGGCCATTGGTTGAGCCCGACCCCAGGCAGACTCCATGGAATTCATTGAGGTCGAAGACAGTAGTGCGATTGTCGGCTTCGTTGGCAACTCCGTAATATTCCCACCGCAGGCCTAGGTTGACGGTGAAACTGGGCGTCACCTTCCACTCATCCTGGAAATAGGGAAGATAAAAGGTACGGCGGTATTTGTGGCAGCACCATGGAGCAGTGAATGAGATTCCGTAAAGAGTGGCAGTTTCGAAACCTGTATCCGATTGACCAAAATCAAGATTGTTGTCGGCGGTTTTGCCCTGGTTAAGCCGAATCCGTCGAATCTCCATTCCGGTCTTGAACGTGTGACGGTTGCGAACCCACGTGAGGTTGTCAATCACTCCGTAGGTCGTCCCTACTTCGTGATCCGCGTTAATGTTGTTGATCGTAACCCAACTGGCGGTGTGTACCGCGTAGTTCAAAGGGCTCGCCTGCGGATTGATGAAGGGTGAGCGGTTGACAAACACCTTGACTTCGTTCAGAAGCGTGGGCCTGAAGGTTTGCTGAAGGGCGATAAAGTAATTCGCCGGGTGGTTGATCGTGCGCACCTTATCGAACGGCACTGCGGCGCCGTCTGGAGCGTCCACTAGACTGATGTCGCGCTGGGCGCGGCCATACAACGAGGTCTTTGCGTTGATTTTGTAATCGATTCGTGCGAGCCATGTGTCTTCATGCACGGTGGTTGGAGCTGAGTGCGTGAACAAGTCGGTGTCGGATGGCTGACCGACATTGCTGAAAGCTGCATCCGGGTAGACGAATATTGGATTGCAGGCCCCAATCGCGCCCGTGCTGGCGCGCCAAGGAAAGGCCTGCAATATGGAACACATCTGCGGCGCACTGTTCAACGTCGTCGTTGCCTCGCCTGCTGTCGGCACAGCTACCTGGGTTGTCGTTGCCTGGTATTGACGAAGACCCTCATAATTAAGGAAAAAGAACAACTTCTGTTTGACGATCGGGCCGCCGAAAGTCATTCCGTACTGTCCCATTCGGAAAGGCGGAATGGCCGGATTGCCGTTGAGGTCGAAGTCGTTGAAGTTCCGCGCATCGAAGACGGAATTCCTCAGATAGCCGAAAGCCGTGCCGTGAAAATTATTGGTACCCGATTTGGTGACGACGTCAATCTGTCCGCCGGCCTGCGTGCCGTATTCCGCGTCGTACAAAGCGCTGTTGACGCGGTACTCCTCGACTGCATCCTGAGAAATCTGCAAACGGGTTTGCGACTTCTGGGCCTGCTCTTGAATACCGCCGGCATCGACGCCGTCAAACTGAAAGTTGTTGTCGTCTCGTGCGCGGCCGGCGAAGCGAATCGTACGCTGATCACCGCCACCGTCATCCTGCGCGAAAGGGGCGAGAAGCGTGAAACTCGCCCAGTCGCGTCCGTTGTTGGGGAGATTCGCGATCTGGTCGGTGCGAATTACTGTGGAGGCCTCCGCGGAACTGCGCTCCTCGGGAGCTGCCGTTGCGTTGACGTCGACTCTTTCGGAAAGCGCTCCCACTTCCAGCCGAATATCCAAAGTGCGCGTCTGGCCGACTTGTACCACGACCTGTTCGATCACATGGGTTTTGAAGCCCGTTCCGGTAACCGTCACCGTATAGCGCCCGACCGCCAAGCCCGCGAACCGGTAGTAGCCGTTCGAATTGGTTTGCTGTTCCTGGCCGATGCCAGTGTCTGCCGCCAGAACTTGCACCCTCGCGCCCCGGATCACGGCTCCGGATGCATCGTTCACAGTGCCTTCGAGCACAGCGCGATCGATTTGCGCGGATGCTCCGACCCAGGCGATGGTAAGGAAGAACAGAGTTAGAAGAGCGGGTTGCGCCAAGGCGAAGAGCGAGGGTGAGCGAGATGAGCAGCTTGGACGCATAAGCCTCCTGGTTCGGGAAAAGACAGCGTCTCCGTCAGAGACCGCAGTTATGGTTTGCTGGCGAGCGGCGATTTTAAAAAGGCAATGTGAAGGCGTTGTGAACGTGATGTTAAGAGAAGGTTAAAGTTTTCCAGACGCCGAGAGTCAGCGATCGAGACGGAGCCCGTATTGTAATGGTCCGGCGATTTGAGCGCGTTGCGTGCCACTCAAACTAGGCTAATCATGTCTTAGGTGAAGAGTGCGTTTTTTTCGCGGACGCGGCTAGTTGGCGCAAAATGTTAATAAATGCAGTTGTGGCGCAGGAAAGTGTTCGGTCGCGGCGGTAGGCCAGTCCCAGTTCGCGAAAAAGCTCCACATCCTCCAGATCAATCAGTTTGACTTGCCCGGACGCCACTTCATCACGGGCGAACGACGCGCTGATGAGGGAAACTCCGAGATCGGCTGCCACAAAGCTCTTGATCATGCCGATGCTGGGCAGCTCCATTCGAACTTGCAGTTCGTCGCGATGAGGACGGAACAGCTTGTCCATGAGCCTGCGAGTGTGGCCTGTCTTTGGGAGCAGCACGGGATGTTTGACGATATCGCGGACCGCGGCCGTTTTATGCTTGGCCAGTGGATTGTTGGGGCTCACCATCAGCATCAGCTTGTCGCGGAAGATAGGTTGGATCTCCAGGCTCGGAGACTGGATGGGCAAAGTGAGAATGCCCACTTCGATGGAGCCGTTCTCCAGTTTTTCCGTGATCTTGTAGCTGAAATTCCGGTAAATGTTGATCTGTACGGGTGGGTAGCGCCGGCAGTATTCCGCAAACACCGCCGGCAGAACGTACAGGCAGGTAGCCTCGTTGGCGCCAACGCGAAGGGTGCCGCGGGGCGTGCTGCTATGGTCCGCCACCGCCATCAGCGATTCCTCGCGCAGCAGTTTCAGCCGCTCGGCATAGTCGTAGAGGATTTGTCCGGCGGGGGTCAGCTTTACGGTCTTGCCCGAGCGGTCGAGCAGCCGATCGCCATACTCCTGCTCCAACTGGCGGATTTGGGCGCTGACCGCCGATTGGGAGCGGAAAACTTTCTCTCCAGCGCGAGAAAAACTGCCCTGTCGTGCCACTTCCAGAAACGTAATGAGCTGATCGAAATCCATTGACGTAATGAGCTGATCGAAATCCATTGTGTTTGTGCGGGATTATAACGGAACGCGCCGTCCCGCGGGGAAATTAGGCTGAATTTGCGATGGAACCAAGCGTGGTCCTGAAATTTGCATCCTTTGTATCGAAATTCTGAATTGTACTTTACGGCTCGCCTGGCAGTAAGTAAGAACCTACAGAAGTGTGTTCCTGAGCCGGAGTGTGCGAGCCTCCCGCGGGCTTTGCGGGCAAAGTCCCAACTCAAGAGCAACTGATCGGGAAGCGGCTAAGTGCTAAGCACGCCGCAATCCATCCCGCAAGCTATGCAGCAGACTATTTAGCAACCTATGCCAATGCTGTAAACGTGCCCATGACGACGCGTCTAAAAAAAACGAATGGTCCTCCGCCCGCTCAGGGTCTGTACCATCCTGCGCAAGAGCACGATGCCTGCGGGATTGGATTCGTGGCCAATGTTCGCGGCCACAAGAGTCACGAAATCATAAGCAAGGGAATCCAGGTGCTGCTCAACCTGACGCACCGCGGAGCCTGCGGATGCGATCCTGAAACCGGTGACGGCGCCGGCATTCTCCTCCAGATCCCACACCAGTTCTTTGTGCGGGAGTGCGGCAAATTGGGCTTCGATCTGCCTCTGCCCGGCGCTTATGGCATAGGCATGACATTCCTGCCGGTGGAGAAACATCAGCGCTTGCAATGCGAAGGAATTCTGGAGCGCATCGTGCGCGAGGAGGGATTGACGGTACTCGGCTGGCGGGATACGCCTTGCTTCGCTTCCGCCATTGGCCGCGTCGCGCGAGGTTCGCAACCTTACATCCAGCAGATCTTTGTAGGATGTGGTTCGTTCACCGATGAAGACGCATTCGAGCGGAAGCTCTACGTGGTGCGCAAGCGCGCCGAGAGTGAGATGGCAGTCTCCGGCATCGAAGATGCGAGTGTGTTCCACGTTTCATCGCTTTCTTGCCGCACCATTGTTTATAAGGGTCTGCTGCTCGCCCCGCAGATCACGAATTTTTACAAGGAGCTTTCCGATCCCGACGTGACCAGCGCGTTGTGTCTGGTGCACCAGCGCTTCTCGACTAACACGTTTCCCAGTTGGCAACGAGCGCATCCCTATCGCTATATCGCACACAATGGCGAGATCAACACGCTTAAGGGCAACGTCAACTGGATGCACGCTCGTCAGTCGCTGTTGCAGTCCCCCTTGTTTGGCGACGATCTGAAGAAGCTTTTCCCCATCATTGCGCCGGATGGAAGCGATTCCGCGAATTTCGACAACGCCGTGGAACTACTGTTGCAGGCGGGACGCAGCCTTCCTCACGCAATGGCCATGCTGATTCCTGAAGCGTGGGCCGGGAATCCTCACATGAAGCCGGAGAAGCGCGCCTTTTACGAATATCACGCGTGCCTGATGGAGCCGTGGGATGGGCCGGCAGCCATCGCGTTCACTGACGGGAGAGTCATTGGCGCGATCCTCGACCGCAACGGTTTGCGGCCGGGACGCTATGTGGTTACTCATGACGAGCACGTCATCATGGCTTCCGAAGCCGGTGTGCTCGACATCGAACCGGAACAGGTAAAGATGAAGGGCCGTCTGCAACCGGGAAAGATGTTTCTGGTAGATACGGTCGAAGGCCGCATTGTCCCGGACAAGGAGATCAAACACCGGCTTGCTTCACGACAACCGTACGCGCAGTGGCTCAAAGACAATCAGATCACGATCGATCAGTTGCCAGAGCCCACGCGCATGCACCATCCGGATGCAGAGACCCTGCTTCGCCGCCAGCGTGCGTTTGGTTACAGCGATGAGGATCTGCGGATGATCCTCGGCCCGATGGCTTCGAAGGGCCAGGAGCCGGTTGGGTCCATGGGGACGGATACGCCGCTCGCTTGTCTCTCGGAC
>WNFA01001983.1_pt1 | contig 16758 bp, 18 predicted proteins | sample 5400481 | NCBI WGS metagenome assembly WNFA01 (sample SAMN13153340, study PRJNA577476) | soil metagenome | isolation source: 120 cm saprolite under Douglas fir tree site 2 hole 1 replicate 2 | place: USA:California | collected 2015-04-18
ATACACCGTGGCTCTCCGACCACCTATGCTGGGGCAGCGTCGATGGACGCTACACGCACGACCTCCTTCCCATGCCCTACACATTCGAAGCTGCACGCCTCACGGCTCAGAAGGTTCGCGAAGTGCGGGACTTTCTCGAAGTTCCTATTGCCGTCGAGAACGTGAGCAGTTACGCCGAATTTCATGTTTCGGAAATCACGGAATGGGAGTTCCTGAACGAAGTCGTTGAGCGGGCGGATTGCGGAATTCTTTTGGACGTAAACAATATTTACGTTTCGTCCCGTAACCACAATTTCGATCCGTTCACCTACGTAAATAGCGTCCCCGCCGAGCGGGTCGCGCAAATCCACATCGCTGGCCATGCGAAATTCAAGAAATACATCCTCGATACCCATGACCACCCGGTGCTGGATCCCGTTTGGAAACTCTACGAACGAGCCATCCAACGCGCTGGCCACACGGCAACACTCCTTGAATGGGACGACAGCATCCCTTCTTTTCAGGAAGTTCACAGAGAAGCCCTGAAGGCCACCCGCTTCCTCGCCGACACGGCTCTGGAGGTGGCGGTATGAAGCTCGTCACGCTTCAGCGGGCCGTTGCTCGCGCCGTCATGCAACCTCTCACGCCATCGGAGCGCATGCGACGTACCGCGCCCGGCGGAGGGCGCATGAGCGCCTACGCGGCCCGGTACATCAAACCGAACGATCGACTGACTTCCTTCGAACGTCTTGAGATCTACAATCGCCAATATTGGTTTCGCGTTCTCGGCAGCATGGCTGAGGACTTCCCCGGCTTGCGCGCCATTCTCGGGCAACGCCGGTTTGAAGACATGTGTCGTGCCCATCTCAGAGAGTGCCCTTCGCGCTCGTTCACACTGAGGAATCTGGGGGCAAGGCTGGAAGCGTGGTTGCGACGTAATCCTAAATGGATACGAGGTAAGCAGATCCTCGCGTCGGATATGGTGCGGCTGGAATGGGCGGACATCGAAGCATTCGACGGGAAAGCACAACCCGCTCTTCACTCGGAGGATTTGAATGGCAGTTCCGCGCCGTCCCTCCGCTTGCGCGTTCAACCCTATGTAAAACTTCTCGAACTCCATTATCCGGTAGACGCCTTGGCTCTCAAGGTTCGAGAGACTGACGATGCCGATTTCGCGAGCAACACCCTGGCGGAGAACCGGAAAACCGCAAGAATCCAAGTCGTCGCGGCTGTGCAGCCGCGGCAAATCTTTCTTGTGGTTCATCGGATTGATTTCTCCGTCTACTACCGCCGTATCGAACGCGAGGAGTTCGCGTTGCTCTCCGCGCTTCGCAGTGGAAAAACGATCGAGCGTGCGATTGAACTAGCGTTTGAACGCAGTTCAATTCCTGAGTTTGATCGCGGGGGATACATCCGGAACTGTTTTCAGACTTGGGCAGCCTTGGGCTGGTTTTGCCGGCCAGATGAAAATATGCGCGGCCAGAAAGCCGCGAGAAAAGAGTATAGATAAAAATCATGAGTAAATTGACAGCGAAAGTTGGGCAGTGGCATGACCAGTTCTTCGGTTTAATCTCGTACCTGCAGTCGCCGTTCCTCCTATTTGTGCGCCTCTATTGGGGATGGCAACTCTCGCAGAGCGGTTGGGGCAAGCTCCATCATCTGCCCAATGTGACGGAGTTTTTCGCGAGCCTTAACTTGCCGATGCCCGCGCAAATGGCAGTCTTCATTGCTTGCGTCGAGTTCTTTGGCGGTATCTTCCTCGCTTTGGGATTGCTCTCTAGGATCACAGGCCTCGTACTCACCGTTAACATGACCATGGCTTACGTAATCGGGGACCGGGAGGCGCTGCTCTCTTTCTTCTCCGATCCCGATAAGTTTATTGCGGCTGCTCCCTTCGCCTTTCTCATAGTCTCGCTAATCGTGCTGATTTTTGGTGCCGGCCGGATCTCGGTGGACACTGCGCTGGCGTTTTTCCATGGTCCCACGCGGGTGAAGCAGGCGAATTCGCTTACGGCCTGATCGCGGGCTCTCAAGTACGAGAGTTTTTCATGGTCACCCAATGCTCCGAACTCTTGTGGTGGGTTTCTCCACTCGCGCGGCGGCGATCGCGCTGGTTCTCCTCCTTTGTTTCTGCCTTGCAGCCACGGCGGGAGAAATGACTTCGAGCCTGCTGATCGCGAACGCGCGTATCGACATCGTGATCGAACGGAGCTCCCCCCGCGTGCCCCTAAAGGACATTTTTCGCTGGGTCCAATCGGCCGCGGAGTCCGTCTCCACCTATTACGGCCGCTTTCCGGTGCCTCAAGTCTTGATTCGCATTACTCCCTTCGACGGAAAGGGCGTCCGCGATGGTAGGACGTTTGCCGATCGGGGCGGACGTATCACCATACGTGTTGGCAACGACACTTCTCTTTCGGAGTTTGCCTCTGACTGGACCCTGACCCACGAGATGGTCCACCTGGCTTTTCCTTCCGTCGACGAAAAGCACCATTGGATCGAAGAGGGGATCGCCACGTATGTCGAACCGATCGCTCGCATTCGCGCCGGGTATCTTACGGCAGACCAGATGTGGCTTGACCTTGTCCGGGACATGCCGCAAGGGCTGCCTCAGGTCGGAGATCGAGGGCTCGATCACACCCACACCTGGGGGAGAACCTATTGGGGAGGAGCGCTGTTCTGTCTGCTTGCGGACATTGAAATTCGCCGGCAGACTAACAATGCGAAGGGTTTGGAGCATGCCCTTCGCGGCATTCTCGACGCTGGTGGGGACATCCGGAAGGGCTGGAATCTCCAGGATGCGCTCGCGGCTGGAGATCGTGCGGTCGGCGTAAGCGTTCTGCAGTCCCTTTACGCAAAAATGAAAGACCAGCCGGTAAGCGTGGACCTAGCCACCGTTTGGTCGCAGCTCGGTGTCCAATCGGATGGGATTAATGTCCGCTGCGACGACAGCGCCACACTGGCTGCGATCCGCCGGGCGATCACAGCGGCGGAATCAAATGCGGCGTGGGGGCATGCTTCGCCTCCTAGACCGGCCGCTGTACTTGCAGGGCGTGCTTTCGGGTCGTCCGTGCTTGGTTTTGGCGAAGTGAACTGCGACTCGAGGTAGCAAATCAGCGTGACGGTGAAAACAGGACCACCACCAGATTCGAAACGAGTGCGCGTGGCCATCGCGCAATCCGCTCCCGTCTACCTGGACAAACGAGCCAGCCTCGCAAAGGCTCTCGACCTCATTCAGCAGGCGGCAAAGCAAGATGCACAGCTGGTTGCGTTTGGTGAGACCTGGCTGCCGGGCTATCCTGCCTGGCTGGATGTGTGTCCTGGCGCGGCACTATGGGAGGGCGCTTCCGCGAAAGACGTTTTCGCGAAGCTCAGATACAACAGCATCACCGCTCCCGGTGAAGAAGTGAATGCGCTACGCGAAGCGGCGCGAGATCTCAACGTTGCGATCGTGATGGGAGCAAGTGAGCGAGTCGATGCCGGTCCTGGAAACGGGACCCTCTACAACTCGCTTTTCACGATTTCCGAGGATGGACAGCTCCGAAACCACCACAGGAAACTCGTGCCCACCTACACGGAACGGCTCGTGTGGGGGAATGGCGATGGGCGCGGGTTAGAAGCCGTGTCCACGGCTGCTGGACGCATCGGTGGATTGATCTGCTGGGAGCATTGGATGCCGCTCGTGCGCATGGCCATGCACAATTCCGGCGAGCACATCCACGTCGCGGTATGGCCGACCGTCCATGAACTACATCAGTTAGCGAGCAGACACTATGCCTTCGAAGGTCGGTGTTTCGTTCTGGCGGTAGGTTTGATGATGCCGGCTGCAGATTTGCCTGACGAGTTCGTTGACGGCCGCACATCGCAGCCCGGTGAAAGCCAATGGGTCGAGCGCGGAGGTAGCGCCATCATCGGTCCCGACTCCCGATATGTGGTCGATCCGGTGTTCGATCGCGAGGAGCTACTCGTTTCGGACCTGGACCTGACCCAAATTGATCGCGAGAGCATGACCTTCGACGTTTCAGGGCACTATGCGCGTCCCGATCTCTTTCGATTCGAACGGAAAAATACAGATGCAAAGTGATGGGGAGAATCAAGTTGAATTTAGAGAGGGGCAAGTTGAACGTGAACGAAGACGGCAATCGAGATCATGGATGTGAAGCATTGCGGAAGGAGTTTGTGAATGAGTTTCAACGCACCAGAGAAATCGCCCACAAGCTGGTCGATAATCTGACGGCCATCAGCGGCTACGTTGAGATCATGATGATGCGTGCCGGGCCGGAGCAACGAATTTTCCGAGCTCCGGAAAATCCTCGATCACGCGAAGAAATGGATGGCACTCTTGCGAGATTGCATCTCGAATTTGCACGAACTGGGACGGAGACATTCATAACGCAGCGAAAACTGGAGGCTATACGAGTCTTGCCATCGGTAGCTCCGCGGCGTTGAGAGTTGTGGCCCACCGCGTAAAGCACCGTTCGCTCCATACTTGATTCGAAAACGGGTCGCTGCGCATTTCTCAAGATTTCTACAGTCCCAATGGCTTGAACAAATCGAAAGGATGGACTAAATGGCACGCGAATTTGAGGGCCAAAAGCTGATCGTCGTCGGCGGAACGAGCGGAATAGGAAAGGCGGTCGCCAAGATCGTTCTCCAGAACGGGGGCACGGCGGTCATTATTGGGCGCCGCGTAGACAAGACGAAAGCGGCGGTTTCGGAATTGACTCCATCCGGTCCCGTATTCGGCGAGACTGCCGACATAACGAAAACCGCCGAACGCGCCGCACTTGTCGAACGCATCGACGCCCAACACCGCGACGGGACCATGCTGCTAAACGCCGCGGGCGTCTTTGCTCCCAAGCCGTTTTTAGAACACACCGAAGCTGATTACGACCGCTACCTTGAAATCAGCAAGGCTATCTTTTTCATCACGCAGCGTGTGGCCAAAAACTTGGTAGATAGAAAGAAGGGTGGTTCCATCGTAAACGTCGGCTCGATGTGGGCAAAGCAAGCTGTGCAAGCGACCCCATCTTCGGCCTACTCGATGGCAAAGGCCGGGCTGCACTCACTTACGCAGCATCTCGCCATGGAACTCGCGGGTGCCGGGATTCGAGTGAATGCGGTCTCGCCCGCTGTCGTGCGGACCCCAATCTTTGAGGGTTTCATTCCGAAGGAGGATGTAGACGCAGTCCTTCAAGGCTTCAACAGTTTCCACCCGATCGGTCGTATCGGACGCCCCGAGGAAGTTGCCGAATCAATTGCATTTCTGCTATCGAACAAATCGTCTTGGGTTACCGGCGCCATCTGGGACGTTGACGGAGGCGTAATGGCCGGCCGCAATCAGTACAACTCTTGACGGAGAGCAGCTAGCTTGCTACTTGACCATTGATTGGGAGAGATTCCAATTGGGACAAGTTGTTCCTGATCCAAATCTCTACTTCGCTCAGGTCCGAATACGGCGCCAGCATGCAATTAGGGTGGGTGATACCCGTAATTAGAAGAGATATTTTGGTTTCGACATCTCTCCGATAGAATAAGACTACTTTCTTTGCGGTTGCCCCCAGTAGATACCCAGTCTCGAAGCCCAAGCCAAAGGATGAACCGGAAACTTCGGCCATAAACAGGTCGCACTGCTCAAGCCATTTCATATCACGCAGATAGACTTCCTTGGGTGTGATAAGCCTGTCTGCCTCCCAGGCGTTATCCTCGATCAGATGACGCGTGAGCACTTCGTGACCCATTTGGTCAACCAGCTCCACAATTTTTCTCGCTGCCACCATAGAGGAGCGGTCTCCTGCTACGGTGAAGCCAAAATAAATTCTCATATCGGTGTAAGTATCCTCTCTAATTCTATTGCAGGATATTTATATAGGATACTCAGACTCCTGCCGCCGCAGAACCCCTAAAATCGGCAACAGTTTTTCATTCGTACGAACGAGGACGAAGACGCTCTGTCTAGAAAGGCGGTTGCGGGTTGATAATCGCCGCTGAGGGAACCCTTGGGGTCTTTGGTGTCTGTTTGGGGCCGAAATTGGTGCTATTTATGCGGAACAGTTGAAAGAGTTGCAGCATGCCAGAAACATAGAAATCACCAATACTCATGCGGTTTTCATGCATGTCGCTGAAAAGATCGTAAGATAGCGAAGAGGCTAGGGTGAGTATCCCACCGCTCTCCAGCAAATTCCCGTGCGCGCGCTGGTTGTACGTCGTGACACGCGAAGCGACAACAGCTCTCCGATCTCTGTGGCGAGAGGCCAAGCTCCTGAGTGCGCCGGACGAATCGGAGACGGCGCGCAGCGTCCGCTGGAAACAGACGGTAGCGGGATGCCGTACGTGGAGGTTTCGGCAACAAGCCTCTTCGCTCGTAGAAACGAACCGTTTCCAGATTGAGCCCGGCTTGCTTGGCAAGACGCCCGATTTTGAGTGACTTCATGTCCATGCCCACCTGCTGAGCGCGGTGTAACCCCCGGACTACAGTACGGGGTCAAGAACTATTTTGAAGTCGCGCAGGTCTTACTCCGACTTCGCCCCGGCGCGTTGTAGACTCGGGACATGGCTGAAATCGCCGTCTTGGAACGTACGGCTGTCGTGCGCCATGGACGAAGGCTCGAATATTTCACCATCGCGTGGAATGGCTTAGAAGGTTTGGTGGCCCTCGTCGCGGGTGCAATCGCCGGTAGCATTTCGCTCGTAGGTTTTGGAATCGATAGCTTCATCGAAGTGACGTCCGGGTCAGTCTTACTGTGGAGGATGTCTGTTGATGCGGACGTAGAACGTCGCGAGCCAAACGAGAGACGCGCGCTGAGGGTTGTCGGAGTTTGTTTTCTTCTACTGGCGGCCTACATCGCCTATGAATCTGTGTTGGACCTGTGGTCCCGTCGGGCTCCCGAACACAGCATTCCGGGAATCGTTCTGGCCTGCGTCTCCTTGCTCGTAATGCCCCTTCTCTCGAGAGCCAAGCGAAAGGTGGGGCATGCTCTAGGCAGCGCCGCCATGCACGCGGACTCCAAACAGACGGAATTCTGCACGTATTTGTCGGCCATCCTGCTGCTGGGGCTACTGGCCAACGCCTTCCTCGGCCTATGGTGGGCCGACCCAGTGGCGGCCCTCATCATGGTTCCCATCATCGGGAAAGAAGGAATCGAAGGATTGCGGGGCAGGGCCTGCGCCGATGGCTGCGGCTAGAATCAATGCAATTCCGGATGTTGCCGGATAGCCTCGGCTTTCAAAATAAAGCTTCCGTCTGTCACAACGTCCTCTTTCGTGTTCAAGCCTTCGAGCACCGCGTAGTAGCCATTCGCCGCGGGACCCAGGCGTACCACGCGTAACTGAAAACTCCCTTCATTATTTTTGACCGGCAGAAACACGAATTGCCGTTCGCCTATGGATTGCACGGCTGCTTCCGGCACGACCGGACCGGGAGCGCCCGGAGACATGAATTCCACGTCCACGTACATATCAATTCGCAGGTTCTCACCGGGATTCGCAACCTCGATGCGGGCCTGGGCCGTCCGCGTATTCGGGTCCACTTGCGGTTGGATGTAGGTGACGCGGCCCTTCCAAACCCTTCCGGGATAGGCAGGAGCCGTGACATTTGCCGCGGCACCGACGCGAACCGATGCGAAGTCTTTCTCATTGACGCTGGCCATGGTCCACACCGTGGAGAGGTCAACAACGGTGAAGAGTTCCTGAGCTGTGCTCACCACCAAGCCGAGGTTCGCACTGCGCGTGAGGACCACGCCGCTGATCGGCGCCGGAACGACAAGGTTCGGGTTGATCTGCTCGGCCTGCTGGAGCGCGGCGATCTGACGGTCGCTGGTCCCGAGCAACGTGAGCTTTTCGTGCGCCGCGCGCACGTGTGATTCATGCACGGCGTGCGTCGCGGCGACTTCTTCCTCTTCCTGCTGGCTGACAGCTCCCAGCTTTACGAGGTTCCGCGTCCGCTCCAGCTTCTTGTGCTCCGCTTCAAGTTCCGCAAGATAAGAAATGTACTGCGTTTCGGCCTCGGCGAGTTCGCTGCTGAAGATGACCGCGAGGGATTGTCCGCGTTTCACGTGATCGCCAAGCACCACGGGAACTTCCTTGATGACGCCGCCCACAAGCGGTGTCACATGGACTTCGCGGTATTCATTGGGCTTTACGATGCCGGGGACGCGAAGTTTCAATGGTGTCACACCGTTCGTTATGCGAGCCGTGCGAATCTGTGCCTTCTTGAGATCGTCGGGTGCCAGATCAATTTGTAATTCCACTGAGGTATTCGACATGTCTACGGGAGCCGCGTTTACTGGAGACGCCATTCCGCTCATCGCGGACATGGAATCCTGCGGACCGGTTCTTGTGGTTGTGGAGCGCAGGGTCAGAAACCAAAATCCGAGAAGTGCGAATACCACCAAGAGCGCAGTGATCGCGAGCCATTTAAGCCAAGGCGGCCTTCCCGAGCCGGTCAGTTGATCATCTATGGTCTGCATGATTCTCTCTTTCAGGGCAGGGATGTGCCCACGGCCTTTTCGAGCGCAATGCGTGAAACGTAGGCGTCGAACAAAATATCGGTGTAGCCCGTTTCGATATCGATGTAACGGCGTTGCTCGGCAATCACGTCGAGCAGAGGAATACGCCCGTACCCGTAGGTTTGCTGGACTACATCCAGATTTCGAGCGGCCTGGTCGCGAACTCCGCGGCGATAAAGAGTCACTCGTTCCAGTGAGGCTTGATACCGAACAAGACTCTGGGTGACCTCGTGCCGGAGTGTCAGGTCCACGGCTGCGACCTGATTGCGTGCCGAATTGATGTCGGCCTTTGCGGCGACGATTGAACCCTGGTTGCGATTGAAGATGGGCAAAGTCCAGCGAATCCCGAAGACGGCGTAGTTAAAGGTTTGGCGGATGGGTTGAAGGTTTCCCGCTGCGTCGAACGCAGAGAACGCAAATCCACTGTTGGGGCGTTCATAACTAGCGGATAAGGAAGCGTCCGGCTTCGCTTCCGCCTGTAGCTGGCGCAATCCGGCGGCGGACATAGCTTCATTCGCCCGTTGCGCGGCCAAGTCTGGCCTGTGCGAGAGAGCACGTTCCAGAAGTTGAGCCTTGTCAGGAGAGAGCGGGGCTTGTTCGAGAGACCCTTTGAGCTGCAGTTCTTCTTCGGGCGGTAAGCCTGCCGCTTCCTTCAATGCAAGCATGGCGATCTCGGCTTTTGCCTGGTAATCGATCCGGAGACTCTCGATACGGTGCACTTCCACGCGCACCTCATCGGCGTCGAGCACAGGGACCGCTCCTTCGCGGACGCGGTCTTCCATGAGTTTCAGAAACTCGCGATTTGCCTGGAGGAGTTGTTCCACGAATTCCAGGTTGCGGACGGCCGCGAGCGTATCCGCAAAGCGCATGCGAACTTCTCCTGTGAGCACGCGCTCGTTGTCACTTACCGTCTCGCGGGTGGAGTTGAGTTTCTGTGCGGCCACCTCGGTCCGGCGCGCGCGTCTACCAAACAGTTCGAGCGGAACTTCCGCCCCGACGTTAAAGCGGTTGTCATCTCCGTTGACTTCCTTGAGTCCTCCCACAGACAGTGAAGGATTTGCGCGGAGATGCGCTTGCGCCACAGCTCCTTTCGCGGACTCAATCGTTTGGCGTTGCGCGGCGAGAGATGGATTGTTCGCGAGAGCGCGGGCAACCAAATCCATTTCTGTCAGTCCATGGTCGGAATCGACGAATCGATTCGTTGCAGGAGCGCTTGTCGTTTGCGGTCGAAGTGGGACGGAATACGCTAGAAGCGCAAGCAGAGCGACACGAAAGCGGAGAAATCGGATTGTATTTCGCATGAGCGCTACCTCACATTGCTGTTGAAAGCAGTGCTTCCTTGTCCGCGTGGTCCATTCCAAGAAACAGTGAAGTGCCAGGCTCCGCTCATCGCGAAGTTCGATTTTACGCGATACGTCCCGGTCTGGCCGGTTGGCGTGATCTCCGAATCACCGGACATCGGCGCCATACTCGGCATAGACATACTCGAACCAAGCTGGACGTCGCCAACGTTGATGGGTTGTCCCTTCGGGTCCCGAAACTGGACAACGAATTGGTTCTGCCCCTGCTTGAGTTCGCCGGCGCTGTTCAGGAGCACGATGGCGACATCGCCGACGACATGCGTCGCCACTTCCTTCAGGTTTTCCGTATCCACCTTCTTCGCGCCACAACCGGTAAAGCCGAGAATCAGAAACAACATCATCGAAACAGCCGACAGCTTCTTCATGGGTCTATCTCCTTGGAGTGAGTTGCGAAATCACGAAATTTGAACAGCGAATTGCTGGCCGCGCCGAAGCTCTCGCTCCCGCAGCCACAAGAAAATGATGGGTGTGACGATCAGCACATGCGCAAGCGAACTGAGCATTCCTCCGAGAACGGGAGTCGCGAGCGGCCGTACGACTTCGGAGCCAACGCGGTTACTCCAGAAGATCGGCAAGAGACCTGCGACGACCGTCGAAACCGTCATCAGCTTGGGGCGCAGACGGAGCAACGCTCCTTCCATCACCGCTTCGCGCAAAATCGAGATTGTAAGTGTGCCGTGCTCTTTTTTCTTTCGCGCGACTGCTTCTTCGAGGTAAATCACCATAACGACCGTCGTCTGCACGGCGGTGCCGAAGAGTGCGATGAAGCCGACCCATACAGCGACGGAGAAGTTGTACCCAAGCAGCCACAGAAGGTAGAGCCCTCCAGTGAGAGCGAAGGGGACGGCGAGCAGAACGTGGGCGGCCTCGAGAAATGATCGGTACGTCAGGAACAGCAGGATGTAGATGACGGCGATGGCGACCGGCATCACAATCTGCAGCCGCTTCCGCGCGCGGACTTCGTTTTCAAACTGCCCACTCCAGCTGTAGTAGTAACCGGGAGGCATTTTGATCTTGTCGCGGATGGCCTTTTCTGCATCGGCAATGACAGTGCCCGGATCGCGTCCGCGCGCGTTGAGGAGTACTGAAACCTCGAGCAGTCCGTTCTCGCTGTTGATCATAGCCGGCCCGGAAACTTGGCGGATGTCCGCCACTTGTCCAAGGGGAATCTGCGTTCCGCTCGCACCGGTGACGAGGACGTTTGCTATTTCGCTCGAATCGCGCCGGTATTGCGGCGCGTAGCGGACGCGCACGGGGAAGCGCCGACGCCCTTCGATTGTTGTGGTGATGTTGTTTTCGCCGACGGCGGTCTCAATTACGTCCTGAATCGCACCCACGTCGATGCCGTAGCGAGCCGCGGCTTCGCGGTTGGGGCGGATGTCGAGATACAAGCCGCCCGTAACCTGCTCTGGATAGACATCGCTCGCACCTTTCACGGTGCGTACCACATCGGCGATTTCGCGGGCCTTCCCTTCGAGGACAGTCAGATCGGCGCCGAAGACTTTGACGCCAATCTCTGACCGGATTCCCGTCGTCAGCATGTCGATGCGATTGATGATCGGTTGGGTCCAGATATTCGCGACACCGGGAAGCGAAACCGCGCTGTCCATCTCGCTCTTCAGCTTTGGGATGGTCATACCGGGCCGCCACTGATCGCGCGGCTTCAAATGCACGATGGTTTCGGTCATGTTGAGTCCGGCCGGATCGGTCGAGGTCTCCGCGCGCGCGACCTTTGCCGCTACGTAGGCCACTTCGGGAAACCGCCTGAGTATTTCGTCCTGGCGTTCCGCATACTCCGTGTTTTGCGCCAGGGCGATACTGGCATCGGCGATGGGCATGAACATGATGTCGCCTTCGTTGAGGGGTGGCATGAACTCACTTCCAATACCCGAAGCCAGTAACACCGCACCAACGAAGAATGCAAGGGCGACGCCGAGCGTGATGCGCCGGTGATCGAGAGCCCAGGACAACGCTGGGCGATAAAGGCGCTGGAGAAAACGCATCACCGGATTTTGATCCTCCGAATGAAACTTTCCCCGCAGGAGCAGCGTGCAGAGAATGGGCGTCAGCGTGAGCGCGATGGCCGTCGCGCTGGCCATCGCAAAGGTCTTGGCAAACGCCAATGGATGAAAGAGCTTGCCTTCCTGTCCGGTGAGCGCGAACACTGGAACAAAGGCGAGAACGATGATGGACATGGAGAAAAAGGTTGGGCGGCCGACCAGCTTCGTCGCGCGGAGCACGGTCTCCAGAACTTTTCCTCGGTCGTGCGTATCTACGCCTTCGAGATGCCGGAAGGCGTTTTCCGTAACCACAATGCCGGCGTCGACGAGCACTCCGATGGCAATCGCAATTCCTGCGAGTGACATCACGTTCGAAGTCACGTGCGCGTAGTGCATCAAGAGGAAAGAACACAGCACGGCCAGGGGCAGGGGAAGCGTCACGATCAAGATGCTGCGGAAGTGCATCAGGAAAATGACATGGGCCAGCGTGACGAGAATGATCTCCTCGATAAGGGCATGACGCAGTGTGCCAACCGTGGCCTCAATCAATTCGGAGCGGTCGTAGAACGAAACGATATGCACGCCCGCAGGCAAGCCGGGTTCAATCTGCCGGATTTTCTCCTTCACGCGGTCGATTACGTCTTTCGTGTTCTCACCCGTCCGTGCCACGATCACGCCACCGACGGCTTCAGAGCTGTTTTTTACAAGCGCCGCCGTTCGGAAGGCGTCGCCGATCTGGACAGTGCCGAGGTCTTTCACAAAGACAGGAGTGCCGTTATGCGAGGCGACGACGATATTGCGGATATCGTCGAGGTTTCCGATCAAGCCAAGTCCGCGCACGATGGACCAGGAACCGTTTTGCGAAACCACGTTGCCGCCGACGTTCGAATTGCTGGCCATGACCGCGCGAACCACGGTGCTGAGCGGGAGCGCATAGCTGCGCAGGCGATTCGGATCGAGATCGATTTGGTATTGCTGGACCGTGCCCCCGACGCTTGCCACTTCTGCGACGCCGGGCACGGAATTCAGTTGATAGCGAACGTACCAATCCTGCAGGGAACGAAGATCCCGCAAGCTGAGTCCACCGCCTTCGACGGTGTACCAGAAAACGTGGCCGACACCGGTCGCATCCGGTCCGAGCGTGGGAACAACGCCTGGCGGAAGTAGTTTCGAGACGAGATTCAATCGTTCGAGAACACGGGTGCGCGCAAAGTAGAGGTCCACATTGTCTTCGAAGATGACGAAGATCATGGAAAATCCGAAAGCCGATGAGGAACGCACGACTTTGACGCCCGGTAGGCCTTGCAGATTGACGGTCAACGGATAGGTGACCTGATCTTCCACTTCCTGAGGACTCCGCCCAGACCAGTCCGTAAAGACAATCACTTGGTTGTCGCTTAAATCAGGAATTGCATCGATAGGCGCGCGCAGCATCGCCCACAAACCCCAGCCGGCGATTCCAATCCAGAGCGCGACCACGAGGAAGCGATTGCGGAGCGAAAGCTCAATGAGGCGGTCAATCATCTCCGACTCCTCGCTGTTGCGCGGGAATCCTGCGGCTCAATAAAATCCCAAACGAATGCAGACATCTATGCCTCCGAATAGACAAGGGTGCGAGATACGCCAACAGACCCAGTTCAGGAGAGAACTTCAGAGGCAGGTCAGATCAGTAGGGAAGCGTGAAGCGTGTACAGCCTGGGAGGCGAATGCTGCGGAGCCGCGAACTCCAGACGAGAAGCTTCGGGAAACGGCACGCCGTGGGGAGACGCGAGAACGCCCGCGACAACCATGACGGGCGGATCGAGAGTCACGTGCGAAACAGGCAGGACTTTCGGTGACTGTGCGGAAACCATCCCTTTGCAGCAATCGTGGCTTTGATTGGACGGATCGCAGGGCATGGAGGCGCAACACTGCATACTCTGCTGGTTTTGCGTCATCGCGGACATGCAGTCCGCAAATTGCAGCCCTAACAGGGCAGCCATAGCCACGACAATGAGCAGTCTTTTCCTCATCACCCTAAATCCACTCTAAGTAGATTAGACGCGTAGGCCAACAATAAGGATACACCGTTGACCGTCGGATCGGTAATGTCTGGAAGCGTTTTCGTAGACCGCCCTCGTTCTGAATTTCCCTACATTCATGATCCGCACTTCGGCTTGGTGTCTTTGGTGTCTGTTTCGGCACGAAATTGGTGCTATTTATGCGGAACAGTTGAAAGAGTTGCAAAAGGCGAGATCGTAGAAATAGCCAACATCCATGCGGTTTCCATGTAAGTTGCTGAAGACATGCTAAGATAGCGAATAGGCCAGGGTGAGTATCCCACCCTCTCCGCCATTCTTTTGTTTTCAATGGGTTAGGTTCCTTCCTAAGGCTCTTCCCTAAGAAATCCTCAAATCGCCCCCAAAAAAGCGCGCCGCGCAGTATTAGGCGAAGAGAGGAACCCAGCACGATGGCAATTTCCAAATACACGCTCTACAAGTACGTCAAGGTCGACGGCACCTGGCGCTACTGCAAAGCCGCCCACCACGACAACGGCAAGATCAAGCCTGACATCGTTTTCGTGAACGTGAAGCAGGCGCTTCTTGAAAAGCATCCCGAAGGTCGCTACTACATGAGCCACAACGGCCAGTGGATCAACGCCGGCACCGATGCGCTAGAGGCGCAGCGGAAGCGCAAGCAGCGGCTGGCGCTCGACGAATTCAACCGGCTCAGCGGGAAAGCGTCTGCGCAAAGCGCGGTCGTTTTGCCAGACAGCCCGGACAGGATCACACTTGCAGTTGCCGCTGAAAAATACTTTGCCAACTGCGAAGCCCGAGGTCTCGATCCCGAGAGCATCCGCAAGTACCGGGCTGCGGTTGATTCGTTTGTCGAGCATTGCGGCGTCACCTACGTTGACGAATGTAAAGACAACAAGCAGGTCTTGCTCAACTATATGGGCTGGCTCAGGAAACAGCCCGTGCTCAAGCGCACGCACGGCAACCCGAGCGTACCCTCGCCAACAAGGTCGGGGACGTGCGCATTTTCCTCAAGGAATTCGGCATCACCAAACTGCTCAAGAAGAACGAGGAACCGAAATACCACAAGAAGAAAGTTATCGCCCACCCTGACGACGAACTGGACGTGCTCTATGGCGCCGCCGACGCCGAGGAAACCTTCCTGCTCGACTTGTTCATCGGCAGCATGGCGCGCGACCATGAAGCCTACGGGAAGTACGGTCATCCTGACCTGACGGGCACGACCCTGACGCTTTATGGCAAGCACCACAAGACCCGCACCGTCGAAATCAATCAGCAGCTCGCCGATGCTATCCGGGAACGTCGCAAGCGCAGCAATTCCAAAGCTCTGTTTGTGAACCGCAACGGGAAACCTGACAAGCACCTACTCAGAAAATTGCAGAACATCGCCAAAAAGGCGGGGGCAAAGTTCCATACCGAACTTCACAAGCTGCGCAAAACCGGCGCAAGCCGGCGTTACCTCGCTCGGGTACCGCTGCCGACGCTCATGCTCGAATTGGGACATGAGTCGCTAGCCGTCACTCAGGACTACTTGGCCGACGTGCGCAAGGCGGGTGAGGCGAAAAAAGCCGTGACGGATGCGGACTTCATTCCCAAGCCGAAGATTGCAAAGACGGGCACCAACGGCGACTGAATTCAACTACTGTAAGAGTGATCGTTGCCGCCGAAACTTTTGAGGACTCATTTTGGCAACACTGTCAGCCGGCCACTTGTACGCATAGTGTTTTCCGGCCAAGTGGGCTCAAGACCTTGAATAGCTCCACACTAGCCGACTTCCCATTACTAATCGCGGTAAGCCGGCATCCAGATCACTTCGCGATGAAGCTCCTAGGAAGTGCGGTGAATTCATCGGCGCCGGGAGGGAGTTTTCCTTCCGTGATTCGCCCTACACTTTGTGCGAAGCCGTCATCGGAATGATTCGACGGTCCATATCGATGCTCCTCCGCGCAGGGTCTTGCCACTCGATTAGATCTGCGCTCTGCCGCCGTCAACGAACAGTTCGATACCCGTGACGAAACTGGAGTCATCCGAAGCCAGAAACAACGCCACCTTAGCAACTTCCTCGGGTTCCCCCATGCGTCCCATTGGGACGGTGGACACAATCCGCGCAATCACGTCTGCAGATTGCCGACTCGCCAGCGGCGTATTGATCGGACCCGGACTAACAACGTTTGAGCGGATACGACGGTCCTTCAGGTCTGTAGTCCAGGTTCGCACGAAAGAGCGGATTGCAGCCTTACTCGCGGCGTAGACACCGAAGGCGGCAGTGCCCTTAACACTCGCGACGGAGCCGTTGAGAATGATGGAGCCACCATCCTTCAGTAGTGGTAAGGCCTTTTGCACCGTGAACAGCGTCCCCCTCACATTGATGTTGAATAGTTTATCGAAATGCTCTTCGGTGACCGCCCCAAAGGGAACAAATTCGCCAACACCAGCGTTGGCGAAAACAATGTCGATTCGCCCCTTCATCTTAGAGACGGTCTCGTAAAGACGATCAAGGTCACCCAATTGGGCAACATCTCCCTGAACTCCAGAGACGTTGGTGCCTATTGCCTTCACGGCCTCGTCGAGTTCCTTCTGGCGGCGGCCCGTGACGAAGACATAGGCACCCTCTTTGACGAAAAGCTTTGCCGTAGCTAACCCAATCCCTTCTGTGCCGCCGGTGATGACAACGACCTTACCTTCGAGCTTTTTAGTCATAAGGTTTTCCCTGTTCTTGCCGAGTCCTAACAAGCCTTCCGCGCTCTGACTCAATGAGTGTCGAGCCACTTGCGAATATTCGAGACGGTATCCTCGTAGAACGTCTTGTAGAGACCGCGCGATACGTAGGCGATATGCGGCGTTGCCAGTACGTTGTCCAGCGTCCGGAAGGGGTGAGACGGAGGCAGCGGCTCAATGT
>WNFA01001984.1_pt1 | contig 16756 bp, 13 predicted proteins | sample 5400481 | NCBI WGS metagenome assembly WNFA01 (sample SAMN13153340, study PRJNA577476) | soil metagenome | isolation source: 120 cm saprolite under Douglas fir tree site 2 hole 1 replicate 2 | place: USA:California | collected 2015-04-18
GGCGGCCGCCGGTCCCGGAAGAATAGACGATGCAGGCCACGTCCTGGCGCTGGCGCGGGACGAACACGGCGTCACCCTTGCGTCGAAAATCTTCCCAGCGATGAGCACCCGCAAGGTCGGCCCCCGGCGGGGCCTCCGTGACCAGGACGGTTTGCACTTTGTGGTCCTTGAACTCGGGCGACTCCGTGATGGCGCGCCACAGGTAGTACTCGATGATCAGAAACTTTGCCTTGCTATGCGCCAGCAATTGCAAATGCTCGGCTGCGGTCAGCTTGTAGTCGAGGGGAACCAGTACTCCGCCGCCGTGAAAAATTGCATAGGCTGAAATCAGCCATTTTGACTGGTTGGTCATGATGATGGCGGCGCGGTCGCCGGGCTTGAATTCGGCGTCCTCGAACGCGCGCGCCAGAGGCATCGCGATTTCTTTGAAATCGGAATACGTTAGCCGGGTCTTTTCCTTGTCACGGTCCGACTCGATCAGGCAGGTTTCATTGGGCCAGCGGTCGAGCGCCTCGCGCAACGCCGCGCCCAGGCAGTTGTATTGGTCCAGGTTGAGCATTAAAAACTTATTTCACCATACCAACACGGAGTTACAGCGAAAGACCTGTTGATTAGTTCACCACCTATTCCCGAAGCTGCCCAAGAACCGAGAACAGAGAACTGGAAACTGACAACCGGTTGTCCGTAAAGTTCGCAATTCCTGCGGTTAAGGTCGTTCGCGGCAGAAACTCGATGCAGGATGGTCTTCACAGCCTGGCTTGTATCCGGCCGGCCAGGGTTCTGAAGTCGGAAACTCCCTGCAATTCGTAGTCGGGAAGCTCGACGTTGAAGTGATGCTCCAGCCGGGTGAGCAAGTCCAAGGCCTGCAGGCTGTCAATCCCGAGGGTCTTGAAGAAGTCATCGTCCGGAGTGAGTTTTTCGCGCGGGACTTTGAACTGCGCCGCCGCCAGGTCGAGGATTTCTTCCAGGGTTTGTTTGCTGTCTGGCATGAGTCCACTTAATTCTACTCGAAAGCTCTCATTTTCCGAGTCATGGCAAGTAGGGCTGTGCGTCTTTGCTTTCCACGAACTTTTTCAATCCTGCCTCTACAGCCGGTTGCGTGAACAGGTCACAGAATATATCGATCTCCCGTTGCAGCTCCTCGTAGGGAATTGGCTTGATGAATTGCTTGGCCGCGGCTGACGTTCTGCGGTCGAACTTGCCCAGTTGAGCCGCGGTGGCACGAGCCGCTCTCAGTGTCTCGCCTTCCGCCACTACCTGGCTGACCAGACCGATTTGCTGAGCCTTGGTGGCGTTGAAGCTGCGGCCGGTGAGGAGCAGGTCGCGCACAACTGCGTTGCCCAGGTCTCTCTTTAGCCGCGGTATGCCGCCGAATCCCGGGACCAGGCCCAACCGCAGTTCAGGAAAGCAGAAGCGCGCCATCTTGTCGGCAATGATCAGGTCGCACACCAGCGCGAGTTCGAGCCCGCCACCGAAAGTTACGCCGTTGACGGCAGCGATGGTGGTGAGCGGCGAACTGTCGATCGCGTTCATCACTTTGTGAATTCGTTCCAGAAATTCCCGCACGCCGCGCGCCGCTGTCTGCTTTTCCATGCCCTGCACGCCGTGATAGAGCTCGCGCAGGTCGGCGCCGGCGCAGAAGCCTGACTTCAAAGTGCTGTGCAGAATCAGCGCATGGGCCTTGCTTTCCAAATCCTTCAGAGCGGAGGCAAACTTCTCCAACTCGGCGAGTGCGGACGAACCGATCTCGTTGCAGGGCTCGCGGTGGAGCACCAGCTCAATGACGCCGTTCTTCAACTCCCACGAGAGCGCCTGGCCTTTGAATTGGTTCATCTAGTAACTCACTTCATTTGAGAAGCTCACTCGCAGTTCGAAGGCGAGACGCCCTCGGGACAGCCGGCGGGACGCCGGCGCTACGGCCATGGCGCCCGCCTGAGTTGGCGCTACTCTCATGAGGCTTGCTTCACTGCGTACATTTCTTCGATCTCGTGGTGCAGGCGCGTGGCGATCAAATCCCGCTTCAGCTTGCCGTTTGCCGTCAGCAAACCGTTTTCGATCGAGAAGGACTCGGGGTGAAGATGAAATGCGCGCACCTGCTTATAGTGCGGCAGGTGCGGATTCACTGCATCCACCGCGGTCTGCACCTGCTCTCGAGTCACGTTTCCGGTAACGATCGCGGAAAGATATCCGCGCCCATTACCCACGAGCACGACCTGCAGGGCCCCGGGCAGATTTCGCAGCAGCTCATCCTCGATAGGCTCGGGAGCAATGTTGTGGCCCGACCCCAGAATAATCAGGTTCTTAATGCGCCCGATGATACGCCAGTTCCCGGCCGCGCTGACTTCTCCCTGGTCGCCGGTATGGAACCAGCCGTCGCGCAACACTTTCGCAGACTGATCCTGACGGTTCCAGTAGCCGAGAAAAATATTCGGACCGCGCACCACGATCTCTTCGTTGTCGCCGAGTTTCATTTCGACGCCGCGGATGGCCGGCCCTACGCGCCCAGGTTCGACGTGGCCAGGATCGTCCATAGTGCAGATAGCGGTGGTCTCGGTCAGGCCGTAGACCTGGAGAACAGGGATGCCGACCATCTTGAAATACAGTTGGGTTTCCAGGTTCAACGGCGCCGAGCCGCAGATCAGGGCTTTGAGGTTCGCACCAATCATCTTCTTTCGGATGGTCGGAAAAATCATTGTGTTCGCCAACCCTAGCCAAGTCCTGTCGGAGAAGCGGGAAGGGTCATCCTGGCTGCGGATCCATGCCGCTTTGGCGCGACGGTAGATGGCGAGCGCAGGGCCTCCGGTCTTCCAAAGCTGTTCGTCTACCGCTTTGCGCATGCGTTCGAGCAAGGCCGGGACGTTGAGAAAATAATCCGGCGCGACGGTGCGCATTTCGTTCGCCAATTTGTTCAGGTCAGTATTCAATGTGAGCAGGCTGCCGCGCAGCAGGCAGGTGAGCAGCATGATCCAGGAGCCTGCGAAACAAAATGGCAAATAGTGAAACACGCGGTCCTGCCCGGACTTGTTCTCCATCAGGAGATCGAGCCGCCCCGAAGTGCAGTCCAGCATGTGGCTGACGTTGCCCGCGGTCAGGACAACACCTTTGGCTTCACCCGAAGTACCGGATGTGTAGATGATAGTAACTGGGTCAGAATCAGCCAGTCCTGGTTTCGCCGCGGCGCCGCTATCGGGCTGCGCAAAGACGTCTTTAAACAAATATTGCGGGGGTGCGTCCGGCCAAATCTGCCTGATCCCATCGCGCAGGGCTTCGTCTCCGCAGCAGATCAGGGCCGGCGAGCAATCCTTCATCATGGCCACTAGTTCTGCGGGCGCCTGCCGCGCGTAGAGCGGAACGACGATGAGGCTTTCGGCCATCATTGCCAGATCAAGCGCGACCCAGTCCATGCCGTTGTGGGCCAGCAGGGCGCCGCGGTCGCCCTTCTTCAGGCCTCGGGTGGCGAGAAAAGACCGGGCTTGACTCACTCGAACCAACAGCTGCCGGCCGGTGACCGCGAACCCCCGGCCTTCGCGAAGCTCTTGTAGAACAGGCCTGTCGCCGGCTGCTGCGAGTTGCGCGAAGATGCTTTCCAGAAAATTCATCGTTCATTCTTGATACTTGCATCTCTCCGCACCCACGTAGGGGCAGAGCCTGTCCTGAGCGCAGTCGAAGGATGTCTCACCTGCCCGGCGGAGCGAAGCTCCGGGGTTTCGGTGCTCCACACACCGGACTACGTGTTCTTCGTCAGCCGAAGGCTTCGATCAATTGCTTCAATCGGGGGCTTAGCGGCGGCAAATAATCCTCCCAGCCCCATTCTCCCTTACGCGTCGGGAACTCGGGATAGCGCCGTTGCACTTCTTCTTCGAAGTACACGCCCATGCGGGCCATAACTTTCAAATTTTTCACTACCGTCTGTCCGATCCCCACCGAGACGGCTTCGCCTTGAGTGGCAAGTTTCTCCAGGGCCGCCATCAATTTTGGTTCGAGATCAGGATCGTCCACATTCATCAGCAGGTCCTGATGCCCGCGTTCGCGCATCAGGTTTCGGATGCGTTCGTCCATAGTGATGCCCGCCGACGGCACCAACCCCGGCATGGACGTCACAATACCGTGATAGCGGGACGAAACCATCATGTGACAGGCGCGCAGAATGCTCACCAGTTCATGCATTTTGTAGTCTTCAGAGCTCAACACGGGCACGCCTCCCAGCTTCTCCGAAATGCGGCCCGCCGGACGCGCGTCCAGGCGCTCGGTGGCGGCGAGAACCACGAAAACCTTGCGTTGTTTGCGAAATGCGGCGACTGCGTTAGCAATAGCGGTGAGGTAGTGCTCCAGGGCGCGGTCTGCAGCCGGACCCGAGTTGTGAAAATACACAGAGCGGTAATGACTGTCCTTGTATGCGCCGGTCAGACTGCGCGCCGCAAACTTCGCGATCGAGGCTTTGACCGGCCACTCGAAGGGATTAATCGGACAGACCACAAGCACCGGCGTGCTGCCGTCCCAGCCAATTTTTCGCAAGATTCCCCGGCCATATTCGACCGGAGCGGGTTCAAACGTCCATGCCGTGTCAGTGCCCAACTCGGTTGGCACTCCTAGTTCACGCAGTACGGTTCGGGACTCTTCATTGCGCGTGATGACGAAGGAGTTCTGGCAATAGCGCGCGCACATCTTCGCGATCAGGGGGTCCATGTGCCCGGCTTCAGCACCGTAGCCGACCGAGAGCTTGTTCTGCGCCGCCGCGATTCCCAGCGATCCGATCATCATGGTGGTGAGCGCGTTGGCGAATTTGCTCTTGAACATTGAGCCTTCGCAAGCCACCACACCGTGATGCTTGGGAACTTCGTCAGACAAGAACGGCGGAAAGATATTCGGCAAATGGGTTTGCGCCGTACCTTCAAAATAGCCTTCAGAAAGCTTGGGATTGTGGGTCATGACGGTGAAGGCCGTCTTCTCCGGCCCGAGAATGTGGCGGATCTGGCGCAACATTTCTTCCACCCGTACGTCGGAGCCCATGTTGCGCGTGCCGTTATAGCCGGCAAACAACAGCTTCAGCTTTTCACCCGGCTGCCATGGTTTGCCTTTACCCATCATCCAACTCAGCTTGGCGGCTTCGATGCTGCTGCTGACCCAGGCTTCGAGGAGCAGATCCATCATGCGGCGGACCCTCCGGCCCTGGTGGAAGGCCAACTCTGGTAGGGATAGGTAAAGTTGGTTTCGCGGCTGAACTTGAGCAGCGGATAACTGTATTGCGAGAATGGCACCGGCTTGCGCCCGAGCTCCTGAGTCACGCGCGTATTGTCGAAGACCGTGTTCCACACCAGATAGGGCATGAACACTTTCATCAGCGAAGCCCCGTAGCCCAGCGAACCCTGCCGGTTCGACAAGAAATTCACCGCAGCGCTGAACGGCCGCTGCAGAAACGGTAGAAAAACTGGGCTCCGCTTGTTCTGTGCGGCCGCCAACGCGCTGGTGAGCTGGCGGAAAGTCTGCGACTCCACTCCGGACGAAAGGTGATAGGTATCGTGCAACGGATTTTCCTTCTGATGCAGGGTCGCGATCGCATCGGCCACGAAATCGACGTTCACGATGTCAATCTTGTCTTTGGACGGAAAGGGCAACACCGGCAGGCTGGCCAGAAAAACGAACGCCTTCACCATGTCGAACTGGGTGGTCTCGGGATGACGGCTGTCCCCCAGGACAATACTGGGCCGGAAAATCGTGATCGGAACCTCGGGCAGAAGCTGGCGCATCATGTGTTCGGTAAATTTCTTGGTGCGGGCGTAGGGATCGTAATCGGAGCGATCCCAATCGATGGCGCGATCCTCGGTGACAACTTCATCCTGCCTCTTTCCCGCCACCGCCACCGTGCTCACCTGGCTGAAACGGCGCAGCCCGTGATAGTAGTTCGACTTTTGCGCCAGCAGCAGCACTTCGAGCGTGCCCCGCAGGTTCACGTTCAGGCAGCTTTTCTCGGACTTGCGATTGAGGGATGCGGCGCAATGGACCACGGAATCGGTGGTGTGGATCAGGCGATCGTAATCGTCATCGGCCAGGCCGAAGTGGGGCGCGGTCAGGTCACCGCAAAAGACCCGCATGCGGGTCTGGAGATGCTCATAAAAACGCGCAAAATCGAGATGCAACTGCAGGGCCTGCCAAAGACGCCCAGCCGCTTCCTGTGGGTCGCGGGCGCGAACCAGCAGGTTCAAGGAAGCACCGTGCTGCTCCAGCAGGTTCGCGGTGACGTGTGCGCCGATGTATCCGGTGGAACCGGTCAGGAATATCGCCACGTTGCTCCGTTGGTGCCTGTCTTGACTACTTCCGCGCTGTCCGGGACGGCCTCAAAATGGAGGCTGCGGGCGGGACGCGCTTCCAGCGGACGGCCCTCGATCAGAGGATAAGTCCACTTGCGCAGTGCGGGAATGTGGATATTGATCCAGTAGTCCCACCAGTCAATCGATCGGGTGTCGTAGCGGAATGCGGACGTCTCGTCGTCAGGCAAGGCATGCGACAGTTTTTCGACATTGTCCGCGGCGAAATCGTGTTCATTGTGCAAAATGAACGGCTCAAACAGTTTGATGAGCTTCTCCACTCTTTCCAGATTGCGTTCCGCGCGCACCAGCGGAGTTTTCTTCAGCGGCAACGGCGACATGATGCGCTGAATGGACTTCACAATTGCTTTCTGCGCCGGCGCAGACATGCGGTTGTAGCGCTCCTTGGAAACCGGAATCGCGTCCAACCGCAGCCGCAGCCAGTATTCCAGGCCTTCCTGCGCACGGTAATGCTTGCGGTGAGCCAGCGATGTCAGTTCGATGGAACGCCGCATGTCGCAGGGATTGGTAACCGAAGTGGCCAGCTGATAAAGCGGCTCGTGACGTCTTTCCATAATCGCTGCCCCGATCAGAGTCATGCCGCGGCAGACCGAATCCACTGGAATAATGTCCAGGCGCTTCCTCTCATTGGTGGGCAGTTGCCGGAACGAAGTTCCCAACAAATATGAGAGGGACGCAGAAGTATTAATGCCCTCGTTCCAGCCCACAAATGGCTCTGCGACCGAAGTCTCCACGATTGCCGGACGCACGATTGCGATGGGCAGGCCAATGCCGTGCTTCGCAATCAGCGACTCGGCCAGACTCTTGGTCAGCGTGTAAGTGTTCGGCCAGCCTAACTCGGCGGCGCGTTTCATCCCCGCCTCGGTCAGATATTCGCGCAGCCAGCGGAAACGATTTTTCCGGATCTGATTCTCCAGCGCCGCGCCGCCCAAGTCTTTGGCGGCATGTTCCTTGCTCAAGGCCTGCTGGCGAAGCTGTTCGGTCACACCGGCGCTCTCCGCCAGTTCTTCCGCCTGCCTGACGAAGTCATGCAATGCTCGCCACTCGGTTTCCGCGTCGAAGCCGGCGACTCCCGCGGGCGTGTAATTGGGGCGCAGCGTTTCTCCCACCCGGCCATCGCGCGCCCCAGCTACGTAGCAGGTGGAAAGATGCAGAAGCCCCGCGTGATCCGACTTGCGCACAAATGCCGTAACGTTCACCGCCGCATCCACGTTGGTCGCGAGAGCGTCCCGCAGATCGGGATTGAAATCGGTTAGACCGGAACTATTGATGATGAGATCAAGATTCTTTCGCAGGGACTCACCGATTTCGGGGGAGAGACCAAGGTCCGGCTGGCAAACGTCGCCCTCAATCACTTCCACCCGTTCCCGCAGAAATCGCGAAAGGTCGGCACCATACCGCGTGTAAAGCGGATCAAAGACGGGAGACTCCTCGACCAATTTCTCGAAGCGTCGCAACGCAGGGTTTGATTTCTGCCGCCGGATGAGCAGATAAATACGCCCGATCTCGGGGAGCTGCCGGAGCGTATTGACCAACCACACCTTCCCGATGAAGCCGGTCACGCCAATGAGCAGGACGTGCTTCCCTGCCATCGCTCGCCGGATCGACAGCCGATCCGGGCGGCGCACTCCGTCGAAATAAACGATCGGACGGTCTCCCCCCGTAACGTGGCGTGCAGCCGGGATCACCGCAGACTCCAAAACGCTTGTTTCCGGTAGACCGAGATCGCGAGTCAAACGTTCCGGAGCGCGTCGGCCATCGGGTCCAGAACCGCTGATGCCGGCGAACAGGCCTCGGGGGCGCACTACCGGATCCAACAGGCGCCCGGTGGCGATGCCATCCCGGAACTCCAGCCGGTTGGCGATCAGCCACCTCACTCCCAGATGCTGCGCCAGCGGGCGCATGACGTGTTCCAGCCCCTGGCTGACCAGGACGATCTCATCACCCGCGGCGATGCGAAGCTTAAGTTCTTCTATACCATCAACTTTAAGATATGGCTGCAGTTCATACTTGAAGTATTCCTCGCCCAGAAAATCCAGCCGGTCCCGGCTGATCCCGCGCAGAACCGTGTGCACCGTCCGCGTTGCAAAGATGCGGTTCGCGGCGTAGAGGAACGGCCGCAATACCGCCATCATCAACACCAGCCCGCGACGCACCCAGCGTTCCAGGAAGGTTTGCGCGTTCCAGGTGAAGAAAGCGACGGGGCGGACAGTGGTCAAGTCCGCGAGGCTGCCTTCTACTCGCCAGTACACCCGGGGAGGGAAGCTTGAATTGTGATTGGGCTGTTCCAAATTGTTTTCGTCCCTGGGCTTAGGGGCTACGGCTCCCTTCCGCCCAGGTCGAAGCCTATTGTAAACAATCGAACCAAAAGCACGAAGAGGGGACACCGGCCCGTAACCCCTCCCAGTCTCTTGTAGCGCCAGCGTTCCTTCGACTTGCCCCTCGACTTTGCTCGGGGCTTCGGCGAAACGGGACAGGTTCGCCGACTGTCTGGCGGGCGTCTCGCCGGCCTCGGGCCGACGGAGGCCGACGCTACCTTACATCACCGCCGGCAGTTTCCGCGGGTCAATTCTATAGACCAGCAACGCCAAAACCCCGCCAATTCCCAGCAGCGCGGCCACCGCCAGGAGCCCGCCGCGGAAGCTGCCGGTCCAGGTGCGAACCAGCCCGATGGAATAAGGCCCGAGGAAGCCACCCAGATTGCCGAATGAATTGATGAGAGCAATCCCGGCTACAGCCGAGGTTTCACTGAGCAGCTCGGTGGAAGTCGCCCAAAATGGGCCCATCATGGAAAATGCGGCCAGCAAGGTCACGCTGAGGAAGACAATATTGGCGGCGGTCGAGGTTGCGTAGGCGGCACATGCCATGCCGCCTGCCCCCACAAACGCCGATCCTGCGAGATGCCACCGCCTTTCGCGGGTGCGGTCGGAATGCATTCCTACCAGAGCCATGGCGATTGCGGTCGCGATATAGGGAATGGCTGAGAGCAGGCCGATGAGGAAATTGCTGACACCCGAAACACTGCGAATCATGCTGGGAAGCCACAGACCCACTCCATATGTGCAAGTGGTAACGCTTAAATAGACCAGCACCAGCAGCCAGACCTTGCCATGAGTGAAGGCCGCAAACACCTGGCTCCTGGAGGCCTCTGGATGCGCCTTCTGCTCGCGCGCCAGTTCCGCGGTCAGCCACGCGCGTTCCTTCGTGTTCAACCACGGTGCGGCTTCGGGACGGTCCGTCAGGAAGGCCAGCACAACCCCGCCCAGCAGCACGGCGGGCACTCCTTCGATCAGGAACAGCCACTGCCACCCCGCCAGATTGAAAGAGTGTATTCCAAGAAGCGCGCCCGAGATGGGACCGCCCACCACCCCAGCCAATGGCCCGGCCGTCATGAACAGCGCCACTGCGCGCGCCCGCGCCGCCGAGGGAAACCATCGCCTCAGATAAAGGATCATGCCGGGGAAAAATCCCGCCTCAGTGGCCCCCAGCAGAAAACGCAGCAGGTAAAAACTTTGCGGCGTAGCCACGAATATCATCGCGGCTGAAACCGCCCCCCAAAGCACCATGATGACCGCAATCCATTTGCGTGCGCCCACGCGCGCCAGCGCCAGATTGCTCGGCACCTGAAAAAAGAAATAGCCGGCGAAGAAAATTCCCGCGCCCAGACCATACACTTTATCGCTGAATCCCAGTTGCCCTCGCATCTGCAGAGCCGCGAATCCGACATTGATGCGATCGAGGTAGTTGACGATATAAAGAAGAAACAGAAAGGGGAGCAGCCGCCGGGTAAGCTTGGAGACGACTTTCACCCCAAGGCCGAGATCGTCTGGAGGTTCGCTCATGTGGTCACAAAATCATGGCCTCACACCGTCCTGATCCAGGCCCACGCCGCGTCTGATTTCGGCAACGATCGCTTCCGCCGGCTGATCAATCACCACGGTGACAGCGTCGTCCGGCTCTTCCAGAGCTGCGAATTGGCTGGCCAGGATTTTCTCCGACGCAAAATGACCGTGCCGCGCCCGCAGGCGCTGGTAGATCAGGTCGTAGCTTCCCTTCAGGTAGACAAACTTGACCTCGCTGCCGAGATAAAGTTCATGGCGATAACTTTTCTTCAATGCCGAACAGGCCAGCACCATGTTCCTGCCTTCCGCGACCCACTGTTCCATGGCCTGGCGCAAGGATTTGAGCCACGGTGCGCGGTCGGCATCGTCCAGCGGAATCCCCTGCCTGATCTTTTCTACACTTGCCGGTGAATGGAAGCTGTCGGCATCCGTGAACTCCCAGCCGAGCTGCTGGGCCAGCAGTCTACCGATGGTAGTCTTTCCCGCCCCGGTTACCCCCATGACCACCACAATCACAGGACCCCGCCAGAAAAGCCTTAAACCTGTGCCGTAGCGCCGGCATCTTGCCGGCTGTCTCGGGGGCGCCCCGCCCTCGGCGCGGTGGGCGAGACGCCCACCGGACAACCGCCGTGACTTGTATAGTCACACTCTCCCGATCAAACACGGATCAAACAGTTTTCAGAATTCGACAACTTCACTTATGCGCGACCGCAGCTTTTTCGTCCACCGGTTTAGGATCGGCGAATTGCAGCCAGAAGCCCATCATCTCTTCGTCGCTAGGCTCGCCCCAGCGAATGGCTTTCGAAGGATCGGGATTCTGCGGGTTGTCCAGGGAATTGTCGAAGTACGCCGTGGTCACCAGCTTGGTCCCTTTGGGCAGCAGAAACTGGTGTTTCAGGAAGTAGATTTCCTGCCAGCGGAAATCGTAGTGCGGCACGTTCAGAATCACCTCATGCCGGCCGTCGGGATAGATGGCTTCCGTGGTCATGCTCTTCCCGCGAAAATGCATGTGCGCGGTATAGGCCACGGCGGTCACATCCTTGGGCAAGGTGTAGCACGAAGTCACGCGATGATTGTCGTCATTGGCGGGAATCAGAAAAAGATTGTTCCAGATCTCGTACTGCGCAATTTCATGCTTTACCGGCTCTTTGGCAAACACCAGGCCGATGCTGGTGCGGTCTTTCACGTCGTCGCCGGTATGGTTGCTGTAGTGAACCTGAAATTGCAAATACGAGCCCACAGGAATTCTGAGCGCATAACCCGAGGGTCGCGTTTCCGCCAAATGCCCCGGAAGATAGATCCCGGGCACGATATTCAGATACCCGGACGACTCGCCCGGAACCCCGCCGCCGTCGGGCGATGAGCATCCATCATCAATAACCGGCGCGTCGCGCCGCAAGTGCAGCACCCTGCCGGTACGGTAGTGGTACTTGTCTACGCCGGCGTCAGACTTGGCGTTTTCTTCTTCCTTTTTCGCCACCTTGTCAGCCGCGATGACCGAAACCGTAGCGTGATGAACCACGCGGCGGTCTCCGGGCATCACCTCGGCCGCCTGCACCCATCTGTCCTCGGTAAAGTTGGTGGGAACGTAGATGTATTCGTAGTCGTCCATACTGCCGCCGCTCACCGTAAACTCGGGGATGGTCAGCACCACGTCAGGCTTGATATGCCAGCCTTCGGGGAACACAGGGGTCGGAGGCAGATCCTTCGCATCCCCTTCCTTGGTGCCGGTTCTGACCCAGGCGTCGATAGTCGCAATGTCTTGGTCAGACAGTCGGGGATCGTTGCTGAAATCGCCCACCTTGGGATCGGCATGCCAGGGCGGCATCTTGCGCTGCACCACTGCATCACGAATCGGCCGGGCCCAGATACGGGTTTCCTTGTAGGTCATCAGCGACATCGGCGCAATGTCATTGGGACGGTGGCAGACCGCGCAGTTCTTGAACAGAATCGGGGCTACATCCCGGTTGTAGGTAACTTCCTTGGGGGAACTGGGGCTGTCCTCGCCGGCTCCCAGCGCCAAAATACACGATGCAGCCAGGATCAGAACCAGCGTGAATCTGTGGAGATCCATTTGATCAGCCTCCGCATCCGAGATTCCTGAATCGCGTCGACCGCCTATTGTAAGGCTGGGCTCAGGCTAACTCCAACGGGTAAGGCTGGCCCGGCGCGGTAGTTCACCGGCAAGAGTCACGTGGAGATCAACCGCTCCTCCGGCCGCGAGCCAATTTCCCGAGACGCAGTTACCCAATCAGCGCGTCAAGCTGTTCGGCAATATCCGGAGCAGTGTCGTCCCAGTAATGCTGATGCGCCCCAGCGCCAATGCAGGTTTCCGAGCGGTTGATGGGTGGTGGCGGCGCCTGCGCGACCACGTGGATGGGCTCTGGGTAGGCTCCCACCGTCGGGCCACCGCTGGTACGTCCGTACCATTCCTCGGTCCAAAGGGAGCGGCCGACATAATCGCCACTGCGATAGGAATTCAGCCATACCTGCACCCCCAGTTCTCCGGGATCCGGTGATTCCATGGCGGGAATAAGCGTAGGCAGCTGAACCAGCCCGCCAGGCTGGAGCGGGCGCAGGCCGTTATCGGGCAGGTTGCGCACCCAGTCGTAAAGATACGGAAAGAAACGGTTCAGGAGCTGCCGCAGAGGGTTTCCCATGGTAAACAGTCGCACCTCGACGCAGCCTTCCTCTGGCTCTGTCCCGTACCCATAGCCCAGGCGGGTCAGCGCAGGGTCGCGACGCTCCCGCTTCAAGAAGCGCAGCAAGTCAGCGGAAATCAAAGCACCCAGACTGTGGGCGACGATGACCACCGAGTCATAGCCGCGCCCGTCTGCTCCGCGATACTGGGCGATATAGCGCAGGAGTGAGACGTAACGCTCGGCGATTTTTGCGCGTGGAGTGACCCAGGCGGGCGTACCCCGCAGATAGTTGTCCACGTCAAGCACAATTCCGAGCGCCGAACTGCTGTAGCGGACAATGAGCGCCAACACGGCTATGGACGCCGTGAGCCTTCCGGTGTGATCCACAATGAAATCGGTCCAGCCGTTCATGGCGGCGATCTTGTCTAAACCAGCCGGTAAACGTGACCAGAAAAAGGAGGCGGAGGGGATCAGGAAAATCGCGCACCAAATCAGTACGGTCACGATCGAAGTCGCGTCCAGGCCGCGAGAAAGCCATAGGCCAAGGTGGAGAGATTGGTCATTGGTGGAGGAGCGCGGCGGCCCATCCTTCCCGCGAGACGGGAAGGTCTCGGTCAACACCGCAGGGAGGGCCCACCAGATCAGGAGAAAGAAGCCCAGCACCATGAGGGCCAGTGTGAAAGTAAGTCCTGGCCCAACGCTAAACACCAGGGAGGCCGCGAAATAATCGTTGGGGGCGGCTGGACGGTCAATGAGGTGACCGTTCGGATCGCGGAATAGACGTGGAACCAGGGTCTTAACATCGGCAGGATCGCAAATGAAAATCTTCAACCAACCCCCGCCAGGAGGCAGAGTCGGCACAAGCTCCTCGGCAAACAGCTGCTTGGGGAAGAGATGGGTCGTGGTTGCCCAATGAAACACCCCGCCCCACAAAAAGATCACCAGCAGCAAAACCAGTAAAGTAGGCAGCGCCAGGGCCAAACGGCTAGTGCGGACTGCGGCCCGGGCGCGTGCTCTCTCCGGGCTGGCTGCGGGCAGAGTCCGCCAGGCCAGGCCGCCGAAGGCACACGCGAGAAAGGCGAACGAGAACAACCCAATCCAGGAGATACGCAGCGCCAGCAGGATGCACTGCATCGTCCACAGGACGGTCTGCGACAGGAAGGCTTCCGAGGGCAAGGCTGCTCCGGTGGCGCTGCGGAGATTCACACAGAACACGATGAAGGCCAGGGCGTACAGTACCCAGCCCACCTCCTTGGTGCCGGCGCGAATGTCGTCATATTTGTCGAGGACGTATTTGAACAGCGCCGCCCCTACCAGCCACCATTCCATCGCCGCAAGGGAGCAGGCTGAAACCAACCAGGTAACCAGCCCGGCGGCAAGCCCAACCCCGAGGGTGGCCGCCGCCACTGGCATCAGCGCCCAGCGCAGCGGTCCACGGGCCACGAACCACCACGGCTGCCTGCGCCTGGCCAGCAGGAATCCAGCAACCAGTCCCGCGATCCCGCCACCCACCAGCGGCAGCCAGTCAGGGCATTTGCACGAGTACGGGTCGATAAATTGCCGTGGCAATACCGAAAATGCGGCGATGAAGAGGAGGACATTCAGTAACGGAATGGGTATCTGCAGCATCCGCACTGCGTACTTCTGCATCGTCCGGTAAACCCGCCAGATCCAGGTCACGTTCTCGGCAGCGCTGGCGTCGATGGTCAGGCGGCTCAAACTGCCGAGGTGGAGCAAGAGCTGAAATAGCGCCTGAAAAAAGCTGAGCAGTGAGTTCTGGGGCCGCGCCAGATCGGCCCAGTATGCCTCATACACGTGTACATTCGCTTCGCCCCCCGGCGCATTCGCGGCACGCTGTCCTGCCAGCCGCGCGGTGACGTAGGTGTCGCCGTCGGCGCCTCCGAGGTAATCCTGCAGCAGCAGCCGCATGAATTCGTGCCCAACCATTCCTCGCCCGGGCCTTCCCCGCTGGCTTGTCCAGTTGTCGAGGAGGGTCGCGAAGTTGACGCTGCGCTCCTGCAGAAAGGCGAATATTTTGTCAATCCGAGTCCTCGCCGGCGCAGCCGCCTTCTTCTCCAGCCGCGTCGGCTGCAAAGGCAGGTGGATGGTTTGTGAGTCGAAAGAGCTGTACCAGCGGACAGCGCCGGCCGGTGCGGTGGGAAGAGAGAGCAGCAAGTCCGCCATGGCGTTGGCCGAAGCACCCGCCGCGTGATACGCCACACCATGAACCGCAATCACCGCAACGTTCGGTGTCGGGGCCGCCGGAACCGTGGCGGAAACGCCCATGCTTCGGCGATGCTAGTCCCGGGCACCAGGGGCGTCAAGTGTAAACGGCTGCCGGTCGTGGTCAGTTTGGCATTCTCACTCATCCCATCGATGCCGTCATACTGAGCTTTGCGAAGGATCTGGCTTGCAGCGATTCCGAGGGTTGCCCACGAGTTGATGCGATGCACGCGAGGTCCTTCGCAGATTGAAGGCCACTCGGATAACTGACCACAATACGGCTGCCGTTGCACTCGTACGGAAAAAGGTTAGAGTAGAAAGGGCGGCTGTCCACCTTTCCGTTTTTGAAGTTGTCTAGAACAGCACGGAGCTGACCGGCTAGACACCCGATCAACTTTTAATGTCAGTCGAAGGATCGTTCAGGGCGATAAGCTTCCCGGGCGGGTAATCTTCCGCGGTGAGTGGGTTTTCCGGGTCCGCGTTCTTTATGGTTAGGACCTCTCCGCTGCGGACTCCCCGAAGAATGAGATTCTGCTCGTCAATGGCGATAACTCTGTACCTCTCTTCGAATATCGCATTGTTGTCCATAGTAGTTAGATGCGCAAATTATTGAACAGGAAACACCTGAGCAAAAGATACACGGTTCTCTCGTCACTTATTCTTAAGTTTCTCTATGTCCCTAAACTCTAGCCGGGAAGCTTGGCGGCCAGCACATCGATCTTCTCGATGGCGGGCGGTTTCGCCAGCAACTCCGGCGCTTTCGCCATCAGCGCCGCCGCGACGCGTCCCGAGAGGTGAGCCTGCCGCCCAGCCTCGTTGGGAAAGGCGTCGAAGATGCCAAAAGTCGACGGTCCCATCTGGATCGCGAACCACGCGGTGGTTGCCGGCTCCTCCTGCACAATGGCCAGACCACTGCGTAGAAACGCTGCGACTTCCTTTTCCTTACCGGGCCTTGCGTCCAGGCGAACCCACAGTGCTACCTGAACATCGGCCATTACGATCCCCTTATAAAGGCGAGAACGGATGAAGGTTACCGCGTCCTGACACAAAAGCTTCCTTTGTGCCGGGACGAATTCAAGAACTTCTCTGATTATTGTACTCGCGCCAGAAAAAAAGGGCAGCCGCATGTTTACTTCATGTATGCGGATGCCCCTGAGCGTTTTGCTGAAATCCCGGCTTACTGAGTGGCTGCCGGCTTTTCTGCCGCCTTCTTGGGTGCGGCGGCGCTGGCCTTGGGCTTCCAGAAATCCGGATCAGCCTTGATCCACTCGTCAGAAACGTAGCTCATCGACGGCGTAAAGGAGAACAGGTTGTGCTGGCTGAACTCGATTGCCCCTGCCAGCAACTCGCTGAACTTCTTCATGCCGTCTTCGCCCATGTTAGCCATGAACTGTTTGTCCTGGGCAAAGCCCTGATCGATCTCCGCCGCCGACTTCAGTTGCGTGAAGACCACATACGTATTGCCCTCCTGCCCGTACTGAGCATGATACGTAGCCCAGTGGGCTTGGGGGATCTTATCGTAGGCGGCTTTGACCATCTTGACGATTGTGTCCCAGTCGCCATCGTGTCCCGGTCGTACGCGGTACACGGAGATTTCAAAATAGCGCATGTGGGCAATATCGACCGCCGAACGCAGGCTGTATTCGTCGCTGTAGACCAGCGCACTGGCGTCGTAATCGCTGAGCAATTCACCGTCGGCGACAGAAGCTCGGTCGAGCGCGGC
>WNFA01001985.1_pt1 | contig 16747 bp, 11 predicted proteins | sample 5400481 | NCBI WGS metagenome assembly WNFA01 (sample SAMN13153340, study PRJNA577476) | soil metagenome | isolation source: 120 cm saprolite under Douglas fir tree site 2 hole 1 replicate 2 | place: USA:California | collected 2015-04-18
GAGAAGTTTGCGGCGTAGACGAAGCCTGTGCAGTGAACCTTGACCATTTCGCGAATTCGATCAAGGTCTTCGTACCATCCGGTGGTGCCTACGACCATGTTCTTGCCCGCTTTCACGCAGGCTTCGATGTTGGCGAGCACGCAATGCGGAGCGGTGAAATCGATGACGACATCAATGTCGCGGAGTTTGCCGGCGGCGAGCGCCATGCAGTCGGCGTTCTCCGCGGCTCCGGCAACTTGTACGTGATGCTTGCGCTGGCGTGCAACCTCTGCCACCAGCGCTCCGGTTTTGCCGCGGCCGAGCAGGAGAAGGTTCATGCAAAGACTATCATCGCAGAGATCGCGGAGAAATGCCGCAGAGTTCCCCGAGAACACATAGAAGAGACCAGTTCATCTCCGCGTTCTCTGCGGCCTTTAAGGGCGAACTCTGCGCTTCAAGCTCGTACTACGCAAACACTTCGGGATCCAACTCGGAAAAGAACGTCTTGTGCAGGCGTTGGATGACCTCGGGCACCTCGTCTTCTTCGATCACGAAGGTGAGATTAATCTCGGACGCACCCTGAGAAATCATGCGAATCTTTTTGTCGGCAAGCTCACCAAACACCAGTGCTGCAATTCCGGGTTTCTCCCGCAGATTTTCGCCGACCAGGCAAACGATTGCTTTGCGACCTTCATATTTTACGTCGGCCAGCTTGGCCAGATCGGCGGCCAGCGCGGGGATGGCCTGGTTCGAATCCACGGTGACGGAAACGCTGACTTCGGAAGTCGAGACCACGTCGACCGCGACCTTGTGGCGGTCGAAGGCCTCAAAGATCGCCCGCAGGAAACCGTGGGCCAACAACATGCGAGGCGCGGCCACGTCGACGATGGTGATACGTTTTTTCGCGGCGATGGCTTTGAAAATGTTTCTGCCCTGGGGCGCGCGCGTGGTAATTTGTGTTCCCTCACAAGAAGGATTGAGGGAGTTCAGCACGTAAACAGGAATATTCTTCTGGATTGCGGGCAGCACAGTGGCGGGATGCAGCACCTTGGCGCCGAAGTACGCGAGTTCCGCCGCCTCGTCGAAGCTGATGACCTTGATTCTCCGGGCATTTGGACAGATTCTGGGATCGGTAGTAAGAATGCCGTCCACGTCAGTCCAGATCTCGATCTTCTCTGCCGCCAACCCAGCGCCAAAGATGGCGGCCGAGAAATCCGATCCGCCACGGCCGATGGTCGTTGTGATCCCCGCACGATTGGCGCCAATGAATCCGCCCATGACGGGCACCTGCCCGGCGTCGAGCATCGGCTTCACTCTCTCTTGCAGGCGTGCATTGGTCTCCTCAAACTGCGGGACGGCTGACATATAAGTGCTGTCGGTGATCAAAACTTCGCGGGAGTCGACATGCGCGCCTTTCAGGCCGCGGGCGGCGAATGCGGCGGCCACGATCCGGCTGGAAAGTACTTCGCCAAAGGAGGCTACGTGGTCGGTGGTGCGCGGAGTGATCTCGCCCACGGCTGAGATGCCGCGCAGCAATTCGTCCAGGGCTTCGAATTCTGCGCCAAGTTCGGAATGAAATTCGGTGAACAGCGCCGTGCCCAGCAGTTCGCTGGCGGTGTTGTAGTGGCGCTCCTGCAATGAGCGGCAGAGCTTCAATGCGGTTTTGCGCTCACCTTCTCCGGCGGCGCGGGCCATGGTCAACAGCGTGTCGGTGACTTTGGCCATGGCGCTGACCACGACCACCGGTTGCTTGGCCAGGCGTCCTTCGACGATGGAAGCGACGCGGTCGATGGCCTTCGCGTCTTCTACGGAAGTGCCGCCGAACTTCATCACGATCATCGGCGTGGCTTCCTGGATGGCGAGATGGGGCAGGGAAGTGCAGGATCTGACTTCATCCCAGGTAACCCTTGGCCTTCAGCAGTTCGGCGTTCAGCAGGGCCGCGCCGGCGGCACCACGAATCGTGTTGTGCGAGAGCACCGTAAATTTCCAGTCAAGTACGCCGCAGGGACGCAGCCTTCCGACGGCCGTGGTCATGCCGGCGCCCAGATCAATATCGAAACGCGGTTGCGGGCGGTCGCTGGCGCTGAGATACACCACCGGGCACTCGGGCGCGCTGGGAAGCTTCAGCTCCTGGGGTTCGGCGCGGTAACTGCTCCACGCAGCGATGATCTCGTCCGGCTTGGCTTTGGTTTTCAGGCGCACGGAGACTGACTCCGTGTGTCCATCTTCGACAGCAACGCGGTTGCACTGCGCACTCATGGCGAAGGCGCCGGGGATTACTTTCGATCCATTCAGCTGGCCGAGCAGCTTGCGCGTTTCCTCCTCCATCTTTTCTTCCTCGTTGCGGATGAAGGGAATCACATTCCCGAGGATGTCGAGCGAAGCGACGCCTGGGTATCCCGCGCCGCTGACGGCCTGCATGGTCACCGCCATCACCGTTTCTAGGCCGAAGCGTTGTTGCAGCGGGGCGAGGGCCAGGACGAGGCCGATCGCGGAGCAGTTCGGGTTGGTCACCACGAAGCCGCCGGATTTTTTGCGCCAGGCCTGCACATCAATCAGCTTGATGTGGCCGGCGTTGACTTCAGGAATGACCAGGGGTACATCTGACTGCATGCGCAAGGCGCTGGAGTTCGAAACCACGGCGCATCCGGCATCGGCAAATCGGGGCTCCATTTCCACGGCGATCGAGGCATCGAGCGCAGCGAAGATGACCTTGGGCGCGCCATCCGGTGTGGCGGGAGAGACTTTCATGGAAGCCACATTGGGCGGAATCGCAGTCTTCAGGCGCCACTTCGCGGCATCGGCATACGTCTTGCCCTCGGAACGATCCGAGGCAGCCAGCCAAGCCACTTCGAACCACGGGTGACGCTCCAGCATCTGGATAAACCGCTGTCCGACGACACCGGTAGCGCCAAGAATACCAACAGAAATCTTGTTGCTCATAGGGTACTTGGGATTCTACAACAGCCCTTTTACTTATGACTTGCCTTGTCATCCTGAGCAACGCGAAGGACCTATGCACTTTGCCGACGCCAGCAAACTACATAGGTCCTTCGCTTCGCTCAGGATGACAACGAAAAGCCAAGCGTTCATTTCCGCTGAATCACTTCATTGCCCACAACATATTCATTCAGCGGACCAAATTTCTTCTTCTCCGCATACAGGCGCCAGCGGCGGAAGACAATGCGCAAGCTGGCCATCACCGGAATGGAGAGGTAGATTCCCAGAATCCCGGCGACCTCGCCTCCAGCCATCACACCGAAGATTGCGGTCAGCGGGTGCAACTCCATGCTCCTGCCCATGATGCGTGGAGAAGTCACATAGTCCTGAATCAAACGCCATGCGACAAGAAAGATGACCAGCGCCACCCAGTGCTTATAGCCGAGCAGCAAGGAGACGCCGACGATCGTAACCGCCGCGGCCAGCGGCCCGACCACTGGGACGAACTCCAGCAACCCGCCAATAGTTCCCAAAACCAGCGCGTATGGCACCTTCATCGCGCCAAGAAAACCCGAGTAAGCGACCAGCGTCAGTCCGGCCAGGATCAGCTGGGCGCGGATGAAATGGGCCAGCATCTGATTCAGATCATTCAGCACGCCTTGCAGAAACTCGCGTTGCGGACGCGACTCCACGGTGGCGAGCAGAACATCGCTGAAGGCTCGTCCGTCTTTCAGGAAGAACATGGAGAGAATCGGCACCACCAGAAGCATCCATGCTTGTTTGGCAACGTCGGCAATGCGCAGGCCAACACGCTGCGCTAGTTGCGTGATGTCATCCTTGTGGTTTAGCAGGAACGAGCGTACCAGCTCGCTGCTGCGTTCGCTCCAGCCGTGCTCGCTAAGGTGCTCCGCGATCTGGCCGGAGCTGAGTTGGTTCAGCAGAGCCGGTAAAGCTTGTCCCAGCCGCGCTCCCTCTCGAGTGACCCTTGGCCCCATGGAGACAAAGAACAACACCACCAGGCCGAGCAACATGGCATAGATAACAGCGATCGCACGCCCGCGCCCTTTCAACAATTTCTCCAGATAGTTCACCATCGGGCTGACCAGGTAGGCAAAGAAGATCGCAAACAAGAAGGCAATCAGGGTCTGACGGGCCACGTACAGAAATCCCAACGCCAGCGCAAACAGCAGTATCGTGATCAGGGCCCGCGCCGTACGTGTGTCAATCAGCAGCAAGGGATGTTCTCAATTACATCTAGCCGCAACCCTGAGCCTTCAGTCGCGTACAACTTCTGTATTATCGGCAGGAATCGCAATCCGCATGAGTTTGAACTGATCATTGTCGTCGACCCATAAAGCCCAGTCGACACCCTCTCCGATCAGGTTCAACCGCATCAATTCCCGCTCTGTTCCGCGAATCGTGACCTTCTCCCTGCCGACCAGTTCCAGGCGCACACGGATCGAGCTACGATCCTGCGGAACCAGCGCACCAAATTCCGCCTGCTCCTGACGGCATTTAAATCCCCCGCCCGACGATGGCTGACAAATTCCCTTCAGATATTTCCATGCCAGCACTTCCCGGTGCACGAAGAAGTTGTTGTCAAGAATCATCGATGTGTTGGGCATGAGGAAAGGCTGCTCGGCCGCCTTTCCGGTAGCCGATGCGGTGATCTTCTCAAGCAGGAATTCATTATTGGGAAGAACGATCAGCGAGCCAGCCGTCGGCGCTCCCTGGCTCCACTCGTAGCGGAGAAGCTCGCCGCTCCCGGTGATTTCGAGGTCCGATTTCTGGTCGATGGGCGGTGATCCCGCCGCTTCTTTCAATTGAGACTTGATGCTGCTGTTGCCGTTCTCCTGCTGGATGTGGAAAACCTCGGTCACCACGCGCTGTCCCTTGACGAACACCCCAAAGGAGCCGGAGTCGACCGTTTGTGACAAACTCTTCGACTTTTCCTTCTTGTCGCCGGCGGGGTTCCCGGCGAAGGCGGCGACAGCGCACAGCAGCACGGCCGCCATTCCCCAACGCATTCCAGCCCACTGCTTCACGCGATCTCTCCTTTTGTGACTACGGCCGTTCTTCTTCCAGATTCAAAAGCCGGACAATCTGCTCGGCGACTTCCTCCACGCTCTGGCCGCTGGTATTCACCCGCAGCGCTGCTTCCAAGTAACTCGGGAGGCGAGTCTGGTGCAGCTGGTCAAACCGTTCGCGCGTTGCGAGCAGTGGCCGTTCGGCATCCCGTTCGCTGGCCTGCTTTTGGCAGCGCTGCCACAGCTCCTCTACCGGGGCGTCCAGGAATACGGTCGGAACTCCGGCCGCCTTCAGCCGTGCCGCGTTTCCCGGTTGCACGAAGGCACCACCTCCCAGGGCGATGACTTTCGCGGCTCCATCCCGCGCTTCCTGAAGAGCCTGTCGCAGCGCAGCATGCTCGGCCCGCCGGAATCCCGCCTCTCCGGAATGACGGAAAATCTCTGCCACGGTGCGGCCCTCGTGCAGTTCGATGCGATCGTCCAGATCCTCGAAAGCCCAATTCAGCCGCCGCGCCAGCACCCGGCCCACGGTGCTTTTGCCCGCACCCATATAGCCGACCAGAAATACCGCACGGCCGGCGATCTCCGGGGACGCAGCCGAACGCTTTCCCGCGCCCGCGGGTTTGCTAGGACGCCGTTTCACCCGCTCCGGTTTTCTGTTCGTTGCTATTTTCCCTGGCGTTTCTTGAGGTGGATTTTACCACTGAAGGTGCGCAACACCACGGTCGAGGACATGGCCGCGTGCCCCATTGTACCTGCGAAGGCACGTCCCTCTTTGATGGGGAACCAGGTGTGCGCCATGGGTTGAAGAGGAATGTCGTCGCGCACCTCGCCCTTTACCGAGCGCGCGACCACATCAGCCGAAGTAGATTCGGGGATGGTCGCGTCAATGTCACCGCTATGGCTGGTCAGGCGGTAGTCGCCGCTGTTGCCGAAGTCGCCGGTGTAGCTGATATTCCCGCTGGTAGAGACGACCTGCACAAGGGGCCCATTTACGCCAATGAGGATCACTTCGCCGCTGAGCGAGTCGATCTCGACATGGCCGTCCTGCACATTGTTTAACGTCACGGAGCCGTTCAGGGTCTTGACGTGGACGTGTGCGTCCGAGAGATCGCGGACGTTCACGGTCGCCGCGGCGCCTTCCATGGTGACATCACCATGCAGTTTCTCGGCGACCATAGGCCCGGTGCTCGAATGTAGCGTGATACTCGCGTCTGCCGGCACCAGAATGTCGTAATCCACGCGGCCGGAGGTGGCATCCGCGCCGGCCAGCAAGTGCGACTGGATCATCACACGGTTGCCGATCTGCGAGTTGTCGACCTCCACCTTGCTGGAATTGAGAACCGCCCGGATCACAACCGTGTTGTTGGTGGAGGGTCTGACGGAAATCGATCCGTAGGGATTCGTGACCGAAATCCCAGCCTTCGGCCCCACGTTGAAGCGGTATTCCTTGCGGCTCTCGGCGGCCAGAGTTCCGGCCACCAGCGCGATAATTGCGACGACCTCGATCGTGCGGCTACTCATAACGCTCCCCAAGTCCCCAGTCGCCCTGTCTCTAAAAATTCCAACATTATGGCAGAGAACGATCCATAGCCATGTCAAAAAGCATGGCTTTTTGCTGGTAAGCCTCCATCAACGAACGGCGAGCTTCCTCGTCGTTGGGATCCGCTTCCACATCCATTTTCGCGTCCTGGATATATTCATTGGCCTTGCGCAGATGGTCCTGATACTGGGCCTGCGTTGCGGCAGTCTTGTCGGCGACCTCTTGCAGCAACTCGTCGTCATTCAAGCCGGCAGCCGTCGCATCTGGCAAGGGCTGCTGCGCGGGAGCTGCTGCCATGTTCTCCGGCGACGACAAGGAATGCTGACGCACATAAATGCCTACGAGAATCAGCAGCGCTGCCGCCGCGGGCACCATCCAGCGCGCAAATCCCCAGCGCGCCGCGAAAGAAGCGGGATGGGGCCGGTCCGCTCGCGGCGGACGAATCAGCCCCTCTTTTCGCAACACGATTTCAATGGAATTCCAAACCCGCGGACTGGGTTCGTTCACCTCGCTCAGTTCCCGTGCCGAGGTGGCAATCAGATTCAATTCTGCCAACAGCGCCAGGCACGTCGGACAGGTTTCCAGGTGAGCCCGTTGCTCCGCGCCGCTGCCGTCTTCGATCTCCGCCAAGCTCTGCTGCAGCTCAACGCAAGTCATGCCACTCTCTCCCCAAGCTTCATTACAAAGCTTACTGCGATTTCACTCGCGACCGCAGTTCTCGCGCCTCTGTCAGGGTTACCGTTGTTACTGTTTTCCTGGCTCAGGATTTTCCGGCCTTTTCGGCTCTCTGCATCTTGAGCAGGTCGCGCAGTTTCATCCGCGCCTTGTGCAACTGGGACTTGCTGTTTCCGATCGAGCATCCCACGATCGTGGCGATCTCATTATGCTCGTAACCTTCAACGTCGTGAAGTACAAAGATCGTCCGGTAGCCGGGAGGGAGACTTTCCACGGCCCTCTGCAATTGCAGCCGGTCAATGGATCCGGCCAACGCCACATCTTCGGCCCCGAAATCCTTCTTCGGAGTATCTTCCTCGCCGCTACTCCCTTGCGTGGTTTCCTCCAGCGAAACCACCGGAAGACCCTTCTTCCTGAGGTGCATCAGAACCACGTTCACTGACAGCCGATGCAGCCAGGTCGAGAACGCCGACTCGCCGCGAAAGGTTCCAATCTTGCGAAACAACTGCAGGAACGCTTCCTGCGCGAGATCTTCAGCCTCGGCCGTATTCGACGTCATCCGCAAACAGAGTGAATACACGCGCCGCTTGTGCAGATCGTAAAGAACCTGGAACGCTTCCGCGTCCCCTTGCTTGGCTCTCTCGATCGCCTGCGCTTCGCTGACGTCCTTGCTGCTCTGTCGCGGTTTTGGGTCGGTCAAGTTGCCTTTTCCGGCCGCACTCAATCAGATGCGGCTTAACTATCTTTTTGTTGTATGGTTTGCGCGCCTTTGCACGCACCCACAGGTAACCCCGGCCTTCAGAATATCAGAGCCTTTCTACCGATCTCGGGATGGGCCGTTTATCCTCGTCACCGCTGCAAACCCTTTGCCTTTGTAGGCTTGCCCATTTCCCCGACTCACAGACCCCAAAAGATCCCAAATTTTGCGGTGCAATCTTCGTAAATCAGTAACCAGCTTTGCCGCTACGCCCCACTTTTGGCCGTAGTAATCGTTTCCAAGCCATGCCCGTGCGGTCCGGTTTCACGCTGGCGCAACAGGAAGGCAAACAGCACTCCCAGGAAGCCCAGGATCGAAAAAATCCACATTCCCAAGTGATAGCCGGTGGGATTACCGGGACCCGCATGGCCGCGGTCATTGGCCCAGCCTACGAGCAGGTTAAATCCTGCCAGGCCGATGTTCTGGATCATGGTCATCAACCCGTAAGCCGTCCCCAGCTTTGACTGCTCGACCAGGTATGCCACCGAGGGCCACATCACGGCGGGTATCAAAGAGAACGCAACGCCCATCATGGCCATGGGCACGTACAGGCTGACATGGGTGTAGGCCATCATGAGGTACACCGGAATCAGCAGCACGGAGCCCAGCATCATGAGCAGCGCCCGCTTGCCCAGTTTGTCTACGAAAAGCCCGAACAGCGGCGTACCGAACATGGTGAACGCGGTCAGGATGCTGACCAGGAATCCCCCCAGCTCGCGGCTGGTGCCGTGGGCTTCGATGAAGAACTTGATGGCGAAGGTTTCAAAGGGAAAGATGGCCGAGTAGAAAACGATACAGAGCGCGACCACGTACCAATAGGAAAGGCCGAATTTGTAGATGTCGCGGAAGACTACTTTGTCCGTCGATCCCGCCTGGCCTACGGCATACTTCCTCTCGGCATAGACCTCCATGGCCCAGTAGATGACCGCCCCAATGACGCAGAAGAATCCGAATGCCACCGAAATCAGAAGCGGTGACCTCCAGTTCGAATAAGCAGAACTGGCCCAAGTCGGTGAATTCTGCGCCAGCCACGATCCCAGCCTGGCGATCATCAGGTTGATGCCGAAGGCAAAGCTCAGTTCCTTTCCGCGGAACCACTTGGCGACAGCGGTGGTGACGGCGACGATCAGGGATTCAGCGCCCATCCCGAAGATCAGACGCCCGGCGGCCATGCTCGCCACCATGGCGCCTCTAGCCGTCTGCACACCCGTCAATTCCAGCAATGAATGAGGGAGAAACGGGATGTGTCCAAGGAGTCGAATCAAAGGAACGAAGAGATTCACTAGGCCGACGACGGCCTTCTGCAGGGCGGCTTTGTCGGGATAGGCAGTCACCGCAGCGCCAACCAGGCAGACAGAGCCAAAGAGAAAAATTGCCTTGCGGGTGCCCAGTCGATCGACGATGTACCCGCCAAGCAGCACCATGAACACATTCGGAATGCTATAGATGGCCTGCATCAGCCCGATGTTGGAATCCGAAAAGCCAAGCTGCTTGGCCAGTACATCCGCAATCGGCGCAATGCAGTCGTAGACGTAGTAGTTCCCGAACATGGTCAGGCTGACGAAGACCAGTACCAGCCACCGAAACATCCGGCTGGTTTCAGGACGCGGGTTTTCCGCCATTAAAGCTCTTTCGCGGAGCAGGATTCGATTCCAACTGGATACGAGCAGGAAAGATTAGCAGAGTTGAGCTTCCAGCTCCTACCGACAAGTAGCGCCGGCATCTTGCATGCTGTCCCGAGGGCATCCCGCCCTCGGTGCGGTGGGCGGGGGACGCCCGCCCCTTCGGCTCTGCTCAGGGCAGGCTCCCAGCCGCTGGGACGGCGGCGCTACTCAGCTTCCCACGTAGCGCGCGTACAGACTGCGGGCTACCGCAGTGTCCGTCGTGCCTTTGATGATGGCGCGCCCGTCGGGGAAGAGTGTCATCTCATACGGATCATGCCAGAATTTCAGCACGAAGTCGTTATGCCGTACGGTGCCGTGGGGTGCCAGGCGGCGGTCCATCTCAGTGAAGTCGATGGGCCTTTGCCGCTCATGAATTTGCACCGAATTCCTGCCGCAGAGCGTGATGTGCGGACGGCCTTCACCGGCCAGATGAATGAAGTCGCGTTCGCCACAGGCGCGGCAACCGGGGCGCGGTTTCGCGGCGGCAATTTCGACATGTTCGTTCGTCCAGACATCGAATGACAGAAGCGTGCGGCGCAGTCGCTGATTGGCATGGTTGTCGGAGGGTGACTCCGCTGGGTGCCGTCCCTTGGGGACTCGCTCGTGCTCGCGTGCTACCCCGGACTTACGTTCGGGGCTAACGAATTCCGCCTCTGTCGAGGCTGGGTCTCGGATAGCGGTCAACGACCACAGGAAGTTGTCAGCTCCGCCCACCAGGAGTTTGAGCGCCTCAGTGGCCGCGATTGACGCCACCAGGTTTACCGCCGAGTTCAGAATGCCCGAAGTCTCACAGGTCTCCACCATTCCTTGAGGCGACTCCGGGAAAACGCATGCCAGGCATGCCGTCTCGCCGGGGAGTACGTTCATGGTCACGGCATAGCTGCCGACCGCTGCCGAATAAATCCAGGGAAGTGAATTCTTCACCGCGTAGTCGTTGATCAAGTAGCGCGTCTCGAAGTTATCCGTCCCATCGAGAATGAGCTGCATTCCTTCAAACAGGGATTCAATGTTGCCGGGGATTAGATCTTCCACCTTGGGCTCGACCACGATCTGGGAATTGAACGCCGCGATCTTGTGCGCCGCCGCAATGGCCTTGGGCAAGGACTGGGCGGCATCCTGCTCGTCAAACAGCGACTGACGCTGCAGATTACTGGGCTCGACGTAGTCGCGGTCAATGATGCGCAGCGTGCCGACTCCCGCCCGGGCCAGCAGCGCGGCCAGCGCCGATCCGGTCGCCCCACATCCGACGATGGCCACGCGAGCCGCCGCCAGCTTCCGCTGACCTTCCGCACCGATCCCGCGGAAGAGAACTTGCCGCGAGTAGCGGTCTCTCATCTCGGCTTCCATCTCGCCTTCGGTTTCGCCGTCTCGCTTTTCGCGTGCCAAAGAGGTCACCAGTGCACAGCCACAAAACCTTTATTATAAGGTGCTGGATCGTCGCCGTTGGCGATCCATGGATGGACACAGGGACGGGCGTACAACAGTTGCCGTCGCGCATCCCATCGAAAATGCTAGCGCCCGGGCCCAAGGACACTTTTTGCTGAGACGGTACGCGCCATTTCTGACATTAACGATTCTTTGTTTGGCTCCGGTTCCCCTCGCCGGGGCGGTGGCGCGTGCTGGCTGGAGTGCTGGTGCACCAGTTTCCTCTCAACAGCACCCACGGCTCACAGTTCCGGCCCCGGCGATCTCTGGGTACGAAGGCAGGGTTGTCCAATCCATTCAGCTTCCCGCAGTTCCTGAGCGCGATCGCGAGCACCTCTTGCAACTGCTTCCGTTGAAGGCGGGTCAGCCACTGACTCGCGATCAGGTTCGCGAGAGCATCCGCATCCTGTTCGCCACCGGCCGTTTCGCTGACATTCAGGCGGAAGTCAGTCCCTCGGGCGACGGAGTTGTCCTTACCTTCGTCACCTCGCTTAACTTCTTCATCGGGTCGGTAGAAGCCGAGGGCGCGCCTGGCCATCCCAACAAAAACCAGGTCATCAACGCCTCCAAGTTCGAACTGGGAGAGGCCTACAGCCGCGAGAAACTCGGGCGTGCGCTGCAAAACATCCGCCAGTTGATGCAGGAGAACGGCTACTACCGCGCCCGCGTGACCGCGGAAAGTACATCTGACCCCACCACTCAACAGGTCGATGTCATCATTCACGTCACGCCCGGAGAACCGGCCCACGTGGGCGAGGTCAAGGTCACCGGCACTTCCGGGATGTCTTCGGTCGAGGTGCAAAGTATCGCTCACATGGACCACGGCGACCGCGTTACCTCCTCGCGAGTCAACAATTCTCTGCAGCGGCTGCGTAAGAAGTTCCAGAAGCAGAAGCGCGTGCTGGCCCAGGTTTCGATAGCGGAGCAGCAGTACCGCCCTGAATCGAACGCCATCGACTACACCTTCCAGATCGATCCCGGACCCAGGGTCGTGATTCTCGCCCGCGGCTACCGCGTAAGCCACAGGATCCTGAAAAAAGAGGTTCCTGTTTTTGAGGAAAACGCTCTCGACGAAGACCTTTTGAACGAGGGTAAGCGGAATCTTCTGGACTATCTGCAGACCCGCGGCCATTTCGACGCCAAAGTCGACATCCAAAGAGAAAATGACCCAACTACCCTGCGCGTGATCTACCAGATCGATCCCGGCCCCATCCACAAGTTCGTCCTGCTCGATATCTCGGGCAACCAGAACTTCCTGGACGTGGCAAAGCTCAAGTCCTACATGCAGATTCAGCCTGCTTCCCGCTTCCTTTCGCATGGACGTTTCAGCGCCGCGCTTCTGAGAAACGATGTTGCCGTGCTGGAACAGCAATACCGCGCCAACGGTTTCCGGCAGGTCAAGATCGAAACCAAGGTGGACGACAACTATCAGGGAGTAGAAGCTCATCTTGCCGTGCACCTGCGGATCGACGAAGGCCCTCGTACTCTGGTGGGCAAATTCCAAATCACCGGCAACGAGCGGGTCCCGACGAGTGAACTTCCTGAACCCAATACCCGAGAGGGCCAGCCTTATTCCGAGCAGAATCTGGCTGGTGATCGCGAGCGCATCCTCACTGATTACTTTAACCGTGGATTCTCCAATGCCACCCTCGACATAGCTACCAGCTTCCCCACTCCGGATCGCGTGGACGTAACCTACACCATTCATGAAGGCGAGAAATTCTCGGTCGACCAGGTGTTGGTGTCAGGCCTGAACCACACTCGCGACTACGTGGTCGAGAGGGAACTGCAAATCAAGGCTGGCGACCCGCTGAGCCAGAAAGGCCTGCTGGATACCCAGTCCAAGCTCTACGACTTGGGCATCTTCAGCCAGGTCGATGCTGCGGTACAGAATCCGGAGGGAACCGACCCGCAGAAGAATGTTCTGGTGCAAGTCCGGGAAGCCAACCGTTACACCTTTACTTACGGTATTGGATTTGAATTCCAGACTGGCCAGCCTGCTGGTGCTACAGCTCCTCAGGGCACCACCGGCGTAAGTCCGAGGGTGGGATTCGACGTGACCCGGCTCAATTTTCTCGGCAGAAATCAGACCATCACTTTCCAGTCCCATGTGGGGCGCTTGCAGCAGAGAGGCCTCATCAGTTACGAAGTGCCCAAGCTGTTTGACAGCGAACGCTTCAAGCTGATCTTCAGCATTTTCTATGACAACAGTCTTGACGTTGCCACCTTCACCTCGCAGCGTCTGGAAGGCAAGATCGATCTCCGGCAACAGATCAGCAAGCCTAGTTCGATGACCTATCATTTCAACTACCGGCAGGTGAAAGCCAGCCACATCGCTTCCACTTTTTCGCAGAACCTGGTTCCTTTATATTCGCAGCCTGCGCGTGTAGGTGGCCCGGGGTTCACCTACATCCGCGACAAGCGTGATAATCCGCTTGAGAGTACCCGAGGTAACTACTTCACTCTGGACGGTTTCGCAGCTTCGGGGTACTTCGGCTCGGAAGCGGATTTCGGCCGCCTTCTGGCGCAAAACTCTACCTACCAGGCCTTCGGGGGGAAGGGAAAACCCAACCGTCAATACGTCTTCGCCCGTTCTACCAGTATTGGTTTGGAGCAGCCGGTGAGTGGGACGAGGGTCTTACCGCCGGGCGCGTGTCCGACGAAGGTGTCTTGCTCTGGTATCCACCTCATCCCCCTGCCCGAACTTTTCTTCGCGGGCGGCGGCAACTCGCATCGGGGATTTGGGTTAAACCAGGCAGGTCCACGCGATCCATCCTCCGGCTTTCCCGTTGGCGGCACGGCGCTTTTCGTAAACAATATCGAACTGCGATTCCCTCCGATGAGCCTGCCATACCTGGGAGAAGGATTCGGTTTCGCCATCTTTCATGATATGGGCAACGTTTTCACTTCGGGGCACGACGAGCTAAAGGGCTTGCTGCGTTGGCATCAGGCCTCTCCGGGTCAGTGTTTGGATCCCGATGGTACAAAGCACGATCAGTGTTTTAACGATTTCAACAACCGGGGATATGATTACACGTCACATGCGGTCGGAGTGGGGTTGCGCTATAAGACACCCATCGGTCCATTGCGTTTTGACTTCGGATACAATCTGAATCCAACGTCTTATTTCCAGGCCCTTACCGATCCGACGACGGGGCTGCCGACGGGTAAGTTTGAGACGCGGAGCCTGCGTCATTTCAACCTATTTTTCAGCATAGGCCAGCCATTCTGATGGAGAGAGTTCGTACGAAAAGAAATGTCACCATTGCCGCGCTGACTATCTTGCTGAGCGCTTTCATCCTCCCGGCGGCGAGTGCGGGCGAGGTTATCGACCGCATCGTGGCAACCGTCAATGGCCGCATTATCTTGCAGAGCGACTGGGACGAAGCGCTTTGCTACGAGGCGCTGCTCAACGGACGTTCCCTGGCGGATTTCACCGACGACGATCGTCGCGCCGTGCTCGATCGCCTGATCGACCAGGAGCTGCTGCGCGGGCAGATGAAGGCTGCCCACTTCATGCCCTCTTCCGCCACCGAAGCGGCGATGCGTGTGACCGAAGCGCGCAAGCTCTATCCGGAAGCGTCCACCGACCAGGGATGGCAATCCCTGCTAGCGAATTACCACTTGACGGAAAAAGATCTGCTCGCCCATGTGCGGCAGCAGATCGATGTGCTGCGCCTGGTCGATGCTCACCTGCGCCCCGGAGTTCAGATCGACGCCAAAACGATTGAAGCCTACTATCGTGACAGCTTCGTTCCCCAGCTGAAGCAGTCCGGAGCCGGCGATGTGCCACTGGCCGACGTCTCCGCCAAGATCCGCGAGTTACTCACGGAGCAGAAAGTCAGCGAACTCCTGGTCTCGTGGCTGCACACCTTGCGCTCTGAGAGTGATGTCCGCCTTGCGGCAGCCGGTGCCTCTTCCGATGGAGGAGAGCAGGCGCGGTGACTGACCCCATCGGCAGGCCGCGACGCCGCAGGCGGTGGAAGTACCTGCTGATTCTCACCGGAGCCGGCATCCTGTGCCTTGTCGCGGGGTTCTGGTATATCACGACCGACTCGTTTCAGAATCTTGTCCGCCGCCGCATGATCGCGGAAGTCGAACGCATCACCGGCGGGCACGCGGAAGTCGGCAGCTTCCACACCATTCCCTTTCGCTTGCATGTCGAGGTGCGCGATATAACCGTGCACGGACGTGAAGCCCCCGACGATATGCCGCTCGCGCATGTCGATCATCTGGTAGCCGAATTGAAAGTCATTTCGCTGCTGCGCTCTGAGTTTGGATTCCACGATGTCGTGCTCGATCACCCGATCGTGCACGTTGCGTTCTATCCCGACGGCACTACCAACATCCCGGGACTGATGCGGCAAGGTTCGAGCAAGACCTCAGTCGAGCAGTTGTTTGCGCTCTCCATTGATCGTTTCGACGTGCGCCATGGCGAGTTGCTTTGGAACGACCAGAGGGTTCCGCTCGATTTCGCGGTTCACGACACCACTCTGCAAATGTCGTATTCGTTCCTGCAGGGCCGATACGATGGCCGTCTTCTGTTGGGCAAGGTGGATACCAGGTTCGAAGACTTCCGTCCGTTCGCTTGGATGAGCACGCTCGAGTTCAGCTTGGGTTCGACCTACGGCGACATAAAGTCTTTGAAGTGGAATTCGGGCCACTCTCGTGGCGAGGCCAAGGGACGGGTTACGGATTTTCGACACCCTCGCATCGACGGCCAGTACGAGCTCTTTCTGGATCTGGCTGAGGCCGCCACCATCGCACGCCGCCGTGATCTTCGCCAGGGTGTGATCGAGTTCAAGGGAAAGGGCAGTTGGACGCTGGAGCAATTCGAAACGTCCGGTGGACTAGTATTGCACGATCTCGGATGGCAGGACGACCAAATCGCCTTCCGGCAAGCCAGCGCGACGTCGGATTACTCCGTCAGCGATCAGGAGATCAAACTCTCGAAGCTGCAAGGAAGGCTGTTCGGCGGGAGTTTTGCCGGCGATGCGCTGATCGATAATTGGCTCTACAGCGCGGCCCTTTCTCCAGCGGAGAAACCAACAGCGAAAAAAGCCGGCTCTCAGGCTGCAGCTGGGGAAGAGGTGGCCGTCGTAACCGCAGCCAAGCCGCAAAAAAAGGGCGAGACCGCGAAGAAGAAGGCACAGGTACACCCTGGACAGGTGCAGACCGGAGTGGTCCATCTCCGTCTGCGCGACGTCTCCGCCGGGGAGATAGCTGCGGCTCTGAATTCTCCTGCCCATCCCCTCGGCCATTTTCGCCCCGCGGGCTTTGCGACGGGAACGGTGGATGCGCGCTGGAAGGGCTCGCCACACAATGCTGACATCGCATTTCTTTTTGATTTGAATCCGCCGACGCGTACCGCCGGAGGGGAGTTGCCGATCACGGCCCGTGTTCAGGGAACCTATCGCGGATCGGCCGATGAACTGGAGCTCTCTCGCATGCTGGTGACGACTCCGGCCTCGCGCGTCCAGGCTTCCGGAACGCTGTCGGCCTCGTCCAGCCTGCGCTTTTCGGTTTCGACGTCCGATCTCGACGAGTGGCGTCCGATCATTGCCGCTCTTCACGGCCCGGCTAATCTGCCCTTCGACGTAAAAGGCAACGCCACCTTCAGCGGCACGGTGACTGGTTCTCCCTCATCACCCACGTTCGCGGGCAATCTTGCCGCCCAGGATTTTGACTTCACTCTCCCCGCCACTTCCCGTACCGCAGAGCAGCAGGTGCACTGGG
>WNFA01001988.1_pt1 | contig 16742 bp, 20 predicted proteins | sample 5400481 | NCBI WGS metagenome assembly WNFA01 (sample SAMN13153340, study PRJNA577476) | soil metagenome | isolation source: 120 cm saprolite under Douglas fir tree site 2 hole 1 replicate 2 | place: USA:California | collected 2015-04-18
TCCTCAATGCGAATGACGGCATCATTCCACCGGAACGCTGACCACTGGAGCTTGTCGATCTCGTTACGTCGCAATCCAGCCATCGTTGCCAAGAGAAAGATTTTCAGTTGCTCTTGCGGAAGCTCTCGCACCGCGGCTTGAATCAACGCCTCAATGTCGATCTTGCTGCGATAGCGTTGACTTTCCCGCTCGTAAAATGCCACACCGTCAAAAGGCAATTTGTCCGGTTTATGCAAGCTCACGTGAGCAAGCAGGTCGGACGAAAAAAGGCTCTTGGCCTGTCGCATGACCGAGTTGCACGTGATGCGCGCCCGTCTTTGTTTTACCGGATTCCCGCCAGCTTTCTTCACGAAGGCGATCTTCCACTTATTCAACTTGTCGGGCGTCACGTCTGCCAGCTTGATACGATCGATCTTTGCGATCCAGGCAGCGCGCCCGCCGTTGATGTAATCGAATTTCTCACGCCCGCCTTTGATCTGGAAAATCTCTGAGAGAATGTGGCGAAAGCTTCGGCAGTAATCCTCGAAGGTTTTTGGCTTGCCCGACCAATGCCCGCGCAACTCAGTCAGAAAATCACCAACGGTCGAAACCGACTTGCGCGCCATTTCCGGTTTGAACTTTTCCAGCGTCGCATCCCAACCCGCGCCGACCAGCGTTGTGTAAATCTCTTTCGCTTTCGCAGCGGCAGCGGTCTTGTTGGAAGTTTTCAGATTGAACGTCTCCCGTCGCCCGCGCCACTGCATTCGCGCCGCCCAATCTTCAACCGTCAACTTCTGTCCATCCCGCCTATACTCCGGCTTGAAAATCGCATCGTACCAATAGCGGACATCCGTTTTACCAAAACCATGCTTAGCCACTTATTGGCCACTTTTGCCGTTCACTTCTGACCTGATTTGTTTTGAATCTTTCATATCGTTTCGCCTGACAAGTTGCTGACTTTCAATAAGATAATGCAAACAGATGTGAACACTACAGAACAGAGACAAACAAGGCAAGGGAAAAACTACGGATCAGAAGGTTAGTGGTTCGAATCCTCTCGGGCGCGCTCTTCTTGCTTTCCACTTCATTAGCCCTATCAGCCGGCAGAGGCCCTTGCGTGCTCGGCTATGCTCCGCGAAAATCGAACATGGACGCGGGCGATTGCATATTTCTTGCGCAAACAATCATCGTTTTTCTAACAGGCGTCATTGTTCTTTATTACGCTCGAGAAACGCACAAGCTGCGCAAAAGCAGCGAGCGCCAAATACGAATTGCCGCTAAAACAGGACTGCTCGCAGCATATATGCAGAATCTCACTTTGATCGAGGCGCGCAATATTGCATGGGCAAGCCAGGGAAAAGTGACGCGCGAGGATACGACCGAGGTGGCTCAGCAGATCAATACACTTGAAGCCGAAATCAATCAGCTGATTTCCGAATCCGATTGAACCGACTAATTCCTACGAAATTAGACCTGCTGACGTTGTGTGAAGGGGTCCGCCTGTGGCGTCAACCTTCCGCGTTGTGTGGTTCGATGTGAGGCTTAGAATTCGGCAATGAATGCATCAGCCCGAATCGAGATTGCTCCGTCGAGTAAAGACCTTCAAACAGTTTTACGTGAGAAGATACCGAATGTCGAAGTAACGTTTGTTGAAGTGCCGGCCATTGTCGATTCGGAGGTAGACAACTTCGAGATGAAGAACCCGCCGAAGAGTCGCACAGGTGCGCCGCTTAATAAGTGCGGAAAGCTTACAGCAGCTGGTGAGTCAGATTGAGCGGCAATGGCGGCGAGCGCAAGGAACTGAGGAATGAAAACCTTCTGGCCATAATCTTTGGCCTAATGCTAGTCGGTTGTGCTGAAGACCCACAAATCACGCAGCTCAGGGAAGCCCGACTCAGGCGGCACGCAGCTTTCGAGGAGCGAATGGCTCAAATCAGAGCCATCCCAGACTACCAACAGCGCCAAGCTGCCTACGATCGCCTAAGTAAAGAGCTTGACGCACAAATCCAGCGTAGCCAGGAACAAGACCGAATAGATGCCCAACGCGAACTGGCTGACGCGATAGACGATTTGAACCGCACGCTCCGTGGTTACTGAAGCCAATGGGAACGCAACAGGCTAAAAGTCGTCTAACTCGCAAAAAATATTGGACTATATGTCATGTGAAATCACGGAGAGAAACATCATGTCGAGATTTCGAATTGGCTCATCAATTTAAACGTTTCGTAGCGCTCGTTGATCTGGTCCATCGTGAGGTTGCGCAAGCGTTCGAGACTGAATGCTTCCACGCAAAAACTTGCTAGCACGCTGCCGTAGATCATCGCCTTGCGAAGATCAGTAAACGTCACTTTCCTCACCGTGCTCGCCAAATAGCCAGCCATGCCGCCGGCGAACGTGTCCCCTGCCCCGGTCGGGTCGTGAATGTCTTCGAGCGGATACGCGCCGCAGCTAAAGAATTCGTTTTCGCCGAAAAGGAGCGCGCCGTGCTCGCCTTTTTTGATCGCAATGTAGCGCGGACCCATTTTGCGAATCCCGCGCCCGGCTTTGATCAAACTTGTCTCCTTCGTCATCTCGCGCGCTTCGCTGTCGTTGAGGATCAAAAGATCGACATCTGGCAGAAGTGCGTCGAGGTCCGCACGGGCCGTTTCAATCCAAAGATCCATTGTGTCGGCGACGACAAAGCGCGGCTTCTCCATTTGCTTGAGCACATGCGATTGCAAAGTTGGCGCGATGTTGGCTAGCAAGGCGAAATCGGTTTGTCGATATGACTTGGGCAGCATCGGCTGAAAATTTTCAAAGACATTGAGCGCGACCGACCGCGTCTGGCGCGTGTTCAAGTCCCACGAATATTCGCCCGACCAGCGAAAAGTTTTGCCGTCGACGCGCTGGACACCGGCGCTGTCGATCTTTCGCGATTTCCAAAAATCGAACTCGGCCTGCGGAAAATCGCCGCCGACCACGCCGACCAAATTGACCGGCGAAAAATAACTCGCGGCTGCGGCAGCGTACGAGGCCGAGCCGCCTAACAAGTCGCCATGTTCTTCGACCGGCGTTTTTACGGTGTCGAGCGCGATAGAACCAACAACGAGAAGAGACATCAGGTTTCGGGATTGAGGAGAGCTTTACACGCCCGCGCGTACTTGGCGATGTCGGGCGCTTTCAGCAAACCGGAAACAATCGCGACGCGTCGCGCGCCCGCCGCAATCACTTGCCCGAGATTGTTGATCTTAATTCCGCCGATGCAAAAAGCCGGGACGGTGATTTCGTTATGAACCCGTTTGATGCCCGTCAGTCCGATTGGCTGATAATCCGGCTTCGTTGGCGTCGCGAAAATTGGGCCGAAGCCGACGTAATCCGCGCCTTCGCGTTCCGCCTCAACCGCCTGCTCTAAACTGTGCGTCGATTTTCCCACGAGAACGTCGCGGCCCGCTTTCTTTCGTGCGTGCGCAAGCGAGTCGTCATCCTGGCCGAGGTGAACGCCTTCTACTAGAACCTTGGCCGCAACTTCCGCGTGATCGTTCACGATTAGAGGAACTCCAGCCGCAGACGTGACTTCGTGCAGCTTGCCGGCAAGATCGACAATTTCTTCGACCGAATGTTCCTTGGCGCGCAGCTGGATCAGATCGACATCCCCGTCAATCATCGATTTCGTCACACGTTCGGCATCGTCGATACCAACGTAACCGAGATCTAGAATACCGTAGAGGCGGCAGTCGCTTAGATTTCGCAAAGCTGTTATTCGTGGAGACGGACCCGCGGGGGCTTCAGTTCAAAAGCGTCCGAGCTCATCATCCGCTCGACGAAGCCGGTATCGTACTTCCCATCGCGGAACTCGCCGCGGCGCATGATCGCGGCATGAAAAGGGACCGTCGTCTTGATTCCGGTAACATAGTATTCGTCGAGCGCACGACGCATGCGATCGATGGCCGAATCTCGCGTCGCTCCGATCGTGATTATTTTTCCAATCAGCGAATCGTAATACGGCGGCACCACATAACCGGTGTAAGCATGCGAATCGATCCGAACGCCGCGACCGCCGGGTGCATAGTAAAACGCGATCCGCCCGGGCGACGGCTGAAAATTGTTTTCCGGATCCTCAGCGTTGATCCGGCATTGAATCGCATGCGAGCGCGGCACAGCGTGGGCAACGTGCGGCGATAACGGTTCACCGGCGGCGATGCGGATTTGTTCCTTCACCAGGTCGCATCCGTAAACTTCTTCCGTGATCGTGTGCTCGACCTGAAGTCGCGTGTTCATTTCCATGAAATAGAAATGTCGATCTTCATCGACCAGAAACTCGATCGTGCCGGTGTTTTGGTAGCCAACCGACTTCGCCAGCTTGACCGCGGCGTTCCCCATTTTTCTTCGAAGACCGGCGCTCACGATCGGCGACGGACATTCTTCGATCACTTTTTGGTTACGCCGTTGAATCGAACAATCGCGCTCGCCGAGGTGCACCACGCGACCGTGGCTGTCAGCCACGATTTGAAATTCGATATGGTGCGGATTCACAATCAGCTTCTCGATATAAACCTCGGGCGTTCCGAAGGCCTTCTCCGCTTCAAGACGCGCACTGTGGAATCCGGCGATTAAACTGGTCTCGTTGTGCGCCGCGCGCATTCCGCGGCCGCCGCCGCCCGCGACCGCCTTAATCATCACCGGATAGCCGAGTTTTCTCGCAAGCGTGGCCGCATCTTTGTCGTTCTCGACGACACCGTCACTGCCCGGCGTTACTGGGACGCCGGCTTTGCGAGCGCACGCACGCGCCGTATTTTTGTCGCCCATTTTTTGAATCACGTGCGACGGCGGGCCAATGAATTTGATTTTGCAGCTTTCAACCACTTCCGCGAAGTGCGCGTTCTCGGCCAAGAAACCGTAGCCGGGATGAATCGCGTCGACGTCGCCCACCTCGGCCGCGCTCATGATGCGATCGATCTTTAAATAACTTTCCGAGCTCGGCGCCGCTCCGATGCAAATCGCTTCGTCGGCCAACTGGACGTGCAACGAATCAACATCCGCGTCTGAATAAACCGCCAGCGTGCGAATGCCGAGTTCCTTGCATGCGCGAATCACGCGCAGGGCGATCTCACCGCGATTGGCAATCAGGACTTTTTCGAACATGCGTTGCTCCCGCGATTCGGCGGGCCGCACTCAAATTATCGCACGCGGAATAACACCTGACCGAACTGCACTGGTTTACTGTTCTCGGCCACGACCTCGGCAATGACTCCGCTGGTTTCCGCTTTAATTTCATTCATCACTTTCATCGCCTCGATAATGCAAACCACCGTGTCCTCGTCCACTTTTGTTCCGACATCGACAAACGGCGAAGCGTCGGGTGATGCCGCCCGGAAAAAAGTACCGACCATCGGGGAAACGATATCTTTGGTCGACGCCCTTTCGGCGGAAGCGGTTGCCCCTGGACCTTTGGCCGCCGCCGGCCCGGTCGTCGATGTCACGATCGGTTGATCACCCAAACCTTTTTGCAGTCTTAGACGAAAACCGTCCTTCTCCATTTCGAAAACGGAGAGATCGTTCTTCTTCATCAAATCGATGATGGCTTTGATGTCTTTAAGGTCCACGGCGCAGCTCTCCCTGGGTCAAAAGTGAGACGTTTACGTAAAGCGGTTTTCCCAGCGAGGTCAAGTCAACGAATTGTAGCGGTGGTCTATCACCGTCGCACTTTTTCGGCGATGAGACATCGTGGCTACAACGGCTTAATAGTTAGGCTAGTTTCAGAATCGAAATTTGTATGCTCAAACATGTCGATCGCGATTTTCGAATCATCGATGAAACCGACGATTACATTGTCGTCGACAAACCAGCGTTTTTGTTAACGCACCCAACAAAACCAGACCAAAGGACAACACTTTGGAAAGAATTGCGCGAACTGCTCGCGTTTGAGATCGCCAATGGTGGCCAGGTTTCAATCGTGAATCGATTGGACCGCGAAACAAGCGGACTTGTCCTCGTGGCAAAAACTTCCGCGGCCGCGCGGCGATTCGGATTGCTCATGCAGGAGCATCGTTTGCGCAAAGAATATCTGGCGATCGTTTTGGGTTGGCCGGAATGGGAAACAAAAATTGTCGACGCGCCGATGGATCGGCAGGGCAAACATCAGCCGTCAGTGATTTGGTTGAAGCAAATGATTCATCCAGCCGGTGCGCCCGCGCTGACTGAGCTTCGCGTCGAAAAGCGTTTTGCTAAATCGCAGGTGGGATTTTCGTCCTTAACTTCCGCAGAGCCCTCACCTCCATCCTCTCCCTCAGGAAAAGAAAGCCGCGAAGCAGCAGGTGATGGCGCGACCGACAAATTCGCTTTGATTCATGCAATTCCGAAGACGGGACGCACACATCAGATTCGGGTGCATCTCGCCTCGCTTGGTTATCCGGTCGTCGGCGACAAGATTTACGGGCCTAACGAGCAACTCTATCTCGAATTTATCGAAACGGGTTGGACCCCGAAGCTTGAACGTGAACTACTCCTGCCGCGCCATGCGCTTCAGTCGTCCAAGCTCGCGATCGAAAACGAACATGAATGGACGAGCCAATTGCCGGCAGAGCTCGCTTGGTTCGTCGACAATTCTTTGTAGGGCACCGCTCCGGTTGCCGCGTTCTAGAATGGGAGGGGCGCCGCGGCGACCGCCTGCCCCTACACTTCGCTCCGCGACTGGAAGACCTCGGTCTTACTGGCGAAATCAGAGATATTTCCAGTTCTGCGGGTTACCCCTGGGCCAGCCATTGAATCGCAGTTTCCAATCGCCGCCTACGCGTTTCGTCGCGCTTCGCATCAGTGATCCAGTGCACGTATTCCTTTTTATGGCTGTAACTGAAATTTTCGAACGTCTTTCTCGCCTTTACCTTTTTTTGCAGCGCCGCTTTTAGATCGGCCGGCACGTTTATCTCTCGTTTCGCGCGCGGTCGCGGACGCGATTTCCTAGTGCCGGTTTCGTTCAATTCCGTCGCTCTGCGAACAAAACCGATTAACATTTTCTGATTCGGCAGATCGTGCATCGAAGTGATCCGGCCGAAATGCCGCATCGCGCCCTTGTGTTTCCCGCCAAAAATCAGCGAACCTTTCCAGAAACCGAAGACGCAGTGCTGCTTGAACGCCGCCATGAAACAAATGATTCCCTTGCGTTCGAAAAACGGCGACTGCCACTTGATCGTTTCTTCGACATTCGGACAGCCGACGTGCACGATTGTGCGCAGATGTTTCAGGATCGGCCGGGCAAATGGCGCGGCGCGCTTAATGTAATCGTCGACTCGCGGATCTTTTTTGGCCATCGAAGCTATTCGGTTTCGCGCGGGTGCTGAGAAGGCGTCGCAGCTGTATAAGCAAGCCGGCGTTTACGAATCAGCATCAAATTGCGGATGTAGATGATTGAGTTCGGCAGATAAGCGAGGATTCCGACTGGATCGCGCCGAAAAAGAAAATACAAAAACATGAGAAGACTGCCGCCGATGCTCCAGTACCAAAACGAAACTGGAATCACGCTCTCGCCCTGACGTTCCGACGCCCACCACTGCACGAGAAAACGCATCGAAAACGTGAAATTCCCGATCAAGCCGAGGATCACGAGATAATTCCAGTCCAGGCCAAGAAAGCGATGTTCCTGGCCGAACCACGTTGCGGCGATAAAGATTGAAGTATTCATGGGTTATTGAGGGACTCAGCGATTTCGTAACGCAATTTTCTCGATTTCATCCAACGGACTGCGAGCAAATCGCGGAAAGACTTGAACAGACGATTCCAAACACCGTAATGACTTTTTCCTGCGCGTCGCGGGTTGTTCGACACCGGCACTTCTGTAACGGTGAAGCCTTCGAGCTTGATCAGTGTTGGAAGGAAACGATGCGCGCCGTTGAAGAATTTTATGTTGGCGATGCATTCGCGCTTGAACACGCGATAGGTACAGCCCGCGTCCGTGACGTTCTCGCCGGACAATTTGTTGCGCACCCAGTTGGCAATGCGCGACGAAACAATTCGAAGCCAACTGTCTCCTTCGCCGCGCGTTTCAACCCGCGTGCCGCAGACGCAATCGGAGCCGCTCAGCGCTTCCATCATCGCCGGCAAATCTTTGGGGTCGTTTTGTAAATCGGCATCGAGCGTAGCGATGTAGCGACCCCGCGCCGCTTGCATTCCGGCCCAGCTCGCGGCCGATTCGCCGCAATTAAATTTGAAACGTTGCGCGCGCAAGCGCGGATCGGTCGCGGCCAGCTCCTGCAAAATGCGCCATGAATCGTCGGTGCTGCAATCGTCCGTGATCACAGCCTCAAAATCCAAACCGAGCGAATCAAGGGCAGCGTGGAGCGCTGAGAGAAGCGGGCGCAAATTTTCCGCTTCGTTGTGACAGGGAACGACAACGCTCAGTTCCGGCGTCGTCATTTCTTGCCGAAGAATTCCAGGACGGCGTCGCAAACATAATCGACATCTTCCATCGGAAGATCGCCGTAAATCGGGAGCGAAAGAATTTCGCTCACCGCCACTTCGGTTTTCGGCAACCGCGGCAAGTTGGAATAAAGTTTCATGATCGCGGGCTGTTGATGGTTTGGCACTGGATAATGAATTCCGGTGCCGATGCCTTTGCCTTTTAAGAATTCAGCCAGCGCATCGCGCCGCTCGGTCCGAATCACATACATGTGATAAACCGCGCGGGCCCACGGCCGCTCTGGCGGAGTTCGCACGACGCCTTCCAGGCGATCGTTATAACGCGCCGCAACGCCTCGCCGATGTTCATTCAAGTTGTCGATGTTGCGCAGCTCGACTCGGCCGACCGCAGCTTGAATTTCGTTGAAGCGGAAATTGTAACCAACGAAGTCGTGCACGTATTTCGATTTCCGGCCGTGATCGCGCAGCATTCGCAGCTTTCCAGCCAACCCTGAATCGCTGGTCGTGATGCAACCACCGTCCCCCATGACAGTGAGATTCTTCGATGGAAAAAAAGAAAACGCGCCCGCGCCCGCAATCGCGCCGACGCGTTGGCCGCGATACTGCGCGCCGAAGGCTTGGGCGCAATCTTCTACCACCCAAAGCCCGTGTTTCTTCGCGGCCAGGAAAATTCCATCCATGTTGGCGGGATGCCCGTAAAGATGGACCGGAAGAATTCCGACCGTGCGCGAAGTCATCGACGCTTCCAGAAGATCGACATCGATGCAGTAAGTCTCGTCGATGTCGATGAAGACCGGTCGCGCGCCGCGATGAATCATGGGCTCGATCGATGGAAACGCGGTATGCGACGGAACCAGAATCTCGTCGCCGGGACAAAGGCCCATCGCGTGATGCAACATCAGGGCGCCCGCCGTCCACGACGAACAGAGCACTGCTTCTTTCGTCCCGACGTACGCCGCCAGCTCGGCTTCGAACGCTTCGCATTCCTTCGCCAGGATGTACCAGCCGGAATTCATTGCGCGAATTCCGGCCTCGCGGACTTCGTCGTTCACGAACACGCGGGAAAGCGGAACCTTTTTCATTTTGTTCGAGCGCGACTTACTCGGAGATGTCGATCCACTTTGCAGCGCGCGCCGATTCGACCGCGGCTTCCACCACTCGCACGGCTTCCATTCCATCCGCGCCATCAACCAACGGCCGGCTCCGCGTTTCAATCGCATCGAGAAAGGCAGCCAACTCCGCGCGCAGTGGTTCTTCCGGAGGAAACTCGAGTTGATGCATCGCGCCTTCCATTCCTTTTATTTCCGCGCCGTCCCTGACGTGCCGGTTTGCGAACGTTTTAACTTTGTATTGGGCCACGTTGTAATCGCAGACCGCGGAACAATCTTTACCCACAATCGTCAGCTCGCGCATTTTCCCTGGTAAATGGTAACCGGCCTCGATTGTCGCCAAAATCGCAGCGCCGCCGCCGCGATCGTATTCCAGGACAATGAGCGATTCGTCATCCATCTCGCCATCGCGTCCAAGAAAATTCCGCATCACCGCATGAACGCGCCGCGGCGATTTTCCGAGAAGAAACTTGAACAGATCGATAAAATGAATGCTGTCGGCGAACGTTACGCCCGTGTCCTGGCGTGGACGCTTAAAGCCGCTGAAATTTGCGCGCAGCATTTTGATCTCGCCGAAGCGCTCCTGCGCAATCGCGTCGCGCATCCAGACCGAGGCCGGATCGAACCGGAAAATGTGTCCGACCTGCAAAATCAGTCCGTTGCGTTTCGCCAGCTCCACCAATTCCTTCGCCTGTGTCGATTTTAAACTGATCGGCTTTTCGACAAACACGTCCTTGCCGCCTTCGAGCAAGTCGCGGCAGATTTCAAAATGAGTCTGCGCCGGAGTAACAACGACCGCTGCATCGACGACCGGAAAAAGAGAATGCCCATCCGCGCTACGACGGCTTTGAGCAACACCGGAAGAATTCAATCGTTTCGGATCGTGCTCAGCCACGAAAAGTTCGATTGGCATCGATTGCAAAACCCGGAGATGATTCGCACCCCAACGCCCGAGGCCGATGAGAAGAATTCGTTTCGCTTGTTGCATCTGTTACCCCTGATCAGCAAAGTCCGTCATTTAGCGCGCAGCATTAGTTGGCAGCAATGAGATTCTCACGCAAACTTCAGAAGTTACTTTCGCCTGATCTATTCGCCAGCGCGTTCGAACATCTCAGTCGTCGGACGCATCCCGTCAACCGGCGTCCCATTCTCGACACCCTTGATCGCGCACAATTCGAAAAGTTGCGCGAACAATACCCTTATCGGCCAGGCTCGCCGCGGATCAATCGTTTCGAGGACGTCGTTTATTGGATCAAGATCAACATCGAGCGCGCGCAAGACCTTTGGCTCGACCGCACCCCGCCGATGCGCATTGTCGATCTCGGCTGCGGCGCCGGTTACTTCCTTTACGTCTGCAAATTCTTCGGCCATCAGGTCCTCGGCTTCGACACCGATAACGAGCCGCTTTTCCGCGCCACGAGCGCGCTACTCGATGTTCCACGCGTCATCGGTCGGATCCAACGGCAAACTCCCCCGCCTGATCTCGGCGGAAGATTCGATCTCGTGACGGCGCACCGGATTTGTTTTCACCGGATCGGCCGGGTCCGCGATGGTGTTGAATGGTCACCCGCCGATTGGGAATTTTTCATCAACGACATTCGGACGCGCCTCTTGAATGAGAACGGCCGTTTGCTCCTCGATTTTAACCCGCGGCCGGATGGTTCCTCCTTTTTCACTCCTGAGCTGCGCACTTTTTTTTTATCGCAAGGCGCCCGCATTTTTCGCTCGAAAGCATTGCTGGGCGCAGATCCGAAAGTTCGGCCGCGATTTAGGGTATAGCCACACCTGAGGGCGCGTTCAAACGGCCCACAGGGCGATGGCTACAATTTCCAAGCCGAGCAATCCCAGCTGAGCATTTGCTCGAGCTTCGCGATCTCAACGGCAAAAATCGTCGAAAGATATTTTCGTTCCTCCGGCGTCATCACGCGCTCGTACGGGACAACATTTCGATCTTTGTCGCGAACACCGCGCAGCGGTTTCACGCCAAGAAATTCGAAAATTCCGTTCAGCGTTTCCTGCTTGCGATCTCGAAAATCTTCGAACTTCACGATTCTGACTTGTTCTCGCGGAAAAAAATGGAAGACGCGTTCGAGTTGTTCGGAATAAAAACCGCGATCGACATAGGCAAAGCGCCGCGATTCGATCGTCAACGGCTGTGCGATCCGCCTCGGCTCTTCTTTGAGCGCATCCAGAAAATCGAGCGACTCGCGGCCCTTGAATCGCTGCATGTTCCAGTGAGCGAATGCGCGATCGATCGGATTTCGCAGCAGGATGATGAGTTTGATTAGCGGATTGTAATTTCGGATCCGCTCCATCGCCCGTTTCCAATACAAATAACTCGGTGTGCAGTCGCCGACGATTGCCGATCTTGCGACCGGCGGGAAATGTCGGTGCAAGAATTCGTAGTCGACCGGGCCCGAGAAAATTTCCTCGTCGTCAAAGAAATGGAGTTCCTGCCGGTCCGGCAGCGCGATTTGGGAATGCTGCTTCAAGAAATAACGCAGCGCAGTCGTGCCGGACTTCTGCGCGCCGGCGACAATGAAATCGAGCCGCTCGACTTTATGACGTTTCAGGCTGAACACCGGGTCAATCGTGCTCTGGCGGTTGCTTGATGTCCACGGTCGAGTTCCTCAGAAAGCGGCACCACGAGATTTTCTGTAACCTCGAAAGACAAGCTGCGGTCTTAGACGTTGATGGTGCATGGAATAGCGAGATTGATGTCAGCCGTGCTGGCGGTGGTTGAGTTTACGATCGTCTTGTTAGTGTTGTTCGTTCTTGGCGCGACCGCGCTCCCCGGCATGGTTCGCGTGCGGAAGCGCGTTGGTGCGCGGCCGTTCTGACCAGCTTGTCGGTTACTTCAACGCGATTATGGTGGCCGATGCGAAATATTCGGCTTTGTCTCTGCTTACTGGTCGCCGGTCTGAGCGATCGCGCATTTGGCGATGAGGGAATGTGGCTCTACACCGCGCCGCCCATTAAGCAGTTGAAGGACAAATACAGCTTCGAGCCGAGCAAGCAATGGCTTGAGCATCTCCAGAAATCGAGCGTCCGGTTTAATTCCGGCGGCAGTGGATCGTTTGTCTCCGCGACCGGCCTGTGCATCACAAATCATCATGTCGGAGCAGACGCGCTGCAGAAGGCGTCAAGCGAACAGCACAATTATTTGAAGGACGGCTTCCACGCAAAATCGCAGGCTGAAGAAATCAAATGCGCCGATCTCGAATTGAACGTGCTTATCTCGATCGAAGATGTGACCGCCCGCGTGAACGGCGCCGTGAAACCGGCAATGTCTCCCGACGCGGCGAGTAAAGCGCGCGATGGGGCGATTGCCGCGATCGAAAAAGAAAGCAAAGACAAAACAGGACTGCGCTCCGATGTAGTCACGCTTTATCAGGGCGGGGTTTACCATTTGTATCGTTACAAACGCTACGACGATGTGCGGATTGTTTTTGCGCCGGAACAGCAGATGGCGTTTTACGGCGGCGATCCGGATAACTTCGAGTACCCGCGATTCGATTTGGATATTTGCATCTTTCGCGTTTACGAAAAGGGGCAACCGGCCAAGATCGACAATTACCTGAGGTGGAATTCGCAAGGACCAAGCGATGGCGAATTAACATTCGTTAGCGGAAGCCCAGGACGGACGGATCGACAACTAACCGCTGATGAACTGGCCGATCGTCGCGACCACGAAGTGCCGAAGTGGTTGCAGATGTTTAACCGGCGGGAGATTCTCGTGAACTCCTGGAGCCAGCGGTCGTTTGAAAACGCGCGGCGCGGACGCGACGATCTTTTCGGCGATCAAAATAACCGGAAGCGTTACGACGGTTACGTCGCGGCGTTGTTCGATCCGGAGATTTGGAAGTTAATCGAGGGGCGCGACAAGAAATTGCGCGACGCGATTACGCCCAAGTTTATCGCAGGACTGCCGGTGACCGCCGCCTACGATGCGATCAAGAAAGCGCAAGCGGAGGAAGAGAAGATTGCCGCGCGCTACGATTATCTCGAGCAGGAACGTCCGATTACCGTTGGCTACCGCGGTCCACGCGCTTTTTTTGGAACGTTGTTCAAGTACGCGCGCTTGCTGACGCGTGCGATCGACGAACGAGCGAAACCGAATGGCGAACGCATGGCAACGTTTCGCGACAGCGCGAAGGATTCGCTCGAGCTGACGCTGTTTTCGACCGAACCCGTGTATGATGATTACGAAATCCTCCGGCTGACCGATTCGCTGACTGATTTCGCCGAAAAATTCGGCGCGAACGATCCGATGGTGAAGCCGGTGCTGAACGGGAAATCGCCGCGGGCGCGTGCGGTTGAGCTGGTCACTGGAACGAACTTGAAAGATGTCGATCTAAGGAAAAAACTCTACGCTGGTGACGCAGCCGGATTGCAAGCCGCGCACGATCCGATGCTCGATGTCGCCCGTTTGATCGACAAACCGGCGCGAGAGGCGAGAAAGATTCACGAGACCCAGGAAGAAATTAAGAAACAAGCTTACGCCGAAATCGCGCGGGCGCGGTTTGCGGTTGAAGGTACCGGAAGTTATCCGGACGCGACGTTTACGTTGCGATTATCGTACGGAACAGTGCGCGGTTACGAAGAAGATGGGAAACAAATTGCGCCGTTCACGAATTTCGCGGGCCTGTATCAGCGCGCGGCCGAGCACGACAACAAAGCGCCGTTCGATTTGCCGCACCGTTGGATCGACAAGAAGTCGTCGCTCAATCCGAAAACGAGATTCAATTTCGTCTCCGATGCCGACATCATTGGCGGCAACAGCGGCAGCCCGGTCGTAAACAATGCCGGCGAATTCGTGGGAATTATTTTCGACGGCAACATTCAATCGCTCGTGCTCGATTGTATTTTCACCGACAAACAAGCGCGCGCCGTCTCAGTCGATTCCGCCGCCATTATCGAAGCGCTACGAAATGTGTATGACGCGCAGCCGTTGGTGGATGAATTGCTGAGTGCAAAGTAGGTTTGACTTATCTGATTTGAAATTGACCGCTGTTCGGTAGAACTATTGTTTCGATGCTGATCTCGATCGAAGCCGTATTGATTACCCATCTGCCTGCGCGATTGTAAACGTTGAAATCATTGTAGGTGGCGGTATCGACAGCCGTTTCGCCTCCCGTCTGTATGTGAACTTTATCGAGACGAATCGCCTCAATCTTTTTCAACCTGTGATCAATGCCAGGTTCCTTCGACGCGAGAACTTTAAGTTGCTCAATATCAGCCTTCGATAAACGATTCGCGTACGGCCCGTTGACCTGAAAAGGCGCGGCATAAGCGACTAACGGCACTGCAACGACCGCAACCGAAATGCGCATTAAGTTTAGCATTTTAAAGTTGCCTTAATAGCGTCTTCCAGCGGGCCCAGGCTTCGTCGCGCGCTTTTCTGTCGCCTTCGCGAACATTCGGGTTGTTCGGCTCGCCTGAGCGCATGAAACCGTGGCCGGCGCCCTTGTAAATCACCGGCTCATATTTTTTGCGCGCAGCTTTCATGAGTTCTTCGGCTTTCGGAATTGTGGCGTTCACTCGCTCGTCGTTCTCGCCGTAGAATCCGTAAACCGGACAGGGAATTTTTGCGATCTTTGCCGGATCATCGAGCGCGTTTCCGTAAAATGAATAGACCGCTTTGAGTTTCGGGTTTGCGGTGGCGTAATCGAACGCCCATCCCCCGCCCCGGCAAAATCCGCAAACCGCGAGCGTGCCATTGCCCGCCGGGATTTTTGTGAGCGCATAATCTGAAGTCGCGTCGAGAACCATTTGGATTTGTTCCTTGGTCAACGCCGAGGTCGCTTTGCCCGCGCCGTCGGCGTCTTCGAATTTTTCGCCGTTGAGGAAGTCGGGCGCGATCGCAATGACTCCGTTTTCGGCCAATTCGTCGCACAAACTGCGCAGCCAATCGGTCAGGCCAAAGATCTCCTGGATGACCAGCACGACCGGGGCTTTGTCCTTGCGCTCGGGATAAACGACGAATGCTTTGATCGTGCGATCGCCCGACTTGATATCGACCCATTCGCCGTGTCGCGGCGAATTGTTTAACCGGTCTTTGCCAAAGTCTTTGTATTCTTGAGCTGGCAGCGACTGCGCGACTAGAATAAAAGCGGCCGCGAGGATGGCTCGTTTCATTGAAGCGACGACATCGATCCGGTATTGACTACGGAGTGGAAGACGCAGCCGCGCCCTTCCCTTTGCTAATCAGCGCATCGATGCTCCAACGGCCGGCGCCGTAAAACACGACAAACAAGAAAAACCAGCAATAGAAGATAGCCAGTTCGCCTTTGTTCGATACTTGTGGTCCGGCGCTCGAGATCGGGAAAAACTTGGCCATCGGTGTCGGCGCGTTGGCCACGTGGATCATGAAATAAGCCACGGCCATCTCGCCGCTGGAAATGAATGCGGCGATACGCGTGAACAGCCCAAACGCGATCATAAAGCCGCCGACAAGTTGAACCCAACCGCCGACCTGCATCATCATGTTGTCTGAACCGGGCATCCCGCCAAACATGCCCAGCACTAATTGCCCTCCATGGGAGGCAAACATCAAACCGACAATCAGCCGCGTAAGGCAGTAAAACGGATCCGCAAATCGATTGAGAGAGTTCATGGTCGTTTAGGCTGAACGATCTCGGTCTTCGCTGTCAAGCCAATCGGTGGTGCAAGAGCCACGGCAAGATTCACATTTGTGTCGGGTCTTGGTGCGCTTGAAGTCGTGCCAGCTTTATCTTCTCCCCAAGCGCGAATTTTGTGAAGGCGGCACCTGCGGTGACGCGAAACCAGGCGGCGACAATAAACACGCGCTTCGTTAGGCTGCACGAAACAGGCAAGTGCAAGGAGAAGCCAGCGAAAGCGCATGGCGACTCGATCTTAGGCGGCGAGCTCGAGTTGCTGGCGAGGAATTCCGCGCAGCTCGAAAAGCCGAATCAGAGTTTCCTCGATCAAGTTGTTGGGACAAGACGCGCCGGCGGTGATGCCGACGACGGCGGGGCCAGGCGGAAGCCAGAAGTGCGAAACCACTTCGCGTTTTTCGGGCAAATTATAATGCTTGATTTCATTGCGCGAGAGAAGCCGCGAAGCGTTCAGGACAAAATAGGTCGGCAATTTTTCCTCGCCCATTTCCGCGAGGTGCGAAGTGTTCGAGCTGTTGTAACCGCCAACAACAAGGAGCAAATCCATTTTGATGTCGAGTAATTCGCGCAACGCATCCTGACGTTCCTGGGTCGCGCCGCAGATCGTGTCGAAGAAACGAAAATT
>WNFA01005203.1_pt1 | contig 16736 bp, 10 predicted proteins | sample 5400481 | NCBI WGS metagenome assembly WNFA01 (sample SAMN13153340, study PRJNA577476) | soil metagenome | isolation source: 120 cm saprolite under Douglas fir tree site 2 hole 1 replicate 2 | place: USA:California | collected 2015-04-18
AGATGCCGCACCGCGCGCCGGCGGATGTACGGCTCGGCAATCTGCTCCATCTTGATCGCGGATTGCACGCGGGTGTAGACGCCTTGCTTTTCCAGCGCATCCTGGAGCGCCAGGCCATTGATCACCGTGGCCAGCATCCCCATGTAGTCCGCGCTCGCGCGATCCATGCCCTGGGTTGAGCCGGCGACCCCTCGAAAGATGTTTCCGCCTCCGATCACGATGGCGATCTGGACGCCCGAGGCAACGACGTCTTTCACCTCGCTGGCGATCCGCGTCAGAACCGCGGGACTGATTCCATACTTGCCGTCGCCCATCAGGGCTTCCCCGGAAAGCTTGAGCAGGATGCGGCGGTAGCGCGTCTTCGAATTGGAGTCAGCCATCTCGCCACGCTTGTACCGCCCGCCCGCCGGTGGATCAACGGCGGAGAGGCTTGGTCGTTGGCGGCGAGGGCCCGGAAAGGCCCCCAACCTACGGTTTTGGCGACCCGTTCCCGCCGCCGAGCGCCTTCGCGACCTCGGTAGCCAGGTCATCCTTGCGCTTTTCGATGCCCTCCGCGACCTCGAAGCGGGCAAAGCGCCGGACCGAAATATTCTCGCCGATTTTGGCGACCTTCTCGGTGATCACGTCCTTGATCTTCTTCTTGTCGTCCTGGATCCAGGGCTGATCCATCAGGCAGTAGGTCTCGTAGAATTTTTCCAGCTTGCCGGTGATGATCTTCTCCAGAATCGCCTCCGGCTTTTTCTGCTCGATGAGCTTGTGCCGCTCGATTTCGCGCTCCTTTTCGAGCACGTCCGCGGGCACTTCCTCCCGCCGCACGTAGAGCGGCTTGGCGGCGACCACCTGCATCGCCAGGTCTTTGACCAGGCGCTGGAAGTCCTCGTTGCGCGCCACGAAATCCGTCTCGCAATTGACTTCGACCATCGCGCCGAGTCTTCCGCCATGAACGTAGGTGCCGATCAAGCCCTCGCCGGCGATCCGGCCGGCGCGGCGCTCCGCTCCGGCGATGCCCTTCTTGCGCAGGTACTCCTCCGCCTTCGCAAAGTCGCCCTGCGACTCGGCGAGCGCCTTCTTGCAATCCATCATTCCGGCTCCGGTCTTCTCCCGGAGCTCTTTCACCATTGCGGCGGTGACCTCAGCCATCTTCTTCTCCTAAGACTCGAATCTCACGTATCCCGGTGAGGGCGGGGCCCGGGCCACTACTCCGTCTTGGCCAATTCGGGGCTCGGTTCCTCAGCTTCGACGGGCACCAGCTGCTCCGACGATCCGGCGGCGCCCCCTTTGATCTCCACCAGGGGTCCGCGGCGTTCGGCGCTTCGATCCGGCCGGCGATCGCGATCGCCTCGGCGCGGACGGCGTTCCTCTCGGGTTCCGCGCTCTTGTGCTTCGGCCTGGTCGCGCTCCGCGGCTCCGGAGGCGCGGTACCTCGCCGCTCCTTCGATTCCAGCGTTGGCGATCTTCGAGGTGAAGAGGCGAATCGATCGAATGGCGTCGTCGTTTCCGGGAATGATGAACTCAATCCCGTCCGGATCGCAGTTGGTATCGACCACTCCAATCACTGGAATCCCGAGTCGATTTGCCTCGTGGACCGCGATCGCTTCCTTCTTCGGATCGATCACGAAAAGGCAGCCGGGCAGCCGCGTCATGTCCTTGACGCCGCCCAGGTTCCTCTCCAGCTTCTGGCGCTCGCGCTCGAGAGAGGCGACTTCTTTTTTCGGCAGACGGTCAAACGTTCCGTCCTCAGCCATCTTCTCCAGCGACTTCAAGCGATCGATGCCCTGCTTGATCGTCTTGAAATTGGTCAGCGTTCCGCCGAGCCACCGCGTGGTGACGTAGTACTGACCCGATCGCTTCGCCTCTTCCTGGATGGTGTCTTGCGCCTGCTTTTTCGTCCCCACGAAAAGCACCGCGCCCCCGCGCGCGGTGACTTCGCTGACGAACCGGAACGCGGCGCGCGCCATGTTCACCGTCTTCTGGAGATCGATGATGTAGATGCCGTTGCGCGCCCCGAAAATGTACGGCTTCATCTTCGGGTTCCAGCGTTTGGTCTGGTGGCCGAAGTGAACGCCGGCCTCCAGGAGTTGCTTCATGGTGATGCCGCCCGCTGGAGCCATGGTCTGCGCCATGGTCTGTTGCTGGCTGGGCATCTCCTGCGATTCTGTCTGTTGCTGTTCCACCATTTTCGGTTCTCTCCGCCACGCCCGCTTTAAAAGCCGAAAACCTAATCACTCCGAGATGACCTTTGCCTCAAGGTCGCCCGAAGGGAGCACCGAGTCCCGGCACGGGTGTGTGTGTATTTGACTACTTAGACCGCACGCCTGAGGCGAACCTCAGGCGAACTTCGCTACCTACCAGAACCTCACCGGTCGAAGCAAGCGAACGTCGCTTCAAAGGGTGGGCAGGGCCCGCTGGTTTCGCACCAGCCCAAGCTTCCAGCATGGCGCTTCTCAAGCCACCGTCACCGCTCCGCAGCACTTCTTGTACTTCTTGCCGCTGCCGCAGGGACAGGGGTCGTTCCGTCCAATCTTTGGGCCCTGCCGGACCACCGCCTGACGCTGCGCGGGGCCCGGTTCGACTTTGCCCTCGGCGCCACCGCGGCCCTCGACGATGTTCCGCTGCCGTTGCCGCATCATCCGCTGCAAGCGGGCGGTGTCCTCGGAGGTGTTGCGCTGAACCCGCATCAGCTGGCTCACGAAGCCCTGCTTGATCGCCGCCAGCATCTGGATGAAGCCTTCGTAACCCTCTTTCTTGTATTCCTGTTTGGGGTCCTTCTGGCCATAACCGCGCAGGCCGATTCCCTGTCGCAGGTGGTCCATTGCTAAAAGGTGATCCTTCCAGAGCTGGTCGATGGTGTTGAGGAAGCGGACCTGGCAGAACCGGTGAAAGTCCTCGCCGAACTCCTGCTCCCGCTCGTTGTAGATCTTCTCCACCACGCGGTAGATCTGCTCCTGGAGCTCGGCGACCGTCCCCGAAGCGTTGAAGCTCATCTCCACATTGAAGATGTCCTTGACCGCCCGCTGGAGGGCCGCGACGTCCCAGGTGTTGGGGTTGTTGGTCGGACAATAGGCCTCGGTGGTGGCGACGATCGCGTCCTCGACGGCGTCGAGCACCATCTCCCGGAAATCCGCCCAGGTCACCACCCGCTCGGACCGGATTTTTGCCTTGGTCTTCTTGTCTTCGTCGTACTCGACCAGCGCGGTTCCGGCGCCCGCCGCGAGCACCTGCCGCCGGAGCTTGTAGATCGTTCGCCGCTGCTGGTTCATCACGTCGTCGTACTCGAGCAGATTCTTGCGGATGTCGAAGTTGTGGCCCTCGACGCGCTTCTGGGCATTCTCGATCGCCTTGGAGAGCCACTTGTGCTCGATGACTTCGCCTTCCTCCATTCCGAAGCGCTCCATCAGCCCGGAGATCCGCTCGGAGCCGAAGATGCGCATCAGGTCATCTTCGAGCGAAAGGTAGAACTTGGAGACGCCGGGATCGCCCTGGCGACCCGAACGGCCGCGCAGCTGGTTGTCGATCCGGCGCGACTCGTGCCGCTCGGTGCCGAGGATGAACAGCCCGCCGAGCCCGACCACTTCGTCATGCTCGGCCTTGGTCTGCCGGCCGAACTTCGCCAACGCTTCCTGATAGCGGCGGGAGTGATCCGCGAGCGCCTGTTGAAACGGGGTCAGGTCCAGCGGTTCGCCCTCCACCGGCTCGGGAGGCAGCGGCTCGGGACCGACCTCGTGCTTGGCCAGCGATTCTGGATTTCCGCCGAGCAGGATGTCGGTGCCTCGGCCGGCCATGTTGGTGGAGATGGTGACCGCGCCCTTGCGCCCGGCTTGGGCGACGATTTCCGCCTCTCGCTCGTGGTGCTTGGCGTTGAGGACGTTGTGGGGAACCCCGCGCTTTTTCAGGAACTTGGAAAGGACCTCGCTCTTGGCGATGGAGACAGTGCCGACCAGGACCGGCTGCCCCTTCTTGTTGAGCTCCTCGAGCTCCACGGCGGCCGCTTCGAACTTCTCGCGCTCGGTCTTGTAGACCACGTCCTCATAATCCTTGCGGACCATCGGTTTGTTGGTCGGCACGACCCGAACGTCGAGGTTGTAGATCTTGGCGAACTCCTCCGCTTCCGTGTCGGCCGTCCCGGTCATGCCGGAAAGCTTGGTGTACATGCGGAAGTAGTTCTGGAAGGAGATGGTGGCGAGCGTCTGGTTCTCGTTCTCGATCGTGACGCCCTCTTTGGCCTCGATCGCCTGGTGCAGCCCGTCCGACCAGCGCCGTCCGGGCATCAGACGCCCGGTGAACTCGTCGACGATGGTCACCTCGCCCTCTTTCACCACGTAGTCCCGGTCGCGCTTGTAGAGGGTATGCGCGCGCAAGGCCTGCTCCACGTGGTGGAGGGTTTCGATCTCCGAGGGGTCGTAGAGGTTGGCCACCGCGAGGCGCTTTTGAAGCTTCTCCACTCCCTCGTCGGTCAGGCTGACCGACTTGGTCTTTTCGTCGAGCGTGTAATCCTGGTCCGGCACCAGCGCCGGGATCACCTGATCCACCCGGTAGTACTTGTCGGTGGTGTCTTCGGTGGGCCCGGAGATGATCAGCGGGGTACGCGCCTCGTCGATTAGAATCGAGTCGACCTCGTCGACGATGGCGAAGTTGAGCTCGCGCTGGACGTAGTCCTGGAGCCGGAACTTCATGTTGTCGCGCAGGTAGTCGAAGCCGAACTCGTTGTTCTGCCCGTAGGTGATGTCCGAGCGGTACGCTTCCTGGCGCTGCGCATCGCTCAAGTCGTGGACGATGCAGCCCACGCTCATCCCCAAAAATCGGTGGATCCGGCCCATCCACTCGGCATCGCGCCGGGCGAGGTAGTCGTTGACGGTGACGATGTGAACGCCCCGGCCGCTGAGCGCATTAAGGAACGATGGCAGCGTGGCGGTCAGCGTCTTTCCTTCTCCGGTCTTCATCTCGGCGATGCAGCCCTGGTGGAGGAACATGCCTCCAATCATCTGGACGTCGAAGTGGCGCTGCCCGATTACCCGGCGGGCGGCCTCGCGCACCAGAGCGAAGGACTCGAAGAGGGCGTCGTCCAGCGACCGGCCATTGGCCACTTGAAGCTTCAGCTCCCGGGTGCGGAGCGGAAAGTCCGCGTCCTTGAGGTCCCGCATCTGGGTCTCGAAGGCGTTGATGCGGGCGACCTTGGGCCAAGTCTTTTTGAGCTCGCGCTCGTTCTTGGTCCCGATCAGCTTTCTAAGCGTCCACTGGATCATCGCGAACTTGCTCTTCTAACCTCAGGAGCCACCAATCGCCAGTCGGCTCACCGCGGCATCCTTCCTCACTTTAGACGACCGCGTTACTCGTCCAGGACGAACTTGCGGGGATTTTGCGGAATTCCGTTGACCCGAACTTCGTAGTGCAGGTGCGGACCGGTCGAACGTCCGGTATTTCCCACCGATCCAAGCTGTGCGCCGCGTTTGATGCGGTCACCGAGCCTGACCAGCATCTCGGCGAGGTGCCCATAGCGGGTCTTGATGCCATAGCCATGGTCGAGGACGATCACATTGCCGTAGCTGCCCTCTGAAGCGGCAAACACCACGGTTCCGTTGGAGGGAGCATAGATCGGCTTTCCCGGCTCCGCCGCGATATCGATCCCGGCGTGCATCATCCGATCCGCGGTGTAGGGATCCAGGCGCTGGCCGAAGTCGGAGGTGACCCAACCCCGGGCAGGCCAGATCGAGGGCGTGGATGCGAGGAGGGACTTTTGATCCTGAAAATACTCGGTCAACTCCTGGAGGCTCTGTTCCTGGCGACCCGCGGTCGCCGCGAGCCTGTCCAGCCGCGAGGTGAGAACGCGCGGAGCCTGGGAAGACGCGGTGCGCGGCAGCTGGCTCGTCTGAACCTCGGGGGGAGAAGACGTGGGTCCGATCGCCAGTCCGCGATCGGCCTAGGAGATCAGGGTGATCGCCCGCAGCTTCTGGTCGAAGCGCTCGACGCGGTCGAGCGTGGAACCGATGTGGTCCACCCGCTCCCGGACGGTTTTCAGCTGGCCGCGCAGGCTCAAGTTCTCGTCGCGTAGAATCCGGTTCTCCGCCGCGTCGCGGGCGACCTGGAGGTAGTGCGCGGACGCCGCCACGAGCAGGGCGCAAACGAACAGCGCGACCGCAACCACCTGGATCCGGAGGCTTTTCGATACCCGGTACCGCGCCACGGGCGAGTTGTCATCGGGAACAACGATCAACGTGTAGGTCTTCTGGTTGGGCACTGGCACTCCCTGATAGCCCCGGACCGCTAAGAGCTCCGGCGCTGGAAGTTAAGTCGCCTTTTGAGGCTATTCAGCTCCCCCCGCGAATCCTCCGCCGCCGCCCGGGGTGGGTCGGCCTTTTAGCGCTGGTAGCACCCGGATTTGCAGGGTGTCAAGGTGAACAGATCAAGCGACGGCACGCACGAGGATCACGGTGATGTTGTCGTCCCCGCCCCGCTCGTTGGCCATTTCCACCAGCTTTTGCGCCGCGTCACCGAGCGGAGTCCGGTCGACCACTTTGCGAAGCTCCTCGTCGTCGACCATGTTCGCCAGCCCGTCCGAGCAGAGCACGAAGGTGTCTCCCGTCTCGAGCGTCAAGCCCATCACGTCCACCTGGACCTCTTCCTCGAAGCCCACCGAGCGGGTGATGATGTTCTTGTACCGGGAGTGCTTCGCTTCCTCCGGGGTGATCATCCCCGCTTTGATCTGCTCGTTGACCAGCGAATGATCCTCGCTGATTTGCTGGATAAGCTCGCCGCGGATCAGGTAGGCACGGCTGTCTCCCACATGAGCGAAGAAGGCCTGGTCGCCTTTGACCAGCAAGGCGATCACCGTGGTACCCATTCCCGTCAGCTGCGGATCTTCTTGCGCCGCACTGAAGATGGCCAAGCAGGCCGATTCCACGGCGTTGCGGATCGCCTCGGGGAGGGGCGAATCTTGCAGCGGCGCGTTGACCCGAAACGGGTTTTCGCTGCTGTCCTTGGCCAGTCTCAGCTCGCGATCGATCGTTTCCACCGCGATCCGGGAGGCCGTACCGCCGCCGGCGTGGCCACCCATCCCGTCGGCCACGACGAAGAGCTGGAGCTCCTCGTCGATCAGGTAGCTGTCTTCGTTGTGGTTCCGCTTCCGGCCGACGTCGGTAATGCCGGCCGAGGTAACCTTGAACTCAGGTGCCGTGGTTTGTCCTGCGCTGATCGACACGGTTGGAATGGTATGTGAGCCTCCGACTCAGGGCAAGGCGCGCTTTGAGGGCTTTTACGCGGAGTGCCGGAGCTTTCCCGACGATCCTGACGCAGCGAGCCGCGTCCGGGATCGAGCCCGTCCCGCTCGAGCCGCAGAGCGGATCAGCGCCTCGGCGGCGCCAAGCGCCTCGCGCGAAATGTCGACCCCTGAAAGGATGCGCGCCAGCTCACCCGCCCGCGCCTGCCGATTGTCGAGCTCAATTACGGTGGAACAGGAGCGCCCGGCCCTTTCGCGCTTGACAACGAGCAGGTGCTGGTCGCCGTACGCTGCCACCTGGGCCAGATGCGTCACACACAGCACCTGCCTGTCCGCGCTGACGTCCTTGATCATGCGCCCCACGACTTCAGCGGCCGCACCTCCCAGCCCGCCGTCCGCTTCATCGAGAACGTAGCAACCGCAGGGGTCGGATTGCGCGGCGGCGCGCTTGAGCGCGAGCAGCACGCGCGAAGCCTCGCCCCCGGAGGCGACGTCGGCAAGGGATTGCCGCGCTTCCCCGGGATTGGCGGCGAAGAGGAATTCGACCTCGTCCATGCCTTCCAAACCCAACCCAGCGGACTCGACCACCCGGACCTCGAAGCTCGCTCCCGACATCGCAAGCTCGCGAAGGCCCCGTTCCACCTTGCTCGAAAGCTCCTTCCCGGCTTTGAGCCGAGCGGCAAAGAGCGAGCTGCCCAGCGCCCGGGCGGATTTGTCGGCATCGCGAATCTGCTCCTCAACCACTGTCCGCGCCGTGGCGCGATCGGCATATCGCGAGAGCTCATCGGCAACAGCTTCTCGCCGCTCGGCGAGCTGGGCGATGCTGCATCCGTGCTTTCGACACAACCTTCGCGCGCCGTCCAGGCGATCGTCGATTTCCGCCAGTCTCTCTGGATTCGTTTCAAGCGCCGCTCCGTAGCGGGCAAGAGCGCGCGCGGCTTCCTCCAACTCAGCGAAGGCCGCCTTGAGCCGTTCTTCGGGCGCGTGCAAACCCCGGTCGAGCCGGCCGGCGTCCGAGATCAGCGTTCCCACCTTGCGCAGGCTCTCGATGATCGAGCCGTCCTCGCCGCGAAGAAGCGCTTCCGCACCCGCGACCGCGCAGCTCAGCTTCTCTGAATTCACCAGCCGCTTTCGCTCCTCTTCCAGCTGGTCGCATTGGCCAGGTTCAAGAAAAAACCGGTCCAGCTCGTCGAGCTCGAACTCTAGAAACGCGCTCCGGCGCTGCAGCTCCTCCTCGCTTCCCCCCAGCGCTTCTAGGTGGGCGTTTTGCTGCTTGAGCTCGTTGAGCCTCGCCCGATAGGTCGCTTTCAGATCTTCAATTCCGGCGATTCGATCGAGCAGGGCGCGGTGCTGCGAGCGATCGAAAAGGCTCATGTAGTCGTGTTGCCCAGAGATGTCGACGATGCCCTTGAGGGCGCCGGCGAGAACTCCGACCGTGACCAGGGTGCCGTTGACGTACGCCTTGGCGCGCCCATTTCGGCAGACCATCCTGCGCACGCTGACCTCGTCGCCCAGGTCCGGCAATCCCAACGATTGAAGGCGCTCGGCGAGGAGCGGGCCGTTGGCGAACACGCCCTCGATGCTCGCCTCCTCTTCGCCCGCGCGGATGACCTCCGGACCGGCGCGCCGGCCCAATAAAAGACTTAGCGCATCCACCAGAATCGACTTCCCCGCGCCGGTCTCGCCGGTGAAGACGGTCAACCCTCGTCCGAAAGCGATCTCCACCTCTTCGATCACCGCCAGGTTCGATACCCGCAATGCCAGGAGCATTTCGCGCTTGCCTCCAATCGAGTTGGGGCGAAGCTAGCAAGGGAGAGTGACTCTGTACAATTGTTCAGCTAAAGGTCGGGAGAGAGCAGCTCCTCGACGTCCTTCTCGGTCAACGCCCTGCCGAATCCGGCGTCGGTGCCTAGCACGCCCTCGGCGAGGTCCTTCTTGCGCTTTTGCAGGGCGAGGATCTTCTCTTCCACGGTGCCGCGAACGATCAGCTTGTAGCTGATGATCGCCTTCGTCTGGCCGATGCGATGGGTTCGATCGGTGGCCTGCTCTTCGACCGCCGGGTTCCACCATGGATCGTAGTGGATGACGTAGTCGGCGGCGGTGAGGTTCAAGCCTGTCCCACCCGCCTTGAGGCTGATGAAAAACAGCGGCGGCCCGGCAGGGTCGTTGAAGCTGTCGACCCGCGCCATCCGGTCGCGCGTTCTGCCATCCAGGTAGCCGTACTTGAGCTGGCGCTCGTCGGCGTGCCGGGTCAGAAGCTCGAGCATCTGGGTGAACTGGCTGAAAACCAGGGCGCGGTGACCTTCGGCCACGATGTCCTGCACCAGCTCGCCGAAACGCTCGAGCTTGGCCGAAGGGGGAAGGGCCGCGGTCGGAGGAAGCTTGAGGAGGCGTGGATCGCAGCAGACCTGTCGCAGGCGCATCAGCGCGGCGAAGATCGATATCCGGCTGCGGGCGAAGCCCAGCTTGTCGATCGACTCGTAGATCTTCCGGCGGCTCTCCTCGAGAACTTGCCGGTAGAGTGTCGCCTGGGCGTCATCGAATTCGCAGTAGGCGATGCTCTCCGTCTTTGGCGGCAGATCTTTCGCCACCTCGCTCTTCAGCCGGCGCATGATGAACGGCCGGATCTTCCGGCGAAGCCGTTCGCGGACTTCGGCGTCGTTTTGAACCTGGATCGGCTCCTCGTATCGATCTGCAAAGTGGTCCGCCGTCCCGAGAAACCCGGGCATCGCGAAGTCGAAGATGCTCCACAGCTCGCTGAGCCGGTTCTCCAGCGGCGTGCCGGTGAGCGCCAGCCGCGCTTCGGACGGCAGGGATTTGCACGCCTGGGCCGTCACCGAGTCTGCGTTCTTGATGAACTGGGCTTCATCGAGGATGACGTAGCGCCACTGGACCTCGGACAGCTCCGCCACATCGCGGCGAACGAGCGCATACGAGGTCAGCGCCAGATCGACGTCTTTGAGTCGCTCTGCCCGCTCGCGCCGCTCCTGACCGTGCCACACCACGGTGCTCAAGTTGGGTGCGAATCGCTCCACTTCGCGCTCCCAGTTGGCGAGCACGCTGGTGGGAGCGACCACCAGAGAGGGCTTTCTTCCCTCTTCGTCCTTGGCCTTCTGGAGGAGGGCGAGGGCCTGGATCGTCTTTCCCAGGCCCATGTCGTCGGCGAGGATTCCCGACAGCCCGTGGCGGTGGAGAAACCAGAGCCAGCTCAGGCCGTCCACCTGGTAATGCCGCAGCGTCGCGGTCAGACTGGACGGCGGCGCGATCGCTGGGATGGAGGTCGAGTCCTGAAGCTCGCGGATCGCCTTGCGCGCTTTGGCTTCGACCTGCGCGCCCTCGAAGGCTCCGAGCATCTCCAGCGAGGGGGCCTGAAAAAGGGGAAGCCGGGTGCGCTTCTTCCCGGGCAGAGCGCCCGCCTCTTCGAGCAGATCGGCGACTTTGGTGAGCTCGGCGCGGTCCGCTTCCGCGAAGGTGCCGTCTTTGAGCGGAATGTAGCGCCGATTGGAGCTGAGCCACATCCGAACGGCGCCGAGGTCCACCGATTGGTCCTCGGTGGCAAAGTCGGCGTCGAGCTCGAACCAGTTCATTCCCGAAGTTCCGACCCGGATCCGCGGCTTGAGCCGGGCGCGAAGGCGAACCTTCGGCCGCTGCAGGGTCTGGTGCTCGCGGGCCCAGAAGTCGATCGCCCGGTCGCCGGATATCTCGAACGCGCCGGTCTGCGGATCGAAGCGGAATCCCTTTTCCAGAAGCAGCTTGCCGGCGGAGCGCTCCGCTTCATCCCTCCGGCGATAGAGCAGCGCCGGTTCCCCTTTGGCGGCGGCGCCGCTGGCGTAGCCGAGGTTCACCGCAGTTGGAGAAACCTGGACGGTGGTCTGGCCGTAGCGCGCCCCCAGATGCGCCTTCGCCTTATCCTGCGTGCCCTCCACGGTGAGAATGAACTTCGGCTCGACCGAATCTTCGACCTTGACGCCGTCCGCCTTCAGCCCCATCTGGAAGCGAGGCAGGTGCGCGGCGAAAAAAGTCAGCACCCGATTCACCTGCGACGCGGGAAACACCATCGACGGCTCTAGGCGCCACTTGCGTAGGAGCCGCCCAGGCAACCCCGGCTCCACCGGATAGAGGGACTGGCCGGCGATCAGGTAGGTCTGTTTGCCCGGCAGGAGAATCACATCCTTGAGCTCAGCGGTGCCGCCGTCGGGAAGCGCGAATTCGATCCGGGCCACGGCCGCATCGGGCCGGGATTCGAGGTGGATCTGCGGGCGCGCCGCCTCGCTCGCAAAGAGAAGAAGCGTTCCCCGGTAAATCACGCGTCGGCTTCGCAGCAGATCGACGAGGTCGCAAAGGTCCTCGTCCCCTAAAACGACGCGCGCGTCGTAGCGCATTTCGTGGCGCGACAGCTCGGTGAAGACCCGCTCGTCCGCCGGCGAAATCCTCGAGCCGCCGGCGAGAACGCGCTTGATCTGGATCGGGCCCTTGCCGGGTGCATCCTGGCGGCGCACATCGATGATCCAGTGCCGGTTGGCCATCCCGGTGTTGGACTGGGTGAGGCGGTAGTGGAATTCGTAGTCGGGGAGCGCGGACAAACCGAGCCACCCCTCCAGCTTCGCCAGCGCGGGCAGCGCCAGGACATTTCCCGAGGGCGCCGCGGAAACCTTGTCCTCTGGCGTGCCGAGCTGCTGCAGATAGGCCACCGCAGCGGCGACCACGTGCTTGCAGTGCGGGCCATATTTGCCCCAGGCGAGGCAATTGCAGCGCGACTCGACGCCGCTCGGGGTGCGCTCGACTTCCACCGAGTACTGCTCACCCGACCCGCCGAGGACGCGGGCTCGAATCGCCTTCCCATCGGCCGTCAGGTCGGATACCCGGCGGCCCTCGGCATACTCGCGACCCTTCTTGAGGGTGGTGGGCGGAACCTGGTTCCACAGCGCCTTGAGCCACCGAGCTTGCTCGGGCAGGATTTCGATGTCGGAGTCTGGTTTGAGCACAGCGGGCGGAGCGCGGGGTGGACCGGCTAGGTTACCATAGAAGATGATTCAGGTCGCATCGAAAGCCGGGCGGAATCCAACAATCTCGCAACTGGACCGACCGGAGAGCATCTATCAGTCTCTAACGGATAAGGACGAATGCCTTCAGTCGCTATCATCTATTGTGATTCTTGAGGTTATCTGCCCAGGGCCACCCGTGCGGCGGCCGCGCTCCAGCAGGAGCTTGGGATAGTTCCCGAGCTGAGCAAGGGGCCAGGTGGGACGTTCGAGGTCAAGGTTGACGGCCAGGTCGTTGCCGCTCGCAAGTTCTGGGGATTTCCTACCGAGGAGGAGATAGTGGCTGCCGTCGGTAAGGCGATCGGGCGAGCTCCCTCCCCTTAGGCCCAAAATGCCAAAGCACTGGGTACTCTTTGACGGTGATTGAGGGTTTTGACGGCGATCCGCCGCCTGGGTCAGGCGGAAAGATCTAAGCGGCAACCTGGAGGTCGTGCCCTATCAGGAAGCGCCGTCCCCGCCGATGACGCCTGCCTTGAAAGAGGCATGCCGCAAGGCCGTTCACGTCGTCACCGCGGACGGCGAGATCTTCCGGGGTGGCCGGGCGTCGCTCTTCCTCGCGGAGCAGCTCGGCCATCGGCGCGTCGCCAGAGTGCTGCGCGTCCCGCCGCTCGTTTGGGGCGTCGAGTTGGGCTACCAGGTCGTGGCCACTCACCGTCCCTTCTTCTCCCGTTTTCTGTTCCGGCGCACCCCGAGCTGACCAAGTCCGGCGCGCTTTCTGCCCAGAGCAACATGATTTACGGTCGGCCGCTCCGGAAAGCCGAGCCGACGAGAAACGTCTCAATGCATTTCAGGAGCCGCAGGATCCGATCTTTGCAGAGCGGCGGCGCGATGGAGGCCGGCGATTAATCCTCTCCTCTTACCGGTTCGTGCAGCGTGGCGTACGCTGCGCAGGAGCACGAGCACGCTCTCCTCGCCGGGTGCTTGTGTTCGCCCGCGCCGTTCGAAGATAGTGCGGCGTGGCGCTCGCTCGCATCTGGCGCAGCCTGAACCTGGGCCGCGGGTCCGCCGCCACGTCCGAGGAGTACATGGCCCGCCGCAAGCGCTCGCGGCCGTACCGGGATCTCGCGCGGGTCCGCGCCAACGAGGCGGCCAGGCTGCTCTCCCGTGTCTTCATCGCCGACGCCGCGCTCCGGCTGCTGGACCTCGGATCGAGCGACGGCCTGATGCTCGCCGAGCTTCAGCGCCGTTTTCCGATCGCGAAGATCGTCGGCCTGGACGAAAGTCCAGCGGCCGTGCAGGCAGCCGCCGAGCGCGGGGTCGAGGTGGTGCTCGGAGATGCCGCGGCGATCCCGCTCCCCGCCGCGAGCTTCGAGGCGGTGACCATCATGTCCACGCTGAAGCACGTGCCGGACGCGCGCCGTGTCCTCTCCGAGTGCCGGCGGGTCCTGGTCCCGGGCGGCCACCTGATCCTCGCTGACGCGACGCCCTTCGGCATCCGCATCGGGTTTCGGATGAAGCACTTCGTCCCGGGCACCGTGTTTCACCGCTGGTCGGTGCGCGAAGCCGCCGCGGAGCTCGAACGCGCGGGTTTTCTGGTCATCGAGAGCCGCCGCTACATGCCCGCGCCGATCGATTTCGCCGGGCGAGAAGCGGTGGAGCGCGCGCTTGGCGAGCTCGGTCTCGACGTCTGCTTCATGCAGCAGGTGCTCTTCGCTTCAGCGCCCCCGGCGCCTTCTCCGGACCTCCGGGACCTCCCCCGTTGACTCGCCCGCGCACACCCTGCGAGCCAGGACCGAGGGGGCGATACTCGCTGTTCGGTGACCCCGGCAACCGCGAGTTGACGGAATGGCCTTCGCCGCCCTAGTTTCGGCTCCTCCAAGCTCGATTTAGTGCTTGTGAGAAGTATCGAAGTTATGTACTTTGAGTAAAGTTCGTATAGGCGAGGCGGCAGCGGCTAGCTGCCGAGGGGATTTGGTAGCAGAGCGTAATTCAGTTTGCCCGTCCGTGGCGGTGCGGGTGAGCGCAGCGAAGTTCTCGCTGCGGGCGCTCGAACCAGATTGCACAGCGTCTGGCGGTGGTTCGCCGAGCAGCAGCAAACCGTCCTATGCGCGCGCATGCTTTTTGACGCGGATCATGGGGTGGGAGGCGAACCATTCGCGAGCCCAGATGGTCCAAACGCATGGGAATTCCAACGAGCGCCTCGGGACCTGCCCGACAGTTCTCGAAAAGAGTCGCCGCAATAAATGTAACCCCGAGGTGGCTGCTTGATCCGGCTGCTGCACGCCTATTTTCCCAGGCGCACCTTTCTTCTCGGTGTTTCTGAAGCGTTACTGGTGACGGTCGCGTTCGTGATAGCGGCGATCGCACTGCTAGGCGCGAACAATGCCAGCCTCATGCTCAGCCACCAGCGGGGCTTCTTCAAGATTTTGTTGGTATCGGCTGCTTTTATTACGTGCGTCTATTGTTTTGATCTTTACGACACCTCGATCCTAAGTAATCGGCGCGAAGTGCTGGGGCGCATGATCCGGGTGCTGGGCACCGCGTACTTTGTCCTCGCTGTTCTCTATCATTTCTATCCACCCCTGCACCTTGGCCGAGGAATTTTTCTGCTCGGCTTCATTCTGGTGGCGATCCTGCTTTTGCTGTGGCGGCACCTGTTTATGGCGGTAAGTACTCTGCCGCGATTCGCCAAGCGGGCACTGATACTCGGCGACGGGAAACTCGCGGAGTCTCTGAGAATAGAGCTGGGATCGCGTTCGGAACTGGGTATCCGGGTGGTTGGGCAGCTGACCGGGCAAACGTTCCTCAGCCGCGTCGCAAGTTGTCAGCCGGATAGCGTCATCATCGCTTTGGGCGATTGGAGAGGAAGCTTGCCGGTGGAAACCCTGCTCCGGCTGAAAAACCGCGGGGTGACCATCCAGGACGGAGCTGAGCTGTACGAGGCCGTTACTGGAAAAATTCCGGTCCACTGTTTGCGTTTGAGCTGCTTGCTCTTTTCTCCCGGCATGCGCGCTTCCCACCCATGGCTGATATACCAGTGCGTCGCTCCCGTTGTTTTTTCCGCTCTCGCCCTACTGGTGACCCTGCCGATAATGGCGTTGATTACCTTGGCGATTCGGCTGGACTCTGCGGGCCCGATAATCTTCCGACAGAAGCGCATCGGTCAGGATGGCAAGATTTTCACGCTCTACAAGTTCCGCACCATGATCGACGGCCCAGACTCGAACGAAAACTATCAGCCGGCGGCGATCGGCGATCCCCGCCGCACACGCGTCGGTCGGTTGCTCCGGCGCATCCGCATTGATGAGTTGCCACAGCTCTTCAATATTCTCCGGGGTGAGATGTGCTTTGTCGGACCGCGGCCATTCGTTCCTAAGCAGGAGCAGGAATTCGCGGAAAGCATTCCCCACTACCAACAACGTTGGGCGGTCAAACCGGGCATGACCGGCTGGGCCCAGGTCAACCGCGGTTATTGTGTCACCATTGAAGACAACCAGGAAAAGCTCGCCTATGACCTGTTTTATATCAAAAATGCTTCGATCAGTCTCGATTTGCTGATTCTGCTCAAAACGATCAAGGTGATTCTACTTCGACGCGGTGGGCGATGAGATTTGAGGTTTTCAATGGGAATGCGAGCTGAGATCTACAAGGGCGTCACTCGCGCGTTATCACGCGCCTTGCGTACACCGCAATACATCATTCTCTTTGTCAGCGACTCCTGCTGGATGAAATGCAGCCATTGCTGGTTCAATGAGGACTGGAAGGCCCAGAATTTAACCGGAAAGCGCAAGAAGGCTGGTCCTCTGCAGGCCGTCGACGGCGACGATCGCGGGGATCTCATCAAGACGAACGCAGTCGACTACGAGCGTTTGAGCTTCGACGAGCTCGAGCGGATGGCAGAGTCGATCGACATGATCACGTTCCTGACGATCACGGGCGGCGAAGCATTCATCCGGAAGGACATCGTTGAGATCACGGAGATGTTCGCAAAGAAGACGCGTCTGTTCCGCTATCAAATCCCAACGTCCGGATTCGTGACCGATCTGATCGTCACCAAGACCGAGCGCATGCTGCAAGTGAACTCGACGATCCCCTTCCGCGTCGACGTTTCGCTCGATGGTACCGAAGAGACCCACGATCGGATCCGAAACATGGCCGGCAGCTTCCAGCGGGTGCTTACGACCGTCCGCGAACTCAACAAGCTCAAGCGGAAGTACGCCCATTTCGACGTCGGCATCATCTCGACGATCTCCAAACAGAACCAGCACGAGGTCGAGGCGATGAGCAAAATCGCGGCGGAAGTGAACCCCGACGGTGAGTGGATGGTGAACATCACGCGCGGCGTACCCAGGGATCCCACGGCGAGCGAAGTCGATCCGATGAATTACATCGCGGCTCACAAGCTAATCGCGAGCCGCATTGCGGCAGGCCGCTACGGTGGACATCGGGGCCATCCGACAGCGCCGTGGCTCAGCGCGAAGAACGCCACCCGCCGCCAGATGATCTACGATACGATCACCGGAACGCGCCGCGGCGGCGGC
>WNFA01002092.1_pt1 | contig 16732 bp, 13 predicted proteins | sample 5400481 | NCBI WGS metagenome assembly WNFA01 (sample SAMN13153340, study PRJNA577476) | soil metagenome | isolation source: 120 cm saprolite under Douglas fir tree site 2 hole 1 replicate 2 | place: USA:California | collected 2015-04-18
TCTGCGGGATACACGGGCCGCGTGCCAACCAGATCAAGATCGTCAATAAGAGGAATATTAATCCGCCCCCCACTTGGAAAATACAAGTACAATATGGCCCCAAACGCATCCAGCCCAAGAACCTTCGCCACGGCTGTCAGGCCCCCCCTTTTCCACAGTTATATTCATATTTGTGACAGTTAGGAGTATGATGCGCAACGGATTGACTAACGAGGAGGTAATGTGACCATAACTCGGAGAATGGTTCAGGCCCTCACCCTGTGTTTAACTTTGACAGTTTGTAGTGCTCGCGCCCAGAACGCTGGGCTGCTCAAGGGTGCGAAGACGATTCAAGTCGACCCTACAATCGTGTCAAATCCGGATAAAGTCAAAGAACCGGCCGCACCAAATTTGGTTCAGGATAGTCTGAAGAATGCGCTTCGCACAGCGAATATCGAGATTGGAGAGGCTCCAATTCGGGCGCGCAGCAGCGTGACTTGTCACTTGGTTTTCCAGAATGCCGATGGGAAAGAAATTGCGAATTCGAAGATTCACGTCCGCGGAAACCTCGCCTTTAGCCCGTACGAGGGCAACAACACGCAGCGGCGGCAAGCGGTCTCAAGTTTCGAGCAGAAGCTTCTCGAAGAAATTGAGAAACTGAAGTAAGTCTCTCAAGGAACAAGCTTCGCGCGGCCCTTTTGTGTCGGGGATAATGGCCCGGCTGAACTAACCACCAGAGCCGCGACACAACGACGATTCCTCCGTGTTCCACATTTCCGCCTTACGAGCCGCGCATCGACTGGCTACAGCGGAATATTGCCGTGTTTCTTCTTCGGGTTGGTGTCGCGCTTGGTTTCGAGCGAGCGCAGGGCGGTGATGAGTTTCGCGCGCGTCTGGGAAGGCTCGATAACGGCGTCAATGTAGCCGCGCTCGGCGGCGACGTAGGGGTTGGCGAAGCGCTCGCGGAAATCGGCGATTTTTTCGCGGCGCAGGCGCTCGCGATCCGCTTCGGGTGCGCGGTCCAGTTCGCGCTTGTACACGATGCTCACGGCGCCCTCGGGCCCCATCACGGCAATTTCCGCGGTCGGCCAGGCGAAGTTCGCGTCCGTGCGGATATGTTTGCTGGACATGACGCAATAGGCCCCGCCGTAGGCCTTGCGAGTGATCACGGTGAGTTTCGGGACGGTCGCCTCGGCAAACGCGTAGAGCAGCTTCGCGCCATGCTTGATGATCCCGCCCCACTCCTGCCGCGTGCCCGGTAAAAATCCCGGCACGTCCTCAAACGTGATGAGCGGAATATTGAACGCATCGCAAAATCGCACGAATCGAGCTCCCTTCACTGAGGCATCGATGTCCAGCACTCCGGCAAGAAACGCGGGTTGATTGGCGACGATACCCACGGACCGTCCATCCAGGCGCGCGAAGCCCACGACGAGATTTTTCGCGAAGTGTTCGTGGACCTCGAAAAAATATCTATCGTCGGCGACGGATTGAATCACGTCCTTCATGTCGTACGGCAGCATGGGATCGGCCGGTACGACCGAGTCGAGCGCCGAATCACCGCGATCGATCGGATCGGACGTCGAGCGCTGCGGCGGGTCGTCCAGATTGTTCGATGGAAGAAAGCTGAGCAACTCGCGAATCATGGCGAGGCATTCGGCGTCGTCGCGGGCGGCGAAGTGCGCCACCCCGCTGGACGCGTTGTGCGTCATCGCGCCGCCCAGGTCCTGCTTGGTGACGTCCTCGTGCGTTACGGTCTTGATGACGTCAGGACCGGTGATAAACATGTAGGAAGTGTCGCGCGTCATGAAAACGAAATCCGTGATAGCCGGCGAATACACGGCGCCGCCCGCGCAGGGCCCCATGATCGCGCTGATTTGCGGAATCACGCCGCTCGCGAGCGTGTTGCGCAGGAAAATATCGGCGTAACCCGCCAGCGACATCACGCCTTCCTGGATGCGCGCTCCGCCCGAATCATTCAAGCCGATCACCGGCGCTCCGTTGCGCATCGCCAGGTCCATGATCTTGCAGATTTTGAGGGCGTTGGTCTCCGAGAGCGATCCGCCAATCACGGTGAAATCCTGCGCAAAAACATACACCAGCCGGCGGTCAATACGCCCATAACCAGTGATGAACCCGTCCCCGGGCGGACGCTGGTCCTGCATCCCAAAATCATCGCAGCGGTGCGTAACGAACTTGTCGAGCTCCTCGAAGGTGCCCTCATCGAGAAGCAGCGCCACGCGCTCACGCGCCGTGAGTTTGCCTGCCTTGTGCTCGCGCTCGCGGCGTTCCGGGCCGCCGCCGGCCTCCGCCTCGGCGCCGCGGCGGCGCAGGTCTTGGAAGCGATCTTTGAGTTTTTGATCGTCGGTCATGGTGTATTGCCTTCGAGACTTTCGCACAGGCTCGAACGGGTGCGCCACTAATTTTTGGGGAGACCGATCTGGCCCGTGTCTTCGGGTAAAGGCGGAAAATCATCCTGTCCAACGCCGAGAATCCGGACAGCCAGGTGTGTGGCGAGATAGATGCATCCGATCAGAAGCACGGTCCCGAGGAGAGCGTCCGCAACGACTGCCAGGATACGAAGCGGCAGATTGGCGATCGAAACCGCCAGGATCGTGCCTTGCACCAGCGCGATCATCGTGGCGAGCGTAAGCGCGGCGGCGCCGATCACCGCAACTACGCGGGCAATAATTGTTCCGGTCACCAGGCGGCTCCGTCGCGGCTGTTCATTTGGAACATCCAGACAGGTCGGAAAAAATAACGCATGAAGGTTCAGTGGAGGCCGGACCAGTCGTCGGCCACCAGGATCGAGTTACTCGGGTTCGCTGGGTCATACTTGACGCTTGCGGGTTGGCCTGCCGCGAGACGTTCCAGGCAAAGCCGCTCTTCCAGGCCGGTGACGTCCTGGGCCGTTTCGTAGGTGATGCCGGCGATCGAATAGCTGTAACGGACCAGACGGCGCATGCTGTTGGGCCCCCCGCCGGACGCCGCGGCTTTGGGCTGTGAGAGCGTGCCGGTGGCGGATTCTTGAGGCGGCGAGGCAGGCGCTTCGACAAGCTCGACGACCAGGCCTTCCACGATGCGGCCTACTTGATTGAGCTGAAAACGGCGGCGGCGCTCCTCGTCTTCAGGATCAGGTGGTTTCTGGAAGCGACGATACAGAATTACACCCACCGCAACGATGACTAACGCCGCGACTCCGATGATTACCCGCCAATCGATTCCCAAGTAGTTCAACGCCTCGGATTGCGCGCGGAGGCCGCCTCGAACACGTCGCCCAGCGTTTCGCGCGCTTTCTCCCAGTCCTTCAGGAATCCTTCAAGTCCGCGGTCGGTCAGCGGATGCTTGAAAAGCTGCTCAAATACTTTGGAGGGCATGGTGCCGATGTGCGCGCCCATGCGCGCGGCCGCGATGACGTGCAGCGGGTGGCGGAGACTCGCGGCAAGCACCTGCGTGGAATAATTGTACGCCCTGTAGATATCCATAATCTCGCGCAGCAGCGTCAGGCCGTCGGAAGAAATGTCATCGAGCCGGCCGAGGAACGGGCTGACAAAATACGCTCCCGCCTTGGCCACAATCAAGGCCTGCGGCGAGGAAAAAACCAGCGTAATGTTGACTCGGATTCCTTCCTTTGCGAGTATGCTCAGCGCGCGCACGCCGTCGGGAATCATGGGAATCTTGACGACAATGTTGGGATGCCACGTGGCAATCTCGCGCCCCTCGCGGAGGATGCCCGCCGTATCGGTGGATACCACCTCGGCATTGACGACGCCATCTTTCACAATATTGCAGATATCCAGAATATGTTCGCGGAAAGGCCGCTTTTCCTTGGCGATCAGAGTGGGATTGGTCGTTACGCCGTCAATCACACCCAGCGATACACCCTGCCGAATCTCTTCCAGATTCGCGGTGTCGAGGAAGAATTTCATATTTGTGCCCCCTTACCCTGATTCGCGACCCGCTCGGCGCGGGTATCACCGTGAAAGTCAGGCCGAACGTGCGATGACCGGGTTGCTCAGCGTGCCGATGCCGGCGAGCACCACTTCGACGGTATCGCCAGGTTGCATCGGCCCGACGCCTGCCGGCGTGCCCGTTGCGATCACATCGCCCGGCAGCAGCGTCATCACACGCGAAACCCAGGGAATTATAACATCAACCGGGAAGACCATTGCCGTGAAGGCGGAATACTGTTTCCTAACGCCATTCAGCAAGGTTTCCACGGTGCCGGAGGCAATGTCGAATTCGGTTTCGAGCACGGGGCCCAGCGGGCAAAACGTGTCGAAACTCTTGGCGCGAGTCCATTGCTTATCCAGGGCCTGGTAGTCGCGCGCGCTGACGTCGTTCAGGCACGTGTAGCCGGCGATGAACGGCCGGATGTCGTCGCCGTCCCGCAACTGAGAGCACTCCTTCGAAATGATGACGGCAAGCTCGCCTTCATAATCCACGCGCCCAACAGCGGGAGGCAGGACAATGGGATCTTCAGGCGCGAGAAGAGACGACGGAGGCTTGAGAAAAATCAGAGGTTGTTTGGGCGTGGGGTTATTGAACTCGGCGGCGTGTTCGACGTAATTCCTGCCGAGGCAAACGATCTTGCTCGGCAGGACCGGCGGGAGCAGTTTCACGTCGGTGAGCGGCCACGAACGGTTTGTCACGCTCCAGCGCGCGAGGATGTCGCCGGAGATTTCGCGGACGGTCTCACCGGAAATAATACCCTGAAGAACTTCCGGATGGGCGGTCGTGCCAACCTTGTCTGCGGGAACGACGCGCGGCTGAAAACGGCAGAGTTTCATCGGTGCCTATGTCCTTTTTTCCTTGGGAGGCTCCCAGTAGAGCCTACCCCGTTTTTTCTGGCGCTCTGCATGTTTCACTTGAGGCGGTCAGAGGAAAAGTAGTGCCCGCACTTGCTTGCGGGATATCACCGATTAGTGCAGCGGGGGCCTGGACGCGGAGACGCTTCCCTGCCCGGCTCGCGCGACGTGCCGATGGCGTGCCTCCGCGCAGAGTAGGAAAACCCAGTGAAACACGGCTACAAAGCCGTACGTAACCACGCCGAGCATAAAGATGTGGAACCCCCCCAAGCGGCTCTGGAGCAGCGAGAAGTTCATCTCCATCGCGATATAGGTGAAGGTCAGCAGTGTCCATGCCGTTAGACCGGAAACAAACATTCTGGCTGGTTCGCGCCGGAAGCGCAAGACTGGAATCAACATCAGCAGGATTACCACCGTGCCGGCGGCAAGATTACGGATTCCAGCGAAGGATTCGAGTTCCCGGACACGATTGGCGACGTACAGCCAGGCAACGAAAACACAGGACAGATACACCCCGGTGAGGACGCCGCTGCGCAACGCAGTGTTGCGCAGCAAAAGGAGCGACCGCAAACCCGGGAACTGGGGTCGGGTTGCCATTTCAACCTTCCTCTGTTGCTCACTCTACGGAACTTCAATCAGGACCGTGGGACTAAGAGGGCTTTCATTTCCGGCGCGGTCGATAGCTGAAACGCGGTAGAAATAACGCCTGCCGGACACCACTGAAATATCACGAAACGTCGGGCTGGGCAATACCTGGGTGTTGATGCGTTCGCCCGGCGTGTCGTCGCGCTCACTCCGGTAGACGTGGTAGCCGGCCAGATCCCCCTCGGAACTGATCGCCCACGATAGTTCGACGCGCGGAGGGGCCTCCGGGGTTGCAGGAACTATCGCCGCCTCGAGTCCCACGGGTGTGGCGGGCGGAAAAGTGTCCCGCGGCGTAACGACGGCTGGCTCGGAGTCGGCGGACTCGGTCGTGTCTTCGCCATACTGGGCGACGGTTCGAACGGTATATAGATAGGTGTGGCCGAATTCGAAATGCGCATCGCTGAATTCCGGCGACGTGGGTGATCCTTGCATCGCGAGCGGCGACTTCAGCTTTACTTGCGATACATCCCGCGGCGCGGTTTCTTCCCCAGGCTCGATCTCCGCGCGATACACACGATAGCCCGCTGTCTTCGGGGCAGCGCCCGCGGTCACCGGCTCGCTCCACGAAAGCGCAATCAAAGATTCGGTGACGGAAATGTGCAGGTCGCGCGGAGTTCCCGGTGGTGGATAAATGCGAGATGTGAAAAAGTTCGAGCCGCCCGGGGCACGGCTCTTCACCCCTCGGGTCCGGACCATGTAAGCCAAAGGAGATCCCGCGGTTCGCGCGAGATCCTCAGGCGTAAGAGGGTCGCGAAATTCTACGCGGTCTCCATCCAAATAGGAGTCCACCCGCTCGGATGGGATGGAGTAGAGCAGCCGCCACGAAGTCTTCCGGTCGGGAACAGCGCCAGGAGGGAGCACGGCGCGATAGATCTCGATCGTTGGCGCTTCCGCCAGGGATTCACGATCAGTTGACTGGCGCGGAAGACTGAACGTCAGGACGACTGCACTACCGGATTGACGCGCGGCCAGGTCGGTGATCGCAGCGGGGACAACCGGGTGCCGTGGGGAAGGATCTCCGGGAGCGGCGCAGCCAACAATCATTGCACACGCCGGGATGAAAGATACAAACGCAACCAGTGCGGCGGCGCGGCTCATCGCGTCAGAGGATATACCGGCTCAGGTCCTGGTTCTTCACGATGTCGGCGAGCTGCTTGGTAACGTACGCGGAGTCCACTTTCACGTTCTTTTTCTTCAAGTCGGGGGCTTCGAAGGAAATTTCGTCGAGCACTTTCTCGAGGATGGTATGAAGCCGCCGCGCACCGATGTTTTCCGTCTGCTCGTTTACCATGACGGCGTAGTGCGCCAGCATCGCTATGGCATCTTCGGTGAAATTCAGCTTGAGGCCTTCGGTTTCCAGCAGCGCCAGATACTGCTTGATGAGGGCATTTTTCGGCTCGGTCAGAATCCGGACGAAATCCGCTTCGCCCAGCGCCGTCAACTCGACGCGGATCGGCAAGCGCCCCTGCAGTTCGGGAATCAGGTCCGAAGGCTTCGTGATGTGGAAGGCGCCGGCAGCGATGAAGAGGACATGGTCGGTGCGGATCATACCGTAGCGTGTGTTGACCGTGGTGCCCTCGACGATCGGCAGGATGTCACGCTGCACGCCTTCGCGAGAAACGTCCGGGCCGTGCCCGGACTCGCGCCCGGCAATCTTGTCGATCTCATCGATGAAAATGATACCCATCTGCTCGGCGCGCTCCACTGCGAGACGCGTCACCTGGTCCATATCGATCAGCTTGGTTTCTTCTTCCTGAATCAGGTAATCGAACGCCTCGGCAACCGTCATCTTGCGGCGTTTCTTCTGCTGCCCGAAAAGCCCCGAGAGCATGTCCTTGATGTTGACGTCCATTTCCTCGACGCCCTGGTTTGAGATGATTTCGAACGCGGGCATGGAGCGCTCGCGGACCTCCACCTCCACCAGGCGCTGGTCGAGCTTGCCGTCGCGAAGCTGCGCGCGAAGCTTTTCGCGTGTGCGGTCGGCTTGATCGCGGCGGTGAGATTCGGTCTGGATCACGGTTGTGCTGGCCGGCTCCGCGGCAGGGAGAGGTGAGGACGGGAGGAGCAGATCGAGAACACGCTCTTCCGCGGCTTGTTCGGCCCGCTCGGCGACTTCGTCGAGTTTTTCCTCGCGCACCATGTCGATGGACGTCTCCACCAGATCGCGTACCATCGATTCGACGTCCCGCCCGACGTAGCCGACCTCGGTGTATTTCGAAGCTTCCACTTTGACGAAAGGGCACCCGGCCAGCCTGGCGAGGCGACGGGCGATCTCGGTCTTGCCGACCCCGGTCGGGCCGATCATCAGAATGTTCTTGGGGAGGACGTCTTCCGCCATTTCGGGTGCGAGCTTCTGTCGGCGGACACGGTTGCGCAGAGCGACGGCAACGGCGCGCTTGGCGGCGGTCTGCCCGACGATGTACTTGTCCAGTTCGACGACGATTTCACGCGGAGTCAGCTCGTCGAACGACGGCTCGGGTACGGGCTGAGGTTCGCGCTGGTCGCCGGGAAGATAGATCACCATGATTTGCACTCCGCCTTCCGGCATTTTGTGGCGCCGTCCCGCCGGCGATTCCTTAAACTGAATGCGCAGTGCAAAGATGCCGGCAAGATGCCGGCGCTACCCAGAACCCGTTTCCATTCGCTCGCCTTGTCATTTGAAATGCGCAAGCTACAACTCCTCAATCGTGAAATTCGCGTTCGTGAAAATACAGATCTCACTGGCGATGCGCATGGCCTCCTGCGCGACGTCCTTCGCGGAGAGCTTGGTATGCTTGGCCAGGGCCCGCGCGGCGGCCAGCGCGTAAGGGCCCCCGGAGCCAATCGCGCAAATGCCGTCATCGGGCTCGATCACGTCGCCATTACCGGATACCAGGAACGTGGATTTTGCGTCCGCCACAATCAGCAGCGCCTCCAGGTGCCGCAAGGCACGGTCCTTGCGCCATTCCTTGGCAAGCTCGACTGCGGACTTTGCCAGGTTTCCCTGATGTTCCTGCAGCTTTCCTTCAAAACGCTCGAAGAGTGACAGTGCGTCGGCGGTCGAACCTGCAAAACCCGCCAGAATCTTGTCGCTGAAGAGGCGGCGCGTCTTTTTGGCCGTATGTTTCATCACGTGTTCACCCATGGTGACCTGGCCATCCGCGGTAACCACCACCTTATTGTCGCGGCGCACGCAAAGAACCGTAGTCCCATGCATCTGAGCGGAATTTTTCCTCATTGGCATCGGAGGATTATACCGCGAGCGGCGGCTGCGACCAACGCGGGGTTCGAGATTGCTTATAGAAACTTGACGAGCGCCGCCGGCTACACCTGCGCGACGGGAGCGGGAACTTCGGGTTCAACGCCGCGCCACCCGACCGACTTGCCCTGAACGGCGCCCATCACCGCGCGGAACAGCACGACGTACATCATCTGGCGGTAATAAAAGCGTTGCAGCAGCAACGGCCACAGCAGGGACCAGTCTTCCCGCTTCTCCAGCGTGAACGCGACCACGCAGGTGAGGAAGTCGATCAGCATGAATCCGATGAAGAAGACCAGCGAGCGCTGAACGTCGGCGGCGGTCCAGATTTGCGGCACGTGCGTGAAGTGGAACTGCGAAAGCCCCCACATGATCAGCGAGCCGAGAAAGAGCAGGTCAATGATGGGAGAGAACAGCGGCAGCAGCAGTTGGAACAGGAACATGTTGGGCAGAGCGATCAAGCCGAGTGTCCCGTATTTGTTGCGTCCCAGCGTGTCACCATGCTTCCAAAATGCCTGCAATGTCCCGAACGTCCAGCGGAAACGCTGGCGGACCAGCGCTGCCGCCGTTTCCGGCGCGTCCGTCCACCCGATGGCTTCCTCCTCGTAATTAATCTTCCAACCGGCGCGGCGAATCGTGATGGTCAAATCCGTGTCTTCGGCGACGGTGTCGGCGCTGAAACCGCCGCAATTGTTGATGGCTTCGGCGCGCCACGCGCTCAGCGCGCCGGGAACCACTGGAATACAATTCAGCAGATCGAAGGCGCGCTTTTCCAGATTCTGACTCGTGACGTATTCAAGTGCCTGCCAGCGCGTGAGCCAACTGATCCTATTTCCGACTTTCACGTTTCCGGCCACGGCGCCCACCCTGGGATTGACGAAGTGCCGGACCAGCTTGCTCACGGCGTCCGGTTCGACCGAAGTGTCCGCATCAATCGTGACGATGATGCCGCTCGAAGCCTCCGCCAGGGCGTGCGAAAGCGCCGCGGACTTGCCGCGGTTTGGCTGGTGGATCACGCGCACGGCGGGATTGCGGCCAAATTGTTCATCGAGCAGCTCGCCGGTGCCATCGATTGAGCCGTCATCGACGACGATGACTTCCAGCTTCGGGTAGTCGGACTCCAGAACTGAATTGACGGTATAGACGATGACCGATTCTTCGTTGTACGCGGGAATTAGGACGCTGACAGGCGGCTGAAAGTCGGGATGATCCAGGGGAGCGGGGCGGAACTTTTCGACAATCGCGAGCAATCCGACGATGATCGTGCGTCCACTCACGAGGCCGATGCCCAGGACGAAAATAAATGCCACGCTTAACCGGGACCATTCATACATGGTGAAGATGAGCCCGTCCGCGCGAGCCACCAGGCGCTCGCGGAACGAAAGCGGCGGCATGAGCTGCGCTCGCGTCTGTCCGATAAGTTCGGCGACGGGAACGATCGTGAATCCTGCCGCGCGCAGGCCGTCAATGATTTTCGGCAGAGCCAGCACTGTTTGCGTCCGATCGCCGCCTCCGTCGTGCAGGAGCACGATGTTACCGGCATGGGCGCGTGCCTGCTCGACTACGCGCTGTACGATCACTCGCGCGGGGGCCGGCGGAACGCCGCCGGGCTCGCCCCAATCGTGCGGATCAATTCGTGCGCCGACGATCAGATAGCCCCTGGCTTGCGCGAGCGGGAGCTGCGCCACTTCATCGGCGGTTTCTGGCTGATGGTCGATGCCGTACGGCGGCCTGAAATACAGCGTCTTCACTCCTAGCGTGCTGTTCAGGAGGCGCTCCGTGACGTTCAGCTCGAATTCGATTTGCGTCGGGGACCTGTCAGCCCAGTGGTGCGTGTAGGTATGGTTGCCGATCTCGTGCCCTTCGGCGTACTCGCGATAGAGGAGTCCCAGGGCGTCGTTGGCCGTGCTTCCGATCACGAAAAAAGTCGCCGGGGCCTGCTTTTCCTTCAAGATGTCGAGAATTTTCGGCGTGAACTGCGTATCGGGTCCGTCATCGAAGCTGAGCGCGATCTTTTTCGGCGCGGCGCCCATCTGGAAGATGCGGTAGGAAGAAGGCAGCACCTGATAATTGTTTTCGACAATTGTATTGGTCGTTGGATCGAAGCGAATGGTGCGGCGGCCTTTTTGCGGCGTGTCCGCAAACTTCCAGATGTCTCCGTCCCCCTCGAGGACCAAGTCGTACCCAGGGGGCATGTCTTCCAGCTTTGCGCGGGTGGTATCATCGGGCCGCGTGACATCCCAGATCGGCCAGATCGAGGGGTCCTCCGAGCCCAAGCGCCAAAGCGCCACACCCTGTACACCGACGCGCTCGGCGGCGCGCAGTTCGTTGTAAGCAGTGACGCCATCGAGCAGCCAAACGCGATGGATATGATCATGATCGTCGGAGTAAGAGTAATACGGGTTGAGCGAGTCTGCATCAAACTGGATCTGGGCTTCCGATTCGGAGGCCGTTACAAGGGCTTCCTGAAAGCTTTCGACGCGCGCTTGTTCGCCGGCTTTCTTGCCAGCCTTCTCGGGCCAGTCGTAGGCGTAGTTGGCGATGCCCATCACCAGCTTCTGTGGCGGCACGAGCTTCATAATCGCGTCGATGTTTCTCACAAACCAATCTTGCGAGGCGATGGGACCAGGCGCGGACGTCCGCCAATGCTGGTCGTAGTTCATCAGGACAACGGCATCCGATGATTTGCCAATGTCCGCATAGTCATATGCCCAATCGGCTGCTGGGAGGGCGACCATCAGCTTCAGCTTGGAGTTGTGCAAATCAGCGGCAAGCTCAGCGATGAATTGAGTGAAATCCTTTTGGCTTTGCTTGGGAATTTCTTCAAAATCAACAACCAGCCCGGCGAAATGGCCTTGCGCCACATACTGCACCGCTTGTTGTGCCAGGTGCGCCCGCGCCGTGGTGCTCTTGAGCATAGCCGCCATCTTGTCCGTCAGCCAATTCGTCCCGTCGGAATTGTTGAGCAGCGGCATCGTGGGAATTTCGATCGGGGGAGTTTGCTGCAGCAGCGATTGTTGCCACGCCGCCAGTTTCGGGTCGGCTTCGATATCCAGGCGGCCCTCCGCGGTGATGGAATGCAGCCGCTCGGGAATGAGCAAGTCAATATCGCGGTAATGCTGCTGGAGCGCGGCAAGCGAGGTCGGGTCCCAGCTTACATAAAATGCAGCGCGCACAGGGTCCTTCGTCGACGGCAACTCACCTAATGCAGCCACGCGCCGGCGGCGGCCGGTTCGCTTCAACGCAATGCGCGTCCGGTTTTTTTCGACAACCGGATGAAGCGCATTGCGGTTGGTTGGCAGCAAAGGTTCTGGCAAACTAGGGCTGACCAGCACGCTGATGAAGAAAGTGATCAGTAGGAAAGTAAAAATCGCACCGCAGATTTCCAACACCCTGCTTGTGCGCCGCCACCGCCGGCGCCGTTCATCGTAGAATATGGGCTTGCGTGGCTTCATGCGTTTATTCCAACCTAGCCGTCCGGCGGAAACCCTTTCCGGGTGCGGGCTCTACTTCTTTGCCCTGAGTTGCGAAGGGGAGCCCGCCGTAAGATGACCTGGCGCCAGAATGCCTGATAATCCAATGATACCTGCGCGCCGCGACGCCGTCACCGTTCTTTGCATACACGCGTTCCTGGCGATGCTGACGGGGCTTGCCTTGCGGTTGCTGTTTGCGCTGCAATTCCCAGTCCCGGCAGGCGATGGCGGATTATATCTTCAACTCGCTCGTATCTGGGCGGATCATCATATCTATGGCTTGTGGCTAAACGGCCAACTGGTGCCGACCGACCTCCGAACGCCGGGCTATCCGGCATTCCTCGCCGGAGTCGCTATAGTATTTGGACGCTCCATCCGGGCGATTGTGTTGTCTCAGGCCGGCGTCGATCTTTGCACCTGCTTCCTGACAGCGGCGCTCGCCGCGGCCCTGGCTCCGGCAGCGGCTCGCCGGCGCGTTGCGATGGCAGGGCTGTGGCTCGCTGCGACATGCCCATTCTTGGCGAACTACGCTGCCGCCGTGCTGACTGAAGTCCTCGTCGCGTTCCTTACGACAGCTGCTCTGGCCTGTTTCGTGTTGGGTTTGAAAAGTGAAAAGACTGAGTTTCCCTTTAGGGGTAGTCCTCTGCGGATAACCGCGACAACGGCCACTTTGCTCGGCGCATTCCTGACGGGCGTCGCGAGTCTGGTCCGTCCGGAAATGCCGCTTCTGCTGGCGGTGGCGGGCGCGGTGTTCGCGCTTCGCTGGTGGAGGTCCCTCGGATTGCGCAAAGTGGTTTTGTCCGGCGTGGCCATGTCGTTTGTGTTTTTGTTGCCGCTGGTCCCGTGGGCGGCGCGCAATTTCACTACCTTGCACAAACTGCAGTTCAGCGCGGACCGATACACCACAATTCCTGGCGAATACGCGCCTGTCGGCTACTACAAGTGGGCCAACACCTGGATGGTGCGCTTCCGCGACGTGTACATTTCCGTCTGGAAGCTCAACGAAGAACCAGTCTTGATCGACGATTTTCCCGCATCAGCGTTCGATTCACCGCAGGAAAAAGAACGAGTCGCTGAATTGTTTGACAAATATAACAAAAGCCCGACTCTGGACATTTCTCCCGAGATGGACCGTGGATTTGCCGAGATTGCCCGTGAGCGAACCTCGCGCCATCCGCTGCGAACCTATCTCTGGGCGCCTTTTGGACGGGCGCTGACCATGTGGTTCACGCCGCGCACGGAACTGCTCCCGATTGACGGAAAATTCCTTCCTATTTTGGAGAGTTGGGAAGATTCCCATGAGAGTTTTCTGACGACTCTTGGATTCGGCGTGCTGGGATACCTCTATCCGGCCCTCGCGCTGGCCGGAATTTGGGCTACCCGGCGTTACGTTCGTCCGGGCAGCAGCGAATTCGGCGCGTCCAGATTGGCCGGACGATTGGACAGAGAAGACACGCCAAATCTCTGGGGCATCGCGCTGCTCGTGGCCTACATGCTGGTGCGCACGGCATTTCTTACAACCGTGGAAGCTCCCGAACCTCGTTACGTCGTCACCTGTTATCCCGCTCTATTGGCATTGGCCTCACTGCTATGGGCCCGCAAACAAGAGTGATGTCGGTCCCGCTTGCTCAAACCCTACAATCCATTTGACAAATGGTCTTTGTGGGTCGCGGCTTCACAGGCTGCGGAAAAACTCTTCATTTTTTCTTTCGCAGCCCCTGGGGGATCGGTTTTCGGTTGTGCCAGCCGCTCGATTTTTGATTTCTGCTCTCTGCCTTTCGTTCTTCGGTTCCCCTCTCGACGTTTCCGCTTTGCGTTCGAGCTTGCCTCAGGTCTCGGCGGGGATCCATTTGGCCAGGCGGATCAGGTTCGCCACTGCGGCCGCCCAGGTAAACATCCAATCGACGCGTCGCCCTCCCCGAAATTTGGTTTTTCGCAATCCCGCCACACACTGGATCCACCCAAACAGCGTTTCAATCAGTTTTCGCTGGGCCTGACTGATCGCAAATCCTGGATCTTCCCGCTCACTCGCCGTCAGCCAGTTCGGCCACTGCGCGTTCCTTTCGTATTCCGCGATGTGCGGAACCATTTGTAAATTTCGCAGTCCTTGAATGAATTTCTCTTCCGGGTATCCCTTGTCGCCCCCCACCGTCACCGGCCCGAACTCCTCTCCCGGTTTCCGTTTCGCCTGGCGCTCGCTCACCAGGCGCGTCAACATCGTCAAGGCCGCTTCCCGCTCTTCGCGCGTTCCTGACAACGTCACACAGGACTTCCTCACCAGCCCATGCCGGTTCTCCATCACCCAGTGCCCCAGATAACTCGGCTGGGCTTCCCCCGCCCTGCTCTTCTTGTACAGCCGTGCCTCTGGATCGGTCCCGCTCTCGTGCGTGTCCCGCAATAATTTCTTCCCTTTCGACCCGCTGCCTCGCTCCGGCGGCTCTTTCTTCTCGTGAAAACTGCGCCGATTCGCCCACGCCTCCAGCAACGTCCCGTCCACCGTGAAGTGCTCATCGGAAAGCAGCCCGTGTCCGTCCGCCTGCGCCAGCACTTGCTCGAAAAAAGCATCCGCGAGGTTCCCCTCCAGCAGCCGCTCGCGGTTCTTCGTGAACACCGTCACGTCCCCCACGTCGTCGTCCACGTTCAGCCCCACGAACCACCGGAACAACAGGTTGTAATTCAACTCCTCCATCAGCAACCGCTCGCTGCGCACGCTGTTCAGCGCCTGCAGCAGCAACGCGCGCAACAATTTCTCCGGTGCGATCGAGGGCCGCCCATAGTGCGAATATAACTCGCCGAACTTCGCCGACATCTCCCGCAACGCGGCGTCGGTCATCGCCCGCACCCGTCGCAACGGATGATCCAACGGCACCCGCTTCTCCGGCGAAACGTAACTGAACATGCCTTCTTGCCGTTCGTCGTGTCCTCGCATGCTCGCTTAGATGCTCTCCGTCAGATCACGTTGCGAAATTTCGACTTTTTCCGCAAACTGTTCAGCCGCGACATCAAAAACACCAATAAAGACTGGGCTTTATCCCCTGAAGGGTGAACCACGGCATGCATGAGGGGATTTGTGCGACAAGCTCTACTTCTAACACAGGCTCTTCAACGCCTGAAGCGTGAATCAAGCTACCTTTAGGGAAATTTACAAGACCAATACTGATACCTTCACCGCTCTTCCACCGGTTCAGGATGAATGGTGACTCTGGCGACCTGCGGAAATTTCTCCCTCACGCGATCTTCCAGCGCGGCTGTAACGTCATGAATTTGCGTGATTGGCAAATTGCCGTCCATCGCGCAGTGGCAGGAGGCCAGAATCTTGTGTTCCACCTGGCGGACGTGCACTTCGTGGCAATCCACGAGTTCGTGGAATTCGCGCGGCAGGCTGTTGATGTAGGCCTCGATGGCGCGGCCGAGCCCGGTCATTTCACCGCGCTGGCCATCCACGGACGCGATGTGCGTTCCCAGCGGCTCGATGTGGATATTCACGATCGGAGCGGCGCCGCTCACCGGAGCGGACACGTCGCCCAGCGTGCGGATTTCTTCCTCGAGCTCCGAAGCGCGGCGATGCGCTTCCCGCAGGCTCAATTGCTCGGGCACTTCCAGATGCATCTCGATGAACAATCGCCCGTCGAGGTGGTGCGCGGAAAGCTCATGGACAGAAAGGCCGCGTCGCGCGGCAATCACGCGAATCCTGTCAAACAGATGTTCTCCCGCGGCGGCGCGCGGTTCCATGTGAACCATCACGTCCGCCGGAACAATTTCAGCGACGCGGTGCTCGACGGCGTCGGAAATGGCGTGCACCTGCTCGAAGCTCGTCGAGCGCGGCACGCTGATGGTGACATCCACGAAGTGCTGGTTTCCCGCGCGGCGCACGCGCACGCGTTCGGTCGACAGCACACCATCCAAATTCCCGACGGCTGTGGCGACCTGCTGCTGCAGCCCTGCGGGAGCCGCGTCGAGCAACGCCTCCAGCGTGCGCTTTCCGAGACGCGACCCGATCCAAATCACGATCGCCGCGACAACAAGCGCCGCGATGGGGTCGGCGTTTTGCAGCCACGGGATGCCGGTTCTCTGCCCGATCCAGACCGCGCCCATTCCCAGAATCACGACAAACGTGCTCCACACATCGGTGGAGAAATGCAGCGCATCGGCCTCGAGGGCTTCACTCGGGTACTCACGGGCCACACGCGCGAGCGCGCGCGAGCGGATTAAATCAATTCCCATCGCCAGGCCCAGAATCAACATAACAAGAAGGCTCGGCTCCAGATGCACTTGTTTGTACAGCAGGCGGACGAATGCTTCGAAGATGATGTAAACCGAAGTGACGAGTAGCAGGCCGGTTTCGACGAACGCGGAGAAGCTCTCAATCTTGCCGTGTCCATAAGTATGTCCGGAATCGGCAGGCCGGTCCGAGACCCTCACCGAAAACCACGTCAGAATTGCGGCAATTAGATCGAGCCCCGAGTGCAGCGCTTCGGAAAGGATACCGAGGCTTCCAGTCGCGACGGCGAGAAACACCTTGAGCCCCACCAGAACAAGCGCAGAGCCTATCGACCCGAGCGCCGCCATCTGCTTGATCGAACTGGGAG
>WNFA01004067.1_pt1 | contig 16727 bp, 14 predicted proteins | sample 5400481 | NCBI WGS metagenome assembly WNFA01 (sample SAMN13153340, study PRJNA577476) | soil metagenome | isolation source: 120 cm saprolite under Douglas fir tree site 2 hole 1 replicate 2 | place: USA:California | collected 2015-04-18
AGGATCATCGGGAAGCAATTGGTGGTGGCGTTGGCGAGCGCCGTCAGGCCGTTGAGGAATCCGGGGGCGGACACCGTCAGGCAGATGCCCGGCTTTTGCGTCATGAAGCCGGCGATGGCGGCGGCGTTGCCGGCGTTCTGCTCATGGCGGAACGAAATCACGCGCAGGCCCGCGGCCTGCGCCATGCGGGTGAAGTCGGTGATCGGAATGCCGGGCAGGCCGAAGATCGTGTCGATGCCGTTGAGCTTCAGGGCATCGATGACCAGATGAAAGCCGTCGGTCACTTCTTGTACGGCGTCCGAATGTGCGACTTGCGGTTCAACGGTTCCCATACCGCCTCCTTACGCTATATAGAGAGACTCCCGCGTTTGCGACGGGATGCGGGTCCCGAGACGTCCAAAAATCAGGTCTCAAAGTCTAGGAGTCTGGCCGTCAGTCAACCTTGACTGTGGTCAATAAATCCCGCTTAATTGGCCCGCCTCGCGTCCGGGCGCACGCCGTGTCGACCATCGTCAACCACCCCCAGCGCAACACCATCCGCCTTCAGCTCAAGCAGAACCTGGTGCTGCGCGAAATGCCGGTCGCCGCTTGGGAAGACCTCGAGCCGCAGCTGGAGGTCGCCGAATACCGCAAGGGCGAACCGCTGGTGCGCCAAGGCGGCACGAACATGGAGCAGTTCTTCATCCTGGACGGGATCCTGAAGCGCGTGGTGAGCAATCCCCAAGGCAAGGAAATGATTCTGCGCTTTGCCGCCGAAACCGACATGGACACGTCCTACGCCGCGTGGCGGATGAAGACCCCCATCCCCTACAGCATCGCCGCGGTCACCAAGGTCCGCGTGGCGCGGCTCTCCATGCCCCACTGGGTCGAATTCCTCGAACGCCATGCCGAAGTGAAGCTGCGCTTCGAGTACGAGGTCATGCGGCTGATGTCCGAGGTGATGGCGCATACCATCACGCTTCACCTGCTCGATGCTCCGGGGCGCCTCGCGCGCTTCATGCGCAAACACCAGGACCTGTTCGGGCGCATTCCCAAGAAAGAACTGGCTTCCTACCTCAACCTGACGCCGGAAACGCTGTCGCGCCTCAGGCAACGAGTCGCCTGAGCGGACTCGTTTTCATCTTTTTCCGAGGACCGCGCGCCACGCCGCGCCGATGAGCGGCCAGAACAGCAGCAGCAACGCGAGGCCGGTCAACCCTCCCACCAAGCCGTTGGAGAAAAAGATCATCAGATCGCCCTGCGAGCCCTTGATCGCGTTGCGGAAATTCTCCTCGGCCCGGTCACCCAGAACGAGCGCCAGCACCATCGGGGCGAGCGGATAGCCGAGCTTCTTGAAGGCGTAGCCGATCACGCCGAACACGACCATCAGGTAGACGTCGAACATCGAGTTGTGCACGGTGTACGCCCCGATCGCGCAGATCACGATGATGACGGGCGCAATGATCGAAAAGGGGATGCGCAAGATCGCCGCGAAGAGCGGCACACAAGTCAGCACGACGATCAGCCCGGCGATGTTGCCCAGGTACATGCTGGCGATCAGGCCCCACACGAAGTCCGGTTTTTCGACGAACAGCAGCGGCCCCGGCTGCAGTCCCCAGATCAGGAGGCCTCCCAGCAGCACCGCGGCCGTAGGCGATCCCGGAACCCCGAGGGTGATCATCGGCAGCAGCGCCGAAGTGCCGGCGGCGTGAGCGGCGGTTTCAGGCGCCACGACGCCCTCGACGATGCCGTTGCCGAAGTCCTTGCCGTCCCTGGAGAGGCGCCGCGCGAGGCCATAACTCATGAAAGACGCCGGGGTTGCCCCGCCGGGAACGATTCCCATGAAGCACCCTACCGCGGCGCTGCGCAGGGACGTCGCCCAGTAACGCGGCAGCTCTTTCCAGGTTTCCAGGACGACCTTCATGTTGATCTTGGCGCTCGCCCCCTTGAACGCAAGGCCCTCCTCCAGCGTCTCCAGAATCTCACCGATGCCGAAAAGGCCGATCACCGCGATCAGAAAATCGAATCCCTTCAGGAGCGAGGTAAATCCGAAGGTGAGTCGCAGGGTTCCCGTAACGCTGTCCAGGCCGACCGCAGCCAGGGCGAACCCGATCATCATGGAGGCGATGGTCTTGGCGGCGTTGCCGCCGCTCATGCCGACAAAGGCGCAGAAGGTCAGCAGGTAGACCGAGAAGAATTCCGGCGGGCCGAACTGGAGTGCAAATCCCGCGACGACGGGCGAGAGAAACGTGATCATGATCACCGCGATCAGCGCCCCGATGAACGAGGAGGTAAACGCCGCGGTCAGCGCGTTCCCCGCCCGCCCCAGCTGCGCCAGCGGATGGCCGTCGAAAGTGGTGGCAACCGACCAGGGCTCGCCGGGAATGTTGAAGAGGATCGACGTGATGGCTCCGCCGAAGAGCGCGCCCCAATAGATGCACGAAAGCAGGATGATCGCGGAGGTGGTCCCGCCGGGCTGCTGCGCCATCGAGAAGGTGAGGGGCAGCAGGATGGCGACGCCGTTCGCGCCGCCCAGGCCGGGCAGCACGCCGATGATGATCCCCAGGATGACGCCGACGAACATCAGCAACAGGTTGAACGGGGACAACGCAACCCCGAATCCCTGCATCAGCGCATTGATTTCTTCCACTCAGCCTCCTTTTACGGGCGCGGGCACCGACGGATCGGTCCGCCGGCACGGCGCTCTAGTTGAGCCCCAATGCAGCCTCGAGCGGCCCTTTGGGAAGAGGCACCGAGAACCATATTTCGAAGATCAGGAAAAACGCGACGCTGACGCCTATCGACACCGGCACGATCTTGATCCATGCGTATTTGCCCAGTTGCCACAGGAAGTAGGCGATATAGAGCGTGGAGGTGACGTAGAAACCCAGCGACGCGATCACCGCGACATACACGACCGTCGGCACGAGAACCGTCAGTATTTTCTTCAGCTCGTCGCGCGACACGAACGATTCGGCGGCAAGCGCCGGGTTTCGCAAAGCACGTACAAGGATCGCCGCGCCGGAGGCGCAGATCAACAGGCCGACATAGAAGGGAAAATAGCCGGCCTGCGGCCCGTCGCCTCCCCACCTGGCGCCGAGCCGGTAGCTGTCGAATACGACCAGGGCACCGAAGAGGAATATGACTGCTGCGACGCCGATCTCCACCGCCTTGACCGATGCGGCCGAACGCTGCTCCCCTTTCTCCATCGCACTCCCCTCCGCGCCCGGCTCAGCCGGCGATCATCGGCGCGTGCGAGGAGATCTCCCCTTCGCGCCGCGGGACTTCATCTCGCCAGGAACCCCGCTTCCTTCATGAGCATGATGTGCCGCGCCTCCTCGCGCGCCACCCAGTCTTCGTATTCCTTTCCGCTCAAGGTGGTCTGGTTGAACGCCCCCGTTTCAAGGAAACTCTTCCAGTCGGGGGTCTCGCGCACCTTCTTCAGCAGATCCACGTAGTACGCAACCTGCTCGGCGCTCACCCCGCCCGGCATGAAAATGCCGCGCAGCATCAGATACTCGACGTCGAGGCCGGTGTCCTTGCACGTGGGAATGTCGTACCAGGACATGGTCTTGGTGATCTTCGTCTTGTAGGGCATGCGCCTGGCGTCGAACACGCACAGCGGCCGCAGCGACCCGGCGCGCCACTGCGCCACCGCTTCGATCGGGTTGTTGACCGTCGAATCGACGTGCTTGCCGACCAGCTGCACCGCCACCTCGCCGCCGCCGCGGTAGGATATGTAGGTAAATTTCGCGCCGGTCTGCTTCTCGATCGCGACCGTGATGATTTGATCCTCCTGCTTCGAGCCCGTCCCGCCCATCTTGAACCTGCCGCCGCCGGCCTGGACGGCGGCGATGTATTCCTTGGTTGTCTTGTAGGGCGTCTCCGCGTTGACCCAGAGAACGAAATTGTCCAGGGCCATCATCTGCACCGGCGTCAGGTCGCGCCAGTTGAACGGCGTATGAGTCGCAAGCGGTGTCGTGAACAGATTCGACAGGGTGATGATGATCTTGTTCGGATCCCCCTTCGCCTCCTTCACGTCGAGAAATCCTTCCGCGCCCGCTCCGCCCGCCTTGTTGATGACGATCATGGGCTGCTTCATGAGCCTGTTCTTCGCGATGATGCCCTGGATCACACGCGCCATCTGGTCCGCGCCCCCGCCGGTCCCGGCGGGAACGATGAACTCCACCGTTTTCGTGGGTTCCCAGGCTGCAGGCGCCTGAAGGGGTACGGCCGCCCCCGCGGCGAACAGCGCGAGCGCCGCGGTCTTACACCAGGGACGAACGGTAAGGTTGCGCATCTTTCTCCTCCTCCTGTTGCCAAGACACCAAACGGAATGGACCCCAATCAAACCCTGCGGTTCCATCTATTTCATGCACCCGTCGCAATTTCGCGCGTCGATTATCGCCACAAGCACCTGACGCAACCTTGACAGAGGTCAAGGCTGGGCGGCGGACTCGGGCCCCTCGGGGCCGGGCGGCTTTCGTGCTGCGAGCCACTTTCCGACCACGACGACCAGGGCGGCGCCGATCAACCCGGCCACCGACAGCTCGAGCTTGCGACCGAAGACCGAAAACAGCTCGAAGTCGACCATCCAATGGGCGTTGGCCTTGAACCACTCGAGCACGACGGGGTCGGTCACCAGCATTTCGCCCGATACATAGCCGATCAGCGCGGCTCCGACCGTGATGATCACCGGATAGCTCTCCATGATCTTCATCAGCATGGTCGCGCCGAAAACCACCAGCGGAATGCTGATCAGCAGGCCCAGCACCAGCAGCGAGATGCTGCCCTTTGCCACTGCGGCCACCGCGATGACATTGTCCAGGCTCATCACCAGGTCCGCGATCAGCACGATCCGCAGCACTACCGCCGCACCTGCCCCCCAAATGACGGCCTTCGTCTGCTGGTGCGCCGGCAGCGAGCGCGCCGCGAGCGCGATCACGACGGCGTTGTCGCCGGACAGGATGATGTTGACCCAGATGATCGCTCCGAGCCCCAGCCAGAATTGCGACGTCAGAAGCTCTCCCATTCAGCGCTGTCCTCTCGTTGGCCTCGCCACTCTTGCCGCGGCGTTCAGAATAGTCCGACGACCTTGCCGTCGACCAGGTCGATCTTGACCGCGGACGGCACCTTGGGAAGCCCGGGCATCGTCATGATATCCCCGCAGATCATTACGACGAACTCGGCCCCTGCGGCGAGCCGCACCTCGCGCACGTTGACGACGTGGTTCAGCGGCGCGGCCCGCAGCTGCGCATCGGTCGAGAAGGAATACTGGGTTTTCGCCACGCACACCGGATAGTGCCCGTAGCCGTCGTCCTGGAGCTTCTTGATCTGCGCCCGCACCTTGCCGTCGGCGGTCACCTCGCTCGCGCGATAGATCTTCTTCGCGATCTTGTTGATCTTCTCCCAGAGCGTGTCCTTGTCCTCGTATACGAACTGAAAATTGCCCTTGCTCTCGCACAGATCGACCGCGATGCGCGCCAGCTCCGCCGCGCCCTTGCCGCCGTCGCCCCAATGGGTGGCGAGCACGACCTTGGCGCCGAGCTTGGTGATGCGCGAGCCGAGCAGATCGAGCTCAGCCTGCGTGTCATGGTTGAAACGGTTGATCGAAACCACGCAGGGAACGCCGTAGTTCTTCTGCACGTTCTCGACGTGGCGCTCGAGGTTGGTGACGCCTTTTTCAAGCGCCGCGAGGTTCTCCTGGGTGATGGTTTTCAGATCGGCGCCGCCGTGATACTTCATCGCGCGCACTGTCGCGACGATGACCGCGGCCGAGGGCCGCAGGCCCGACTTGCGGCACTTGATGTCGATGAATTTCTCCGCGCCGAGGTCCGCGCCGAACCCGGCCTCCGTGACCACGTAATCGACCAGCTTCATCGCCGAGCTCGTCGCGATCACGGAGTTGCAGCCATGGGCGATGTTGGCAAACGGACCGCCATGAATGAAAGCGGGATTGTTTTCCAGCGTCTGCACCAGGTTCGGTTTGATCGCGTCCTTCAGGAGCACGGTCATCGCGCCATGGGCCTGGAGGTCGCGAGCGAGCACCGGCTTTTGGTCGCGCGTATAACCGGCCACGATCTTCCCGAGGCGCTCCTTGAGATCGTCGAGCGAGGTGGACAAACAGAAGATCGCCATGACCTCGGAGGCAACCACGATGTCGAATCCGTCCTCGCGCGGATAGCCGTTGCCCGGGCCGCCCAGGCTCACGGTGATGTCGCGCAGCGCGCGGTCGTTCATGTCCATCACCCGCCGCCATGCGATGCGGCGCACGTCGATCCCCAGTTCATTGCCGTGATGGATATGGTTGTCGAGCATCGCCGAGAGCAGATTGTTGGCGAGCGCGATGGCGTTGAAGTCACCGGTGAAGTGCAGGTTGATGTCCTCCATCGGCACGACCTGGGCGTAGCCGCCGCCGGCGGCTCCGCCCTTCATGCCGAACACCGGCCCGAGCGAAGGCTCGCGCAGGCAGATCATCGCTTTTTTGCCGATGTGATTGAGCGCGTCGCCGAGGCCTACCGTGGTGGTGGTCTTGCCCTCGCCCGCGGGCGTGGGCGTCATCGCCGTCACCAGAACCAGCTTGGCATTGGGCCTCGGCTTCAGGCCGTCGAGATACTCGAGCGAAACCTTGGCCTTGTAATGCCCGTAGGGTTCGAGGTGTTCTTCGGCGATGCCGAGCTTGGCGAGCGCTACCTTGGAGATGCGCTCGAGCCTGGCTTTCTGTGCGATTTCGATGTCGGAGGCCATCTACTGCTCCTTCTGCTGCGGGACAGCATGTGCATTTGATCTTATGGGCGAGACACTATAAGGGCTGCGCGTTTGGCCGAACATTGACGGAAATCAAGATACAGGCCGCGCGGACCCGCGGCGAGTCTCGGCGGAACTACGCCTTCGAGGTTTACTTCTGCGCGACCGCGAGCAGCGTACCGCCGCCGAAGCTCGAGTGCACCGGCGTCGGCCCGCCTTTGGTGACCTTCACCGCGCAGTACTTGAACTCGGGGATCTTCCCGACCGGGTCGAGCTTTGGGTTGGTCAACATATTCGCTGCGGCTTCGTAGTAACAAAACGGGATAAACACCGCGCCAACCGGCGTGCCGTCGTCGGCGCGCGCGTAGAGCGCGATCTTTCCGCGGCGCGATTCCACCGTGACGATATCACCCGGCTTGGCGCCCACCTCGTCGAGGTCGAGCGGGTGGAACGAGGCGACCGGTTCGGGCTCGATGTGGTCGAGCACCGCCGCGCGGCGCGTCATCGCGCCGGTGTGCCAGTGCTCGAGTTGCCTGCCCGTGATAAGCACCATCGGGTACTGGTCGTCCGGGCGCTCGTCGGCCGAAATCAGGTCCGCGGGAACGAACTTGCCGCGGCCCGTGGTCGTGGGGAAATGCGTGACGAATACGACCGGTTCGCCCGGGTCGCCTTCTTTCTCGCAGGGGTAGGTGACCGAGGACTCGCGCTCGAGGCGCTCCCAGGTGATTCCCGCGATCGAGTCCATGCACTGGCGCATCTCGTCGAACACCTCGCGCGGGTGCGTGTAGTTCCACGGCAGGCCCATGCGCTTTGCGAGCTCGTTGATAAGCCAGAGGTCTTCCTTCGCTTCGCCTGGCGGCTCGATGGCTTTACGCCCGAGCTGCACCATGCGGTCGGTGTTGGTGACGGTGCCGACTTTCTCCGGCCAGGCGGTCGCCGGCAGCACCACGTCCGCGAGGTAAGCCGTTTCGGTGAGGAAGATGTCCTGCACCACCATGTGATCGAGCATGGCGAGCGCCTCGCGCGCGTGATCCACGTCGGGATCGGACATCGCCGGGTTCTCGCCCATGATGTACATGCCGCGGATCTCGCGCTTCTTCGCCGCATGGATGGTCTCGACCACGGTGAGGCCGGGCTTGGGGTCGAGCTCCATGCCCCACAGTTTCTCGAAGCGCGCCTTGGCCTCGGGAGTGGCCACGCGCTGGTAGTCGGGATAGAACATCGGGATCAGGCCCGAGTCGGACGCACCCTGAACGTTGTTCTGGCCGCGCAGGGGATGCAGGCCCGAGCCCGGCTTGCCGATCTGCCCCGTGGAAAGAGCGAGAGCGATAAGACATCTCGCGTTGTCGGTGCCATGAACGTGCTGCGAGATCCCCATGCCCCACATGATGATCGAGGCCTTCGAGGTCGCGTAGAGGCGCGCGACTTCGCGGATCGTTTTCGCGTCGATGCCGCAGATGGGCGCCATCGCCTCCGGCGAAAATTTCTTCACGTTTTCGGCGAGCGCTTCGTATCCGGAAGTACGGTCGCGGACAAAGGCTTCGTTGACCAGGCCCTCCTCGACGATGACGTGGAGCATCGCGTTCAGCAGCGCGACGTCCGTGTCGGCCTTGAACTGCAGGTTGTAGGTCGCGTGGCGCGCGAGCTCGCCCCTACGTGGGTCCGCGACGATAAGCTTCACGCCCACCTTCGCAGCATTCTTCATCCAGGTCGCCGCCACCGGATGGTTTACCGTCGGGTTGGCGCCGATAAGGAAGATCACTTCCGCCTTCATCACGTCTCGCACCTGGTTCGAGACCGCGCCCGAGTTGATGCCCTCCATCAGCGCCGCAACGCTGGAGGCGTGGCACAGGCGCGTGCAGTGATCGACGTTGTTGGAGCCGAAGCCGGTGCGAACCAGCTTCTGGAAGAGATAGGCCTCTTCATTGGTACCCTTGGCCGAGCCGAAACCGGCGAGCGATTTTTTCCCGTATTTATCGCGGATATCGCGCAGGCCTTTCGCGGCGAAATCGAGCGCTTCTTCCCAGCTCGCCTCGCGGAACACCTGGGACCAGTTGTCCGGATCGACGACGAAGTCCTTGTGCTTCTTCATGCCGGGTTTCCGGATGAGCGGTTTCGTGAGCCGGTGCTTGTGCTGCACGTAGTCGAAGCCGTAACGCCCCTTCACGCACAGCCGGTTGCTGTTGGCGGGTCCTTCGCGGCCCTGCACCCAGAGGATCTTGTTGCCCTTGACGTTGTAGGTGAGCAGGCAGCCCACGCCGCAGTACGGGCAGACCGAGTCCACGGTCTTGTCCGCCTGGATCTTGCCGACCTCGCGCGCGGGCATCAAAGCGCCCGTCGGGCAGGCCTGCACGCACTCGCCGCAGGCGACGCAGGTGGAATCGCCCATGGGATCGTCGAAGTCGAACACGATCTTGGAATGCTCGCCGCGGTGCGCGTAGCCGATGACGTCGTTCACCTGCTCCTCGCGGCAAGCCCGCAGGCAGCGCGTGCACTGGATGCAGGCGTCCAGGTTGACCGCGATCGCCGAGTGGGAGAGATCCGCCTTGGGCTGCTGCCGCGACTCGAAGCGCGGCTTGCCGACTTTCAGCTCCTGCGCCCAGCGATCGAGCTCCGAATTCAAGGTGTAAGACTTCTCTGGAATGTCGGAGAGCAGAAGCTCGAGCACCATCTTCTGGCTGGCGACCGAGCGCGGGTTGTCGGTGGTCACCTCCATCCCGTCCTTGGGATAGCGGCAGCAGGAGGGTGCGAGCACACGCTCGCCCTTGATCTCGACCACGCAGGCGCGGCAGTTGCCGTCCGGCCGCATGCCTTCCTTGTAGCAGAGGTGCGGGATCTCGATGCCGTAGTGCTTCGCCGTCTCGATAAGGGTCTCATCCGACCGGCCGACGACGGTCTTGCCGTTCAACTTGAACTCAACGGGCATCGTCGCCGCTTGCGCGGTGCTTATGCGGTCCATCGGCTGCCTCCAACCATCACGTTATCTCGTTCGGGAAGTATTTCATCACGGAAAGCACAGGGTTGGGTGCCGCCTGCCCCAGCCCGCATATGGATGCGTCCATCATCGCCTGGGAAAGTTCCTTGAGCAGCGGCTGGTCCCACTTCTTTTTTTCGATGAGCTTGAGCGTCTTCGCCGTGCCCACGCGGCAGGGTGTGCACTGGCCGCATGATTCCTCGGAGAAGAATTTGGTCAGGTTGCGCGCGGCGGTGGTGGCGCGGTCGCGGTCGGAAAAGATCACGATCGCGGCCGAGCCGATGAAACAGCCGTATTGGTTCAGGGTATCGAAATCGAGCGGGATATCGGCCATCGATGCCGGGAGAATCCCGCCGGAAGCGCCGCCCGGCAGATAGCCATAGAACTTCTGGCCATCCGCCAAGCCTCCGCAGTACTCGGCGATCAGCTCTTTCACCGTGATTCCGGCAGGCGCGAGATGCACGCCGGGTTTTTTCACGCGGCCGCTCACCGAGAAGGAGCGCAGGCCCTTGCGGCCGTTGCGCCCGTGAGAGGCGAACCAGTCGGCGCCCTTTTCCAGGATTTCGCGCACCCAGTGCAGCGTCTCCATGTTGTGCTCGAGAGTGGGCCGGTTGAAAAGCCCGACCTGCGCGACGTAAGGCGGGCGAAGCCTGGGCATGCCGCGCTTGCCCTCGATCGACTCGATCATCGCCGATTCCTCGCCGCAGATATAGGCACCCGCGCCGCGGCGAAGGTGGATGAGCGGCAGCTTGCACGGCGGGTTCGCCTGCAGAGCCGCGATTTCCTTTTCCAGGATGGCGCGGCAGCCGTGGTACTCGTCGCGCAGGTAGATGTAGATCTCGTCGATGCCGACCGCCCAGGCAGCGACGAGCGCGCCTTCGATGAAGCGGTGCGGATCGCGCTCGAGGTACCAGCGGTCCTTGAACGTCCCCGGCTCGCCCTCGTCGATGTTGATCGCCATCAGGCGCGGCGCCGGCTCCGCAGCGACCGATTTCCACTTGCGCCCGGCGGGAAAGCCCGCGCCGCCCAGGCCGCGCAGGCCCGAGTTTTCGATCACGGTGATCACGTCCTCGCGCTTTTTCGCGTCTTCGATGCACGATCGGGCGAGCGCATAGCCGCCCTGGGCGCGATACGCGGCGTAATCGACGTACGCAGGGCTCACGATGTCCTTGTGCGGATGCGATTCACGCGAATCGGGCGCGGGATGTTTCACCGATTTCGCCTTCACGAGGGCGACAATCTTTTCGACACTCGCCTGCGGCAGCGGGTTCTGGCCGACGACGGCTGCCGGAGCGGTCTCGCAACGTCCGATGCAAGGAGCATGCAGCACGCGCACGTCCTTGCCGAGAATTCCCGGGAGTTTCGCAAGCAGCTCGCTCGATCCGGCCATCTCACAGGCGATCGAGTCGCACACGCGCACGGTGATAGCGGGCGGCGGAGTGTCGCCCTCCTTGGTCACGTCGAAATGGTGGTAGAAGGTCGCGACCTCGTAGACCTCCGTCATCGAAAGCTTCATCTCGTCGGCGAGCGCGACCAGACGCGCGGCCGAGAGATGCCCGTAGCGGTCCTGGATCCGGTGCAGATATTCGATCAGGAGATCGCGCCGACGCGGATCGTTCCCGAGCAGCGCCCGTATTTCCTCCCGCGCCTTCGGATCGACTTGGCGGCCCTTGGGCTGGGAACGCACTCTCGGCGCCTTGGAAGAAACCTTGCCTCCTTGCTGACCCTTCACATCCCCTCACTTCTCGACGTTCGATCAGTAGCTTACGCGGGCAGGCCCGGAAATTCCAGAAACGACGCCGTGCAGTTGCCGGAATCTTGACTCCGGTCAATCAATGCTCGACTGTGGGATGAAACTTCTCCGCCAAGAGCGGCGCGCCGATCGTGGAGATCCACTGCTTCGGCTAACTCCGGCGTTTTGCGGGTGGCTTGTCGCTGGGACTGAACTGCTCGACGCTCGCCTTGGCGTCGGTCTTCGCCTCGCGCGCGCCTTGGACCATCTTCACCAGCGTCTCGAGATCGTAGCTCGCGAGCAGGTGCGGGCGCTCGCGCTCGATGTACATGCGGATCGCCTCGGCCTCGCTCTTCGCCCCGGCGATCGTCTTTGCGAGCGGCTGGCTCGCGCCGTAGAGCATCCCCAGCGCGCGCAGCGCGCCGGCGAGAGCCTCGGCATCCACCGGGTCGGTTGGACTGTTCGACATGTGCGGCCGCTGCGATCGGACGCGTCCCGCGTTACGCCACGATTCAATCCTAGCCGCTGCCCGCCCAAAGTCAACCGGCGGCCGCCGCCGCGCCCCGTTACTTCAGCACCGATTTCAGCAGCTTGCCCATCTCGGCGGGATTTTTCGTGACCTTGATGCCGCATTCTTCCATCACGGCGAGCTTCTCCTGCGCCGTGCCTTTGCCGCCCGAGATGATGGCGCCGGCGTGGCCCATGCGCTTTCCGGGCGGTGCCGTGACTCCTGCGATAAAGCCGACGACGGGTTTTTTCATGTTCGCCTTCACCCAGACCGCGGCCGTTTCCTCGTCGGAGCCGCCGATTTCGCCCACCATGATCACGGCATCGGTCTCCGGATCGTCGTTGAACATCTTCAGTACGTCGATGTGTTTTAGGCCGTTCACCGGATCGCCGCCGGTCCCGACGCAGGAGGATTGCCCAAGCCCGAGCTCCATCAGCTGCCCGACCGCCTCATAAGTGAGCGTGCCCGAGCGCGACACAACTCCCACGCGACCCTTTTTATGGATGTGCCCGGGCATAATGCCGATCTTGATTTCGTCGGGGGTGATAACGCCTGGGCAATTCGGTCCCACGAGCCGGGTCCGCTTGCCCTGCATCTTGTATTTGGTGCGGATCATGTCGCGCACCGGGATGCCCTCGGTGATGCAGATCACGAGATCGAGATCCGCTTCCACCGCCTCGTCGATCGCCGCAGCGGCGAAAGGCGGCGGCACGTAGATCACCGACACGTTCGCGCCGGTCTTCTGCTTTGCTTCCTTCACCGTGGCGAAGATCGGGATCCCTTCGTAGCTCTCGCCCGGTTTTCTCGGGTTGACGCCCGCGACGTAGCAGCTCCTGCCGTTCGCGTACTCCTTGCCCATCTTGGTGTGGAACTGGCCCGTCTTGCCGGTGATTCCCTGCGTCATCACCCGGGTGTTCCTATTGATCAGGATGGACATCAGTTCTTCCCCTTCGACGCTGCGACGACCTTCTGCGCCGCGTCGGCCATGTTGCTGCCGGAAATGATCGGCAGCCCCGACTCCGCAAGAATTTTCTTGCCGAGATCGACGTTGGTGCCTTCCAGGCGCACCACCAGCGGCACCCTGAGGCTCACCTGCTTCGCCGCGGCGACCACCCCTGCCGCGATCACGTCGCACTTCATGATCCCGCCGAAGATGTTGACGAGGATCGCCTTCAGGTGCGGGATGCGCAGCATGATCTTGAAAGCCTCGGTCACCTTCTCGGCGGTGGCGCCGCCGCCGACGTCGAGAAAGTTGGCGGGATTGCCGCCATAGAGCTTGATGATGTCCATCGTAGCCATGGCGAGCCCGGCCCCATTCACCAAACAGCCGATATCGCCGTCGAGCTGGATGTAGTTGAGGTCGTACTTCGAGGCTTCGACTTCGGCCGGATCTTCTTCGTCCAGGTCGCGCAGCTGCTGCCACTCCGGATGGCGGAAGGCGGCGTTGTCGTCGAAATTGATCTTGGCGTCGAGCGCGACGACCTTGCCGTCGCCCGTGAGGATGAGCGGATTGATCTCGGCGAGGCTGCAATCGGTCTCGTCGAAGGCCTTATAAAGCCCCTTCAGGATGACACGCGCCTGCGGCACGCTCGCTGCGGGAATGCCGATTTTCGCCGCGATGCCGTCGGCTTCGGCGTCCTTGAGTCCCGTGCCCGGGTCGATGAACACCTTGTGGATCTTCTCCGGCGTCTTAGCGGCGACTTCCTCGATGTCCACGCCGCCTTCGCTCGAGGCCATGAGCGCGACGCGCTGCGTGCCGCGATCCACCACCATGCCGACGTAGAGCTCCTTCCTGATGTCGGCGCCTTCTTCCACGAGCAGTCTTCTGACTTTCTGTCCTTCGGGCCCGGTCTGGTGCGTCTTCAGCATCATGCCGAGGATTTTGCCGGCCCATTCGCGCACTTCATCCGGCGATTTCGCCACCTTCACGCCGCCGCCCTTGCCGCGCCCGCCGGCATGAATCTGCGCCTTTACCACCCAGATTTTGCCGCCCAGCTCGCGCGTCGCGGCCGCGGCTTCCTCGACCGAAAAGCAGGGAACGCCGCGCGGCGTCGCGACGCCGTATCTCCGGAGGATCTCCTTGGCCTGGTATTCGTGGATTTTCATGCTTGTTTTTCCACTTGGATTCGAAGGACGGATTGTTCTGCAGCGCCGCGGGGCGCGCATTGATGGCAGTCAAGCCGGCAGGATAGCGGGTCACATGCCTTTGAACAGGTGGGCGTAGCCGCGGCTGACCTCCAGCTTCTCGGGCCTTCCCTTGACCGCCACGAGCTGGCGCCCGCGCTCGTCGCGGATGATGCCCGCGATGGCGCGCGTGTTGATCAGCGTCGAGCGGTGGATCTGCCAGAACTGCGCCGGGTCGAGCTCGGCGAGGAGCTCCTTGATGGGCTTCCTGATCAGCGCTTCCTGCTGCGCGGTCTGCACGCGCGTGTACTTCTCGTCGGAGACGAAGAACAGCACGTCGTCGACCGGGATCATCTGGATCTGGTTGCCGACGGAGGCCTGGATCCACTTCAGCCGCGACGCCGGTTCCAGTTTCTCCGCCAGCCTGGCGAGCGCCTGCTGGAGGGTGTCCGACGACGGCGACGGCGCGGCGAGGCGCTTGCGCAGGCGCTCGACCGTGACGCCGAGGCGCTCGCGCTCGGCCGGCTTCAGCACGTAGTCGATCACGCCCTGCTGGAAGGCGTCGATCGCGTACTGGTCGTAGGCGGTGACGAACACGATCTCCGGCAGGCGGCCGTCGAGCGCAGCGATCTCGCGCGCGGCTTCGATGCCGGTCTTCGCCGGCATGCGGATGTCCAGGAAGACCACTTCGGGACGGAGCGCGGCGACCTGCTCGACCGCTTCGACCCCGTTCTTCGCTTCCGCCACGATCTCGAGCTCGGGCCAGAGCTCGGAGAGGCGCGCGCGCAGCTGCTCGCGCATCAAGGGTTCGTCGTCGGCGATTACCGCACGGGTCATGTCGCCTTATAGGGTACGACGATGGTCACTCGCGTGCCAGTCGGCGCACTCGGCGCGATACGCAGCTCCCCCGCGTCGCCGTAGATGAGCTTCAGCCGCTCGCGGATGTTGGTGAGGCCGGTGCCGGTTCCCGCGGTCGCCGCGCGTGCGAAGCCAACGCCGGTATCGGCGACGCTCACGTGCAGCTTGCCGTGCGCCACCTCGGCGCTCACGGTGAGCGAGCCGCCGTCGGCCTTCGGCTCCAGGCCGTGCTTGATCGCGTTCTCGACGAGCGACTGCAGCATCATCGGCGGGAACTCGGCCGAGTACAGGCCTTCGGACACATTGACCTGCGGCTGCAGGCGCTCTTCCATGCGTACCTTCAGGATTTCCAGGTAAGGCCGCACCACCTCGAGCTCGCGGCCCAGATTGGTCGCCTTATCGCGCATCGCCGGCATCGAGGCGCGCAAGAGCGCGATCAGGTTCTTCTGCATACGGCTCGCGCGCGGCGGGTCGACCTCGATCAGGTGGTCGATGCTCGCGAGCGTGTTGAAGAGGAAGTGCGGCTCGACCTGCGCCTGCATCGCGGCCATCCTCGCCTCGACCACCTGGCGCTGGAGGCTCTCCGCTTCGGCGACTTCCTGCGCTTCGGCCGCCTTCGCCTCGGCCTTCACGCGGCCTGCATAGGCGATCTTGATCGCGGCCGACAGCAGGATGAAGAGGAAAGCGAGCTGCGGCAGATAGTTGCCCAGGCGCACGTGGACGACGCGCTCCTCGTCGCCCATCTCGCCGATGGCGTCGATCACCTCGCGGCGGATGTCCTGCGCCAGCTCTTGTGTGATTTCCTCGAACACGCCCGCGGCCTCGTCCTTCGCGCTCGGACCGGCCGGAGGGATCGGCGGCTTCGGCTGTGTCTGGGTGGCGTCCGGGCCTCGGCGCACACCATGCTCGTCGACGATGATTTCCTGCGGCGGTTTGCCCGAGGCTGGATCACCCTCGCGCTTGATGCGTACGCCGTGCTCGTCGATCGTGATCTCGGGAGCTTGCGAACCCTTGCGCTTGGGCTTGATCCGTACGCCGTTGTCGTCGACCGTGATGTCGACGCTACGGCTTGCCGGCACGCGCGTCGTTCTCGTTGCGAGGTCCCAGTTGAAGGGCGGGAGGTTGGAGAGTATGCCCGTCACGATCAGCAGCAGGAGCGAGAGGACGATGAAGCGCTTCCACGTGATCGACACCAGCCACTCGGCATAGCGGCGGTAAAGCGCCGCTATGCCGGAGCCCGACTGCTTAATGCTGTTGGTCAACGACATGCTCGCGCTTGGCGACGATCACGATGCGCGGGATCTCGCCTTCGGCGGCCGGCAGGGCCTCCTCGGCTGCGGGATGCCGTGTCGCGTAGACCGCGGTGATGGCGCTGGCGGCGAGGACGAGGATCAGAACCAGGTGTTTCGCGCTCATGGGGTGCCTCCCAGGTGTCGATGGGCGGCACTGTAGAGGAGGCGGAACGCGCGCGGCGAGCGCCTTGCGACGGACTGCAGCAGGGCGGTACGAAACTGCAGAAACGAGGGATGAGCGGCGGGGCACTACTGGCCCTGAAGCAAATGCGCCGCGAGCTCGACGAAGCCGGCCCCGGAGGCCGGGCCAGTCACATACTTGGGCGACGCGGCGAGCCGCCCCTCGAATCGGCGCACGTTCGCGACACCGACCGAGTTCCGGAAGAAGCCGAACATCGGGGCGTCGTTTTGCGAATCGCCGACGAATACGAACTCGCGGTTCGACCGGTCGAGATCGAGGCCGAAACGCTCCGAAAACAGGATGCGGCTGGTCGAGAGCTTGTCGTAGCCGCC
>WNFA01001997.1_pt1 | contig 16714 bp, 12 predicted proteins | sample 5400481 | NCBI WGS metagenome assembly WNFA01 (sample SAMN13153340, study PRJNA577476) | soil metagenome | isolation source: 120 cm saprolite under Douglas fir tree site 2 hole 1 replicate 2 | place: USA:California | collected 2015-04-18
TGTGCCGTTGGGAAACCACATCTTTCTCCGGTCGCGGTTCGCACGCGCGTTAGTCGCTCTTTTGTTATAGTTACCCTCACATTTTACGGACGTTGCGCTGGGGATGTACCGACAGAAGATTCGGGAGGAAGAGACCATGGTTGGTGCGCTGGCGATGCGCAGTGCGGCCGCAGAGTCACTGGGAGAGCATCTCGAGGTCGGGCTTCGGGAGCGGAAGAAGGCGCGCTTGCGGCAGCAAATTATCGACACCTCAATCAAGCTATTTCGCAAGCACGGATACGAGAACACCAGGATCGACGACATCGTGCAAGCACTCGAAATCAGTCAGCCCACCTTTTTCCGCTATTTCCCCAGGAAGGACGCGGTTCTGCGCGAGGTGGGAGAACGCGGGTATGCCTGTATCTGCGAAAGGCTGAGTTCGGAGCTTTCGAGCAGAGCAGGGACGAGCGAGCGTTTGCGGCGGTTGTACGTGACCATGGCGCGGGAAGTGGAAACCGACCGGCAATTGTGGCAAGCGGTGGTGTTGTCGGGGGCCATGGATCCGGTACGATCCGCGAAACTGCGTGGGCACGAGGAGGCTGCCGTCGGACTGCTGCGAGAAATTCTGACTCAAGGACAGAAGCGTGGCGAAGTGACGCGTGCGTTTCCAGTTGTGCACCTGGCGGAGTTCATGGAAGGGCTTTACAACACGGTGGTGCGGCAGTGGGCGGTGGATCTCACCGGGCCGCACAAGCTGACTGATCGGGTGCGGAGCGCGGTGGAGTTTTTCTTGCGCGGCATCCGGCCGTAAGGTTTTCCGGGATCGCACCAGCATGGCGTGACACGCCTGTTAGAGAGGGGAACGCGATGAAGGCCGCCGTTCTGCACGAATTCAAGACGCCGCTATCGCTGGAGGAGGTGGCTCGGCCGGAAGCTGGTGCAGACGAGGTCTTGATTGAGGTTGAGGTTTGTGGTGTGTGTCATTCTGATTTGCACGTGGCCGAGGGCGACTGGACGCAATTTGCCGGCATTGTAAAGAAACCGCTGATCCTGGGACACGAGATCGTAGGCCGGGTGGTGGAGCGGGGCGCGGCGGTCCAGGGAAGTATCGAGGTGGGAGAACGGGTAGGGGTGCCCTGGGTGCAGTGGACGTGCGGGCAATGTGAGTTTTGCCGCGAGGGCAACGAGAATCTGTGTGTGCGGCAGCGGATCACCGGCGTCATGGTGGATGGCGGATATGCAGAATTTGCGAAGGCCCCTGCCAGCCACGTGGTCAAGATTCCCCGCGCGCTTGCCTCCGAGCAAGCAGCGCCGCTGCTTTGTGCGGGAGTCACGGTTCATCGCGCCCTCAAGCAGGCCAAGATTCGCGCCGGGCAGCGTGTGGCGGTTTTCGGCGTGGGCGGACTTGGACACATTGCGGTCCAGATTGGCCGGGCAGCAGGAGCGGAAGTGACCGCGATCGATATTTCCGAAGAAAAACTCGAGCTGGCGAAATCACTGGGTGCCGCTCGAACGCTGAATGCCACCACGAGCAACGTGGTAAAGGAGGTGCGCGGCTCGGGCGGAGTGCACGTTGCCCTGGTCACCTCGGCGGCCAAGTCCGCCTACGACATGGCGTTCTATTGTGTGCGACCGACGGGGACGCTGCTGGCGGTGGGGTTGCCCGCAAAAGACATCTCGTTTCCGGCGATTATGATGGCTGCCGGCGAGATTCAGATCAAGGCTTCCGCCGTGGGCACGCGGGAAGACTTGCGCGAGGTTCTGGCGATGGGAGCTGCCGGGACCGTCCATTGCCAGGTGGCGACCCGTCCGCTCGGCGAGGTGCAAGAAGTGCTGGGGCAACTGAGCCGCGGCGAAGTCTCGGGGCGGATCGTACTGCGCTGCCGCCCGGAAAGGCCGTTCTCGCAGTGAATGTCAAACAGCTTTTCGATCTAACCGGCCGCGTGGCCATTGTTTCGGGTGGCTCGATGGGGCTAGGTCGCCAGATGGCTGAAGGTCTGGCGGAGATGGGGGCGAATCTGGTGCTTTGCGCCCGCAAGAAGGAGCGCTGCGAGGAAGCGGCGGAAACATTGCGCCGCCGGGGTGTTCACACGCTTGCTTTGGGATGCGATGTCAGAGACAAGGCGGCGATTCAGCAAGTCGTGGAGGAGACGCTCGCAAAGTTTGGCCGGATCGACATTCTGATCAATAACGCCGGCGTGTCGTGGGGAGCCTCGGTGGATGAGATGACGCTGGAGCAGTGGGACAAAGTTCTCTCCACCAACCTGACCGGAACGTTCTTGTTTTGTCAGGCGGTGGGCAAGGCTATGGAGGCCCAGGCGTCGGGCAAGATCATCAACATCGCATCGGTGGCGGGCTTGGGCGGAGCGTCGGCCGAACTGCAGGCGATCGGCTACCACGCGAGCAAGGGCGGAGTGATCGCGTTCACTAAGGACCTGGCGTGCAAGTGGGCGCCGCACAACATCCAGGTCAATGCGATCGCAACGGGATGGTTTCCGACGCATATGTCGGGCTGGGTCATCGAGCACCGTAGAGATTCGCTGCTGGAGAAGATTCCGTTGGGCCGCTTTGGTGGTGATCACGATCTGAAAGGGGCAGCCGTGTTTCTGGCATCGGACGCTTCGGCATACATAACCGGGCACGTGCTGGTTGTGGATGGAGGCCAGACGGCTTGGTAAGAAGAGTTTCACTATGAATATTCCCCTGACGCCGGTGCGATTTCTTCGGTACTCAGAAGAGCAGTTTCCTCGGAAGACGGCGGTGGTGTGCCAGGACCGGCGGTTTACCTATGCGGAATTTGGCGATCGTGTGGGGCGTCTGGCGGGAGCGTTGCGCGGCGCCGGACTGAAGGCGGGCGATCGCGTGGCGTTTCTGAGCTTGAACTGCCATCGGCTGCTGGAAGCCTACTTCGGAGTTCTGGAGGCAGGGGGCGTTTTGCTTCCGCTCAACTATCGCCTGGCAGCGCCGGAGCTTACCTACATTCTGAACGATTCGGCAGCGGCGGTGCTGTTCCTGGAACAAGAGTTTGTTGGTCTGGTGGATTCGTTTCGGCGAGACCTGCGAACGGTGCGCTCATTTCATCAACTCGATGGGACGCAGCAAGCGGAATGGCTCTTCGCTCAAACCTACGAACAGATGCTCGTCTCCGCCACTCCCTACCGTGGTGAACTGATGGAGTTTGACGAAAACTCCGTGGCAGAAATGTTTTACACCAGCGGAACCAGCGCCAGCCCGAAGGGCGTGATGCTCACGCATCGGAATGTGTACCTGCATGCGATGAGCGTCGCTTTGTACCATCACTCCCGCTTTGAGGACGTGATGCTGCACACGATTCCTTTGTTTCACGCCAATGGCTGGGGAATTGCGCACACGATCACGTTCGCCGGCGGAACGCATGTCATGCTGCCACGCTTTGTGCCGGAAGAAGTATTCCGGCTGGTGGAGCGGGAAAAAGTGAGCGCGCTGACCCTGGTGCCGATTATGGCCACTGTGCTAGTGAACTCGCCGGCGCGCTCCAAGCACGACCTGAGTAGCGTGCAGTGGTCGCTGATTGGCGGCGCGGCATCTTCTCCTACGCTGATCCGGGCCGTGGGGCAGAGCTTGGGGTTTAAATGCTATTCGGCATATGGCCTGACGGAATGTTCGCCCGGGCTGACGACTGCCGAATTGAAACCGGACATGCAGTGCGCTCCTGAGGAACGGTATGTGCTGCAGGCTATGACCGGGTATGCCTATCCCGGGTGTGAGGTCAGGGTGGTCGACGCCGAGGACAAGGACGTGCCGCGCGACGGCGTGACCATGGGAGAAATCATTGCCCGCAGTGACGGAGTGATGGCGGGTTACTGGCAACAGCCGGAAGCCACGGCTGAAGCTCTACGGGGCGGATGGTTTCACACCGGCGACATGGCCGTGATCGCGGAGAACGGTTACATCCTGATCGTGGATCGCAAGAAGGACATTATTGTGAGCGGGGGAGAGAACATTTCCTCGCTCGACGTCGAAAAAGTTCTGTTGGCGCACCCCGGCGTTTACGAAGCCGCGGTGATCCCGGTGGCTGACCAGAAGTGGGGTGAGGTGCCGAAGGCGGTGGTGGTGGCGAAGCCGGGATGCGAACTCAGCGAAGTGGAATTGATCGAGTTTTGCCGGGCGCGCATGGCCCACTACAAGTGTCCGCAATCGATTGAGTTTTGCGAGAGCTTGCCCAAGACCGCGACGGGCAAGGTTCTGAAAAGAGACTTGCGCAAGAAATACCAGGTTGGGCGGGTAACGCAGCGTCCGGAGGCCACGTGAACAACCTCGTGAGACTTACTAAAGATAAAGATGTTGCGATCATCACCATCGACAACCCACCGGTGAACGCTCTCAGTCCGGGCGTACCGGAGGGGATCTCGGCGGCGATCGATGAAATCAATGGTGATTCTGACGCCAAGGCAGCGGTCGTTATCGGCGCCGGCCGCACTTTTGTCGCCGGCGCGGACATCAAGGAATTCGCCAAGATGACGTCGGGAGGACCCCGCAGAGGCCTGCTTCCGCTGCTGCTTCGCATTGAGGACAGCGGCAAGCCGGTGGTGATGGCGATTCACGGGACCGCGTTTGGGGGCGGATTGGAACTGGCCATGGCCGGCCACTACCGGGTTGCGTCACCCGCGGCGCAGGTGGGTCAGCCGGAAGTGAAGCTGGGCATTATTCCCGGGGCTGGCGGAACGCAGCGTCTGCCGCGTCTTGTAGGTGTGGCCAAGGCAGTCGAGATGTGCGCAGAGGGCAAACCGGTTTTCGCGCGTGAGGCAGCCACTTTTGGGCTGATCGACCGGTTGATCGAGGGAGACCTGCTCGCCGGGGCGGTGTCTTTCGCGCGCGAAATCGCCGGCAAGCCCGCACTCAAGACGCAGGAGCGAACGGAGAAGCTGGGAACGGCGGCCGAGAACGCGGCGATTTTTGCCGCGGCGCGCGACAAGGCCCGCAAGAAGCAACGGGGGCTGAAGGCTCCCCTGGCGGCGATCGATGCGGTCGAGGCGGGGACCGGATTATCTTTCGAGGAAGGTTGTCAGGCGGAGGCGAAACTTTTCACCGAATGCCTTTTCTCCGATCAGTCAAAAGCGCTCATCCATGTTTTCTTTGGCGAGCGCGAGGTGGCCAAGATTCCCGATATTCCCAAGGAAACTCCGGTGCTCCCGGTGAACCGCGTGGCGGTCGTCGGCTCCGGAACCATGGGCGGGGGGATCGCGATGGTCTTTGCCAACGCGGGCATTCCGGTGCTGCTGAAGGACGTGGATGAGGCGGCGCTCGATCTGGGCATGGGGAAAATTCGGAAGAACTACGCCAGTTCGGTGCAGCGCGGGCGTTTTACCCAGGCGTTCGTGGACGAACGTCTTCAGCTGATCACGCCGGTGCTCAACTATGACGCGTTCTCTGAGGTAGACATGGTGGTGGAAGCGGTTTTCGAAGGCATGGCGCTGAAGAAAACTGTGCTTGCGGACTTGGATAGCGCCTGCCGGCGGGGAGCGATTCTGGCGACGAACACTTCGACGCTCAATATCGATGAGATCGCCGGCGCCACGTCGCGGCCGGAAGCGGTGATCGGAACACACTTCTTCAGTCCGGCCAACGTCATGCGGCTGCTCGAGATTGTGCGCGGAAAGAAGTCGAGCAAGGAAGTGATTGCCACCTGCATGCAGCTGTCCAAAAAGCTGGGCAAGATTGGGGTGCTGGTAGGGAACTGCCGCGGCTTCGTGGGCAACCGCATGTTTGGACCGTATCGCCGGGAAGCACAGTTCTTGATCGAAGAAGGAGCGGAGGTAGAAGCGGTGGATCAGGCGCTGGTCGAATTCGGCAATGCCATGGGCCCGATGGCGACGGGCGACTTGGCGGGTCTCGACGTGGGCTGGCGAATTCGCAAGGAGTACCGCCATCTGGAAAAACCAGGAATCCGCCAGCCGTTCGCCGAGGACCGTCTTTGCGAAATGGGGCGCTTTGGCCAGAAAACGGGGAAGGGATGGTACCGGTACGACGAGAACCGGCGTGCCAACGCGGATCCCGAGGTGACCGCGCTGGTGCGGAAGTGGAGTGCGGACGCAGGAATCCCGCAGCGGCAAATCTCCACCGCCGAGATCGTCGATCGTTGCATTTATGCGCTGGTGAATGAGGGAGCGCGGATTCTCCAAGAGGGATACGCGCTGCGGGCGGTCGACATCGACATCATCTATCTCAACGGTTACGGATTTCCCGCCTACCGGGGCGGGCCGATGTGGCATGCCGACACGGTGGGAGTGCAGAAGGTCTACCAACGGATTTGCGAATTTCACCAGCAGCATGGAGAACTCTGGGCTCCCGCTCCGCTGCTGCAGCGCCTTGCGGAGACGGGCAAGACGTTTGCCGAGTTCGACAAAGAGCAGGTTGCGGCCGCGTAGAGACTGAACCTGCAGGGGACAACGTGAGCCACATCATCCTGGTGCGCCATGGGCAAGCATCTCTTCTGGAGCGGGATTATGACCAGCTCTGTGCCAACGGTGAGACGCAGGCCCGATTGCTCGGCGAATATTGGTCGGGGCGGGGTGTGGTTCTTGACGGAGTCTATTCGGGCCCGCGTGTCCGGCAGCTGGAAACCGCTCGGATTGTCGGCGAAGCATATCGCAGCGCCGGACTTTTTTTTCGAGAAACAGTGGTCATGAGCGACTTCGACGAATATCAAGCGGAGGCGGCGTTGCGGGAATGTCTTCCGAAACTGCTGCGGGTAAATGACGAGATCAGAGAATTGCGCCGCGCATATGAAAATTCCAGCGAATCCGGCGAACGGCGCAAGACGTTTCAGAAGTTATTTGAGGCGGTGATTGCCAAGTGGGTTGCGGGAGAAGTCTCGGCAGACGGCGTTGAACCCTGGGATGAATTCTGTTTGCGGGTGGAGCGAGGGCTGGCGCAAGTAGTGCGCGACACGCCTCCGGCAGCGAGCGCGGCGATCTTCACATCGGCGGGAACGATCGGCGCGACGATGCGCCGGGCTCTCCACTTGTCCGCCGCGGATACTCTGCGCGTGACCTGGATGTCACGCAACGCTTCGTTCAGCGAGTTCCTGGCTTCGGGCGAGCGTTTCACGCTGAGCACGTTCAATGCGCACCCGCACCTCGATGGGGATGGGTTATTGACGTACCGATAGCAGATCAAGGGATTGCAAATATGGCGGGACTTTGCGATCAAGCAGGAAAGGTAAGAACAGGCGAGGAACTCGATCTCTCCCGGCTGCTGCCGTTTCTGCTGGAGCATTTCGGCCACAGCGGCCCGGTTTCGGTCGAACAGTTTCCGAGCGGCCACTCTAATCTTACTTACCTGGTGCGAGTGGGCCACCGAGAAGTCGTGCTGCGACGGCCACCCTTTGGCAGCAAGGTCCGGTCCGCGCACGACATGGCGCGCGAGTATCGCGTGCTCTCGAAACTGCACACCGCCTATCCCGTCGCGCCGAAAGCGCTCCTCTACTGCGATGATCTGTCGATTCTGAATTCGCCCTTTTACTTGATGGAGCCGATTCGGGGAATGATCTTGCGCCGCGATCCTCCTCCGGGCGTGCCCTTTTCATCCGAGACAGCGCGGCGATTGAGCGAAGCGTTCGTCGATAACCTCGCGCGTTTGCACCGCCTGGATTACGCCGCGATCGGCCTGGCCGATTTGGGCAAGCCGCAGGGCTATCTCGAACGCCAGGTCAAGGGCTGGATCGAGCGCTACCACAATTCGAAAACGCACAACCTGCCGGAAGTAGAACGCATCTCCGCATGGCTCGCACCACGAATGCCGGTCAGCCATGACACGGCGCTGATCCACAACGACTACAAGTATGACAATGTGGTGCTCGATCCCGATGATCCGACAAAGATCGTGGGCGTCCTGGATTGGGAGATGTGCACGGTGGGAGACCCGCTGACGGACCTGGGCACTGCCCTGGCGTACTGGGCCGATCCGCAAGATTCCGAGGAACTCCAGGAAATTCGGAGCGCGCCGACTACCTTGCCAGGGACACTGACACGGGCGCAGTTAGTGGAGCGCTACGCGGTCGCGAGCGGCTGCGATCCCGGCGACATGATCTTCTATCTGACATTTGCCCGCTTCAAAGTTGCCGTCATTATTCAACAGATCTACTACCGCTACGCTCAGGGATTGACGCAGGACGCGCGCTTTGCGGCCATGCCGGCGAGAATCCATACGTTGCTGCGTGCTTCATGGCGTTGCGCGGAAAGCGGGACGATATGAGTGGGCATCTACTGCAAAGCTCAATGCGGATAATACCGAACCAGCCACTCGGCGACGCAGCAGGGTTTGCTGGAGGGCTGATTCTCAACGCCCTGACTCTCGACGTGGATGAGGAAAGTGGCGTCCACGAACTCGGGCGACTCTTTCAGCGAAAGCAGAGTGACGCGAGCGCGCACTGGCGAACCAGCGCGAACGGCCGATGGAAAGCGAACCTTATTCAGCCCGTAGTTGACGCTCATCGCAACGCCCGACCGGATGTGGATTGCCTGTTTCAGCAAGTAACTCAGCAGCGAAAGAGTGAGAAAGCCGTGGGCAATGGTGCCACCGAAGGGCGATTCGCGCCGGGCGCGGTCCGGGTCCAGGTGAATCCATTGGCGGTCCCCGGTGGCATCGGCAAATTTCTGGATACGATCCTGCGTTACCACCAACCACTCGGTCGCGGGGAATTCGCGTCCTTCCCACTGCTTCAAGGAATTCAGATTCTCAATCTCAAAAGGCGGCATAGGAGTACTTCATGACGACATTAACAGACAGCCCGCGCAACACGACAAAGGGAACTGCGTTTCTGATGGAAGACTCGGCTCCCCAAGACATTTTCACGCCCGAGGATCTGAGTGAAGAACATCTCGCCGTCGGTCACATGGTGGATGAATTCTGGGCCAACGAAGTGGAGCCGAATCTGCCAGCGATCCGCGAAAAAAAACCGGGCGTCGCGATGGCGGTGCTGCGGAAATCCGTGGAACTGGGCCTGACCGCGATGACGATCCCGGAAGAGTATGGCGGCATGGCCATGGATCTGCCCTCGTTGATGGTAACCGCCGAACGCATGGGACGAGACGGCTCTTATGGAGGATGGCACTCGGCCCACACCGGTATCGGCACGCTGCCCATCGTCTACTTTGGCAACGAGCAGCAGAAGCGGAAATATCTGCCGAAGCTGGCGAAAGTGGAGATGCTGGCCGCGTATGCGCTCACCGAGCCTTTGGCGGGGTCGGATGCGCTGGCAGCGCGAACGCGCGCCGATCTCTCCGCGGATGGAAAACACTACACGTTGAACGGCCAGAAAATGTGGATCACCAATGGCGGCGCGGCCGATCTGTTCACGGTATTTGCCAAGGTGGGAGGAGAAAAGTTCACCGCGTTTCTGGTCGAGCGAAGCTTTCCCGGCGTGAGCAGCGGGGCGGAAGAACACAAGATGGGCATTACCGGCAGTTCCACTACGGCCGTATATCTCGACAACGTTCCGGTGCCAGTGGAAAACGTTTTGGGAGAGATTGGCCGGGGGCATGTGATCGCATTCAACATCCTGAACATCGGACGGTTGAAGCTGGGCACGGCCACGGTCGGAGCCGCGAAGAACGTGCTCGCGATTTGCCTGAAGTATGCCAAGCAGCGCAAGGCGTTCGGCTCGACGATTTCAGAATTCGGCGCGATTCAACACAAGCTGGCGGAAATGGCGATCCGGATTTTCGCGGCGGAGTCGATGACGTGGCGGGTAGTGGGACTGATTGAGAATCAAATGCACGGCGCGTCCGCGGGCGGTTCCAACCAGGAGCTGAAGGCCATCGAGGAGTATGCCGCAGAGTGCTCGATGGTCAAGGTTTACGCCGCTGAGATGCTGGACTACGTGGTCGATGAAGGAGTCCAGATTCATGGCGGCTACGGGTACCACCATGATTATGCGGTGGAGCGCGCCTACCGCGATTCACGGATTAACCGTCTGTTTGAGGGGACCAGCGAAATCAACCGGTTGGTCATTATGGGGATGCCATTGAAGCGCGCGGCCCGGGGGCAATTGCCGCTGCTCGATGCCGCTCATGCCATCTTGCGGCAAGTCGAACCGCGAGCTGCGGAGGCAGGCGCCGATGAGGAGCTGAGCCTGGTCCACAGCGCGAAGAACATCTTCCTGCTAACGCTGGGCGTAGCGCACGAGAAATATGGCGCGCAGCTCGAACAACAGCAGGAGATCATCATGAACCTGTCCGACATCATCATGGAAGTGTTTGCGATGGAGTCGAGCCTGCTGCGCAGCCGGAAACTCGCGACGGCCGGTAGCGGCGTCAATGCGGCGGATGCCTGCGCCGTGTATCTGCGCGACGCTATCGCCCGGATCGAACTCTCGTCGAGAACGGTGCTGAGCGCTTGCGTCCAAGGCGATCAACTGCGGCAGTACCTTTCGCGCTTGCGCGGGTACGCCAATCACGATCCCGTTAATGCGATCGCCATACGGCGCCAGATCGCGGGGCGGTTGCTGGCGAGTGAGCGGTACACGGTCTGAGTCGCGGGATTCGCAACGAAGGAGACAGAATGGCACCCACTAATCACAAGTTTCGTCTGGCGGCGCGACCGGTAGGGATGCCGAAGAGTAGCGACTGGACCTACGCAGAGGAACCTGTCGGAGAACCAAAGGAAGGCGAACTGCTGGTCTAGGTGTTATACATCTCGCTCGATCCGGCGATGCGCATGTGGATCAATGACGTGCGTTCGTATATGCCGCCGGTGGGCATTGGAGAGGTGATGCGGGCGCTTGGGCTCGGGATCGTGACCGCATCGCGCAACCCGCGCTTCGCTGTGGGGGATCACGTTTCCGGAGTGTTCGGAGTGCAAGAGTACGCAATAACCGACGGCAGGGGAGTAACGAAGATCGACCCGAGAGTTGTTCCTCTTCCAAAGTATCTCAACGTACTAGGCATGACGGGCATGACCGCATATTTCGGGCTCCTCGACACCGGTCAGCCGAAGCCGGGGGAGACAGTGGTGGTCTCAGCTGCAGCTGGAGCCGTCGGCGCGGTGGTGGGGCAGATCGCCAAAATCAAGAACTGTCACGTGGTCGGCATCGCTGGAGGAGCCGAGAAATGCCGCTACATTGCGCAGGACCTGGGCTTCGATGCGGCCATCGACTACAAGAACGAAGACGTGAAGCAGTCACTGCGGAAGCAATGCACCAAGGGCATTGACGTCTATTTTGACAACGTGGGCGGCGCGATTCTGGAGGCCGCGCTGGCCAACCTGGCGCGCGGGGCCCGGATTGTGGTCTGCGGGGCGATCTCGCAATACTGCAATACCGGCCCGATCGCGGGCCCCAGCAACTACCTGTCTCTGGTGTCGAATCGAGCCACTATGAAAGGCATGCTGGTGATAGATTACGCGGACCGCTACGCGCAAGCCGGAGCGGAAATGGCGGCGTGGATGGCAGCGGGCAAGTTGAAGTCGCGCGAGGATATCGTGGAAGGCCTCGCAACTTTTCCTGAAACCCTGCTCAAGCTTTTCAAGGGCGAGAACTCAGGCAAGCTCATGCTGAAAGTGGGCTAATCCGCTCTGGACAAGGCGGAGACGTGGCAAGCCTCTCTACGGCACAAGGACGAAAGGATCGATGCCATTCGTCGAGAATCAAGGCACAAAGATTTATTGGGACGAACAGGGGCAAGGGGCGCCGGTTCTGCTGATCATGGGCCTCGGCTATTCGTCAGCCTTGTGGCATCGCACACGGCCGGTGCTGGCGCAGCGGTACCGCACGGTGGCGTTCGACAATCGAGGCGTAGGACTGAGCGACGTTCCGCCTGCACCCTACTCGATTGCGACCATGGCAGCGGACGCCGCCGCGGTGCTGGACGCCGCGGGTGTTGCTCGCGCCCACGTTTTCGGGATTTCGATGGGCGGCATGATTGCACAGGAATTCGCGCTGCGGCATCCGACGAGGACGCGCTCGCTGATTCTGGGCTGCACCTCGCCCGGCGGACCTTCAGCGCTGCGCGCGGAGAACCACGTGACCGACATCCTGGTGGCGCGTGGTATGACATTGGAGCAGGCGCGCGAAGCCATCCTTCCCTACATTTATGACGTGGCCACGCCGCGCGAGAAAATCGAGGAAGACGTCAGCCTGCGCCGGCGCTGGCTCCCATCCCCTGAAGGCTACATGGCACAATTGCTCGCGATTCGGGCATGGGAGAGCTACAGTCGCATCGCCCAGATCACGGCGCCCACGTTAGTCATTCACGGAAAGTCGGATGCGCTGGTACCGCCCGGCAATGGAGAGCTTATTGCGGCGCGGATTCCGCGTGCAAAACTCGTTCTGCTCGACCACGCGAGTCACTTGTTTCTCACCGACCGGACCGAAGCGGCACACGAGGAAATACTCGAATTCCTTTTGTCGCATGCGGGCGGAGAGCTGGGCGCGGAGACTGGAAGCTCATAAGCGATTTAAGGGCAAAAACTAACCCAAACCAAAATTCCCAACAGGCATAGATCATCATCAAAACAATTCATTTGATGAATTTCGCAAACGCGGATACCCTCGCGCCAGTCATGGAAGATGCGTGCGCTCTGAGACGGCCAGAGTGTGGGCTTTGTTCGTTCTCGTTCAACATATCCAGGAAAGTAAAGAAACTCGCTCGGAAACAATTCCCGCCTGAGCAGCAACGCAGGCCGGAAAGAAGCGCTTTCAGGCTGGCAAGATGTCCGGCCTTTTTGTTGTGATTCGGACAAATCCGAGGTGGGGGGAATATGGCTTTCGAACGGAGCAATTTGGCTGGTCGTGCAGCGTCACGCTACGGGGCCCATTCCTGGAAGCGGGTATTCGTCCTTTCCACGATGAAGTCAATCGCATGTGTTCTTGGATGCCTCATCGTTGCAACCTTTTTAGCTCACGCGCAGGGCGTGGGCACGTCCGGAGAGATCACCGGGACTGTAACCGACTCTTCCGGTGGCCTGGTGTTGAAAGCTACTGTCAATGTGGCGGATTCGCAGACCGGCCTGAAGCGCACGGTAACAACAAATAGCACCGGTCAGTACCGGGCGGCAGGGCTGCCGCCGGCCACCTACGACGTCAGCGTGGAGATGGCGGGTTTTGCGACTGAAATTCGAAAAGCCGTCACCGTCGCCGTCGGACAGACGGTCACCTCCGATTTCAAGCTCAACCTGTCGCCGGTGGCGACGGTTGTCGAGGTGACGGGCCAGCAGGCAGTGGTTGAAACTGAACGAGGGAGCCAGGCGGACAGAATCACGCAACAGTACATCGCGGACTTGCCTGTTGACCGGCGCGATTACCTTACGTTTACGTTACTCGCGCCCGGTGTCTCGGATTCCACCAGGCTGGCGGGGGACCAGGATTTCAGAGTCAAGCAGACACCGCAAACCGGGTTGTCCTTTTACGGCAGCAATGGCCGAGGAAACAGCATCACGATCGACGGCGGTGAGACCTCAGGCGATAGCGGTGGCGTGCGCCTGACGGTAAGCCAGGACACAGTACAGGAATTCCAAATCAATCGCAGCAACTACGCCGCGGACCTCGGGTCCGCCACCGGTGCTTCGATCAATATCGTGACTAAGTCCGGCACCAACAGTGTGCATGGCAGCGTCTTTGGATTTTTCCGCAATGATGCCATGGACGCTCGCGACCCATTAGCCTTTAGTTCGGCACTGGCGCCGGATCCGACCTTCGCTAATTTCAACACCACTTCTAGCGGCGCTCCCATTAAGAATTCGCTCAGCCGTCAGCAGTACGGCGGCTCCATTGGCTTCCCCATACAAAAAGACAGAACCTTCCTGTTTGCTTCTTTCGAAGGTCTGCGGCAGGACTCACAGAACTCAGTTCCGCTTCTGACCGACAGTTCGATTTTCGCGGGACCCTCGATTGCTGGAAACACTCTGCCAGCCAATATTCAGGTGAGCGATCCTAGGGTGGCGCAACAGGCGATTATTACCGCGCTGGCCCAGTCCTCAAACCCAAGCGTGCCTTGCATTAACGGATTCCCAAATGTACCAGCCCCAACTTGCGCTTTTTTGCTGCAGACCGCCCTCGCGGTCACTCCGAACCAGGGTCTGAGCCCGGTTCAGCAAGGGCTGAATTCCTTCCTTGTAAGCCAGTTTGAAAACGAGGGTGGGGTCTTTCCTTTTACCTCTCGGGAATACCACGGGGCGGCTCGCCTGGATCACCGCTTCAATGTGAATAACGAGCTCTCCGTTACCTACAGGTATGGGCACGATGTGGAGCAGTCGCCGGATGTGCAGTCTTTAACCGCGCTATCGGCGGGAAGCTCGACCCACACCTACGATCACAATCTGCAAGTCGCCTGGTATCACCAGTTCAGTTCAACCGCTCAGAACGAGGCCCGCGCACAGTGGAATTATTACAGCTTTAACGTGATTCCAAACGAGCCCGGACAGGTAGGGCTCCAGATTCCCGGTTTCATCAATAACCTCGGAACGAACATTTTCATCCCCAGCATCAGCATCCTGCGCCGCTACGAATTCGCGGACAATTTCACCTTGATTCGCGGGCATCACACCATGAAGTTCGGCGCTTCCGAACTGCTCCGCGGCAATCACACCGAGTCGCACACATTTTTCCCGGGCCGCTTTGTGTTCGGCTCCCTTCCCGCCGGGCTTGTGCTCAGCCCGTGCTTACTTCCCACGGCTGAGAATCCCTGCGGAATAACCACGCCGGGAGCTATCCTCAGCTCGTTGCAATCATCATCGCTGGGAGTGCCTGAGGTTTACCAGCAGGGTTTCGGAGATCCGACATATCCGTATTATTCCCGGCCGCTGACCGGACTTTACGCGCAGGACTCCTGGAAGGTCACACCCAACTTCACTCTGAACTACGGACTGCGCTACGAACTGGACACGCAATTCAACCCTTTGACCACGTATAAGAAGGATTTTGCCCCCCGGGTTTCCTTTGCGTGGGATCCCGGCAAAGATCATAAGACCGTTGTCCGAGGTGGCTATGGAATCTTCTACGGGCCGGTTGATGTTCAGATCCCCGATGTTGATTTGAGCCTGGGAGTTGTGAACGGCAATAAGACGGCGGTCGAGAACAAAGCAGGAGCCGGGCAGGTTGCTAACCTGATCTCGACCTGCGGAATCTCCCAGTTCGGGGTGGTGATAGTGCCCGGTAACGGCACTAGCCCATGCAACCGGGAGATTTCTATTTATGTGGATCCGCTCGCTGGAGTTCCGGCTTTAGGTTTAGCGGGCGCGCCCGCTGTTTTCCAGACGCTCTTTGGGCAGGGATTGATTCAGTGCACCACCCCTACCCCTGGGAATGCCGCCTGCATCACGCCGGCTGCGGTGGCCCCGTTCGGCATCAATGTTACGAATAGCGGTCCCATCGGCCCGTTGCAGGTCGTTTTCGTGAACCAGCCGGGCTATCGCCCACCGATCGCGCAACAGGCTTCGTTCGGAATCGAGCGTGAGATCGGGTCTGGGTTTTCAATTTCGCTCAGCGGTATCTATTCGCACACGCAGAGGCTCCCGGTCGCGATCGATACCAATCTGCTGCCCGCGCCATTCAGCACAGTAACTCTGGCCAATGGCAAGACGGTTTCCTATCGCAACTGGAATACGACGGCCGCGGGAGCCGACCCGCTGGGCGGCGTTGAGGGCCTGCCCTGTGACACCACTCAGTGCTTTGTGACTCCGCTGGTGGTACAGAACAACCAATACACCTCGGCGGCATCCGCTATTTACGAAGGCGGTATCGTGGAAGTCAAGAAGCGCTTCAGCGATCACTTCACATTGTTCGGGAACTACACCTTTAGCAAAGGCTTTGACACGTCCACGGACTTCAACTCCGACTACGGGCCGCAGGATCCGACAAACATCGGCTTGGACCGTAGTCTTTCGGAATTTGATCAGAGACATAAAGTGGTGATCGCGGCCGTCCTTGACAGTCCCTGGAAACAGAGCGTCTTGTCAGGCTTCCAACTAGCCCCGATCTTCTCGGCCCACAGTGGACATCCTTTCAACTTGCTTGCGGGAGGCGAGGTGAACGGCAACAATCACACCACCAACGAACGCACCATCGGAGCCCCGCGCGACACCGGTCTGGGACCCGACTACTTCGACTTCGACATGCGCTTGAGCTGGGCGCACAAACTGAGCGAGAAGACGAGCGTGCAGTTTACGGCGGAAGGATTCAACCTCGCGAACCGGACAAACTATGCCAGCGTAAACAATGAAGTAGGCCCTGTTTTCGGCTTTAACCCAGGCATCCCGGGTGTCCCCGGTTCGGCGTTTACGACGTTCAACGTGAAAGGGATTAAACCGGGCTCGGCCCTTCCTGGTGGCGGGACGGCGACATCCAGCACACCGCTGGCCTTCACCTCCGCCTTCCCCAAGCGCCAGATCCAACTCGGCTTGCGCTTGACGTTCTGAGCAGGTCCTTCCCCGCTTCGAAGCCGCGGTCTCCTCAACAACGGAGACCGCGGAGGAGCTAGACACAGCAAACGCCGCGTCATAGCAAGTCTCGGTAACTACTCATGCCAACCCAGGAAACGATCTACGAAGTCGCGGACCAGGTCGCCACCATCACGCTGAATCGTCCAGACAAATTAAATGCCTGGACGGCCACCATGGAACAGGAAGTGCGTTCCGCAGTAGAAAAGGCGGAACGGGATGACAACGTGCGGGTGATCGTGCTGACCGGGGCGGGCAGGGGATTTTGCGCCGGCGCGGACATGTCGCTTCTGACCGCCGTCGCAACCCAGGGACTGGACGA
>WNFA01003529.1_pt1 | contig 16714 bp, 14 predicted proteins | sample 5400481 | NCBI WGS metagenome assembly WNFA01 (sample SAMN13153340, study PRJNA577476) | soil metagenome | isolation source: 120 cm saprolite under Douglas fir tree site 2 hole 1 replicate 2 | place: USA:California | collected 2015-04-18
TGGTCATCTCCGCGGGCAAACTGGCAGGCATCATCTCGGAGCGGGACTACGCGCGCAAGGTCATCCTCAAGGGAAGATCCTCGAAGGAAACCCAGGTTGCGGAGATCATGACGAGTCCGGTGTTTTTCGTGACGCCAGCACACACGGTGGATGAGTGCATGAGCCTCATGACGAACCACCGCATACGGCATCTTCCGGTCATGGAAGAGGAGAACCTGGTGGGGATGGTCTCGATCGGCGACCTGGTGAAGTGGATCATCTCCGAGCAGGAGGAGACCATCCAGCACCTGGAGAACTACATCACCGGAAGGTACCCAGCCTGAGGCGTCTTTCCTGGGCGGACAAGTTCTGGCGAGCCTCCGGCGCCAGGTTAAACAAGTGGCGAGTGGGGGAGCGAAGAGAGGATAGCACTCGATGAGAACGAAGGCTTGCCAAATTCGGCTGGGGATTTTCGTGCTGGGCATGTGCCGCACCTCTGGCGCTGAGGATCTTCATATGCATGGACCGGTACCCAGCGCTTACGCGCTGGGCTAACTTCTGACGCGCCTACGGCGCTGGGGAGTGGCCCCTCGAAGTTCGGGGTAAACGAGTGGCGAGAGAGAGAATTAATTCCAGAACTTGATGATGGGAGCGAAGTGGCAGGTCTTTTCACCAGGCGGGAAAGCAGAATCTCTGAGCTGCTTCAATTGCTCTTCGATGGACGCAAAGTCCGGGGGGATGGACTCGTCCTTCCCGGCGTACTTTCCGATGCCGAAGGTCCTGCTCGCCTTCCCGGTGCCGTCGTCGATAGCGATCGTGTGTAACTCCAGCTCTTCCCCACCTTGAGCCGCGAAAAGGAATATAAAGTGCTTCTCCGGCAAATCGAAGAAATGCCTCTGAATGATCAAGCGAACAAGGTCTCTCACTTTGTCCAGACTGACTTTCTCTCTGCAAGTGGGAATATCGGTCATCGACATCGGCCGATTAGGATATGCCTGCAAGATGAGCGAGCCATCTCCTCGAACGAAGAACGCCTGGTGCCATGCTTTTTGGGCCGGAGGCGTGTACATGATGGTCAGCTTTTGCAGTGCCGCCGCGTCATGGAGCAGAGGTTCCAGATCGAGTTGGTGCCGACGAGGTTCAGCGGCCTGAGGCAACAACAAAACCATGGCGAAGAGAACTCTCATGGCAAGCACCAGTAGGATTCCAACCTAAGCCAACTTAGTTGCATGGCCGAGTGGGGAGTGGGGAAACGGGAAGCAGATCCCTCGCTACGCTCGGGATGACCGAGGAGCGGTGGAATTACGCGGCGCGGGGGAGGGCGAGATAGTCTTGCTCGGCTTGCGGGGAGAGCAAGACCCAAATGGTGTAAATGCCGAGGGCGGTGCCGAAGGGAATGTTCAGAAGCTCGACGAAACCGAGCACCAGGGTTGGAGTGCGCGCCCAGGGTTCGTGTTGCAGCAAGCCCCAACCGCATGCGAATCCGGCGGCGGCCTTAACGACAAGAAAGACAGCCAAGGAGGTGAAGAGCCCCTGCAAGAAATTGTGAGAGAGGAAGATATTTTCACCGTGCACGAAACTGCCGAAGAGCGTGTTGCCGAGAATGAATAGCACGGCTGCTCCGATCAGATGCAACACAGAAGCCGCGATCCAAAGGATGCCGAGGAGATTAACGTGTCGAGCCGTGCGGCTGGCTGTGGCCGACGCCGATGGAACGGCGGCGACGCCGGGTGGCTTGCCGCAGGAAGCGCAAAAGCGCTGGCCGGTCTTCAGTTCGGCTCCGCAACTGTCACAGAACACGGCGCACCTCCCACAGGATGAAGCCACCTGAATATGGATACGCGCGGGGAACGAAAATAGTTCCACAGAACGGTGGAGCTGCGGGCGGCGCGGTTGCCGCACTCCAAAGTATGTTTTGACATTGAGATGAGTGGGCATAGAATACGCGCGACTCTCCGCTGAAAAGGCAACTCACAGGGAAGTCTTGCGGAAGAATCTCGCGCTTGCTGGAGAGGGAGATGAGCGCGTTTCTGCATCGCAGGAGAGTGATTTTCTGACCCCGGGCGAAGGCCGAAATCGAGACGCGTGGAGGAAGAGATGCACCGACGACTGCTGATCACCATGGCGTTGCTGCTGGCCGCAGGGCCGGCGTGGGGGCAAAGTCCGCCGCCCACGGATCAGGCAGAGCAGGTGAAGGCTCTGCTGGAGCGCGTGGTGCAGTTGGAGAAACGCGTGGCGGAGCTGGAGGCTAAGCAGACGGCGGCGCCTGCGGGAACCGTTGCGATCTCCAACGTGTCCACGGCGCAGAAAACCGAGCCGCAAGAGGCGCATGCGATGGGGCACATGGATCAGGCCAGTGTCGCGCAAGCGGAGACGCATTACCCTTCGTTGCAATTCCGGGGATTTGCGGACGTGGACTTCTCGGCGACGGACCAGAAGGGCGCGCCGAGCGCGAGCGGGTTCAACCTGGGACAACTGGACTTGCACCTGGCGTCGCCGCTCTCAAAAAAAATCAGCTACTTCGGCGAGATGACGTTCAACGCGCACCCGAACGGTTACACGGTGGAGGTGGAGCGATCCATCATCCGGTACGACTATAATGACTATTTCAAACTGTCGTTCGGGCGGTACCACACGCCGATTGGTTATTGGAATACGGCGTTCCACCACGGGGCGTGGCTGCAGACAACCATCGACCGGCCGGAGATGGTGAAGGTGGGAGGGACGTTTATTCCTGTACACTTTGTGGGATTCCTGGCGGAGGGGAACATTCCTTCGGGCGGAGCGGGGTTGTCGTACAACTTCGGCGTGGGGAACGGGCGAGGAGACATCATCAGCCGTCCTGGCGACGCGGGAGACAACAACAACAATCGCGCGTGGGTGGCTAATGTTTACTCGCGACCGGCGAAACTGTACGGCTTGCAGCTGGGCGCCTCGGTCTATCGCGATAAGATCAGCTTTGGAGGGAAGGATTACCGTGAATGGATCAGTTCAGCGCATGTGGTGTGGACGAGAGGAGCGCCGGAATTCCTTGCGGAATTTGCGAATGTGAACCACCGGCAGGTGCTGACGAACCTGACGTCGAACAGCCAGGCGTTTTACGTGCAGACAGGGTACCGGCTGCCGTGGTTTGAAAATACGCTGAAGCCCTATTACAGATTGGAATATATTCACACGCCGAAAAGCGAAGCTGTGTTCGGCAATCTGGACTTGGTGGAGTCCATTGTGGGGCTGCGCTATGACATTTCCAGTTACGCGGCATTCAAGAGTGAGTACCGGCACGCGAGCCGACTGCCGTTGACACCGGCGGTGAATGGACTGTTCTTGCAGACAGCCTTTACGTTCTGAGCGAGCCAACGATGAAAGACAAACATAAGATGATGGCTGCAATACTTTGGACGATGGGCTTGCTCTGCGGTCTGCTGCCGTGGCCGTCGGCGGGGCAGACCGGGCGAGGGGCCGATGTTGCGATTGTGGTCAACCAGGACACGCCGGTGAGCGAACTGAGCCTTTCCGAAGTGAGGAAAGTGCTGCTCGGCGAACGGCAATACTGGAGCTCGAAACTGCCTATAGTTTTGTTGATTAGAGCACCGGTAGCGCGGGAACGAGACGTCGTGCTGAAGGTGATCTACCAGATGTCGGAAACGCAATACAATCAATTTTGGGTGGCGAAGATCTTCAGGGCGGAGGCGGCTGCAGCGCCGAAAATCGTGTACTCGAACGACATGCAATTTGAGCTGATAGCAGCCATTCCCGGGGCCATCGCGTTTGTGGATGCGCGGAACGTGCGGCCGGGAATGAAAGTCGTGCGGGTGGACGGGCACTTGCCGGGCGAGCGCGCGTATCCGCTGCGGTAGCGAGACGCAGGGCGGAGCGGGAGGAAAGCGCGAAGATTGATCGTTGGGCGGAAGAGGAGTTAGTTCCGTAGGCGCAAGCGCTTGAGCAGAGCGGTGAAGCGGGCGTCGGAGCGGACGATGTTGAAGAGGGGATCGACGGCCAGGGAGACGAGGCCGCTGTCGTGCTCGTCGTAGGCTTTTTCCAGCCACGTCAAAGTCTTCTCTTTTTCACCCATGCGGGCGTAGATAACGGCGATGTCGTAGGAGGAGACATAACTGTGCTTGGAAATCTCGATCATTCCGTCGAGCCAACCCCGTAAGACGCCGTTGTAGCCGGATTTGCGGAAAGTTTCTTCAATGGAGGCCGCAAATTCCGGGCTTCCGGAAAGGGAAACGAATTTCTCTCTTTCGGCGACCGCTTCCTTCTGCTTCCCCATCTGGGAGTAGACGCCTTCGAGAATGCGCCGGGCGGGGGCGAATTTTTGATCCATGTCGAGAACTCGGCGCAACTGTTCGACGGCCTGATCGTACTGGCGGGAAAGATAGTATTGCCATCCGACGGTGGTATTGATGATGAGGGAGAGGGGATCGAGCTGCTGAGCCCGCTTGGTTTCGCGGATTCCTTCTTCGAGGCGGCCGGTGTTCGCAAGAAAGTCGCCGTACCAGAGGTGCGCGGTCGCTGAATTGGGATTGAGCTCGATGGCGCGCTTGAATTCTTTTTCGGCGCCAGCCCAATCCCATTCGTAATGTTCTTTGACGAGAGCCAAAGAAGTGTGGGCTTCGGCTAGCGTGTCATCGATTCCGAGAGCTTGCATCGCGGCAGCCTTGGCTTTGGGCCAAGCCTCCGACGGGGGAAGGTACCCGGCGTCACCGAGCAAACTGTAGGTGTCGGCGAGACCTGCGTAAGACAAGGCGTAACGCGGATCTTTCTGGACGGCTTGGGTGAAATAGTCGGCGGCTCTCTTGAAATCCGCTTCAGTCCACTTGTTCCAGTAAAAGAGCCCCTGCAAATAGAATTGATAGGCCTCGACGTCTTCCGTCGGGCGCTTGGAGACGCGCTTGATTTCCTCGCCGTCGAGTTTGGGGCGCAAGCGTCCGTAAATGTCGGCGGCAATTTCTTCCTGGACCGAGACCAGGTTGGAAAGTTTGCGATTGTACTGCGCGCCCCAGATTTGGCGTTTGTCCTGGACATCTTCGAGATTGACGCTGATGAGCAGGTCGTCACCAGACTGAATGAGCCTGCCGGTGAGGATGGCGCGGACGCCCAGATCGTGGCCAATTTTTTCCGGGTCGGTAGCCTGATCTTTGTAGCGGAAAACGGTGTTCCGCGACATCACGGCGAGGTTTGGCAATTGAGAGAGGCTATTGATCAAACTTTCCGTGATCCCGTCGCTTAGATACTCGGTCTTGGAATCTTTGGTGACGTTGGTAAACGGCAAAACGGCGATGGACTCAATGCGCGCCGAGCCTCCGCCGCCGAACACGCGGGTGCGCAAGTTTCCGAAGTTCAACGCGAACGCGATCAGCAAGAGGGCGAGAACGCCGCCCCAAACAAAGTGGGGCCAATGGTGCTTGATTGCCAAACGGCGCGATTGTCCGGAGGTCACGGGCAAAGCGCGCGCGGAATCGGTGTCGCGCTTTAAACGCTGCAAGTCTGCGCGTAAATCGGAGGCGGTCTGGTAGCGCAGGCTACGGTCTTTCTCGAGCGATTTGGAAATAATGAGCTCGAGTTGCGGACTGATCGCAGGATTCAGCCGCACGGGAGGTATGGGCGTGCGATTGAGAATGGCTTCAAAGACGACGCCCGAAGTATTTCCCAGGAAGGCTTGCTGGCCGGTGGACATTTCGTAGAGCACGAGGCCCATGGAAAAGAGATCGGTGCGTTCGTCGAGTTCTTCTCCGCGAACCTGCTCCGGGGACATATAGGCGACGGTACCCATCGTCACGCCGGTGCTCGTCAGGTGACCGTCCTGGGTGGTGAAACTGAAGCCGGCCGTTACGGGGGCGTGGCGGGCAGCGCCTCTGCGCTCCGGCATGAGCTTGGCGAGGCCGAAATCCAGGAGCTTCACCTGGCCGCGAGTAGTGATAAAAATGTTGGCGGGCTTGATGTCGCGGTGGATTATGGCTTTCGAGTGAGCGGCATCCAAGGCGTCGGCCATTTGGTAGCCATATTCGGGGACTTTCTCGATATCCAGGGGCCTGCCGGCAATGCGGTGCTTGAGGGTCAGGCCTTCGAGAATTTCCATGACGATGAAGTTCTGGCCTTCGTGCTCGTCCACGTCGTAGATGGTGCAGATGTGAGGATGGTTGAGGGAAGAGGCGGCGCGGGCTTCGCGCTGGAAGCGCTCGGTTGCCAAGCGATCCTGGGAAAACTGTTCGGGGAGGAACTTGAGGGCGACGAGGCGGCCAAGTCTAATGTCTTCCGCTTTATACACCACTCCCATGCCGCCGCCACCCAGCTTTTCGACAATGCGGTAATGAGAGACGGTTCGGCCAATCATAGGAAGGAAACCGCCATTGCGAAATCATATTAGGGTGGGGCTGCATACAAGTCAACGCGAAGGCGAAAGATGTGTGCGCGGCGGCGTCGGCTCGTGCGGCAATATCAGGTACGAAAAAAGGGTTATTTCGGCGGGTTTGGACGAGGAGGGAGAGGCGGCGACGGTGAAAGTGGCGTCGAGATCGAGAGTGACGGGAGGCAGGCAGATTTCGGTGCTGCAGGCCTGGTAGCGGAGTTTCAGAGGGATGTGCTGAGCGCCCAAAGGAGCGTTGGTGGGCGCGGTGACGGGAAGGCGAAGCGTGACGGTGTTCTGATAGACGTTGAGGGGCTTCTTCGAAAAAGTGAAGGAATGCAGCTCGCCTTTGGGGTAGGAGACTTCGCCGGATTTGAATCCTGCAGGGAGGTCGGCGCGGAGGTCGGTGGCGATGAGGTAATCCTCGGATTTTTCGCGGGCGTTGATATGGAAGCCGGGACGGATTTTGAGAACGACAGCAATTTGAAAGGCGCTGCCGCGGCCGACGGGTTCGAGGGAAACGTAGGTGGAGGGGGAAACAACTTCGCGGCCGGAGGGAATTTGCGGCTGCGCGGAGGGCAGTGCGGCGACGATGAGCAAGAGCACGATGGTAAAAAGAATCGCGGCGGCCGGCTTCACAGTTCCACCTGGGTGCCAAGCTGTTGAGAGACGACGCGGCTCATCACATCGAAGAGGTCCTCACCGGTTTTCTCGAGGACGAAAGCGTTTTTTTCTTCTGACCAGCCAAGTTTGAAGGAAGTGGACAAGGCGGAGATCCAGATTTCGCGGACGGGCGTATTGGGGGAAATAACGAACTTTGCTTCCTCGGGTTCTTCGAAGACCACCTCTAGTTTGCCGCTCTCTCCCTCTACGTCGAAGCCGTGCTCATCGCCCAGAACGAGCAAGCGCTTCTTCAGCTCCTCGAAGGCGGTGTCGGCTTTTCGTTGAAAGTCTTTTTCGTCGAGCATAATGAGTAAGTTTCAGAGCAACGACTCGATGGCTTTGGTGATTTCGTCGTAGCTGATGATGCCGGTAATGCGCTTGATCTGCTTGCCGTCGCGGGAGATAAGGATGCTGGTGGGGTAGCCGAAAAGGCCGCCGAATTTATCCGCGGCTGCATCGTTGCCGATAACAATCTGGTAGCTCATGGGGAGTTTCTGGCCGTTGACGTCGAAGCGCTCTTTTTCGACGAAAGGAGCGACGACGCTCTTGCCTTCCTCGTCCATGGAGATGCCCAGGACGACAAAACCCTTGGGGCCATACTTCTGCTGCATCTCAATGAGCCAGGGGATTTCGACGCGGCAGGGCTCGCACCAGGTGGCCCAGAAATTGACGAGAACGACTTTGCCTTTGTAATCGCTGAGGGAAACGTTTTTGCCATTCAGATCTTTGAGCGTGACCTCGGGCGCGGGCAGGCCGATGCTGGGGCTGTCGTTCTTCGGGACGGAGTTGGCGACTCTGGAATGAACGCGCGTGGCCTTGTCCGCCATGTAAGTGGCGACAATCAAGGCCAGAACGGTGCCGACGACCAAGAGAATCTTTTGCATGCTCTTCCTCAAGAACAAGTATACCTAGACGTGCGAAATTGCGCGCAATCGAGAAATAAGGGCCAGCTATTTCCCTCCTGTGAGCGATCTTTCCAGCCACAAGACAGCGTTGTTCAAGAAACTGAGCTTGCCCGCGAGCCACGTCAGCCTGTTGACAAAAACCAGGCCGCCAACGAAAAGCAAGAGCGCGCCGCTGAAGAGTTCGACGGCGTGGAGATGCTTTCGGAAGCGCTGGTAAAAACGGAGAAATTGGCCGATGCCGAGTGCGGTGAGAAGGAAGGGAATGGCGAGGCCGGCAGAATAGACGGCAAGAAGAAGGACGCCGCGTGCGATGGTGTCACTGGCAGCGGCAAGGGCGAGGACGCTGGCGAGGATCGGGCCAATGCAGGGAGTCCAACCGAAAGCGAAGGCAAAGCCGAGAAGAAAGCCGCTCCAGAGGCCGGGCTGTTGCCCGGCATTGCGGAGATGAACGTCGCGATTGAGCCAGCGAGCGAGGGCCGGGCCGAAGAAGCCGATGATGGAAAGCGAGAAAAAGTGAACTTCGCGGAGGCCGGCGAAGAGCGGCCCGCCGTGGAGGAGAGCGACGATCCCAAGAGACGCGAGAAGCGCGCCAAGGATGATGCCGACGCGAGGTTTGAGGCGAGCCAGAGCGCCGACGAGATGCAGGCCGAAGAGAAGGATCAAGGCGCCGGCGATGGGAGCGAGGAGCGTGCGGTTTTGGAGAAGAAAGTGGCCGACCGCGCTGGCGGAAGCGCCGAAGGAAATAAAGACGACGGAGAAACCGAAAACAAAGGCGAGCGAGGAAGCGAAGAGGCCTCCGCGCGGAGGCTGGCCCTGGCGCAACTGCTCCATGCCGATGCCGGAGAGCATGGAGATGTAACCGGGAACAAGCGGAAGCACGCAGGGAGAGAGAAAAGAAACCAAGCCGGCGATGAAGGCTGCTGCGAGAGAGACGTCGCTCATATTGTTTAGGACCTAAGCTGGAACCTTCTCCTGACGCGAAATGGCGCGTTCGAAACGTACACGCGCGCAGAGCACCTGCCAACGTAGACCGCGGCTAAGGCAAATTTCTTCCTCGAGCTACTTCATTCTCCCACAAGGGCGGGAAAAGAACGTCCCGCGGCACCCTCATTAGACGCGCAAGGAGTGCACTAGGCAAGTACGTCAGGAAAAGAGTGACAGATGAAGGATTTGGCTGGCGCGGGAGGGAACTTTAATTCGGGGCGAGCTTGTAAGTCACAGGAACTGTAGGGTTTGCGGGGAGGAGGATTGGCAGGGAGGTTGCGACGTGGCCTTGCGGGGCGCTCTTGTGACGCCCGGCGGGTGGCTATGCGCTGGACACCGAACAAAGTGACGCTTTTGCGGGTGGTGGTGGGATTTGGGGCCGTGTGTTTGTTTGGGCGAGGGGCGTGGGCGAATCTCGTGGCGGTAGCTTTGACTGTGGGGGCGATTGCACTGGATGCGCTGGACGGGCACCTCGCGCGAAAGAAAAAAATGGCGACGGCGATGGGCGCGCAACTGGACATTTTGGGCGACCGCATGATCGAAAACGTGTACTTCACGTATTTCGCCGTGGTGGGGATGGTATCGCTGTGGCTGCCCATTTTCTTTTTCGCGCGCGGAGCGGCAACGGATTTTCTGCGGGGGCTGGCGATGAAGGCTGGGCATTCCGGCTGGGGCGCAAACGCCATGCTGCAGACGTGGTGGGGACGAGCCCTCGTTGCTTCGCGGTGGAGCCGGGGATTGTATGGTGGGATGAAGTGCCTGTGCTTTTGCTATTTGGGATTGGAGTTGGCGTTGACCCGGGGGCCGGTGGCGCTGGTGGGGGAGATTGCGACGGATATGCAGGCGGTGATTCGCTTGGGGGCGAATGTCCTGACGTGGATGACGGCAGGATTCTGCTTGCTGCGCGGGTTGCCGGTGCTGGCTGACGGGTGGAGATATGTTTCGGGAGTGGGACGCGCGCCCGGGGTGAAGAGAGTAACGCAGGAGGCGGCATGAGAGAGGAAAAGGAGGTGAAGGAAGGAAAGGAGGTAGAGGAGGCAAAGGAGGTAACGGAGAAGGGCGGAAGTGTTGCCGCGTTTTTCGATGTGGATGGGACGCTGCTGGCACGGCCTTCGCTGGAGCGGCGCTTTTTTTGGATGTTGCGGTACCGGCGGGCGATCCGGAGGAAGAATTACTTGTTGTGGATGGTGGAGGCGGTGAGGCTTGCGCCGCGGGGAATCGCAACAATGGCGCAGGCCAACAAGATGTATCTGAGAGGCGTGCATGGTTTTTGCGGTGAAGATGGAAGAAGTCTGCTGGCGTATTCCTTGCCGAGTGACACAGTTTCCGCGGCGGGCGAGAGAAAAAAGAATGCGCTGCGGTTTTTCCCCGAGGCACTCGAGCAAGTGGAGCGGCATGCGAGAGAGGGACACGCGATAGTGCTGGTGAGCGGGACGCTGGAGCCGCTGGCGAGAGAAGTGGCGCTTGCCCTGGTCGTGCGGCTGGCCGTCCGCGGAATCAAATCGTCAATCGGAGTTTGCGCGACGCTGCTGGAAGAAGCGGAGGAGAAGTGGACGGGGCGAATCGTCGGCGAGGCGATGTTTGGAGAAGCCAAAGCGCGTGCGGTTCGAAAGTTGGCTGCGGAACAGGGGCTCGACCTGGCGCGGTGTTACGCGTACGGCGACAGCGCGAGCGACAGATGGCTATTGGAGGCGGTGGGGAAACCTGCCGCTGTAAACGCATCCGACGAGTTGGCGAGGATTGCGAGGAAGCAGGGCTGGCCGGTGCTCTCCTGGGAGAAAGACAAGAGAAACGAAACGCAGAGGCGCGGAGTACGCAAAGGAGGATTGTTGATGGAAGAGCGGCGGGAATTCCTCGGATGAGGAGCGTGGAAACTGGATTAATTACGCGGAATCGGTGGAAGCGAAGCCGACGATCCCGGGATAAGCAAAATGGATGAGCAAGGCCGGAGAAGAAACGAGATCGCAATGCCCTGGCAGGCGGGTGTCGACGTCGATGAGCGCAGTCTCCGGGTTCCGGCACTTGGTTGGATGAGCGGCGGAGTTGCGGCGGCGGTGCGGCGCGAAGGGGAAGCGGCGTGGGCCGCGTGCGGAGTGTTCGAATGGGTGGCGCTTGGCTATTTGGCACTGTCAAGCGCGCTGATTCTATTTTTTCCGGAGAATCTTGCGCACCCGGCACGGCTGCTGAGTCTGCAAGCGTTTGTGGCTCTGCTCATTCTTACCCTCTGCAGAATTGAGGCAAGATCAGCGGGGTCGGCTAGATGCGTGGGAGCCGAGAAAGAGGAAACAGGCAGGAACGTCTGTTTCACTCTTGCGCCGAAGTTCTGGCATTTCTGGCGGCACTGGTATCCGCACGTGTTTTTCCTCTTTTGCTTTGAAGAATTGGGAAGCCTCGTACACCTTGTGAACCACGGGTGGGAGGATGCGAAGCTGATGGCGTTCGATCACTGGCTCACAGGCGTGCATCCGGCGGTGTGGCTGGAACAATTTGCGACGCCGGCGCGGAATGATTTCATGCAGTTCGCGTACATCACCTATTTCACTTATTTGCTCGCGCTCGGCGGGATTTTGTATTACCGGAAAGAATGGCGGGCGTACTGGTCAGTGATGACGTACTCGATGGTGGGATACAGCATTGGCTATGTGATTGCGATTTTCTTTCCGATCGAAAGCCCGTGGTTTGCGATGGCCGGCGCGTGGCACGGAGAGTTGCGCGGCGGGGCGGTGACGGCAGGGATCAACTTCATTGAGCACTTTGGGAGGGTGCGCGGAGCGGCGTTTCCGTCAGAACACGTGGCGGGGTCAGTGGCTGCGCTCTGGGGAGCCTGGCGGCACCGGAGATGGCTCTTCTGGGCGATGCTCCCGCTGGCGTTGTGCATGTGTGTTTCGACAGTGTGGGGACGGTATCACTACGTGGCGGATATTCTCGGCGGGATGGTGACGGGGACGCTGGGGTATGTGATCGGCGAGTGGCTGATGACAAAGCGCGGGGCGGTGGGGAGTGTGCGGACGGAAGAGTTCGACCCAGTTGAAAGCTAGATGTGCGCAGAGCTTTGAGATCCTTCGGCGAACCTCCTTGGTTCGCCGAAGGATGACAAGTGCGGGAGGGGCGTCAGAGCGGCGGGCGGCGGGAGAGTGGATGGACACGCTCGAAAGCGTGAGCGATGCGGAGCAAGAGATGCTCGTCAGTGACCGCGCCGATGAGTTGGAGGCCGACGGGCAGGCCCGCAGAGGTAAAGCCGCAGGGGACAGAAATGGCAGGGACGCCAGCGAGATTCGCCGGACGGTTCGTGCGGAGGAGCAGGGCGCGAGTGGGATGATCCTCTCCGGCGACGCGAGTGGTTTCTTCGCCAATGAGCGGAGCGGCGGCCGGAGCCGAGGGCACGGCGAGAGCGTCAACTCCGGCATCGGTCATTGCCAGGTGCAACTGCTGAATGAATTTTTCCCGTAGTTCGAGCGCCTGCAGGTAGACCGTCGCGGGAACCATGGTTCCCTTCTCTAAGCGGGAGCGAACGTCTTCGCCATAGTCAGCGGCGCGCGACGGAAACCATCCTGATTGCTGATGGTAGTGGGTCGCTTCGGCCCAAGCGATTTGGTTTCCTGCGTCTTCTGTTTCCTCGAGCAGAGACAGGGAAACTTCTTTGATTCTCACCTTTCGTGAGCGAAAGGCCCTGAGCGCTTCACTAGAGATTTCTCGAACCTCATCCGAGAGGACATCAAAGAAAAATTCACGGGGCACGCCGAGAGTGAATATGCGCGACTTCGTGGAAAGCTTTTGCAAAGATCGCAAATTCGGTTTGCCTTCGACACGCGGAAGGATTGGCTCGAGGAGAAGGGCTGTGTCCTGTGCGGTGCGAGTGATGGGCCCCACGCAGTCGAGCCGCGGCGAAAGAGGAATCACGCCTTCCACACTTACGCGGCCGAGAGCGGGTTTGAGGCCCACGACACCGCAGAGGGCGGCGGGGATGCGGATGGAGCCGCCGGTATCGGTGCCGATGCTGCCATAGCAAAGACCGGCGGCGACGGCAGCGGCGGAGCCGCCACTCGAGCCGCCAGGAATGCGGTTTAAGTCCCAAGGATTGTGCACCGGGCCGAAGTGTGGGTTGTTGGATGTGACGCGAAGTATTTTCGAGCCCGCAGTGGTGCGGATGCCAGCTGTGTAGATGTTGTCCTTGAGCGAGATGGGAATGCCGTGGAGCGGACCGCGATCGCGGTGGCCCTTGCGGCCGCGAGGGGCAAAGAGTTCGGATTCGGCCTTTTTGGCCTGTGCGAGGGCAAGGTCAGCAGTGACGGTGATGTAGGCGTTAAGCTTGGGATTAAGCCGCTCGATACGGGCAAGCATGAGCTTGGTGAGCTCGACGGGGGAGAGTTTGCGTTTGCGAAAGAGATGGGCGACCTCTTCGATGGAGGCGAAGGCGAGATCGGTGTCATTCATCCTGATAACACCCACGAAGAAAACGAAGATGTCGGCCTAAAAGCCGGCGCTGCAAAAGCTAAACACTAGAAAATCTTTTCCTGGCGGCGCAGGTTTCCGAAGGAGCCAATGTTGGCGATGATGAAAGTGGCGCTGAAACGATTGTCGGTGCGGACCTGGCCGAGAGCAATGCGGCGGTACTCGAGGGCGAGTCCGCAGCAGCCGCCGTTGTAGCTGATCTGAACAAGCTGGTTTTGCAGCGTGCCGTTGGTGAAGTCATAGCCGATTCCGGTGGTGAAATTGAAGCCTCTGCGAGTCAGGCTGCCGTAGCCGATAAGAGCGCGAACTTGATTCGCGAGAGGCTGGAGGACGGGATCGCCCTGAAGCCGGAAATGGCCCACAGTGGCGAAGAACTCACGGTAAGGCTTGACTTTGAGGAGTGTGCCAATGGTGGTGATCTTTTCGAGTTGTGGATCGTATTCGAGGATTTGCTCGGCGTCATAGAGGCCGCCGGGTGTGATTTTGAAATCGCTGACGATGGGAGACCAGTTGCGAGGGCCGTCGGCGAAGGCGAACGGCGTGACGGAGTCCAGGGTCTCGAAAACATTGCGCTGGCCGGGAACGATAGCGCCGCCGAACGTGGGATCAAAAAAATGTTTTTGGACAATGCGCCAGGAGAGGAAATCCTGCGGCTGGTCGTCGCCGGTTTTGACGACAAGACGCTGGGTGAAGCCATACTCGATTTCGCTGGTGTCGGTGAGAGTAGCATCGGAGTCAAAACGGATGAAGCTGGCGAAATTGTTTACGCCGGTTACGTAGCGGTAGGTGACAACGGGTTCGATGGTGTGCTTGTAGCGCTTGCGCGCTTTGGATTTTTCGCGGGGAGAGTAACCGAAAACACGCTCGAGGGCCGGCGGACGGAGCTCGATCGCAAATTCGCCGGTGTTGCGGGTGAGGGACTGCCCGCTGAGAAGGCCCGCGGAATCGAGCGAATTGCCGTAATAGGTGGCGCGGAATGCGGCGGAGGACGTGATACCGAGCCAGGGGCCGAAGTGAAGGGGCACGGTGACCCGGGGAGCAAATTCGGTGCGGGTCACGAAGGAAGGCGTGTCCAGGGGACTGGCATCGTCACGATGCGCCGCGCCTGCAAATGAATCAAATGAGAAATACACAGGGAGATCGTGCCAAGGCGCTTGTTCGACGGAACCGAAGCGAACTTCGGGCGCGCTGCGGAGCGAAACGCTGGTGGCAGGAGTGGTGACGCCCGAGACGGAGGTAGTCGGAACACTGAGAAAGCTCCGATCAGTGAGGGCGGCTAAATTCAAACTGAATCCGAGGAAATTGTTGGTGAGAAAAGTGGCGCTGCGAACCTCGGAGTTGATGGCGTCACCGAAAGTGTCGGCGAAAGCCAGACGGAACGTGAGAGAGGAAAGTTCGTTGACGTCGGCGACGAAGCGCCAGCCTGCAGGAAGGAGCGATTGGACTTCCAACTGCTGCTGGTGGCCTCCCTGAGGATGGAGAACGCCGGCGGCATCGGAAAGACCGCGATCGATGACGCCGTAATAGTTGTACCTGAGGGAAGTGTTTTCCCAGGGTTTGGCGCGAAAGTCGCCACGCTCAGCCGAGCCGCGGCGGCTGAGGTATTGAGCGCCGAGGGTAGCATCCATCCAAGGCAGCGGCGCCCAGTAAAAAGCGTCGCCGAGGATAAAGCCTTTGCTATTGCTATTGCCTGGTTCGGGAATGAGGAATCCGGACTGACGGACCTTGGGGCCGGCGGGCGCGGTAGCGTAGGGGAGCCATACGAGGGGAACGCGGAGCACGCGGAAGTTGGCGCTGACGAGAGCGACGTTTTTGTTGAGGCGGATGCGGGCGTGCGGCGCATAGAACTGCCACGTCGGACGCCGGGGGTCGCAAATGGTGATCCATGCACCGCGGACGAGATAGACGTCGGCGGGGAAGCGCTCGACCTCGCGAGCTTCGAAATAGAGAGGGTTGTCAGAAAGGAGGATCGCGGGATTGGGGCGGCGCTCGATCTTCACGGTGCCGCGGACGTTGATGAAAAGACCGTGTCCGGTGCTGACGTTGTAGTGGGCTTCGTCCCCTTCGAGGTGCTCGTTGTTGTAGTCGAAGCGCACGTGACCCCGGGCGAGGGATTCGGTGGTCTTCGTGTTGTACTCGACGTGGTCAGCCTGGAGACGGACGTCGCCGTAGCGGATGTCCACTTCGTCGTCGACAAGGAAGAGATCCCCGCGTTTTTGTTGCGGGCCGCGGGAGTAGATCTCGACGATACCGCCTTTGCCTGAAGGCAGGCGAATCTGCTGCGCAAGCGTAACGTTTGCGGCGGAGCCCGGAAGAAAAAACAAGAGCACGGTCAGGAAGATCCGAAGCCGAAGCGCGGAGAGAGTCCGGGCATGGAGGTAACCATTCACGCGGAACATGAAGTCGATGAAAACAGTTGGATAGCCTAGCACGGGGCTGGAGGGATTTGTAGCAGCGCGGTGGATGGCGAGAGGGAGCGGCGTCCCGGGAGGTCTGAAGGAGCCGCAGCTAACACGGCGAAACGCGACAAGCGTGTTGCGCGTCTTTCTCAGCACGGAATGGTTTGCCTTTCCAAAGACATAAAGATGCACTGCGCGGGCCTGAGGAGGTATGATGCCGGGCCTTGCACGCTAGGGGGTGGAAATGCGCCGTACTTTGCCTGCTGTGTGGATGATTCTGATGTTGGTGCTGTCTTGTGCTTTGGTGCCGGCTGGTGTGATCGCGGGGCCGGCGGACCAAGGAAGTCCCACGGATAAGCTGAAGAATCTCGAATTTCGCGAGATCGGCCCCGCAACGATGGGCGGGCGCATCGATGATTTTGCGGTCGTCGAGGGAAATCCAAACATCGTCTTTGTCGGCGTGGCGTCCGGCGGAGTGTGGAAGACGACGAACAACGGCACGACGTGGGAGCCGGTGTTCGACAAGGAAAGCGTTTCGACAATTGGCGACATCGCGATTGCGCCGTCGGACCCGTCGATCGTGTGGGTGGGAACAGGAGAGCCGAACAACAGGCAGAGCTCATCGTGGGGCGATGGGATATACAAATCGCTCGATGGCGGAAAGACCTGGCAGAGGGCGCTGGGGCACTTGTGGGGGCCGAACCCGGAGCGCGGCGTTTACAAAACGGCCGACGGTGGGAAGAGCTGGTCGCAGGTGTTGAAGATCAACGATGACACGGGCGTAAGCGACATTGCCATGGACTCAGGGAGCCCGGACACGCTGTACGCGGCGGCGTACGAGAGACGGCGCACGCCGTACGGATTCAACGGAGGCGGGGCGAACAGCGCGATTTATAAAACCACGGACGGCGGAGCGACGTGGAAGAAACTGACCAAGGGCTTGCCGTATGAAAACGGCGGCGACACGGGGCGCATCGGACTGG
>WNFA01005464.1_pt1 | contig 16713 bp, 16 predicted proteins | sample 5400481 | NCBI WGS metagenome assembly WNFA01 (sample SAMN13153340, study PRJNA577476) | soil metagenome | isolation source: 120 cm saprolite under Douglas fir tree site 2 hole 1 replicate 2 | place: USA:California | collected 2015-04-18
TGCGGGTGTTCAGGCATGGGCTCTGGGCGAGGTGCTGGAGAGGATCGGCGAGAGATTCGTGGTCCAGGTGGTCCAGCTGGGAGGAGCCGCCGAGCACCGGAGCGAGCGCATCGTGCTATGCGCGAGCGAGGAGCGCAGAAGGCGACGATGCAGATGGGCCGCATGGGCCGCGAAGATCCGTCGATCCGTCTTCAGCATCTCGCCCTTAAACCGATGATGTCCTCGAGGGCCGCCAGCCGTGCTTCGACTTCGGCTTTGTCGGCCGCCTCCGAGTAGATGCGCACCAGCGCCTCGGTGCCGCTGGCTCGGAGCAGCACCCAGCTCCCGTCGGCGAGATAGAACTTGAAACCGTCGTCCGAGCGGATCCGCTCCACCTTGACGCCCGCGATCTCGCTTGGTTCGTGGGTTTCGAGCTGGCGCAGTATTCGCACGCGTTCCTGCTCGTACGTCTCGCGGTTGAGGTGGATGTCGTGCCGTGCATAGGCGTGTGGGCCCACACGCTTCTCCAACCCGGCCAGGATCTGCGAGAGCGGCTGGCGAAGCTTGACGATCATGTCGGCAAACAGAAGGCCGATGAGGATTCCGTCCCGCTCCGGAATATGACCCCTGATCGCGAAGCCACCTGACTCCTCGCCACCGAGCACCGCGTTCGTTTCCATCATCTTGGGCGCCACGTTTTTGAATCCGACCGGCACCTCGTAGACGGGAACGCCAAATTCTGCGGCCAGCTTATCGGCCATCGACGTCATGTTCACCGTCTTCACGACTGGCCCGGTCAGGTGCCGCACGTCGAAGAGATAGAGCATCAGAAGCGCGTACACCTGAAGCTGGTTGATGAAACGACCCGTCTCATCGATGATGCCGACGCGATCGGCGTCGCCATCGGTGCAGATGCAGAGGTCCTGTCCCCCACCGCGCATGAACGCGATGGCGGCGTCGATGTTGGGTGGAATCGGCTCCGGGTTGACGCCTCCAAACAGCGGATTTCGTTCGTTGTGCAGCTCTACCACCGAGGTTCGCCCGCCGTCGAGCAGCTCCCTGATGTATCCATAGCCGGATCCATACATGCACTCATGCACGATGCGGAGGCCGGCAGACCTGATTGCGTTGAGGTCGACCATTCGACCGATCTGCGCGTAGTAGGGCGCGCGGGGGTCGTACACGGAAACCAGGTCGCCCGACTTCGACCGATCCGGGACCGGCACCGACTCCAGCGCGTTGATGCGAGGCTCGAGCTCGGCGATGACGTCGGTTGAGGCCGAGCTTCCCGATTCTGTCTTGAACTTGATGCCGTTGAAGAGGTACGGGTTGTGACTCGCGGTCACGACCGCCGCGCCCGTTGCCTTGCGGTCGATGACGGTCCATGACGCGACCTGCGTCGGCGACGGACGGTCGAACATCAGGGTCCTGACCCCGCATGCCGCGAATACATCGGCCACCGTTCGCGCAAAGTCCTCCGACGCGAACCGGCAGTCGTAGCCGACGACTGCGAGCGGGTCCGCCTTGAGCGATTTCAGATACTCCGCCGAACCCTGTGCCACGCGGCGGACATTGGCGAAGGTGAAGTCGTCCGCAACCACCCCACGCCAACCGTCGGTGCCGAACTTGATCTTGTCGGCCATTCTGCTCCGGCTAAAGGTACTTGGTTTTGCGCGCCCGCCTGAGCGCGTCGACGACCTTTTTCACGTCCTGCGCGCGCGAGCGCGGACAGACCAGGAGCGCGTCCTCGGTGTCGACGATGATCATGTCCTCGAGCCCAATCGCCGCGACGAGCCGCCGGTCTCCGAAGACCAGGCTGCCGTGCGTGTCGACCAGGACGGCTTCGCCCTCGACCGAGTTGCCGCCTGCGTCGTGGTGCACCCGGTCGCCAAGCTCCGCCCAGTTACCGATGTCGGCCCATTCGAAATCGCATGGCACCAGCACCAGTCGATCGGTCTTCTCCATGACCGTGCGGTCGATGACGTCGACCGGCAATCGCTTGTAAAGTCGCGTGGCCTCCTCTTCGTCGCCTGTCTCGCGCGCAGCCAACACCCGCCGCAGGGCCCGGAGTCTTGCCGGCGCATGGCGGCCGAGCTCCTCCACGAACACCCGCAGCCGCCACGCAAACCAGGCCAGGTTCCAGTAGTAGCCACCCGCCTTCACAAACGCCTTGGCGCGACCAAGATCCGGTTTCTCGACGAACCTCTTCACGCGGACAGTGCCCGCGGACACGCGTCCCGGTGCGTGGATGTAGCCCAGGCCAGTGGAAGGGAAAGCCGGCTTGAGCCCAACCGTGACGAGGACGTTGCTCGCCGCCGCTGCACTCACGGCTGCCCGCACCGCGCTGCGCGCCTTTGCGCCGCCTCTGACGACGTGGTCTGCCGGCATCGCCACCATGACCGCATCCGGCTCGCGCGCCATGAGCGTCAGCGCCGCGAGCCCGTAGGCGTTGGTGGTGCCGCGAGCCGAGGGTTCGAGGATCAGGTGCTGTGCGTCGATCTCGGGCAGTACCGCTTCGATGATCTCGCGCTGCCGTACTTCGGTCAGGATGAAAACCTCGTCCGCGACGGCGCGGGCCCGCTCGTATGTCTCACGCAATAGCGGCCGACCGCGTTGACCCAAGGGGAGCACATGCTTCGGGGTCGACCGGCGCGACCGCGGCCAGAGCCTCGTCCCAGTGCCGCCGGCCGGTATGACGGCGAATGTCTTCGTCAACCGACCTCTTCCGCCAGCTCCTTCGCGCGAGCCGTCGATTCCCACGGCGCGTCGATGTCCGTGCGCCCGAAGTGCCCGTACGCCGCGGTCTGGCGAAACAGCGGCCGCCTCAGGTTGAGCTCCTTGATGATTCCCAGCGGACTGAGGTCGAAGAGTTTGTTGACGGCTGTCGTCAGCACCGCCTCGGGAACCTTGCCCGTGCCGAACGTATCGATCCTGATCGCGACGGGTTTGACGACCCCGATCGCGTATGAGATCTGAACCTCGCAGCGCCGCGCCAGTCCGGAGGCGACGATGGTCTTCGCCACGTGCCGAGCACCGTACGCGCCGGCGCGATCGACCTTCGTCGGATCCTTGCCCGAGAAGCAGCCACCGCCATGGCGTGCATAGCCGCCATAGGTGTCGACCATGATCTTGCGGCCGGTTAGCCCTGCATCCGCCACCGGACCGCCGACGACGAAACGGCCTGTGGGATTGATGAATGTGCGGATGCTGCCGTCCTTCAGCTCGGCGGGGATGGCCGCATCGATGACATGCTCGCCGACGTCCGAACGCAGCTGCTCGGTCGTGACCTCATCGTGGTGCTGCGCGGAAAGAACCACCGAGTCCACGACCGGTCGCTCACCCTGGTCGCCGTAGCGGATCGTCACCATGACCTTGCCGTCGGGCCGGAGGTAGTTGAGCGTCTTCGTACGCCGAACGTCCGCGAGCCGTCGCGCCAATCGGTGCGCGAGCATGATCGGGAGCGGCATCAGCTCAGGTGTCTCATCGCATGCGAAGCCGAACATCATTCCCGAGTCGCCGGCGCCTCCGACATCAACGCCCTGCGCGATGTCAGGTGATTGCTCGTCGATGCTGGTGATCACGCCGCAGGTCTCGGCGTCGAAGCCGTACTTCGCGCGCGTGTAACCGACCTCTCGTACGGTCTGCCGGATGATGCGCGGGATGTCGACATAGCAGTCGGTCGTGATCTCTCCGACCACGATCACCAAACCGGTCGTGATAACCGTCTCACAGGCCACGCGGGCCAGCGGATCCTTGGCCAGGATCGCGTCGAGGATCGCGTCGGAAATCTGGTCTGCGACCTTGTCCGGATGGCCTTCGGTGACCGACTCGGACGTGAACAGCATGGGTGCCATTGAACGGGTCCTCCTTTGAATCTCCCGCGCCGGCAAGGCCGAGCCACCGCATGGGCCCTTCCCCAGGCGCCAGGTTCATACCTCTGGGACCCGCAGATATTACCCTCTCCCCTTCGGGGAGAGGCCAAGGGGCTTAAGTCGGCAAAGCCAGCCGCAGCACCTTAATTTCCGCGCAGCAACAGGTAGTGGATGCCCGAATGGCGCATCAACCTCGAGCCCTTCCGCGCCAGCAGCGCTGCGGTCGCATCGCGCGCCGCCTCCACCACTGAGTCGAGGTGCTCCCGTTTCATTTCCCAAGTAGCGGTGGGAGACGTGATCGGGCACAGGACGGTGATGCGCGCGCGTTCGCGCAGGCGCTCGTAGTCGCTGAGCATCTGGTGATGGAGCGCGAGCTGACAGGTGCGGGCAATCAGCTCGGACCAAGTGCTAGGCGCCTGCTCGTTCTCGCCGCCGGCCATCAGGCTGATCGCGAGGATTTCCTTCGCACCGTCGTCGACAGCGATGTCGATCGGCGTGTTGTCGACTATCCCGCCGTCCATGTGCTCACGCCCGTCGATCCGGACCGACGGAAAAACGCCTGGGATTGCCGTAGAGGCGAGGAGTGCCGGAGTCAAAGCACCCGCGCGGAACACGGCCGGCTTGCCCGCGTTGAGGTCGGTGGCAACGATCGCCAGCGGGAGGCGCATCTGCTCAAATGTGGCGAGGCCGGTCAGGGATTGCGCGCGCTCAATGAGGCGGCGGACGTTCTCCTGGGGCAGTGCGCTGACCTGGCCGCGGCGCAGGCCCGACAGGATGACACCGAGCGGATGCGCATGGAAAACCTCGAGGGCCTGGCGCGACATCCAGAGCTCGCGCAGCATCATCACCCCGGCCTGTGACGGGTAGGCGGCGATGCAGCTGCCGTTCAATGCGCCGACGCTGACGCCGACCACCGCCGCTGGGGGTTCAATGCCCGCTTCGAACAGCGCCTGGAGCACCCCAACCTGGGCGGCGCCGCGAGCGCCGCCCCCGCCCAGCACCCACGTGCGCCGAGCGGGCCCAAACAACTGCTAGGTTCCTTCCTCCCAGGACGTGAGATAGCGCTTCTGCTCTTCGGTCAGGGTGTCGATCGCGATCCCCATCGCATTCAGCTTGAGCCGCGCGACTTCCATGTCGATGTCGTCCGGCACGTCATACACTCGGCGCTCGAGCTTGCTCGCGTTCGCGACGATGTACTCGGCGCACAGCGCCTGGTTGGCGAAGCTCATGTCCATGACGGCGGCGGGGTGCCCCTCCGCAGCAGCAAGGTTGATCAGCCGCCCCTCGGCGAGTATGTGCAGACGCCGCCCGTCGCGGAGCTTGTACTCCTGCACCGAAGGCCTCACCTGGCGCACACCGGTCGCCATCTCGTCGAGAGCCTTGAGGTTGATCTCGGAGTTGAAATGGCCTGAGTTGGCGAGAATCGCGCCGTCCTTCATGGCCTCGAAGTGCTTGCGATCGAGGACGTTGAGGTCTCCGGTGACGGTGACGAAGATGTCGCCCACGCGAGCGGCCTCGTCCATCTTGAGCACTCGAAAACCATCCATCGCCGCCTCGAGGGCCTTCACGGAATCCACCTCGGTGACGACGACGTCGGCGCCGTGGCCCTTGGCCCTCGACGCGAGGCCTCGCCCGACCCATCCATACCCTGCGATCACGAATGTCTTGCCGGCCAGCAGGACGTTGGTGGCACGGATGATGCCGTCGATGGTCGACTGGCCGGTCCCGTACCGGTTGTCGAACATGTGCTTCGTGTCGGCCTCGTTGACGGCGACGATCGGGTAGCGCAGCACGCCGCGATCTGCCATCGCGCGGAGCCTGATCACCCCCGTTGTGGTCTCCTCGGTGCCGCCGATCACCTCGCCGATCTGGTGCTGGCGCGACTTGTGGAGGACCGAGACCAAGTCTGCGCCGTCGTCCATCGTCAGCGCCGGATGGTGGTCGAGGGCGGCCTCGATGTGCTGGTAGTAGGTGTCGTTGTCCTCGCCCCGGATCGCGTAGGTCTTGATGCCGTGCTGTCCGGCCAGCGCGGCCGCGACCGCATCATTCGTCGAGAGTGGGTTTGAGGCGCACAGGGCGATGTCCGCGCCACCGGCTTTGAGCGTCAGCATCAGGTTGGCCGTCTCGCTGGTGACGTGCAGGCAGGCGGCGACTTTCAGCGCTTTCAGCGGCTGCTCCTTGAGGAAACGTGCTCGGATGAGCGTGAGCACGGGCATCTCTCTCGCCGCCCAGTCGATCAGGTCCTGGCCCTCGGTGGCGAGCTTCAGATCCTTGACGTCGTAGCCTTTCGCGCTGGCTTTCAAAAGCGTCCCTTCTCCCTTAGTAAACGAGCTCGCTGACAACCTCGATCCCCTGCAGCCGTTCGCGCCCGGCGAGAAAGCTCAACTCGATGAGAACGTGCACACCGAGCACGATCCCACCGAGCTTCCGGATGAGCTGAGTCGCGGCGGCGGCGGTGCCACCGGTGGCGAGCACATCATCCACGATCAACACCGTCTGACCGGGTTTTACGGCGTCCTCGTGGATCTGGAGCTGGTCGGTCCCGTACTCGAGCTGGTAGTCCTGGCTGACGGTTTTCCATGGCAGCTTGCCGGGTTTGCGGATAGGTACGAACCCGGCGCTGAGGCCCAGCGCGACCGCGCCGCCGGGGATGAATCCCCGAGCCTCGATCGCCGTCACGATGTCGGGCGGGCGGTCCAGCCAGTGACTGCACACCTGCTCGACCACGCCCTTGAACATGATCTTGTCCGCCAGCAGCGGCGTGATGTCCTTGAAGATGATCCCCGACTGCGGGAAGTCGGGGACGTCGCGGATCAGTTTTCGCAGGTCTTCGTCAGTGAGCCTCATACCACCTGGCGGAAGTATTCCAGGGTGCGGGCGAGGCCGTCCTCCAACGCGACCTCCGGCTGCCAGCCCAGGAGCTTGCGGGCGCGGGCGATGTCGGGACGGCGCTGCTTGGGGTCGTCGACGGGCAGCGGTCGAAACTCGATCGCGCTCTTGGATCCTGCCAGGCGCACGATGATCCGGGCCAGCTCCAGCACGGTCACCTCCTCGGGGTTGCCGAGGTTGACGGGCATGTCGTCGCCCTTTTCGAGGACAGCCAGCACACCGCGAACGAGGTCCGACACGTAACAGAGGCTGCGCGTCTGCGAACCGTCGCCGTACACCGTGAGCGGCTCGCCCCGGATTGCCTGGGCCATGAAGTTGGGAACTGCCCGGCCGTCCAACACCTGCATGCGCGGCCCGTGCGTGTTGAAGATGCGGATGATGCGCGTGTCCACGCCATGCGCGCGGTGGTACGCCATCGCGAAGGCCTCGGCGCACCGCTTCGCCTCGTCGTAACAGCCTCGGGGCCCGATCGGGTTGACGTTTCCCCAGTAGGTCTCGGGCTGGGGATGGACGAGCGGATCGCCATAGACCTCCGATGTCGAAGCGAGCAGGAAGGTGGCTTTCTTGGCGCGCGCCAGGCCGAGCATGTTCATCGTCCCGAGCGTGCCTACCTTCAAAGTGTGGATGGGGTTCGCGTCGTACTGGGGCGGCGACGCCGGGGACGCGAAGTGGAGGACGAAGCGGACTTCTCCGTCCACGACGACGTGCTCGTTGACGTTCGCCTGGCGGAACTCGAAATCGGGGTTCTCGACGAGGCTGCTCACGTTGTTGCGCGAGCCGGTGATGAAGTTGTCGAGCGCAAGCACGCGCACGCCGTGCGCGATCAGGGCTTCACATAGATGCGAGCCGATGAAGCCGGCGCCGCCCGAAACGACCGCCAGGTCTTTGGAATTAGTCGCGGCCGATACCCCTGTAGGTGAAGCCGATGCCCCGCATGGCGGCCGGGTCGTAGATGTTGCGCCCGTCGACGACCACCGGCCGGCGCATCGACGCTTTGAGGCGGCCGAGGTCGAGGTGGCGGAACTCGTTCCACTCGGTGACCACGACCAGCGCGTCGGCGCCGTCGGCGAGCTCGTAGGCATCACGCGTGTACTCGACCTCCGGCAGCTTCACGCGGGCACCCTCCATGGCCGCCGGGTCATATGCACGCACGTGGGCGCCCGCCGCGAGCAGAACTTTCGCGATGTCGAGGCTCGGCGCTTCGCGTAGGTCATCGGTGTTGGGCTTGAACGCGAGCCCGAGCAACCCGACAATCCGATCGTTCAGCTCCTCAAGGCAGTCACGCAGCTTGTCGATGACGAGCATTCTCTGATCGCGATTGATGTCCATAACGGCATGCAGCATCTCGGGGTGGTAATCGAAGCGCTCCGCCAGCGCGGCCAGCGCTTTCACATCTTTGGGAAAGCAACTTCCGCCCCAGCCCAAGCCGACGTCCAGGTAGCTCGGTCCGATGCGCTTGTCGAGTCCCATCCCCTCGGCCACTAGCTTCGCGTCGGCACCGACGCGCTCGCTGATGCGCGCAATCTCGTTGATGAACGAGATGCGTGCGGCGAGGAACGCGTTGGACGCGTACTTCACCATCTCCGCCGTGTAGATGTTGGGTGTAATGAGGATGTGAGCGTGCAGGGGCTCATACAGCAGGGCCACCTTCTCGGCCGCGGCGCGGTCGTGACTGCCGATCACAACGCGGTCCGGGTGCATGAAGTCCTGGATCGCGGATCCCTCGCGTAGGAACTCCGGGTTGGACACCACGTCCGCCCTGTGCTTCGAGTTGCGGCTCTCGAGCACGCGGGACACCATGTCGCCGGTGAGCGGCGGCACAGTCGATTTGTTGACGACCACCAGCGGCCCGTCCATCGCGTCAGCAATCGAGCGCGCTGCCGACTCAACGAACGAGAGATCCGCCTCGCCGCCCTCGCCTTCCGGCGTGCTGACGGCGATGATCGCGTACTCTGCTCCCGGCACCGCCTCGGCATACGAGGTCGTGAACGTGAGCCGCCGAGCCTTGACGTTGCGCTCGACCAGCTCGTTCAACCCGGGCTCGTAGAACGGCACGCGGTTGTGCAGGAGCTGGGCGATCTTCTCGCGGTTGACGTCGACGACGATCACGTCGTTGCCGAGGTCGGCCAGGCAAGCGGCCGTGGTGAGCCCGACATAACCCGCGCCTATGACTGCGACCCGAGACAAAGCCGGCCGATTATCTCAGCCGCGGGTATCGCCAGCGCGTAGGCCGGGTTTCACTACCTCAAGAGGCTTTGGTAAGCCGCGATTGTCTGGCGCGCGGCCTTACGCCAGCCGAACGCCTTGGCTCGCTCGAACCCGGCGCGGCGGGCGCGATCCGGGTCTTGACACAGGGCGGCCGCGGCACGGCCGAGAGCGTCGGCATCGCCGTCAGTAACCAGGTCGCCCGCTTCGCCTAAGACCTCCGGCAGGCTCGAGTTCCGGAACGCCGCCACCGGGCAACCGCTGGCCATGGCCTCCAGGCATGGCAGCCCAAACCCCTCGTATCGGCTGGTGAACAAGAGGCAGCCCGCCGCGGCATAGAGGTCGGCGAGCTCGCCGCCTGCGACATGGCCGAGCATGTGGGCCCCGCTCATGCTTTGCGGTGCCTGGCGACCAGGCTCACCGACTATCACCAGCTCGAGCGGATGGCGCAGCTTGCCCGCGGCACGCCATGCGCGCAGCAGAGCGTCCGGATCCTTCCTCGCGTCCAGAGCGCCGACGAACAGCAGGTAGCCGGGCTGCAGCCCCCAGCGCCGGCGCACGCGATCGGGCGCCCCGGGCCGGGGCTTGAACTCGTGGCCGGCGGCTTCGGGCACGATCCGGATTCGCTTGGGGTCCACCCCGCTGAGGCGGACCGCGTCGTCGGCCGTCGCCTGCGACACGGCCAGCACGAGGTCCGCGCGCTTGAGGAAGCGCCGCCCCAGCCAGAAGCGGAACCGCTCGCCGCGCATCTTCGGACCGCCCCAGGCCCAGGGGATGAGGTCGTGAAGGGTCACCACCATCGGCACAGGAGACCGCCCTGGCAGCTTGAGGTCGACCGCATGGTAGACGTCGGGCCGAATCCGGCCGAGGTCGGAGCCCAGGACGACCGCATCTTCGTACGCGGCAAGCTGGCCGCGGTAGCGGCGCCTCGATGAAGCCAGCCGGTAGTCGCCGACCGGGAGCGGCGGCACGGGAAGGTCGGAGTCGAGCAGCAGGGTGAGGTTGCCGCTGAAGCCCTCTTCGATCAGGCCGTGCAGGAGGCCGTCCACATAGGATCCGACCCCCCGTTTCGCGCTCGGCCCCTGAAGCGGACGAACATCGAGCAGGACTGAGGCGGCTGACGCGCCGCGTCCACTGGGTTTTTTCGTTTGGGCTTCGCTCAAAGTTGGGCTGAGTGCACGGTTCAAGCCATCATAATTTGGCGGCCATGCAGCCTCTTAAACCCCGCGAACTCGGAAGCTTCGCGTGAGTTCGCGGGGACCCCTTGACGTGGTCGTTGTTGGCGGGTGCGGCCACGTCGGCTTGCCGCTCGCCCTGTCGCTCGCGGAGTGCGGCTACCGGGTCGGAATCGATGACATCGACACCGCCAAGATCGAGCAGGTCCGAGCCGGAAGCGTGCCGTTCCTCGAGAACGGCGCGGAAGAGCTGCTGAGAAAGGTGCTCCCCACCGGCCGATTGGAGCTCGCCTCCAACCCGGGCATGCTCGAGCGGACAGACACGGTCATCCTTGTCATCGGCACTCCGATTGACGAGTTCATGAACCCGTCGGTCCGCATCTTCGATCGAGTCGTGGACGACCTGATTCCCCACCTGCGCGACGGCTCGTTAGTGGTGCTGCGGTCAACTGTGTTTCCGAGCACGACCGAATCCGTGGAGCGCCGGCTGCGCGCGGCGGGCGTCGATGACGTGCAGGTCGTGCGCACCACGCCCCTGGAGGCCGAGCTCGCGAAGCTGCTCACCAACACGTGGCGGTACATGAAGTTCGCGATCGCCAACCAGTTCTTCCAGATCGCGCACCGCTCCGGACTCGACTACAACCGCGTGCTGGATGCTGTCCGCCGTGACTATCCGCGCGCGGCGGATCTGCCCGGTCCGGGTTTCGCCGCCGGCCCCTGCCTCCTCAAGGACACCATGCAGCTTTCAGCCTTTACTCCCGACCACTTCCCAATGGGCCAGGCCGCGATGCAGATCAACGAGGGTCTGCCGAACTACATCGTTGATACGCTCAACTCGCGGCGGCCGCTCTCGGGCCGAACGTTGGGCATCCTGGGCATGGCGTTCAAGGGCGAGTCGGACGATCCACGCGCGTCGCTGAGCTACAAGCTGCGCAAGCTGGCCGCATTCAAGGGCGCGCGCGTCCTCTGCACCGACCCGTTCATCCAGGACGAATCCTTCGTGCCGCTCGACCGCGTGCTCGCGGAATCGGACCTTCTCGTCATCGCAGCCCCACATCGCGCTTACGGAAAGCTCGACCTGAAGGATCGAGAGGTCGTCGACGTCTGGGGCATTACGGGACCGATCCGACTCTGAAAGTACTGGTCACCGGATCGGCCGGATTCATCTGCGGATATCTCGTCGCCGAGCTGCTCGAGGCAGGACACGAAGTCGTCGGAGTCGACAATTTCAGCAAGTACGGCCCAGTCCGCCGAGGCCACGACTACGATCCGCGTTACCGGCTCGTCGATGGTGACGCCAAGGACTCGAAGCTCCTGACCGAGCTGGCGATGGACTGCGACCAGGTGGTGGCCGGCGCCGCGATGATCGGCGGCATCTCCTACTTCCACGAGTTCGCTTACGACCTGTTGGCCGAGAACGAACGTATCTGCGCCGGCACCTTCGATGCCGCCATCGCCGCGCGACAGAGCGGCCGCCTCGAGAGAATCACCGTGATCTCGAGCAGCATGGTATTCGAGTCGGCCGAAGTCTTCCCCACTCCTGAGGGCGCCCAGCTCGAGAGTCCGCCGCCGCGATCGACCTACGGTTTTCAAAAGCTGGCCGCGGAGTTTTTCGCGCGCGGCGCCGACGAGCAGTACAGCCTTCCCTACACGATCGTGCGGCCTTTCAACTGCGTGGGCGTCGGAGAGCGGCGCGCGCTGCGCGATCACGACGTCATGAGCGGCAACGTCAAGCTGGCGATGAGCCATGTGGTGCCCGACCTCTGCCAGAAGGTGCTGAAAGGTCAGGACCCGCTTCACATCCTGGGGGACGGCAGCCAGGTGCGTCACTACACGTACGGCGGCGACCTGGCGCGGGGCATCCGGCTCGCGATGGAATCGCCCCGAGCCGTTAACGAGGATTTCAACCTCTCGACCGCGCGCGCGACGACGGTGCGCGAACTTGCCGAAACGATATGGCATAAGGTGCACGGCGCCAGCCGTCCGCTTCGCCTGGTTTCCGATCCGCCATACGAACACGACGTGCAGCGGCGTGTGCCCGACGTGCGCAAGGCTAAAGAGGTGCTTGGCTTCGAGGCCACCACCACGCTCGACGAGATGCTCGATGAGGTCATCCCCTGGGTGCGAGACGAGATCGAGGCGGGACGGATCTGAGCGATCCCGTTCCGACGCCGGCACTGAGCGTTGTCGTGCCTGTTTACAACGAGGGCGAAAACGTCGTGCCCACTCTGCGCGGCGTGGTTGAGCGCACGCGCACGCGGCCGCTCGAGGTGCTGGTCGTGCATGACTTCGACAAGGACACCACCGTGCCCGTGGTCAAGCGACTCCAATTGGAGATGCCGGAGCTACGTCTCCATCGCAACAACATCGGTCGTGGCGTGCTCAACGCTCTCAAGTCGGGCCTTGCGGCAGCCAAGGCGCCGTATGTGCTCGTGACGATGGGCGACGGTTCGGACGACCCAGGCGATATCGATGCGATGTACGCGCTGGCGCTGGGCGGCGCCGACGTGGTGGCCGGGTCGCGCTACATGCGGGGCGGCCACCAGGTCGGTGGGCCGCTGCTCAAGAGAACGATGTCCCGGGTCGCCGGGCTCTCGCTCCGGTGGCTTGGCGGACTGCCCATCCACGACGCCACGAGCAACTTTCGGATGTACTCCAAGCACCTGCTGCAGCAGGTGACGATCGAGTCAGGCGGCGGATTCGAGCTCGGAATCGAGCTCACCGTCAAGGCCTACGCGCTCGGAATGCGCGTGGCCGAGGTTCCGACGACCTGGCGCGACAGAACTGCGGGCCAGAGCCGCTTTCAGCTGTGGAAGTGGTTGCCGCGCTATCTGCGCTGGTATTGGGTCGGGATCGCTGCGCGCTTTAGGAAGGCTGCTCGCTGAGGGGCCGATAGTTCTTCTTGTAGTACTCCCAGTACTCGCCCGACTTGAGCGGCCGCCACCAGTCCTGGTTGTCGACATACCAGCGCACCGTGCGCTCCAACCCCTCCGCAAAGGTGACCTGTGGCTCCCAGCCGAGGTCGGTGATGCGGGCGAGGTCGAGCGCATAGCGGTAGTCATGGCCGGGGCGGTCGGCGACGTATTGGATGAGGCTCTTGGGCTTGCCCATGATCTCAAGCACCGCGTTGGCGACCTGATTTCCGCTCGTTTCGGCGCCGGTACCAATGTTGTAGACCGGGTCGGACAAGGGCGCCTCGTGAAGCACGAGATCGATGGCCCGGCAGTGGTCGTCGACATGGACATAGTCCCGGACCGCTGAGCCGTCATTGTAAAGAGGAAGCGGCAGGCCGTCGATCGCGTTGGTGATGAGAACCGGCACGAGCTTCTCCGGGTACTGGTAAGCACCGAAGGTGTTCGACCCTCGGGTCACGAGCAGCGGTAGTCCGAAGCTCTCGGCGTAGGCGTGCGCAATGTGCTCGCCGCCCGCCTTGCTGGCCGAGTAAGGGCTGCGCGGCTTGAGCGCATCCTCCTCGCGCGACCGCCCCTCCCGCACCTCGCCATACACCTCGTCGGTGCTGACCAGTAGAAAGACACGATGTGAGTGCTTCCTTGCCGCTTCGCAGAGGATGGCGGCACCTCGCACGTCGGTGTCGATGAATGCCAGCGGCTCCACCAGCGAGCGATCGACATGCGTTTCCGCCGCAAAGTTGACGATCGCGTCGACTTCGGCAGCAAGTGAGTCGACCAGCTTGGCATCACAGATATCGCCGTGGACGAACGTGTAGCCGCGAGTGCCTTCGAACTCGGCCAGGTTTGCGCGATTGCCGGCGTACGTGAGCTTGTCGAGAACGGTGATCTCGACCTCGGGACGTGTTCTCCTCAGCAGCCGGACGAAGTTCGAGCCGATGAATCCCGCGCCTCCCGCCACCAGGAGGCGCTTGAAGGACCTCACTTGATCGCGGGGCCCGCCGTCCAGTCGTACCCGATCGACGGGTCGTCGTGCGGGATCCGGCCCTCGTCGTCAGGTGCGTAGACGCTCGACGTAACGTAGAGGAGATGGCTGCGCTCGAGCGCACGGCATCCATGGGCGACCCCAGGCGGGATCTTCACGCACGTGACATGTGAGTCGCCCATCAGAAATTCCATCAGTCGGCCCTTGGTCGGTGACCCCTCGCGCGTGTCGTAGAGAGCCACCTTCAAAGCACCGATCACGTACCACCAGTCGGTCTGCTTTTTATGAATGTGCCACGCCTTGGTCGCGCCGGGGTACATGAGCGAATGGCTCCACTGTCCGAAGTGGTCGAAGAAGCCATCGGTCTCGCGGATGACTTCGCGAAAGAAACCGCGCTCGTCCGCATGCGTGGCCAACTCCTTGATCACGACCCCATCGATAGCCACCGGCGCCGCGCTCACTATTCGCGGTTCGCCCCGTGGTTGCGCACGAAGTCATTGACTGCGTAGTAAGCCTCGATTGACTCGCCCGCGTCGCCCCAGAAGCCTTCCAGGAGCGTGTACTCCATCAGGCCGCGCTCGACGTACCAGTTGTTGACGTCGGTGATCTCGAGCTCGCCGCGGCCTGACGGCTTCAGGCTCGGCAGCACGTCCCAGACGGTCTCGTCGTAGAAGTACGCGCCAGTGACCGCGAAGTCGCTTGGAGGATCGTCTGGTTTCTCGACGATGCGCTCGATGCGGCGGCTTCCGTTGAGGTGCGCCACGCCGAGGTGCCGGAGGTGGTCGCGGTCGGCTTCACGAGAAAGGACGACGCGCGCGCCGGCCGCTTGATTGCTGAACGCATCCACGCAGCCCTTCAAAGATTTTCCGAAGATGTTGTCGGCGAGCAGCACCACCGTGCGACCGCCGCCGGCAAAGCGCTCGGCAAGGGCTAAGGCTTCGGCTATGCCGCCCGGTTTTGCCTGGTACGCGTAGAACAGACGCGCAATCCCGAACTCCTGGCCGTCTCCCAGCAGCCGCAGGAACTCGCCGGCGTGCGCGCCGCCGGTGATGAGCATGATCTCTGACACGCCTGCCTTCACCAGCGCCTCGATCCCGTAGCTGATCATCGGCCGGTCGTAGATCGGCAGCAGGTGCTTGTTGGTGATCTGGGTCAGGGGGTGCAGCCGGCTGCCAGTGCCGCCCGCGAGCACGACTCCTTTCATTGCATTCGGGATTCTGGGGTACTTCGATACGCTTTGCACCCCATGGAGCAGCCGCCCCCACCCGAAGGTCCGAGCCCGCCGCAGCCACCGCCGGCAGGACCAGAACCGACGGTGCAGCCGCCAGCGGCACAGCCGGGGCGCTATTCGCCCGATGGCTTCTGGTGGTGGGATGGCGCCAGCTGGAGGCCGGCCTACTCGCAGGACCGCTTGTGGCGCTGGACCGGCCAATCCTGGGTGCCGGCTGTGGCTCCAACACCTCGCCCGGCAGGCGGGTCCGGGCTCGCGATCGGGCTGGGAATCGGTGCGTTCCTGCTGGTCCTGGTCCTCGTCGCCGTGGTCGTGCTGGTCGTCCTGGCCACGATGGGCAACCAGATCGTCAACATCTTCTCCAACGTCACAGCGGCGCTGAACACAACCCCCAGCCCATAGTTCGTAGCACCCGAGAACAAGCGCACCCCACAGCAGTAAGCCACAAGTTGTTGTGGCAGACTGGCCCTAAAGCATGTCTCGAGCTGACAACTGGCCGCGCACGATCCTGCACGTCGACATCGACGCCTTCTACACGTCGGTGCACCAGCGCGACGATCCCAAGCTGCGCGGGGTCCCCGTGGCCGTGGCCGGTCGGTCCCGCCGTGCGGTGGTCATGGGCGCCTCTTACGAAGCGCGGGCGTTCGGGGTGCGCTCCGCGATGCCGCTTCATGAGGCACTGCAGCACTGCCCGCAGCTGGTCGTTGTCAGTCCCGACGGCTCCCGGTACCGTGAGGCCAGCCGGCTGATCCACCAGATCTTCCGCCGGTTCACCTCCCCCGAGCTCGTCGAAGGCATCAGCCTTGACGAGGCGTACCTCGACGTCACCGCCCGCACGCGCCACGGCACCTCTAACGCTGAGGAGGTCGCGCGCCGCATTAAATTTCAGATCCACACCGAGGTCGGGCTTACAGCATCGGTCGGAGCCGCGACGTCCAAGCTGGTCGCGAAGGTGGCCAGCGGAACTCGGAAGCCGGACGGGCTGGTCCTGGTCCCACCCGACACCGAAGCCGATTTTCTCGCCCCCCTCCCCATCGGCGCGATACCGGGCATCGGCCCCAAGACGGAAGACCGGCTGCACGCGATGGGCGTGCGCACGGTTGGCGAGCTGGCAACTTACGAGACGCAGCGGCTCGTCCAGGCGCTCGGCGTCGGCGGCGCGGTGCTGCAGCGCATGGGGCAGGGACGCGACCGTGCACCGGTGGATGGAAGCAAGCCCGCGAAAACGATCTCGGCGGAGACGACCTTCGAAAACGACGTCAGCGACCGCGGCCAGCTGGAAGGCGCATTACGCGAGCTGACCGACCGCGTGGTCGAACGCCTCCAGGCCGAGGGGGTGCGCGCGCGCACCATCTACGTGAAGCTCAAGCTCCCCGACTTCAGGCTGGTGAGCCGCCAGGTGAGCCGGACGAGCCCGACCGACGACGTCGAGACGATCTTCCGGGCCGCGCGTTCGGCGCTGGAGAAG
>WNFA01005414.1_pt1 | contig 16705 bp, 13 predicted proteins | sample 5400481 | NCBI WGS metagenome assembly WNFA01 (sample SAMN13153340, study PRJNA577476) | soil metagenome | isolation source: 120 cm saprolite under Douglas fir tree site 2 hole 1 replicate 2 | place: USA:California | collected 2015-04-18
AGCGCGCCGCCATGCCGATGACGATCGCTGAAGGGTCGATGCCGAGTGCGGTGCGCAATCGGCTCCGCGCCGTCTCGTCGGGACGCAGCAGCGCCGTGTCGTACCCGTTCGGAATGTATTCCCAGCGCCGCGGGTGGTAGCCGATGCCCTCGTGGAAGCGGCGGCCGGCGAGCGAGTTGATGATCACCCTATCGGGCAGCGCCGAAAAGCGGCTCAGGATTGCGCGCACGAAGCCCGGGCCGGCCATGTCCGAGCAGCGGATATTCCACGCCAGGCGCGGCGCATAACCGAGCCGGTGCGCGATCAGGCCGAGCAGGTCGGCATGATAGAGCCAGGTCTGCACGATGTCGGGCCGATAGCGGCGCAGGAGGCCGATGAGGCGCGTCACCCCGCGCGGGTCGATCATGCCGCGGCGGATGCCGAGGGCCTCGATCGGTATGCCGGAGCCGGCGATCATCGGGCCGACCGTACCCGTATCGGTCATGCTGACGACGACCGAGCGGAAATGGCTGCGATCGCTTCGCGTGACGAGCCGCGCAAGCATGCCCTCGGCGCCGCCGGTTTCGAGCCCGGTTATCAGGTGCAGAATGGTCGGCATTACCGGCGCCGCTGCTCCGGCGCGACGTTGCGGCACCGGCTCAAACTGGACATTCCGCCAAGGCCGGTGCTATACGGGCGCCATTCCCGAATATAGAGAAATCCCGTGCAGATATAGCATAAGCTGTAGTAGAGGCCGTTCCCGTCGGACATTGCCGACGTGTCACGGGCCGGCTCGCGCGGAACTACTTTGAGCATCATGTGATGGTTTCTGTTGCTAGTTCCGATCTGGAGCACGATGGGGTCAAAGAGTGGCCGCCGATGCCCGGTCGAGCCACCCTCGCTTGGCGCGACCTGGCCGACGGGTGGCACAAACATTGGATGTGGCGCGCACTTGCGGTGCAAGACATAAAGCTGCGCTATCGCGGTTCGATGCTCGGGCCGTTCTGGGTGACGATCAGCACCTTGGTGATGGTGGTCGCGATGGGCGCCATCTACTCGCAGTTGTTTCATGTCGATGTCAACGTCTACGTGCCATATTTGACTATTGGGTTAATCACATGGCAGCTACTGTCGAGCATAATTACCGAAGGCTGCGAAATCTTCCTGCAATCCACAAGCGTTATACAGCAAGTGCCGATTCCATTTTCGGTCTACGTCTATAGAGGTGTGTGTCGTAATTTTATAGTTTTGGCCCACAATTTGATCCTTGTTCCGGTGGGCTTGATCCTATTTGCAATACCGGTCGGTTGGCGGGTGGTCGAGCTGCTTCCGGCATTGCTGCTTCTTGCCGTTAACGGGGTCTGGATTACGGTCTTCCTCGGCTTGATCAGTACCCGGTTTCGCGATATTCCGCCGATCGTCGCCAGTTTTCTCCAGGTCTTGTTCTTCGTGACGCCGGTTATCTGGCCGGTGGAGGCGCTTGGCGATTGGCGCGGCGTCGCCACCTTCAATCCGCTGTTTGCCGCCATCGACGTGGTGCGCTCCCCGTTGCTGGGGCTGCCGGCCGCCGAGAGCTCATGGATCATTCTCGGCATCGTGACGATCGTTGGTTGCGCGGGCAGCTTCGCCCTGTTTGCCCGTTTCCGCAGCCGCATCGCCTATTGGATCTGAGCGGTGCAGGCCTTTCTCTCGCTGCAGGACATCGCGGTCGAGTTCCCGATCTATTCGGGCAATAGCCGTTCGCTCAAGAAGGTCCTGTTCAACACGACGACGCAGGGGAACCTCGCCCGGGATGCCCGCGACCGCATCACGGTCCTCGCCTTGCGGGATATCAACCTCGACCTGACCCATGGCGATCGGCTGGCGGTCATCGGCGTCAACGGCGCCGGCAAGAGCACGCTGCTCAAGGTGCTCGCCGGCATCTATACCCCGACCGGCGGGCGGATGATGGCGAGCGGGCGCGTGTCGGCGCTGCTGACGGCCTCGGTTGGGCTCAACATGGATGCCACCGGGCGCGAGAACATCATCACGCGCGGCATGTACATGGATATCCACCCGCGCGACATGCGCGCCCGGGTCGACGAGATCGCCGATTTCACCGAGCTTGGCTACCATATCGACATGCCGGTGCGCACCTATTCGTCGGGGATGATGGTGCGTCTGTGTTTTGCCGTCGCGACTTCGTTGCGGGCGGAGATCCTGCTGATGGATGAATGGCTTGGGGCGGGTGATGCCGGTTTTCTCGCGAAGGCGCGGCAGCGGATGGAGGATTTCGTGTCCGCCACGAGCATTCTCGTTCTCGCCTCGCATTCGATGCCGCTGCTCCAGGAGTGGTGCAATCGGGCGATCCTGCTCGATCAGGGTCGGATCGTCGCGGCCGGCGGCGTCGCGGAGGTTGTCGCGGCGTATGAAAACGGGAGGCGCTGAGCGGTGGCGGCGACCGAGACGACGAGCCTCGGGCGCCGGCCGTTGCGGGTTTCCGCATTCACCGGCGGCGCGGCGGTGGCCTCCGCCCGGTTTCGCGTCCGGCAATACATTGCGCCGCTGGCCGGATTTGGGATTTCCGTGCGCGAGCGGTGGCCGGGTCTCGGCGCCTATCCGCCGCACAACAAGGCTCTGCGGCCGGCATGGCTGATCGGGACCCTGGCGCAACGGCTGCCGCAGCTCGCGGTCGGCTGGCAATCCGATGTCGTGCTGTTGCAGCGCGAGATGGTATCGACCTTGCCGACCCTCGAAGGGTGGACCAGGCGTCCGCGTCTGGTTGATATCGACGATTCGGTGCATCTGTATCGCGGCGGGCTGACCGCGCGGTGGTTGGCCGGGCTCGCCGATCTGGTGGTGGTCGGCAATTGCTGGCTCGCCGAGATCTGGCGGCGCTGGAACAAGGCGGTCGAAATCCTGCCGACGGCGGTCGATACCGAGGCCTATCGGGTGGCCCCGTTACCGGAGCGCCGGACCATCGGCTGGATCGGCACCGCCGGCAATTTGCGCTACCTCGCCGAGATCGCGCCGGCCTTGGCCCGCGTCGTTAGTCGCTTTCCAGAAGTTACACTGGCCGTCTGTTGCGACCGCCCGCCGGTGTTGCCGGGCGTGCCGGTGCGCTATGTCCCCTGGTCGGAAGCAGCCGAGGCCGAATTCCTAGCCTCGATCACGATCGGGGTCATGCCGCTCGAAGACAGCCCGTGGGAGCGCGGCAAGTGCAGCTTGAAGATGCTGCAATACATGGCGGCAGGCCGCCCCTGCGTGGTGTCGCCGGTCGGCATGAACGCGGGTCTGCTGCGGCAGGCCGAGTTCGGCCTCGCGGCGACAACCACCGAGGAATGGACCGAGGCGCTGTCGAGCCTGATCGCCGACCGCGACACAGCGGTGCGTATGGGTGCGGCCGGGCGAGCACTCGCCGCCGAACGCTACAGCGTCGCGACGCTCGCCCCGCGCCTCGCCGAATTGCTGCGCCGGCTCGGATGACCGCGGCGATGCGGCCGTCGCGGGCGCTGCTGCGGCGCGCCCGGGCCGGGTATCGGCTTTTTGCTCATGCCCGGGAGATCGGCTGGCGTCTTGCTGCCCTTCGCGCCGCGCGCCGGCTGACCGGCGTGCCAGCTCCGCGGTCGGAGAGCGCCGATGACGAGAAGGGCCAACCGCGAGCGGGGGCGGCGTTCGACGTCATCTATGCGGTCGGCTATTGGCCGGGGGAGCCGAAGCGCTATCGCGTCTTCAACATGATTGAGGCTCTGCGCGCGGCTGGGTATGGCGTTTACGTGATGCCGTTCGAGCACCTCGACGACGTCCGGCATTACCGCTGGACGGCCCGGGCGCTGGTCCTGTTTCGTGCCGAATACGACCGTCTTGTCGGCATTGACGCGGTGCTGGGCTATGCCCGCCAGACCGGGATGCGCGTCGTCTACGACGTCGATGATCTTGTTTTCGACGCCGCAGTTGCCAGTGGGATCGATGCTGTGCGTCGCATGCCGCGACACCAATACCGCGAATACATTCGTGCGACGGAGCGACGGCGCAAACTGATGATTGCCGCCGACCTCGTCACGGTCAGCACCGGCTACCTCGCAAGGCGGGTCGTGGAGCTCGGACGGCCGAGCGCCGTGATCCCCAACTCGATAAACACCGAGCAACAGCGCGTGGCGGCAGAAACGATGGCGGCACCGCGACGGCACGACGGCCTGCGCATTGCCTATCTGAGCGGTTCGGCAACGCACCAGCGCGACTTTGCCGAATGCGAGCCTGCGCTGCTGGCGGTGATGGACCGCCATGAGGACGTGCACTTCCGGCTCGTCGGGCACCTCGACCTCGGGCCCCAGTGGCAGCGCTATGGCAGCCGGGTCGAACATATCGGTCTGCTGTCGCCGGCGGATATGTTGCGCTCTCTCGGCGAGGTCGACATCAACCTTGCGCCGCTGGAGCTCGGCAATCCGTTTTGCGAAGGCAAGAGCGAGCTGAAATTCTTCGAGGCGGCGCTGGTCGGCGTGCCGACGGTGGCCTCCGCCACGGAGACCTTCGCCGCGGCCATTGAGGACGGGATCACCGGGTTCGTCGCGCGCAGCGGTGACGAATGGGAACGCGCGCTCGAACTATTGATAAGCGATGCCGACCGCCGCCGCGCTATCGGCGAGGCGGCGCGGGCGCGCGCCCTGGCGCGCTACAGTCTTTCGGCGATCGCGCCGCGGGCGGTCGCCGCATTGGGCTTGCGACCGCCGCCGGTCGAAGCGGCGGATGCGGGAGGAGCATAGCATCGGGGTCGATCCCCTCTCCTTGACAGGCATTTTCTGAGGGGCAATGTTCCCGGCGCACTCTTTGGGGCCGCGGTGCGACATCAGGAAATTTGAATGCAATGGATGCGCGCTCGGTAGAGCCGTCGTTGTCGCTGCACCGGCTCTTCGACTCCGACCTTGCCCCGCTGTTTTGGGTGCCCGAACGGCGCGGGAGGGACAGCACTTGGTGGGGGCACGTCCCGTTCGCGCAATGGCTGACCTGTGCGGCCCGGCCACGGGTGATCGTCGAATTGGGGACCTATCGGGGTGTTTCCTACGCTGCATTCTGTGAGGCCGTGCGGCGCGAAAAGCTGGAGACGCAGTGCTTCGCCATCGATACCTGGCAGGGCGATGAGCAGTCCTCGTTCTACGACGACAGCGTCTATGAAGAGTTTCGGGAGTTTCACGACGCGCACTACGCCGCGTTTTCGACGATGTTGCGATGCAGCTTCGACGAGGCACTCCCGCGCTTCGACGATGGATCGGTTGATCTGCTCCATATCGACGGCTTGCATAGCTATGAAGCCGTGCGCCATGACTTTGAAAGCTGGCTGCCCAAGCTGTCGCGTCGTGGCGTCGTGCTGTTTCATGACATTCACGTTCATTGGCCCGGCTTTGGTGTCTGGCAGCTATGGCGGGAATTGAAGAAGCGGCACCCGCATTTCGAGTTTCAGCACAGTTGCGGGCTCGGCTTGCTGGCAGTCGGGAGCGCGGCGCCGCAAGCGGTGGCCGAGCTCTGCGCGATCGGCGACACAGCAGAGGGGACCGTGCTCCGCGATCGGCTTACCTTCCTTGCGGAGCGCTGGACGACCGAGGCCGGCCTCTCGCAGAAGCTGGCGGGGCTCTCGGAAGTGGAAGCCGCGCAACGCGCCGCCGAGAAGCGCATGGTCGAGGCCGAGGCGAAAGCCGCCGAGGCTACGGCCCGCCTGCAGGAGGTCTACGCCAGCACCTCGTGGCGACTACTCGAACCGGCGCGCCGGTTGGGCCGTAGCCACCCGGGTTTGGCGCAGGCGGTCCGCCGCGGCGCGATGCTGGTGCGCGGCAGGCGGGTGCCGCAGTTTCATTCCCCGGTGGATGGTCTTGGCGACGCTGAGCCTGGCGCAATCGAGGCGCCAAGGCCGGTCGAGCGACGCGGCCCGCCCGAGGAGTCCAGCATCGTTGTGGCCGAACAAGCACGTGCGCTCGGCCTGCAATTCCAGGTCTCCGGGCGGCGGAGCGTCGCCGTCGGGATAATAACGTATGAGACCGACGATGCCGATCTCAGACGGGTTGTGTCGAGCGCCGAAGTCGCGATCGGGCGCGCCGGGCTCGGCGCGGAGGCGCGCGTCCTGGTGCTCGACAACGGGGCTGCTACCGATGAAGTCACGGCGGGAAACAAGGCGATTTGCCGCCTGCAATCGGCCGGCAACGTCGGCTTTGCCGCGGGGCACAACCGTTTGATGGAGGCCGCTTTCGCTGCCGGAGCGGAGATTTATGTGGCGGCCAATCCGGATGGCATGCTGCATCCCGACGCGCTTGTCGCGTTGCTCCAGATGAGCCAGGCCAGCGATGACCGGGCGCTGATTGAAGCTGCCCAATTCCCCGAGGAACATCCAAAGATCTACGATCCGGTCACCTTCGACACGCCATGGGCGTCGGGGGCGTGCCTCGCCATACCGCGAGCTGTCGCCAAAGCGACCGGCGGATTCGACGAGACGTTCTTCATGTATTGCGAGGATGTCGATCTGTCGTGGCGGGCACGCGCGGCCGGGTTCGCAGTAAAGATTTGTCCGCGCGCGCTGTTTCTGCATCCGGTTACCAACCGACCGCAAACTCCGAGGACAGGTCTGATGTATCGACAGTCCGGCGTGATCCTGGCGCGCAAATGGGGGGCGAGCGGGTTCGAACGCTCGATGTTGCAGCAATTGCAACAGGCCGGGTCGGCACCGTCCGATCAGCAGCCGCAGCCGGTGCCGGCAGAATGGCGGCGGGTCGCCGATTTCTCCCGTCTTTTCAGCTTTGCCCCGGCGCGTTGGTAGCCATGCCTGACGCGGACGACCAGAGCCTGGACGTCATTGTCCGGTTTCATGATGCGCGCCGATTGCGAGATCTCGACCGCTGCATCTTTTCCCTGGTCGGACAAACATACCGGCCGCTCCATATCTACCTGGCAGTCCAGCGCTTCACTCCTGTGATGATCGAAGAAACGCGCGCAGGTCTGGCGCCGTTGTTATTGATCGAAAATCCTCCGCGCCTGTCGATCCTCAACTGGGCGCACCCGGAGCCCGCTGATGCCCGATCTGTTCTGTTGAACCTCGGTCTCGGGGGTGGGGAGGGTCGCTATGTCGCGTTTCTCGATTACGACGATACGCTAAATCCGGAGGCCTACGAACTATTGGTCGGGCAACTAATTCGGGGCGCCGCCGCAATCGCGTTCGGCGGCGTTGGCATCAAGATCAGCGATGTGTATTCTGAGTTTTCTTATATAAAAGAAAGACGCGATCCCTATTATGGATCCGATTTACTCGATCTGCTCCGACGAAATTTTTGCCCGATTCATAGTTTTGTCATCGACCGCCGCCGGATACCGCCGGCGTACCTGTATTTCGACCCTGCTATAACCCGGGCGGAGGACTACGATTTTTTGCTAAGGCTATGCGCACAATTCCCGTCCGATTTCACTCTCGCGAAGACAATCATCGGCGATTATTTCTTCAAAACCGATGGCAGCAACACGGTAAACACGGAATGGGATTATACCGAATCTGGGCACGCGGCATGGCAGGTTTCCGAGGATTTCCTGGAACAACGACGACGAATTACCCCGGTTTCGTTCGACGTGCAACGCATGCTGGGACTGGAACCGTTGCCCGATCTGACGATCCGTCGACTCCTCGATGGCGGCGAGGCCGGGCCCATCCAGCGTGCGTGGCGGGATGTAAAGGGGTCGGACCTCGGGGCGCGCCGCCGCCTCGGCTCAAGGACTTGATCGGATAAAGCAGACGAGATGGCAGCCGAGCACGATGATACCGCCGCCCGCAGCCGCATCCTGGCGGCGCGCGCGGCGGACAGGGACAGACTTTTCGATCTGCTGCGCTGGCACCGGATCCCGGGGGGACTGCGTTACCTGCGGCGTCATGGAACGGTGGCGTTGCTGCTGCGCTTGTTCCCGCAGCTCCGGTTCTACTGGGCCTGGGTAGGGATCTACGACACGCTCGCGCCCAAAGATTTCGCGGCCATACACCTGCACATCCGGAGGTTGGCGAACCGCCCGCTGATCTCGATTCTGATGCCGGTCGCTTCGTCCGACGGTGTTTTCTTGCGGCGCGCGATCGAGCGAATCGCTCGGCAGCTCTATCCCGAATGGGAATTGTGCATTGCAGGGAACCCAGCGGTCGTGGGTTCGGTTGCCCAGATGACGACACCCGGCGGGCGCGTGAAGATCGTTGATGCGGGATCCGATCCGAGCTTTGCCGGTGTGTTCAATGCCGCGCTAGCGGTGGCGACGGGGACGCTCGTCACGCTGGTGCGAGCCGAGGACGAACTCGCTCTTCACGCTCTCTACCTTCTCGCAGTCGAGCTCGGACGGGATCCGGAAACCGCCATCCTCTATTCCGACGAAGATGCGATTGGCACCGGTGGGCGTCGCCGCAATCACCGGTTCAAGACCGATTGGAACCCCGATCTGTTGCTGGGGCATGACGCGATCGGCCGGCTGGCGGCCTATCGGCGCGACATCATCACGCGGATCGGCGGTTTCCGGAGCGGCTTCGAGGGAGCCGAGGAATACGATCTGGCGCTGCGCGCCAGCGAAGAAGTCAGCCCGGACCGCATCCGGCACATTCCAATGATCCTCTACCATCGGCGCGGCGCGATATGGCCTGCCGGGGCGAACGGTTCGGCCCCTGCGGACGCACATTGCCGGGCGGTTGCCGAGCACCTGGCGCGTACCGGTATCGCTGCCACGGTGAGCCCGCTGCCCGGCCATCGCGTCCGGGTGCATCACAAGCTGCCCGAGCCGCGACCCCAGGTTTCACTGATCGTGCCGACGCGCGACAAGGTCGATCTGTTGCGGCGATGTGTCGACGGGTTGCTCAACGAAACGGATTACGAGGAGCTTGAACTCATCATTGTCGACAACGACAGCGCGGAGCCGGAAACCCACGCCTTTTTTGCCGAAGTCGCAGCCGTGCCGCGTGTCCGCGTCGTGAGCTACCCAGGGCTTTATAACTATGCGGCGATCAACAATTTCGGCGTCGCACAGGCCCGCTACGATCTTATCGGGCTGTTGAACAACGACATCGAGGTGATCCACCGCGACTGGCTGCGCGAAATGGTCTCGCATGCGGTACGCCCGGAGATCGGCGCGGTCGGCGCCAAGCTGTACTACCCGAATGACACGATTCAGCATGCCGGCACGATCGTGGGGCTGGGCGGCGGCGCCGACCACGCCTTCCGGGATTTCCGTCGTGCCGAACCGGGGTATTGCGACCGCCTGCTGCTGACGCAAAACCTGTCCGCGGTCACCGCCGCCTGCATGCTGCTTCGGCGGCGGGTTTTCGAGGAGGTCGGCGGTCTCGACGCGGTGAACCTGCCGGTTGCGTTCAACGACGTCGACCTCTGCTTGCGGATCCGGGAAAAGGGCTACCGGATCGTGTGGACGCCGTTTGCCGAGTTGTACCACTGGGAGTCGGTGTCGCGCGGATCGGATAAATATGAGCCGGAGAAGATCGAGCGGTTCCAGCGGGAGACGAAATACCTGGTCGAGCGATGGCGCGCGGTGATCGCGCACGATCCCTATTACAACCCGAACCTGACGGTCGACGAACTGGATTTCGGCCTGGCGTTCCCGCCGCGCTTCTCGCCGCCGTGGCGCGATTATGTGCCGCCAGTCTAGAGCCCGATCCGGTAGGACCGAAACGCTTCTCCGTCACCCCCGCGCAAGCGGGGGTCCGGGGCCAGCGGCACGCCGGTCGCCCTGGATTCCCGCTTTCGCGGGAATGACGATTCGATCTGATTGAATACCGCTCCAGGGCCCGAGCCAAACTGAGACGCTACTCGGATTCTGTCATGTCGCCGTGGCATAGGTGGCGCGGCCGATCGCCAGCAGCTGCCCGGCCTCGTTCGCAACGTCGACATCGACAATCCCGACCTGCCTGCCGTTGCGCCGCACCATCGCCGTGACGATCAGCGCGGTATCGATCGCGGGGCGCAGGTAATCGACGCGGAAATTGACGGTCGGCAACGGCCGCCCGAGCAGCATCACCAGCGCATAATCGCCGACCGTGTCGATGATCGCCGCGATCGGGCCGCCATGCCACTGGCCGGTGCCGCGGCCGCGCTCGAACTCGGGCCGCATCTCGGCGCGCATGACCACCTGCTGCGTCCCGGGATCGGCGCTCAGCACGGTCAACTTCAGAAAGTCGATGAAGGCGGAGTGGCCGAGCCGCTGCTGCAGCTCTTCTTTGCTCAGCGGCGGGGTATTCACGGCGTGATCACCAGCTTGCCGAAGACCAGCCGCTCTTCAAGGCGAGCCAAGGCCTCCGGCGCGTGTTCCAGCGGAAAGCTCTCGTCGATGACGGCCTCCAACCGGCCCCGTTGAACCATGTCGAGCAGCGCCGTGATATCCTCGCGCGCCCAGCCATTCGAGCCGAGGATCTTCAGTTCGAACGTCCAGATAAAGCGGATGTCCTCGGGCGGGTCGTAACCGGCGGTCGCGCCGCAGGTCAGGAGGCGTCCGCCGACCCGCAGCACGCGCAGGCTCTTGGTCCAGGTGTCGCCGCCGGTGTAGTTGACGACCACGTCGACGCCGTTGTCGCTCCCGGCGCCGCGCCGTGCCGGCTTGCCGCAGAGCGCCCACAATTCAGCCACGAAATCCCGCTCGGCATAGTTGATCGTGTGGTCGGCGCCCAAGGCGCGCAGCCGCGCCGCCTTCTCCTCCGCGATCACCGTGGCGCCGGCTGCTTTCGCGAGCTGCACGCAGCACACGCCGACCCCGCCCGAGGCGCCGAGGATCAGCACCTTCTCGCCGGCAGCGATCCGGCCGTTGGTGTGCATCATGCGCCGCGCGGTGCCGTAGGCGCAGGGCAGGGCGGCCGCCTCGTCGAAGCTGACGCCGTCCGGGATGCGCACGAGCTGGTGCGCACGCAGCCGGCAATACTCGGCGAGCCCGCCATGCACGGTCTCGCCGGTGAGGCCGCCCTCGACCCGGTTGATCGGGTCGCCGAGCACGCGCTCGCCGAGCTTCCAGCCGGTGACGCCCGGACCGATCGCGGCGATCTCGCCGGCGACATCGAGCCCCATGATCGCCGGCATCGCGATCCGGATCCCCGGCATGCCGCGCCGGGTGAACACATCGTGATAATTGAGCGCGGTGGCGCGCACCCGCAGCACAACATCGCCCACGCCCGGCACCGGATCGGGGAAATCCGTCTCAAGGCGCAGCCCATCGCCGCCATGCTCGCGCAACACCAAAGCTCTCATCGGGGCACCTCGCCAGCACGCCGGCTGCAATACCGTCCAGCGTCCTTCGAGACGCGCCCTTTCGGGCGCTCCTCAGGATGAGGATAAGATATTGATGGCATTAAAGAAATCTCCTCATCCTGAGGAGGCCGCGAAGCGGCCGTCTCGAAGGACGCACCGGGGCCGCTCCAGTCCATTGGATTATAACCGCTACTCCCCATCCGATTGCGATCGGGACGACAGCAATCGGGCGGCGCGCTCGGTCAGGGCGCGGCGGTCGATCTTGTTGGTGCCGGCGAGCGGCAGCTCGGCGAGAAACCATACCCGGCGCGGATGCAGGTAGGGGGCGGCATTGGCGAGGGCGAATTCTTTCACCTGAGCTTCGCTTGGCGCGGCGCCCGGGCGCGGCACGACAAAGGCGACCGGCTTCTGGTACTTCAATTCGTCGGCAACCGGGACGACCACGGCCTGGTGAATATCCGGATGGCGCTCCAATAATTTCTCGACCTCGCCGGGATAGACGTTCTCGCCGCCGCTGACGAACATGTCGTCGGCGCGTCCGACGAAGTAATAAAATCCCTCGACGTCGCGGCGGAAGACATCGCCGGTGATGTAGAACCCGTCTTCCGTCATCGCCCGGGCGGTCGCCTCCGGCAAATTGTGATACCCGTTCATCAGCGCCGGGCAGCGCATCTGCAACACGCCCTCGCAGGCGTTCCGATCATCGCCCGCGACCAGCCGCAGCTCGACCTGCGGATGGGCGATTCCGACCGACAGATCGGGGGTCGGCCTGCCCTCGGGATGCGCTGCGAAGACGATCGGCCCAGCCTCGGTCGTGCCATAGAAATTGCCGATCGAGGCGCCTGGAAAGCTGCGGCGCGCTGCCGCCATCAGCGCCGGCGACACCGGCGCCGAGCCCATCCGCACCGCGCTGACCGACGCGAGATCGCAGCGCGCCAGCGCGTCGCGCTCGCGCAGCGCCATCGCGATCATCGTCGGCACCGAGGTCAGCACCGTCGCGCGGTAGGCGCTCGCCGCCGCGATGTAGCTCGCCGCGGTGAAGCCGGGCAGGAGGATGATCGTGTCGTGCTGGGCCAACGCCGCCTGTGTCACGGCGAGCGCGTTCATGTGGTAGAGCGGCGCCGCGACCAGCGGGCGATCGGGCGTGCTGCCGTCGGCGCGGCGGCGCATCTCGATCACCCAGAGATGGCTCTGGTGCGACAGCACAACCCCCTTCGGCCGCCCGCTCGATCCCGAGGTGTAGAGGAACATCGCCGGATCGGCCGGATCGGGCACGACCGCGTGGAACGGTTCGGGATCGAGCAGATCCGCGAAATCGCCGCCGAACTCCAAGCTGGGCAAGTCGGCGGGGCACAGCGCTCGGCGCGGCGCGTCGCACAACACCAGCTGTGCGTCGCAGTCGCGCAGGATCGCTTCGACCGCGGCGGCCGGCAGCTTCCAGTTGACCGGCACGGCGACGAGCCCGGCCCGCATGATGCCGAGAAAGCTGGCGAGGAACTCGGCCCGGTTGGCCGACAGGATCGCGATCCGCTCGCCGGCCCGCAGCCCACGCGCCATGAGGCCGCGCGCCACCGCATCACAAAGCGCGTCGAACTCGCGGTAGCTGTAGTGATGCGGGGCTGGATCCCCGCCCAGATCGATGATTGCGGTCGCATCGCGATCGCCGTTGCGATCGATCGCGTCGCCGAGATTGCGGAACCGGGTTGGCGTGAAATCGCCGGCCATGGCCTAGGCTGAGAATGCGATCGTCGTATTGAACGCGGTGCCGGCCGGCACCACAACCCGGCGTTGCTCGATGCGCACGCCTGGAACGGAGCGCAGCCTTTCGGCTGTAGCGGCGAGCGAGGGCACCTTGAGTTCCAGCGCCGCCAGATAGTCGGCGCGTCCGGCCGGGTCTGCCGCCGCGTCGCCGAACTCCTCGGCGATGGCGCCCGGCAGCGTCAGCTCAACCTGAGCCGCGCCCGCCGACACCACCCACGCTCGCTCGCGTTCCGCCACCGCCTCGGGGCCGAACAGGGAGCGGAACAAGGATGCGGTCCGTCGCGGATCGCCGGTCGCGACGATCACCCGGGAGATCACCCGAGCACCGTTGGGGTGCGACTGCCATTCCGGCCGCCACACCAACTCCGGGGTCCGATGCTCGCAGAAATAAACCCGTCCCATCGCGATCTTGCCGGGGTCGAGCCGGGTCGTGCGGAACCGCGCATCCTGCCGCGCGCCGGCGAGCTCGACCGGGCGCGAAAACGCCTGCACCGAGAGGATCGGCAGGCCGGCGGCCAGTGCATGGGCGTGGACCACATCGGCGTCGTCGGTCTTGAACACCAGCCCGTTGAGCCCGATCGGAAAGGGCGCGAGTTCGGGCCGGCCCGCGCCACCCTCACCGAAGCCGAGGAGTTCCAGGTAATCGGTCGCGAACATCGCCAGGTGGTTCATCGAGCCGAGCGTGTGATGGCCGCGCGGCGTCAGCTCGAAGCCGAGCGCGGCGAAGGCGCTCGCCGCCGCGTCCATGCGGTCGCGGACATCGATGACGACGTGATCGAGAACGGGCGAGGGCAGAGACACGGCCGCCTTCCAGCGTTGCGTTGCGTCGCGCCACCGTAAAACGCCGGCCTCGGCGCCGCAACGGGCGGCGCGGAGTGGGCCAATCGGAGGCGACTGCCGGGTAGCGTCTCGCCTTGGCGCGACGGCGCGTCGTGCGTCCTTCGAGACGCGCCCGTTGGGCGCTCCTCAGGATGAGGTAAGATTTTGATAGCATTAAGAAAAAACCTCATCCTGAGGAGGCCGCTAAGCGGCCGTCTCGAAGGACGCACCCGGCTCATTCGAGCTAATCTAAAGTGGGGATCTGCGTTTGCGGCGTATTCGGCGACTAAGCGACCTGCTTCCGCCCGGTCTCCGAGGCGCGCACGACCCTATCGATCAGGCGATGCCGGGTGACGGCCGCGGCAAAGCTCGGGCTGACGGGCTTGCCGTCCTGAATGCGCTCGGCCAGCTTGGCGTAGAGCTGGGCGACATTATAGGGCGAGCCCGCGGGCACCCCCTCCGGCACCCACCGGTAGCTGGCAGGAACCGGCAGGTCGGCGAGCGCCTTCGCTTCGCCCTGCGCGCCTTGCACGCGCAGCTCCTGGCGCTGCATCGAGGCGCGTTCGGTGGCGGCGAGCGCGAGGTCGCCCTTGTCGCCGTGGATCTCGAAGAGGAACTCGGTACCGCGCGCCATGCCGCCGCGGATCTGGAACGACACGGCCGCGCCCTCCCCGACGATGCCGGTGACGACGAGCTGATCGGGCGAGGTTTTCGGGATCAGTCCGCCGGTATCCTCGGAGTGGATGCGGTCGCGTTGGCTGACGACGAAGGCGGCGACCTCGCGGAATTCACCGAGGCAATGGCACAGCGCATCAATCTGATGGCCGCCGGTGATCGTCATCAAATTGGCGCCGTTGGCGCGGTCGGCCTGGTAGGCGCGGTCGATCGTGGCTCCCCAGTTCGGTGCACAGCCGATCATCGTCGCGCTCAGCACCCGGCCGACATAGCCCTCGGCGACCAGATCCTTGACGTAATTGATCGCCGGCGAATTCTGGCCCTGCAGCCCGACCACATGGCGAACCCCCGCGCGTTCCGCCGCATCGAGCATCCGCATGGCCTCGTCGGTATCGCGGCCGAGCGGCCATTCGCAATAGACATGCTTGCCGGCCTCGATCGCTGCCATCACCGGGCGGTAGTGATCGGGCACCTTGACGCTGACCGTGACCAGATCGACATCGGGATGCCGCGCCAGCGCCGCAGGATCGGAAAACGCCAGTGGGACCCCGTAATGCCGGGCTGCCGCTTCGGCCGATTCCTGGCGGGCCGTGCACACGGCGGCGATCTCGAACTGCGGCAGCGCGCGCAAGGCCGGGATATGGGCAATCGAGGCAAATCCCCGATTCGCGCTCGCGCCGACGATCCCGACGCGGATTTTGCGGCTCGTCGCCATGAAATTCCCCGTGATGTTCCGCTGTGCAACGCCATCAGTGCCCACCAGCGCTTCATCGCGCCGTGGACCCAGCCTCTATAGCCGTGCGGGCGGAGCCCCGACAGTCAAATCGGCGTGGCTCGATATGCTCCGAGCGCCGAGCCGAGTCCCCAGTCGGCTAAGGGGTGCCAAACAGCCAGGTCAGGCTGGCGACGACATTGTGCGTTCCGTAATCGGATTTGATCACATCCGCGGTTGTCGACGTAAAATTCGTCCCGGTTGTCGCGAAATATCGGTAATCGACATCGAAGGCCAGGGCTGGAGTTATCGGGTACCTGAAGCCGGCGATCGCTTGATAAGCGAACACGGCCACGGTGTCGTGCGTACCGCCGAATATGTTCTGCAGGTTCCGGGTAACCTCGGCGACGCCGATGCCGCCGCCGATATGCGGGGTCACCGGCCAACCGAGGCTGAAATCATAGATCAAATTAGCCAGTTGGCTGACGGCATGACGCTCGGCGCCGGCGGCGCGTCCCGGTCTGTTTTGCGGCGATACCATCTGGAGATGCTCGGAATCGTTGCGGCGGTAGGCGAAATCGCCCTCGAAACGCCACGGTCCCGCCTGATAGCCGATGCGACCCCCGACATTGAAGCCGTCATGGAAGGTCTCGTGCGATGTCGCCTGAGCGCCGGGGAACGGGGGAATACACCCGCCGCCGCACTCGCCGGTGTTCGTCGCCAGGTCGAGATGCGTCCAACCCCCTTCGGCGCCGATGTAGAAGCCCCCCGGCCCCAACGGTTGCGCCCCCGTGGGGGCCGCCGAGCAAACCGCGATGACCGCGACTGCGGCCAGCGCGCCGAATTTCCAGCCCTGCGCCAAAACTGCTCTCCTCTTCGGCGTCCGTTGCACCCGGCAGTTTCCCAAACGAACAACCTAATCCCGCTCTAATCTACATATTTTATAGTCAGGGGCATCCGCAAGTGCGCGCATATACCCGAACGGCTTTGACCAGTCATCATTGCGAATTAACAGTTATATCAAATATTTAGGATGGTCGAGAAAACCTCGATCACTTCCGGCAAGGCCTAGAAGGGCTAAGGGATGCGAGGGATAGTCGACGAATCGGAACCGGAGGTAGAGCCGGCAGGTTTCCGTCGAGCGAGAGGCAGCCCGACCACATTCCCCGCGCCGGCCCCTGGTCGGGAACCGCCAGGCGAGGTTCCTGCCGAACACTCCCCATGAGCCGAGCTCGGTGCCGGCTTCGCGCTCAAAATCGCCGCGGCATCCCTGGGGTGCCATGGTTAGCACAATGTTTAGAATTGGCTCGCATACTCTCGTATGTCTCGGGACCCGGCTGCTGATCGAGCAATTCCTCGGTTGGCGTTGGGCAGATTGAGCACGTTAGGAGAAGCGGATGAGCGGGCGATCGACTAATCGCGGGTCGGAGGGACCAAAGGCCAAGGGTAGAGTTCGCTCTCTGCTCGGCCGTTGGATGCAGCTGGGCTTGACCGGCCGGATGTTCCTCCTCGTGGTCATCGCCGTGCTGCCGGC
>WNFA01005969.1_pt1 | contig 16704 bp, 18 predicted proteins | sample 5400481 | NCBI WGS metagenome assembly WNFA01 (sample SAMN13153340, study PRJNA577476) | soil metagenome | isolation source: 120 cm saprolite under Douglas fir tree site 2 hole 1 replicate 2 | place: USA:California | collected 2015-04-18
CCGGGGGCTGGTTGCGGTCGGCATCGAGGTGGGGGAACGCCAGCTCGGCATCTCCCGCAACCAGGTCAGCCGCTGGGAGCGGGAGGGAACCAGCCCCCGGGCGCCCTACCCGAAGCTGCTGTGCCTGCTGTTCCAGGCCACTGCCGAGGAGCTCGGTCTCGTTGCCCCCTCCCCGCCACACGCTGTGTGCGTCACAATTGAGGGAACCATTGGGGACGATGTGGAGCGACGGGATTTCTTCGGCCTGTTCTACTCGGCAGCGAGGGCAGCGGCCGTGTGGGCGGTCCTGTCTCCGGGGATGAGATCACATGCGGTCTCATCAGCCAATCCGTCCGGGCCCGGGGAGAGCGGCACACTTGAGGCCCTCACCGCCATCACTGGCAGCTATCGTCGGCTGGACGACGGCGCACCTTCGCTTGAACTACTGCCACTCACGCTCGGACACCTCTACCACGTCTCGGCCGTCGCTGAGCGATCAGGGTCAGCGGCAGAACGCCAGACTCTTCTGGCGGCAGCCAGTGAGGTAGCCGGCCTTACCGGCGGACTGGCCTTTGACAGCGGCGATCACGCCCAGGCCAGCAGTCATTACCAGGCTGCCATCATGTTCGCTGAGCAGTCAGGCAATGCCCTACTGCAGGCGTTCAGTTTCGGCATGATGAGCTTCTTCCGGGCTGAGACCGGACAGGAAACCACGGCCGTCCGGCTCGTGGAGAGAGGAAAGAGCCTTCTTCCGTCAGCAGCTCCGCCCACGATTCAAGCGCGAATGGCGACCTACGAAGCAAACGCTTACTCCAGCCTCGGTGACTCCCAGCAGGCACTCAGCGCTCTCGGTCGTGCTGACGCTGCCAGTGAACAGATCCAAGCCGACGGGGAAATGTTCTGGCCGTTGGTGTTTCCCTTCGATGAGGGAAGGCAAGCGCGAGAGCGTGGAGCCTGCGCCACCAGGCTCAAGCAACCCGACGTGGCGCTGCCAGCCCTTGCCGAAGGACTCGGTTCCCTCGGTTCAGGACCAAGCAAGCGTCGGGCGCTCGTCCTCTCGGACCTGGCGGCGACCTATGTCCTGACCGCCGAGATCGAGGAGGCCTGTGTGGCCGCAGGAGAAGCATTCGACGTCGGCATTCAGTTGCAATCTGATCGGGTGCTGAAACGGGTTGCGCGGATCCGCCGAGAGCTTCGGCCCTGGAAGGACACAAAGGCGGTCAGGGAGTTAGATGAGAGGATCGTCGGAGGGCTTCTGGGCAGTTCATAAACGGCGGTGACAGGCACCAACTCGGTACTCAATAGGAAGAGCTTGACTGAGCTTGCGACTCGCCGTAAATCTCCCCTAAGTCCCTGGCTCCACATGTGAGCGGGTAGTCGTTGACACACCACTCGGTAGGCTCTCGGTGACGTCGGCTTGAGGCCCTCGTGGTGGGTGAGTAGGATCGCCAAAAAGAGATCCTCGTCCCGAAGGTGAAGGTTGTGGCGAACAAGCGGCTGCGGGCTCGACGGCTGGCCCGGGGCTGGTCCCAGGAGGATGTGGTCCGGGGGCTGGTTGCGGTCGGCATCGAGGTGGGGGAACGCCAGCTCGGCATCTCCCGCAACCAGGTCAGCCGCTGGGAGCGGGAGGGAACCAGCCCCCGGGCGCCCTACCCGAAGCTGCTGTGCCTGCTGTTCCAGGCCTTGGACGATCTCGTCTCGATCACCAGTCGCTACTGCCGGCTCCCGCCCACGGTGCCATCTCCCACCCTCCTCAAAGCGGTGCAGGCGCACCTGCGCATCCTCATGGGCCTCGTGGGGTCGGCCAGATCCGAGGCTGCCCGGGCACGGGTGGCGGCCGCCGTCAACGAAGCTGCGGCCTTCGCCGGCCGCCTGGCCTTGGACGTGGGGGACTTTGCTGCCTTCACTCAGTACTACCGGCTTGCCACGTCCTACGCCGAGCGGGCTGGTGACGACACGCTGGCGGCATACACGCTCGGCAGCATGAGCTACTGGTCGGTCATGGGCGGCGACGGCGACCAAGCGCTCGCCACTATGGACCAGGCCAAGAGCCTCCTTCCCAAGGCGGCCCCGCCGGTGGTCTGCTCCTGGTTTGCCGCCTTCGAAGCGGGAGCACAGTGCAAGGCTGGCGACAGCTCGAAGGCACTTGCCGCCCTCGGACAAGCCGAGGAGGCCATCGGGAAGGATCAGGAGCCCTGGGCCTGGACCCTGCCGCTTGATTTCGGGAGGTTGACGAGGCATCGTGGTTTCTGTGCCACGAGGCTCGAGCTGCCAGCCGTTTCCATCCCAGCGCTGCGCCACGGATTGGACGAGCTCGGGCACCACGAAGTCAAGTGGCGGGCACTCGCTCTCTCGGATCTCGCCAAGAGCTACATCCTGACCGCCGAGATCGAGGAAGCCTGTGTGGCCACAGGAGAGGCATTCGATGTCGGCATCCAGTTGCAATCCGATCGCGTGCTGAAGCGGGTTGCACGGGTCCGGCATGAGCTTCGGCCGTGGAAGGACACGAAGGCAGTCAGAGAGTTGGAAGAGAGAATGGTGGGAGGGTTTCTGGGCAGTTTATAGACGGCGGCGACAGGTCCCCAACCCGATGACAAGCTTGTCGAGATCGCCCGGCCTGACTAACCAGTTGGTGGCGCTGTTGCGAACGGGGTAACGCCCGTCAGCGGAGGAAGCGCTCCGTGACGGCGTCCAGGATCGCCCCGGCCAGCTCCCGCTTGCTGGCCAGCGGCAGGTGGTCGATCCGCTGGTCGCGGCCCAACAGGACCGCCCGGTTGGTCTCGGTGTCGAACCCGGAGTCGTCCACGCCGACGAGGTTACCCACCACGAGGTCCACCGACTTCGCCGCCAGCTTGGCAAGGGCCCGGGCCTCCACGTCCTCGGTCTCGGCTGCGAAGCCCACCAGGACCTGGCCGTTGCGGCGGCGCTCCGCCAGCCCGGCGAGGATGTCCCGAGTTGCCTCCAGGACCAGCGGCGGCGGCCCCTCCCCCTTCTTGAGCTTGCGGGCGGCCGTCTCGACCGGCCGCCAGTCGGCGACGGCCGCCGCCATCACGACGACGTCCGCCTCGCCCGACGCCGCCATGACCGCGTCCCACATCTGGGCAGCCGTCTCGACCTGGACGACGGTGGCGGCCGGAGGCGGGCTGAGATGGGTCGGCCCGGTCACGAGCGTGACGGCGGCGCCCCGCCGGAGCGCCTCGGCGGCCACCTCGTAGCCCATGCGGCCGGAGGACCGGTTGCCGATGTAGCGGACGGGGTCGATGGGCTCACGGGTGCCCCCGGCGGAGACGACCACCCGCCGCCCGGCGAGTTCCCCGCCGCGTGCGAGCACCGCCGCGACGGCATCGAGGATGTCGTTCGTCTCGGCCAGCCGCCCCGGCCCCTGGTCGGGCCCGGCCAGGTCCCCGGTTGCCGGCCCGACGAACACGACGCCCCGCCCCCGGAGGGTCGCGACGTTGCGGGACGTGGCCTCGTTCTCCCACATCTCGGTGTGCATCGCCGGGGCCATGACCACCGGGGCGCGGGTCGCCAGCAGGAGGGCCGAGAGGAGGTCGCCGGCCAGGCCGAGGGCGTACCGGGCGATCATGTCCGCAGTGGCCGGCGCGACGACGACGAGGTCGGCCCACCGACCGAGCGAGGTGTGGACGATCTCCGGCGGGGCGGGCTCACCGAACAGGTCCGACGCCACCGGGTGGCCGGTGAGGGTGGAGAAGGTGAGCGGCCCCACGAACCTGGTCGCCGCCTCGGTCATGACCACCCGGACCTCAGCCCCGGCCTGGGTCAGGCGCCGGGCGACCTCGACCGCCTTGTAGGCGGCGATCCCCCCGCAGACGCCGACGACGATGTGCTTGCCGGCGAGGTCCACAGGCGGGGTGGGACTACTTGACGCGGGATTCCACCTCGACCGGGCGCTCGTAGCCGAACTTGCCGTCCGCCACCTCTTCGAGGGCGATGGACAGGGACTTGGCGTGCTCGCCGAGCCGGGAGACCTGGGGCGGGACGAAGTCCCGGATCCCCTCGCCGAGCTGCGAGTAGTACGAGTTGATCTGCCGGGCTCGCTTGGCCGCCAGGATGACGAGCGTGTAGCGGCTGTCGACCTTCTTCATCAGTGTCTCGATCTTGGGGTGGATCAACGTGGGCTCCTTCTCAAGGGTCGCAGGGACTCACTCGCTGCGAGGTGGCGACTAGGGGCGCTGCTTCGCCTTGTCCATTATTTGTAACACCTCTTCGACGGCTTGATCGACTTCGGTGTTGACAACGACCCCGTCGAAGGACCTTTTCTGCCGGAGTTCGTCGTAGGCGTCGGCGAGGCGGCGGCTGAGGGCCTCGGCCTGCTCGGTGCGCCGGTTGCGGAGGCGCTGCTCGAGGATCGCCAGCGAGGGCGGCTCGATGAAGATGAGGACGGCGTGGGCCATCTGACGCTTCACCTGGGCGGCCCCCTGCACGTCGATCTCCAGCAGGACGTCACGGCCCGACGCCAGCGCCTCATCGATGGCACGCCGCGAGGTGCCATAGAGGTTGCCGTGGACCTCGGCGCACTCGACGAAGTCACCCCGCTGGCGCATCAGGGCGAAGGTCGTGGGGCTCACGAAGTGGTAGTGCTCACCGTCGCGCTCGGTCGGGCGCGGCGGGCGCGTCGTGTAGGACACCGAGAGCGCGATGTCGGGTCGGCGGACGAGCAGCCCTTGAACGATCGTCCCCTTCCCGGCCCCCGAAGGTCCGGAGATGATGTACAGCTGCGGCTTGCCTATTTTCCCGTGAACTCCTTGAGGAGTGACTCGATCTGCTTGGCTCCAAGACCTCGCATCCGGCGTGACTCGGCGATATCGAGCCGGGTCATGATCTTTCGAGCCCGCACCTTGCCCACTCCCCGCATCGTTTGCAGAACATCGGAAACCTTCAACTTGCCGACGATCTCGTCGTCGGTACGGTCCAGCAGGTCCTTGAGCGTGGCCTTCCCCGACCTGAGCTCGTCTTTCAGTTCCGCGCGCCGCCGCCGCGCTTCGGCTGCCTTGGCAAGAGCCTCGCGGCGTTGATCCTCGCTCAGGGGAGGTGGTAGCGCCACGGTTCCTCCTTCGAGCTCGGGTTGCGGATCCAACGCCGTTACCGGCGGAAGTATAGTGCCCGCCCCTCGGACCCCGGGCCCTGTTGCATCCAGCGGCCCCCCAGGTACATCCATACTGCATCCCTACACTTGGGCGGTGACCACGCTCGATTCGATCGCCGCACGCTTCGCCTCGCATCCCGGCCTCCGGGCCAAGGCGGCCCTGCGGATGATCCCGGGCATCCTCGGCCCCACCGACTGGGTGGGCGGCCCTGGCGATGACACGGCAGCCATGGCTGCAGACGGCGGCTTCCTGCTCGCGGCGGGCGAGGCGATGTTCCCTCCATTCGTCGCCGCAGATCCCTACGGCGCGGGCGTCGCGTCCGTCGTGGCCAACGTCAACGACGTCGCCGCGATGGGTGGGCGCACCGTCGCCCTCACCAACACCCTGATCGGTCCGGAAGCGGTCCTCGGCGACGTGATGAGGGGGATGCGGTTCGCCTGCGACCTCTACGGCGTGCCGATGGTCGGGGGCCACCTCAGCGTCTGGGACGGGCCGCCATCGGTGTCTGCCTTCATCGTCGGCCGGGCCTCGGCGCTGCTCTCCTCGAGCCACGCGGCTCCCGGTCAATCGCTGCTGGCTGCCTTCTGCGTGGAGGGTCGGATGCGGGACGACTTTCCGTACTTCAGCTCCGTCCGCGCCCGGGGCGCGGACCTTGGCCATGATGTCACAGTCCTGCCCGCGGTCGCCGAGGCAGGCTGCTGCCTCGCCGCGAAGGACGTGAGCATGGCCGGCCTCCTGGGGTCGCTGGCAATGCTGCTGGAGGCGACCGGATCCGGCGCGGTTGTGGACCTTACGAGGGTCCCCCGGCCCGAGGCGATCGACCTGGAACCGTGGCTGTTCACGTTCCCGACGTTCGGGTTCCTGCTGTGCGCCCCGCCCTCGCGCGCTGACGAATGCCGGCAGGCGTTCCAGGCACGGGGGCTCGCCTGCGCAGAGATCGGGGCGATCGAACCCGGGGGCTGCCTGCGGGTGTGCCTCGGGGCAGAGGAGGCCATCCTGCTCGATGTCGCCACCGCCGGCGTGACCGGCCTCGGAGGTCTTCCCGCGGTAGGCTTGGCCTGAGCACGTTCGAGGCAAGGTGGCCACCTTCCGGCACGACGTGGCCCCGGCGTCCCCGGCGCTCAGGCGGCCTTGAGGTGGCTGCGCTACAAGACCGATGAACACCCCGTGAACATGCGATGAGGAAAGGAGATGCCCCATGGCCGAGAAAAAGAAATCGTTCTGGACCACCATCCCGGGGGTCGTTTCCGGCATCGCAGCCACCATCACGGGGCTTGCCGTCCTCATCCCCCTGATGCTGGGCCTGGGGAGCAAGCACTCCAACACGAATTCCGCCTCGCAGAACCCCACAGCGACAACCACGACAGCCAGCGGGAGCCCGACACCGTCGGGACCCGGGACGACCACCACGGTGACCCCCACGTCAACGGACAGCTCCAGCCCCTCCCCAGGCGTCGCCTCGACCGACGTGAGCCCGAGCTCCGGCGGGGCCACGGAGATCACCGCCGACCCCTCGAGCCTGAGCTTCGGGTCGATGCAGCAAGGGAGGTCCGCGGACATGACGGTCACGCTTACCAACCCCGGGAGCACCCCGGCCACGATCGACAAGGTGGCGATCACCGGCTCCAACGCCGCGGCGTTCACGATCACCACCAACACCTGCGGCGAAGGGTCCTCCGTGGCACCGCAGACCTCCTGCAGAGTGACGGTGCACTTTGCACCACCGACGATCGCCTCGTACTCGGCGTCCCTCGAGGTGCACTACCACCCGCCGCAATCTGCCTTTATCTCGGTGCCGCTCAGCGGGTCGGGGGCCCTCCTCTAGTCCCCCCGCATCAAGAGCACGAGGGAGGAGCTGGTCATGATTGTGGCGTTCTCCGTCACACCTTTGGGCGTTGGAGAAGAAGTCTCGGGCGTGGTCGCCCGGGCCGTGCAGGTGGTTCGCGCCAGTGGGCTTCCGAACCACACCGACGCGATGTTCACCACGATCGAGGGTGAGTGGGACGAGGTCATGGATGTGGTGAAGCGAGCCGTCGACGCGGTGGCTGAAGTGGCCCCCCGCGTGTCTGTCGTGCTGAAAGCCGACATCCGTCCCGGCGTCAGCGATGGGCTGACCAGCAAGGTTGCGTCGCTTGAGGAAAAACTCTCCGGCCTGTGACCCGCTGATGTCCCCTTGGCACGTCAACGAGTCGGGGTGAATGCGGCAAGTGCTTCCTTGTAGTCGCGTACCGCGCCGAGATTCCGGTGCTGTCTCGGAACTCATGCCAGCACGTCCCCAACCCGGCGACGAATGATCTTCGTTCTCTGCTTCGCCGAGATGTTCCCGAGCACCTTGCCTGCGAGCTGGCACCCTTCCGGGATGTCGGCAAGCCGAACGAGGCAGATCGCCCGGTCCAGCTGTATGAGGGCAGGATCTCCGATGACCTCGGGCGGATACAGTGTCAGAGCATGCGACTGTGCAAGAGCGTCACCGAGGGTCTTCGCTGCGCTCTCGCTGGCCAGGTGAGACACGATTCTGCTCACATAGAAGTGCCAACGCCGCTCGGAGAACCCCAGCACGGACTCACAGCGGTCCTGTGAGGGAAGCCCTTCAAATGCCTCTGCTGCTTCATGGAGTGCCTGGGTGCTTGACTCGATGTCGCCAAGCAGCGCCAGGGCATACGACTCAAGTACGGGGGCCATCGCGCTGGATGGGTTCAGGCCTCGACCGAGAATCTTCCGCGCCTCTCGCGTCAACACGACTGCTGATTCGGGATCGCCGTAGTAGAGCGGAAGAAGGGCACCGAGAGTCCGCACGTGAGCCCGTAAGGCCGGATCACCGGCGGTGTCTGCTGCAGTCTTCGAGGTCCGGTGCCAGGCCCAGGACTCTTCGGTAGCACCCAGCACCATCAACTCGTCCGCCACAAGAGCCGCGGACTGAGCGGCCACCGCGTACAGGCGACGCTGCACGTTGAACCGCTGACGGGCTCCCACAAGCTGCGCGACCTCGGCGAAGTCCAACACCAGCCGGCAGAGCATCTCGACGGGTGGCGAGTTCACGCAGAGGCAGGCGCGACGTTGCGTGCGCTCCTCGATCTGATTCATCTGTGCGGTGGTGACGGATCCGCTCCTGATTGTCCGGTCCATCGCCTGACGCGTCCTCTCGACGGCTGCCATCAGCTCGCTATTCAGCGATAGGCCCCCCTCCGTCAAGATCCCGTACAGCAGGGTCCAACGCTTCGCGTCGCCCGTGTCAGTCTCACCGGGAGGGCCTGACGTGGCACAGCTGGGGGGCCGGCCTCGAAAGCGCAGGATCTCAAACCGTGACTGTTGGGTGGGAGTTGCCCGTTCTAGGGCACTGTCGAGCAGATCCTGGATCGTCGGCACCGGGACAATCATTCCCCCTCGGGCCTCCCATTTGGCGACGGTGCGAGCTGCGACACCCAGGTGCTCAGCGAAGCCCTCGATGGTCATGCGTAGCCCAATGCGGAGGGCTCGCGTCTCGCGCCCTGTCCACTCGGCTACCGGCTCTACCTCGTCCGTTGACCTTCCTCCGCTGCGCTGGCTGCAAAGGCGTTCGGCTGCCCGGGTGCATGATCGGTACATGTTGAGGGCCTTGGCCCTCACCCTGCCAGGCATGCTAGCTGAAGAATGTCAAGCGAAAGGCGCCGTCTCCGCCAGGGCTCGAGGGTGCAATTCCGTCCGCACCTCGTCAGAGGCGGCGGAGGGTGAGGTTCAGGTCGATCGCCATCGTCTGGTGGGGTCGGCCCACGAACGTGACCGGCTCTCCGACCGCGTACCAACCGAGATGCTCGAAGAAGCCCACGTTGGAGGGCTGGATGTGCGCGATCATCCTGCGCCCCCCGGCCTCCGCGGCCGTCTGCACGGCAAAGCGCACCAGGGGCGCCCCGAGCCCGTTGCGGCGGAAGGACGGCAGGACGGCCAGGCGGTCACCCTTCCACAGGCCGGGCTCGAGGTCGACCGCTTCGGGGTCGATCAGCGGGTAGCAGCGCACGGCCCCCCCGGCGACCTCGCCGCACAGGCCCAGGACGTGGACGGTGGCGGGGTCGTCGTCGTGGTGGTCGGCGTCGGTGCCTTCGAAGATCCCCTGCTCCTCGACGAACACACGCCGGCGGATCTCGTTGTGCAGTTGCAGCTCCCCGGCGTCGCGCGCCGGGCGGCACACCAGCGCCAGCCCAAGCTGCACCGCGGCGAAGGCAACGCCGGGGTGCAGGAACGGCGAGAGGGCCGGTGCCTCAGCGGACATCGAGGTTGACGATCGGCAGTTGGCGGCCGCGGGCCGGCGGCGCCTCACCGTGGCGCTCGTAGGCGGCAAGGGCCGAGCACGCACCGCAGCGGGCACACCCGGCATGGACCTCCCACGAGGCGAGCCCGTTGACCGCCAGGTAGGGCGCAACCTCCCGGTAGAGCGATTCCACGTACGCCGCCGGCGGCGGGACCTTGTCCCCCATCAGGCTCCCGGGCACCGGGCGCAGGGGCACGACGAATGGGTACACCCCGGCGTCGATGGCCCGCTTGCAGCCGTCGATGGTCATCTGGAGGTCCTCCCCCATGCCCAGGATCACGTACGTGGACACCTGGCCCCTGCCGAAGATCTCGACGGCCCGCTCCCACGCCTTGAAGTAGCCGGCGACACCGGTCCGGGCCTTGGCCGGGGCGACGTAGGCGAGGACACCGGGGTCGAAGGACTCCAGGTGCATGCCGACAGAGTCAACCCCCTGACTCTTGACCTCCTCGAGCACCGAGAGGTCGTCCGGCGGTTCGAACTGGGCCTGCACGGGCAGGCCGCTCGCCGCCTTGATCGCCTTCGCGCACCTACCGAGGTAGCGGGCACCCTTGTCGGCGCCCCCGGTGGTGCCGCTCGTGAGCGTGACGTCCACCGCCCCGTCGAGCTCCTTGGCGGCCACGGACACCTCGGCGAGGTGCTCGGGCCGTTTCACCGGGATCGTGCGGCCGGCCTCGAGGGAGAGCTCGATGCCGCAGAAGCGGCACTGGTCGTCCTTGCCCCAGTACAGGCACGTCTGGATGACGGTCGACGCCAGGGAGTCGAGGTGCAGGAGCGCGATCTTCCAGTAGGGGATGCCGTCGGCGGTGGTCATGTCGTAGAACTTCGGCCTCGGCGGGACCTCGGCCCCCGCCAGTCGGCGGCCCTCCCGGTAGACGCCCCATCCCCGATGGTCCCCATCGGGGCCATCGGGCCGCAGGACGTAGGGCGATTCGGCCACGTAGTCGGCGGAGAAGGGGAAGGTCACCGGGACGCCTTCGACGCGGATCATCCCGGCGTCGGACGGCCCCGCTCCCCCGCTGCGCGCCTGGATGGTGTCCTCCACGCGCACGCCGTAGCTCTGGAGCTCCGCCAGGAGCTCGCCGAGCGCAGGCCCGGTCAGCGAGTCAGTCAAGTGCCGCTCCCTACCGCGCCTTGGTGTAGAGCTCTTCGAAGTTCTGGTACATGATGCGCTGCTTCAGCTCGCTGCCGACCGGTGCGCCGTAAATCTTCCAATACTCCCCCCAGAAGTCGCTCCAGGGCTCGTCGGAAGCGAAGATCACGCGGTCGTGGCCGACGCCACGCTTCTCGATCTCCGTCAGCAACCAGCGGACGCCGAACCCGATCGTCCAGGTGGTGTCGGTGTAGACCTTGTAGCCCTCCTCGACCCAGTCGAGGAAGCGGGGCACGAGCCGGATGTGCCCACTGACGCCGCCCCCGAAGTGGACGAGGTAGAGCTTCACCCGCTTGCCGTACTTCTCGATCATCGGGATGTAGTTGCTGATGTCGGAGTTGCCGCCGGGGCTCGTGTGAAAGTGGAAGACGAGGTCGTGGGCCTCCGCGGCGTCGAAGCAGGCGTCCGCGATCTCCCGGGTGGCGTCGTCCCAACCCTCGGGGTTGGGGTTGCCGCCGAGGAGGAAGGTGGTCTTCAGGGCGACGATGCCATCCTCGCCGGCATGGCTGAGCGCCTCACGGGTCATCTCGGCGTTCTGGGGCAGGAACGACACCCAGAGGCCACCGACGATGCGGTCCTCGGACTTGACCGCGTCCAGCACCAGCGGGTTCAGGAGGAAGGGCTGCTCCTGGCGCGGGATGCCGTAGTTGGGTAGGACCAGGCCCCGCTCGCAGCCGTAGGCGTCGAGGTGCTTGATGTAGTCCTTGGGAGTGGCGAACTCGTAAACGGTCGGCTTCACCGCCTCCTTCAGATCGTAGAACTTCCACGCCGCCATCTCGCCCAGGTGGCTGTGTCCGTCGATGACCCGGCCGGCCACCCGCTCGTCGCTCATCCCGCCTCCTCACTGTGCAACGCCGTAACATGCCGGAAATAACTATAGGAAACGTTCGTTCATCTTCCTGAATACTCTCGCTGCGCCGCCAGGGGTGTCAAGGGGACGCTGCGGGGGCACGGTCGAGCTCGTGGCGCAGCGCGTCGAGGGCTTCGTTCCATGCCACAGGGTCCTCGAAGGAGCCGGAACTTCTCCACCACGTAGAGCGGCCGGTCGGTCTCCACCCGGCTCTCCGCGTAGGAGTAGAGGCCGGTGCCCTCGGGCAGGTGCATCTCCAGCCGGCGGTAGTTGCCGAAGACCGCCATCGCACGTTCGCCCGCCTGCTGGACGACCACCCAGGCAGCTCCCGAGCGGGCGGCCTCCGCCAGGCGGCGCGCCCGGCCGTCGGCCGCCATCGCAGCCGACAACTCGCGTTCGCGCAAGGCGAACGCCGCACCCGCGACGAGCTCGGCCGCCCCCGGGTCGTCGGGTCCTCCCACGCTGCGCAGATGCTCGGCCGCCTGCGGCGCCGACGACGCGTACGCCTCCACGAGCGCCTCGGGGCTGGCGACGACGGCAAGGTCGTCGGCCAGCCCCCGAACCGCAAGAACGAGACGTTGGTAGGCCACCGGGTCGGCCAGGATCATCGGGTAGAGCTGCTGCTCGGTCACCCGCCAGCGACGGACCAGCTCCGCAAGCGTGTCCGGCATCTGCGGTGTGGTGCTAGACGGTCCAGGTGCTGAGCGTCAGCGCCTTCTCCTTGAACGCCTGGATGGTGAAGTCGAGGACGTCCAGGGGGTTGATGGGCTTGACGCCCTCCATCATGTCGACCTCCCGCATGCCGTAGAGGGCCGCGGCGGAGAAGCGGCAGGCGTAGACGTGACCACCCTCGTCCATGAACGTCCTCAGCTGCTTGTTGTAGGCCTGTTCTCCTGGGAACGGCTCGTCGCCCACCCGGGGGTACCCGCGGGTGGCTGCGGCGATGAGCGAGCCCGGGCCGTACAGCACGATCGACGTGTCGAAACCCTTGCGGTTGATGCGGGTGCACGTGAGCAGGTTGACCAGCCCGACCGAACCTTCGAAGGGGACGGTGTGGAAAAAGACGTACGCCTTCTGGCCCGGCTCCGCCTTGTAGTCCTCGAGCACCTTCTCTTCGTAGTTGACGATCGCGTCGCCCGGCTGTGCCCGCTCCCCAACGATCTGAACCATGTCCGCTCCCTTTCTGTCGTACCGATGTGCTTGACCCTTCAACGTTGCCGTTGCCTTTGCCGTTGCCGTGACGCCGACCTCAGGCGGACCCGCCGGATCCCGGTGGGGCCCGGCCCTTCCAGGAAGGGCGGTAGGTCCAGTGCCGGCGGTGGCTGCCCGGCATCATCTGCATGAGCGAGCGCCGCACGTTCCACGGCACCATCCGGTAGGCGGGGACGAAGACGCGCCGCCAGAAGCAGGCCCCAGGGCCACCGCCCCGCAGCGGTGGCGTCTCGCCCAGGTACCGCTGCGCCATCTCACGCTCCGATGCCTCCAGCAGGTAGCGCTGGGAGTTGACCCGCAACCACTCCGCGAAGGCCATGTCCGGCGTCCCTACGCCGGCTTCCCGGCCTGCGCCAGGCGGGCGAGGCCGTTCTGCGCCGCCAGGGCGATGGGCTCGTTCAGTGCCCCGATCGGCGGCGAGTACACATTCTCCATCACCGCGAGGTCCCGCATCGTGATGCCCTTCTTCGAAGCCATCGCCAGGAAGTCGGCGCGCTCTTTGATGCCCTCCCCCCCGACCAGTTGGGCCCCGATGATCCGCAGCGTCTTGGGCTCGGCCAGCAACTTGACGAGGATCTTGTGGATACCGGGGTAGTACCGGGCCCGCGAGATCCCGGTGGCCACCCCGAGGTGGAACGGCATGCCGAGGGCCCCGGCCGTCGTCTCGCCGAAGGACACGCCGCCGATCATCCACTTTCCGGCCACCGTCCCCCACGGGACGAAGACCGGGTCATACCTGCGGTCGCCGTTGGCGGCGTTGGTCCCTGCCGTCTTGCCCTGCGAGTAGGCGTGGCTCCCCGAAAGGCCTTGCAGCGGCAGCATCGTGAAGCCTTGCGGCACCTCGACGCAGTCACCCGCCGCGAAGACCCCGCTGGCGGAGGTCGCCATGCGCTCGTCGACGACGATGCCCCCGGTGGAGCCGATCTCCAGGCCCGCCTCCCGGGCCAGGTGATTGTTGGGCTGCTTGTGCGTGCAGACGACCACGATGTCGGCGGGGATCTCGCCCTCGCTGGTGCGGACGCCCTTCACGACCTTGGCCTGGTCGCCCCGGCCGGGAACGAAGGCCTCCAGCTTGGTGTTGAAGTGCATCTGCACGCCCATCTCGGCCCACGAGTCCTGGACTGGCTTCATGATGTCGGGGTCGGCCACCTCGGCAAGCGCCCACGGATGGGAGTCCACGAGGTGGGTCTCCAGCCCCCGGTGCGCGAGGGCGGTCGTCATCTCCAGCCCGAGCGGCGACGCCTCGACGACCACCGCGGACTTCGCCGAGTCGAGGATCGGGTCCCACTCCATGGCACGCCGGATGTTCTTCACGTAGTGGAGGCCCTCAAGGTCGGAGCCGGGGACGCCGGGATCCGCGTAGTTGAAGCCCGTGGCGACGACGAGCCGGTCGAAGGCAACCCGCTCCCCGCTGGCCAGCACCACCGCGTGGCCCGGGACGTCGATGCCCGCTACCGTGGTCTCGTACCGGATGTCGAGGCCGGCGTTGCGGTAGAACTCCTTGCCCTGCAGGATCAGCCCCTGGAAGCCCTCGATCTCGCGGCCGTGGACGTAGGGGATGCCGCAGGGGCTGTAGCCGACGTCCTCGAACTCGGTGAACACCGTGACCTCGGCATTCGGGTCGGCCTGCTTCGCCGCCCCCGCCGCGCCGATGCCCGCCGCGCCGCCCCCCACAACGACGATCCTCAGGGCCGTGGCTGGTCCCCTCTGCTCCTACCGGGTTCCCGTCAGGTACCGTGAGGCTCCTGTCGGGGTTCGGTGTGCGGGTCCTCCGGGATGTAACATGCAATTTACTATGATGGAAATTGCGTCTACCGCAGGCAACTCTACCCGCGGCGACAGCCCAGTTCAAGCCCTGCAACGAGAGGGGTCGAGCACGGAAGACGTCGTGGCGTCGATCGGGCCGAAGGTCCGCCAACTCCGGCGGCAGAAGAACCTGTCGCTGCAGCAACTGGCGGAGCGTTCGGGCATGTCGGCAGCGGCGATCCACAAGATCGAGCGCAACGGGATGGTGCCCACCATCACCACCCTCATGAAGCTCGCCGCGGCCCTGAACCGCTCCGTCGCGTACTTCGTGGACGAGGAGCAGGCCGAACCCGCCGTCCTCGTCCGGTCCGACGAACGCAAGGCGGTGTTCACCTCCAAGCAGCGCCTCGACCTCGCCGGGATCAGCGGGCCCTACGGGCACTTCTTCATGGCGGGGGCCGTCGCCACGATCGAGCCGGGGGCCGACAGCGGCGCCAAGCGCATGGAGCACCCGGGTGAGGAGTTGATCTTCATGCTCGACGGTAGCGTCTGTTTCGAGGTGGAAGCCGAGGAGTACGTGCTCCGCCGGGGCGACGCCCTGCATTTCCGTACCGACCGACCCCACCGCTGGTGGAACCCGTCCACCCGGTCCGCTCGCGCCATCTGGATGGCGCTGCGTTCCACATAGGAGCGGGCACGGTGCCTCGCCCGCGCATCGCTGTGGTGGCCGTCGGGGGCAACGCCCTGACGCGCGAAGGGGAGGCCGGCACCTACGCCGAGCAGTGGCGCAACGCCACCAAGGTGGCGGGCGCGGTCTGCCGGCTGGTGGAGTCGGGCTACCGGCCGGTGCTCATCCACGGCAACGGGCCCCAGGTCGGCAACCTGTCGATCCAGCAGGAGGAGGGGAGCCGTCTCGTCCCCGCCCAGCCGCTTGCCGAGTTGGTCGCGATGACCCAAGGAGCCATCGGGCACCTGCTCTCGCTGGCCCTCCACCACGCATCGACCGGGACGCTGGGCGTCGTCGATATCGTCACGCACGTGGAGGTGAAGGCCTCCGACCCGGCCTTCCGCAACCCCACGAAGCCCATCGGGCCGTTCCTCGCCGAGGATGTCGCCCGGCAGCTTGCGGCCGACCGGGACTGGGAGGTGCGGGAGGACTCGGGGCGGGGCTTCCGGCGGGTCGTGGCCTCCCCCGAACCGAAGGCCATCCTCGAGGCTGCGGCCATCCGGGAACTGGCGAGCAAGGGTTTCCTCGTGATCGCCGGCGGGGGCGGCGGCATCCCCGTCGTGCGCCGGGGCCGGCGCGTCGCCGGCGTCGACGCCGTGATCGACAAGGACCTGACGTCGGCGCGGCTCGCGACGTCGGTCGGTGCCGACACGCTCGTGTTCCTGACCGGGGCCAGCAACGTCTTCCTGGACTGGGGCAAGCCCGGCCAGCAGCCCATCTTCCAGATGACCGCGGCGGAGGCCGACGCCTACAGCAAGGACGGCCAGTTCGCCGCCGGCAGCATGGGCCCGAAGATCACGGCCGCGGTGCGCTTCCTGACCCAGGGTGGCCAGCAGTGTTTGATCACGTCGTCGCGCCACCTCGCCACTGCCCTCGCCGGGAGCCACGGCACCCGCATCGTCCCCGTTGCCGGCCGGGTGCCGGCATCCCGGCGAACCGCGGCGGCGCAGTGACGGAGGCAGCCGCCCGGACCTATCCCGACACCTACGTCGACTCCGTGCTTCTCATGGCAGCCACGCGGGCCATGTCGGCGGCCCCCGCGGTCGAGTGGGCGGCGGCGGTCATGGGCACCGCTGCCAACCTCGAAGACCTGCGAGCCGCGGGCATCGACGCACCGCCGGCACGGGCCAACGACCTGGTGCTCGCCGTCCGGGCCACCTCGGTGGACGAGGCCCAGGCCGGGTTGGACGCCGGTCACGAGACCCTGGCCGCGGCGAGGGCCGAGGCCGAGGCCGCGGGAGCGTCGGGATCGATGGCAATTGAGGCCCCCCGGACGCTCGAGGACGCGGCCGGGGCGTTGCCCGACGCCAACGTCGCCATCGTCTCCGTCCCCGGTCCCTACGCCACCCTCGAGGCCCACAAGGCGCTCTCGGCGGGCCTCCACGTGCTGCTGTTCAGCGACAACGTGAGCGTCGAGGACGAGGTTGCGCTCAAGGAGCGGGGGGCTGGACTGGGGCGGCTCGTGATGGGCCCGGGCGCCGGCACCGCCATGCTCGGCGGCACGGGGCTCGGCTTCGCCAACGCCGTGCGGTCCGGTCGGGTCGGCGTGGTGGCCGCAGCGGGCACGGGCGCCCAGGAGGTCATGTGCCTGCTCGACCGCTGGGGCGAGGGCGTGAGCCAGGCCATCGGCGTCGGGGGCCGCGA
>WNFA01002000.1_pt1 | contig 16697 bp, 12 predicted proteins | sample 5400481 | NCBI WGS metagenome assembly WNFA01 (sample SAMN13153340, study PRJNA577476) | soil metagenome | isolation source: 120 cm saprolite under Douglas fir tree site 2 hole 1 replicate 2 | place: USA:California | collected 2015-04-18
CGCCGTGCAGGAACATCGCCGTAACCAGCCTCCACCAGTGATGATCCTGGAGGAAGAACGGGAACGGAAGGCTCGCCCCCAATTGATAGGATGCTGCGCCGCTCATGCCCCAGAGCGTGCGCAGGCCGCCGGCTTCGCCCGCTTGCATAGTCAACATCCAGCTCACGCCGAACATCAGAATGTTCGCTACCAGAAGAGCCGAGGTGACGGGAGTTTCTTGCTCGCCGAAGAGTCCAGAAAGTTTTTTGCTCAAAGCCACCAGGGAAAACCGCAAGCTCGCGCCGCATTCGTGGCAGCGCGTCGCGTTGATTCCGACCAACGATCCACACGCCGGGCATAATTTCGGCCGCGGCTGCTGGTCGCCTCCGCCGAAAAATCCGCGCATCGCATTCTTCCATCTTTCCACGCGCCACTGCCACCGATCGGGAAGCGCCAATTCTCCTCCTTGCGACCCGCACACCGCGTTCCTATAATACCCAAGTCGCCACACTTCTTCTCGGCACGGCGATTTTTCCGAGGACCAGACACGCATGGACAAATTCGAAGAGTTTGGCAGGCGCATCGACGAAGAGTTCGCGCGGATTAAGAGCATGAAAAACTTCGAAGACTTTGGGAAACGAGTTGACGAAGAACTCGCGCGCGTGAAGAGTTTTGTAAAGGAGGAAGCCGCGCCGGAAACGGAAAAACGTGCGGCGCAATTCTTGCGCGAGGTTTCTGAAAAGCTCACCGAGGCGGCGGCGTGGATCGAAGCACGCAATGCCACGCGCAATGCGCGAAACGATCAGCGTCCTCCAGCCGCGCAGAATCCGCCATCTTCATGATGCAGGCGGCCCTTTGAAGAGTTCACCGGAAACAGTTTCCGTCATTTTGGGTTCGCGCAAACACGTTTCCCGGCGGCACCTTCGTTGTCTCTCGCATTTTTCACGTACGCCACTCTGTGTTTTCTTTGTGCTCTGCGTTATCTGTGTTTATTTCTCCGGCTGCGCGTCGCGCAAACCGATCGCCGATCGCCGCCAGCCGCCTCCGAGTCAGCCTTCCGATACGCCCGGGAAAAGTGCTGAGGCCGCGAAACGCTCGACCGAAATGCCGGAAACTCCGGCGCCGCAGCCGCCGACTGCGTCCGCTTCGAAACGCAACCGGCCCGCTGCAACTCCCGCTCCGGCGGGTTACACGGAGGAAGGCAACGCTTCGTGGTACGGCGAGCCGTTCCACGGGCGACGCGCTTCGAACGGCGAGATCTACGACATGTATAAACTCACCGCGGCGCACCGCACGCTCCCATTCGAAACCATGGTACGCGTCACCAACATGAACAACGGCAAGTCCACGGTCGTTCGAATCACCGACCGCGGCCCCTTTGTCGACAATCGCATCATCGATCTCTCACTTGCCGCCGCGCGAGAAGTGGATTCGGTTGGTCCCGGCGTCGTGCCGGTGCGCGTGGAAGTGCTTGGCGGCGTTGATCCCACCGCCGGTTTTTTCACCGTGCAGGTGGGCGCTTTCCGCGACCCCGCCAATGCCGAACGTCTCCGCGGCCGCCTCAGCGCCTCCTACTCGCCCATCTTCATTCAGCAATATGAATCTCCCGACGGAGTGTTTTATCGCGTGCGCGTCGGCAGGATTTCCGGCGAAGACGCGGCGCACCAATTCGGCGAGCAACTCCGCGACCGGGAAGGTTTTACTTCGCTTGTTACGCGTCTCGACGAAGGCACACCCGCAGGAGGGAACCAATGAGTGCCGACTGTTTGTTCTGCAATATCGCCGCGAAGAAAATTCCATCGAAGCTCGTCTACGAGGATCCTGATCTCTTCGCCTTCGAGGACATCAGCCCGCAGGCGCCGACGCACATCCTGATTTGCCCTCACAAGCATTTTGCTTCGCTGAACGAGGCCACAACCGAAGATCAAGCCCTCCTTGGCAAGTTGCAGCTAGTCGCCGCGCAACTCGCGCGCGAGCGCAAGCTGCTCGATGGTTACCGCACGGTGTTGAATAACGGAAGCGGCGCGGGGCAATCCGTTTTCCATCTGCATTTGCATCTGCTCGGCGGGCGGCAATTCCGCTGGCCGCCGGGCTAGTAGCTGCCCAAGAGTTTTGTTCTTCTCACCCCTCCAGCTTAAACTAGCGTCCGTTCTCAGGAGGATCGCATGTCCTTGCGGTGTCGCGTTTCGAGATTCCCTGTGCTTCTTGCCACCCTGGTCATCTCCTCATTCTTCTCCCCTTCTTCTGCGGCCCAGCAACCGACCGGTGCGGGAAAAGCTCTCACGGTGGAGCGGATTTATTCGCAGCCGAGCTTGAGCGGGCGGCTGACTCGCGGGCTTGTGTGGACCCCCGATGGCAAGCAACTCAGCTATTTCGAAACAAAAGGCACTGGCAAAGAAGCCAAGACTGAACTCTGGGTGATGGACGCCGCCAACGGAGAGCGCCGGCTCCTTGTGGCCTCTGACAAACTCGAATCGATTCTCCCGGCGGAAACTTCGAAGCCTACGCAGGCGACGGGTCTTGGCCGCCGCGCTCCTTCTCAATATCAATGGGCGCCCGATGGCGCGGGAATACTGTTTCAAGGACCAACGGCGCTCGCCTGGCTGGATGTGAAGTCGCAAATGGGGCGCACGCTGCTCTCCGGTAAAGCTACCATCGCGGATCCCAAAATTTCTCCGGATGGACGATTTGTCAGCTTCGTTCGCGATCACAATCTCTGGCTAGTGAGCGTCGCCGACGGTAAAGAACGCGCGATCACGCAAGGAGGCACGGAAGAAATCCGCAAGGGCGAACTCGACTGGGTATATCCCGAAGAACTGGAAATCAAGACGGCTTACTGGTGGGCGCCGGATTCGTCGGCGATCGCATATCTCGAAATGGACGAACGCAAAGTCTCGCAGTACCCGTTGGTTGATTTCTCCTCGCCGAGCGGCGAAGCTGAGATGGAGCGTTATCCTACGGCCGGCGGCGCCAATCCCATCGTGCGCGTTTTTGTGGCTTCGCTCAACGGCGGGGAACCTCGCGCGATGGACACCGGAGCAGAAACAGATATTTACATTCCTCGCGTGAACTGGCTCACGGATTCCAAACACCTTGCGATTCAGCGCCTCAATCGCACACAAACCACGCTCGATCTCCTGATTGCCGACACTACCACGGGCATGACCCGCGCCGCTCTCAGCGAAAATGACCCCAATTGGATCAACGTTAGCGACGATCTCTACTTCCTTAAGGACGGTAAACGCTTTTTGTGGTCCAGTGAGAGCAGCGGCTACCGCCATCTCTATCTCTATGACCTCAATAAGAAACGACCGTCCAGCCTCATGGAGTTCGAGCACATGGACTTCGAGCGGAAACCAGGTACGCAAATCACTAGGGGTCAGTGGGAAGTCACTTCGCTGGACGCCATGGATGAAGCAAAAGGTCTCGTGTACTTCACCGCCACGGAAAAATCTCCTCTGGAACGCCACCTCTACCGCGTTGCCCTCGACGGAACCGGCTTCACCCAGCTCACCAAGGAGGAAGGCACGCACGCCGCGGTTTTTTCAGCCAATGCTTCAGCCTTCGTTGACACCTATTCGAACGCCGGGACGCCGCCGCGCCAGGACCTCTACCGCGCCAACGGATCGCGCATCGCAACGATTAACGAAAACAAAATCGCCGAGCTCGCGGATTACCATCCCTCACCCATGGAATTTGTCACCGTGAAATCTCACGATGGCGTGCAGCTCAATGCCAGCATCATCAAGCCGCCGGACTTTAATGCACGTAAGAAATATCCCGTGCTGGTTTACACGTATGGGGGGCCGCGCGCTCAGGTCGTCCGGAACGCCTGGGGCGGCGCCAATTTCCTCTGGCACGAATTGATGGCGCAGAAGGGCTACATCATTTTCTCACTGGATAATCGCGGGTCGAGCGGCCGCGGGCATGCCTTCGAAACGCCGCTGCATCTTCGCCTCGGCGCACAAGAACTCTCCGACCAGCGCGACGGCGTGCAATATCTCAAGTCGCTTCCCTACGTGGAGGCGACGCGCATCGGCATCTTGGGGTGGAGTTACGGCGGCCACATGACGCTGCACGCCATGTTTGAAGCAGGCGACGATTTCAAAGTAGGTTTCGCAGGCGGCCCGGTCACGGATTGGCGCTACTACGACTCCATCTATACCGAGCGCTACCTGGGCATGCCACAGAAAAACGAGAAAGGGTATCAGGATTCTTCGCCGGTGAAATATGCCGCGCAGCTCAAGGGCAAACTGCTCATCGCTCATGGCACCGGCGACGACAACGTGCACTTCGCGAACACCCTCTCGGTGATCAACGACTTTATCGAGGCGGGGAAGTACGTTGAGGTTTTGGCTTTCCCGGGCCGCGGCCATGGCGTGAGCGACCCTCCCGCCGAGCGCGTCATGATGCAAAGAGTGACGCAATTTTTCCTCGATAACTTATAGATTTTGTTAGAGATAGCGTGATCAGGAGCGGCAGTAAAGATTTGCCTTGACACAGACTTGGAATTTGTTACAATACTTGGTTGTGATGTAGCGACATCACACGGGGGGGCTATGAAAAGCCAAATTCTAACCAAAGTCAAAGTTGCCGATGAAGTTTGGATTGCCGCTGCACTTCTTCACCGCGAACACGCCCAGGCTACCGACTTCTCCATCGAGGAAATCGTCGCGCGCGCCCGTCGCGAGGGCCTTCACCAACCTCTTCGACCCGGTGTTTATGTTCACGTGGTGCAGCATTGCGTCGCCAATCGCCCGCCAAACCCGGGCCGATATCGGATACTCTTCGAGACCTCAGAAGGACGCCGGCGCCTTTTTCGGAGAGGCGACCCCTATCATTTGGAAAGGGAAGGTTCAAAAGCCACGCCTGAGCCTGAAGACCTTCCCACGGAGTACCGCGAATTGCTGAATTGGTACCGCGAATGGAGCGAGCATTCGGCGGCAAATAGTGCTGAGACTGATCCGCTTCTTGCACTGCGGGGCTCCGGCAAGCAAATTTGGGCAGATGAGCACGCGGACGAATACGTCAACCGCCTGCGAGACGGCTGGGAATGAGCCGCATCTTTTGGGACACAAATCTGTATATTTATCTCTTCGAAGATTTCGGGCCATTTACCGATCAGGTTGTAGTCCTCAAAGAGAAGATGGCGAAGCGCGGCGACCAGTTGTTCACCTCCGCGCTGACGGTAGGGGAGCTGCTTGTAAAGCCTACCGAATTGGGGAATCTTGAGCTGTGCCGCAAGTATGTCCATGGGGTTAGCGCCTCTTCCCATCTAATTTCGTTCGATGTAGAGATTGCGCAGCTCTATGCAGGCATTCGGTGTGACCACACCATCCGCTCTCCCGACGCGATTCAGCTGGCCTGCGCGGGTGCGGCTCGAGTGGATCTCTTTATCACGAACGATGGCCGCCTGCTGGGTAAACGAATCAAGGGAGTTCAGTTCATCGTTCCGCTCGATCGCGTGCCGATTTAAGGGGCAGTTCGGCGGATCCTGCTCACGAAAAAAGCCGGGCGAAGCAACTGCTTCGCCCGCCGGATTCATTCCTCTGGGGAGTGCCAGCAGGCGCCGTGAATTCTAGTGCAGGCCGAAATACTCGACGTGGACGTAGCGTCCGAGCCGGGCATTGAAGAGCAAGTACCAGCCGGGGTGATGATCGTCGTCGTACACATAGACGCGGTCGCGTTCCCATTCCCAATCGCGGCAGCGCTCGAGGTCGTACGAGGCGACCACCCAATTCGAATTGTCATAGAGCACCACTCGCCTGGTCCGGTAATCGATGCGCCGGGCGATAAAATCTGCTCTCACGTGATCGTAGCGGCCGTAAGGATACGCCCGCCCCGGGCGGATGCGGTCACCGTCGGAATCCCAGTCGCGGTAGTGGGGGTTGTGCGGATTGTCCCAGCCCTTGTGTTTGCCGTTGTCGTGCCGGTCGCCGTCGTCGCGATCTTCGTGCTTGTCCTGGCCTTTGTGCTTCCCGTTATCGTGATGATCTTCGCGGCCTTGAGGCGGTGCAGCGACGGACAGAGTTCCGGCTAAGGCCATGAAAAATATTCCCGCAAAAATTTTGCGCATTTGTCATCTCTCCCAAAATAGCGTTGGCTCCGATCATTCTTTTCCCAATTGCTCCCTATCGATCGGTTCAGCCTTCCGCAGGCGGGTGGGTGCCTGATCCTATTGTGGTCCTTAGAGAGTCCCCCTTCAATAGCCAAGAGGCACTTGTTCCACACAAGGTACGCCCCTCCGCCGCATCGCGCTTCCTGTAGCAGAGTCCAACCAGCTTGCGGCCGGTGAAATTTGCATGCATGGCTTTTTCTTTGTTCCCGCCCATTCGGCCTTATAATCCCGCTGACCCGGAGGTCACCGTGTTGAAACGACTTTTCTTCCTCACTTTGCTCGCCGTCGTCGGCTGGGCCCCAGCGCCGTCCTGCGCGCAACAGGTTTCTCAAGAGAAAGCAGCTCAGGAGAAAGAGCAAGTTCTGTGGCAAAAGCTGGAAGCGGCCATCAGCGGGGTGGACCGCAATCTTGACGGCGTCCTTGGCGTCGCCATCCTTGATCTCACGACCGGGCAAAAATACTTGTTTCACGCCGATGAAGCGCTTCCCACGGCCAGCTCCATCAAGATCGCGATACTCGCGGAGCTTTATCATCAAGCGCAGCAGGGCAAAATCAAACTCGCCGACCTCTACACGCTGCAAGCGGCTGACCTTGTTGGCGGAAGCGGCGTTGCCGGCGCGCTTACTCCCGGCGTCACGCGGCTGACTATCCGCGACGTTGCCGCGCTGATGATTTCCGTGAGCGACAATTCCGCCGCCAATATCATCATCGACCGCGTCGGCATGGAAAACGTGAATGCGCTGCTCGATTCGCTCGGCCTGACGCATACCCGCCTTCGGCGGAAGATGATGGATGTGAAGGCCGCCGCGGAAGGCCGCGAGAACATCGCCACCCCGCGCGAGATGATGATCTTGTTGGAAGACTTATACCGCGGAAAGGTATTGAATAAGGTTTTGACCTACGACTTTTTCAATCTCCTCAGCATCCACAAGGAAAGCTACATCCCGCGGGAATTGCCCGAAGACCTGCGCATCGCCAATAAGCCCGGAGAGCTCGAAGGCGTGCGCAATGACTCCGGAATCGTTTTCACGGGGAATCGGCCGTTCGTCATCAGCGTGATGACCACTTATCTGCGCCGTGAAAAAGATGGCGGGGACGCCATCATTCGGATCGCGACGGCGGCTTACCAAATGTTTGACCGCCTCAGCCGCGCGTCGCAATATGGCCGAGTGGTTTCGTTGCACGACACGGGCAACCCCTGATCGGGCTGTCCGCTGAAGAAATCTCACTGGAACGCGAATCAGGCCGGAGCGATGGAACCCAAGCCCCGGCATCCCGCCGGTTGGATACTTCCTTACTTCTTATCGGCGTTTAGTTTTTTACGGCGCCACAACGTCTTTCAGCTTCGGCTTCACCTGCACCGCAGAAAGGCTCGAGGCATCCCAGCCGCCGCCCAGGGCTTTGATGAGGAGCACGCTCGTGACCAGCCGCTGCCCGTGAATCACGGCGAGTTGCTGTTCACTGTTCAGCAGATTCTGTTGCGCGTTTACGACATCCAGATAATTCACCAGCCCACCGGTGTAGCGGCTGCTGGCGATGTCCAACGTGCGCCGCGCCGCGTCGACCGCCTGCTGCTGCGACTGGTTCGCCTGGTCCAGCACGGTCAAACCGGTTACGTCATCCTGAACTTCGCGGAAGGCATTCAATACGCTATCGCGATAGGAGGCCACGCTGGCATCGTAGCCGGCTTTGGCGAATTGCACCTGCGCGCGCCGCGACCCGCCGGCGAAGATGCTTTGCGCGACGTTGGCTCCGACCGCCCAGAACGTGCTCTGCACGTTTACCAGCTTGGCGATATCGGCGGCCTGCCAGCCGCCATTTCCAAAAAGATTCAGCGACGGATAGTACGCCGCACGGGCAATTCCGATTTGTGCATTAGCCACGGTCATCTGCCGCTCGGCTTCCGCGACGTCCGGCCGCCGTTCCAGCAGATCCGAGGGCAGTCCCGTATCGAGTGCCGGCGGCACGTCTTTCAATTCCCCTGGAGCAAGATGAAAGTCCGGCGCAGGTTTTCCGATCAGGACGGCGATAGCATCCTCGAACTGTTTCCTTTGTTGTTGCAGCAGGATGGCCTGGGTCCGAGTGGTATTCAGAAGCGTCTCTTCCTCCGCAACGTCCAGGCCGGAGGCCACGCCGCCTTTATGACGGGAATCCACTAGTTGCAGGCCTTTTTGCAGATTCTCCACGGTGCGATTTAGAATTCCCAGCTCCGTATCGAGCTGTCGCAGCGTGAAATAATCGCCAGCGAGCTCCGCGGTGATCACCAGCCGCACGTTTTCGAGATCGGCCGCGCTTGCCTGGTAGGACGCCTGCGCTGCCTCAATGCTGCGGCGCCGCCGGCCGAACAGATCCACTTCGTAGCCCACAGTGAACGGCAAAACATTGTTGGTTTGCGATACGGGCGACCTTACTGGGAAGTTGCTGTTGGCGGGCCGGTTTCCGGAAAGCCGCTGACGTTGCGCACTAGGAGAAGTGGAAAGAGCGGGGAATTGCGTCGCGATCTGGACCGCGGCCAAGGCGCGCGCCTGCTCCAGCCGCGCGGCCGCGACTTTGATGGTTTGATCTGCGTCGAGTGCCTGTTTTTCCATCGCGTTCAAATTGTCGTCGTGGAAAACGCTCCACCATTGACCCTTGGCCACGCCATCCTTCGGCGTGCCCTCTCGCCACGGCTCGGCAACATCCCACTTCGCCGGCACGGGCGCCGCGGCGCGCTGATACTTCGGCCCCACGGTGCAACCGCCGATGAGGACACTAGCACCAAGCCCGATCAGGGCGCCGAATTGCCTGGTGCGTTTCATTATTGTTTCTTGGCTCCTGGCGCGGGGTTTGGCTGCACAGCAGGCTGGTTCGGCGCGTGGTTCATCGCCATTTCCTTGACGTGGACTTCCTGTCCTTCGTCGAGGGAATCCGCGGGGTTCAGCACGATCCAGTCGTTGGCGTCGAGACCTTGCAGGACTTCGAGGGTGGTGCCGTAGTCGCGGCCAATGGTGAGCGATTTTAGGTGGGTCTTATGATTTGCATCCACTACCACCGCGCGAAGTCCTTCCGAACGGAATAGCAGTGCGTTCACGGGCACGGCCAGCCGGGCTCCGGTCACCTGCACTTGCAGGTGCGCTTGCGCGTAACCGCCGGGGAGCAGCGCGCCATTGTGGTTCGGGACGTCCACTTCGGTGAGCAGGGTGCGCGTGCCGGGATCGATCGACTCCGCCGTGCGCACCACCTTGCCTTGGAATTTCTGGCCGGGATACTGCGTGAGCTCCAGGAAGGCGCCAAGTCCCGCGCGGATGGAGGGCGCGTAGGCTTCCGGCACGCTGACATAAACGCGAATGGGATCCGTCTGCGCGAGAACGAAGAGCTCCTGTGATGCGCCACCGTTCCCCGCGTTGATCAAAGTGCCCGTATCCACGCTGCGCCGGGTGATGACGCCGCTGAAGGGCGCATAAATGTGCTTGAAGGATTCCAGGTCTTCGAGCCGCCGCACGTTGGCTTCCGCGGATTTTACATTGGCGAGTTTGGCCTCCAGATCCCCGACGGCGTTATCGACTTCCTGCTTGGAGACGCCGTCGGTCTTGATGAGTTCCTGGAAACGCGTGGCAGTGATCTTGGAGAGGTTCGCGTTGGCCTGCGCGGTATTGAGTTCGGCGCGCGCCTGAGACAACTGCTGATCCACTTCCGGAGTGTCGATGTCCGCGAGCAATTCACCTTGCCGGACGCGGCTGCCGATGTCGTGATACCACTTTTTCAAATAGCCGCTGGTGCGCGCATAGATGGGCGACTCGACATAGGCTTGCATGGCGCCGGGGAGGACGAGATCCTCCTCCGCCGATTCCACCGAGGCATGAATCACGGCCACGCTGGGAATCGCCAGCGTTTCCGTTTCCTTGGCGAGCGCCTGGTACTGAGCGCGGCGCTGGAACAGCGTCACCGCTCCCAGGACCACCAGCACAATCACGACGAGGAAAAGTATCGTGAAGAACCGGCTGCCCTTTCCGCGCGGTTGCTCTAGGTCTACAGGGTCCATCTGAACTCCGCCTTCCATCATTACTCCATTCCTGCTTTCACTTCCAGATAGAAATATTTCAAACCGTTGCCGGCGACAGCGGCCCCTGCTGCGCCGATCTCCGCTTGCGGCGTCCGTGGATCATGGAGAAAACGGACGGCACAAAGAAGAGCGTGGCGAAGGTGGCAAAGACCAGCCCACCGATCACCGCGCGCCCAAGAGGCGCGTTTTGCTCGCCGCCTTCGCCGAGGCCCACGGCCATCGGCATCATTCCAATGATCATCGCCAGCGCGGTCATCAGCACGGGCCGAATGCGCACAAAACCGGCTTCGAGAGCCGCATCTCGCGCGCTCTTGCCCTCCTCCAACTGCTCGCGCGCGAAGGAAACCATCAAAATGCTGTTCGCTGTGGCCACGCCCACGGACATGATCGCGCCGGTCAGCGACGGCACGTTGAGCGTGGTATGCGTCAGCAGCAGCGTCCAGCAGATGCCGGCGAGCGCGCCGGGCAGCGCGGTAATAATAATGAAAGGATCGAGCCAAGACTGAAAATTGACGACGATCAGGAGATACACAAGCACGATCGCGCCGAGCAAGCCAAAGCCCAGGCCGGTGAAGGAACTCTTCATGGTCTGGACCTGGCCGCGAATCACGATGTGGCTGCCCTTGGGCAAATCCTTCTCGATGGCCTGGACGCGCTTTTCCACTTCGTTGGCGACGCCGCCGAGGTCGCGGCCATCCACCGCCGCGTAAATGTTGATCATCGGTTGGGTGGTGTAGTGGGATACTTCAGCGGGCCGGGCCGCCATTGAAGTCTTGACCAGGTTCCCCAGAATCTGAGGCCGGGAACCCGGAGCGCTGCCGCCGATGGGCGTATTTTGCAGCGCCTGGTAAGAGTCCACGCGATACTGCGGCTCCTGCACCGCCACGTTGTACTCCACGCCATTTTTCGGATCCAGCCAGAAAGCCGGCGCGGTCTGGAAGCTGGAGCTGAGCGAAACAAGCACGTTTTGCGCGACGTCGCGCGACTGCATGCCGACGGATTGGGCGCGGGCCCGGTCGATTTCCATGAAGAGCGTGGGGTTATCAAAGGCCTGCTGAACGTGGACATCCACGGCACCGGGTATGTGGCGGAACTCGTTGGCGAGTTTTTCCCCAACTAGATAATTTCCGCTCTGGTTCATGCCGGTGACTTCCACGTCGATGGGCGCGGGAGTGCCGAAATTCAAGATTTGCGTCACGATGTCCGCCGGCTGAAAGAAAAACTGCACGCCGGGAAAACGCTGCGGAAGCTTTTCGCGCAAATCGTTGATGTAGGCGGCGGTGGGCTTTCCGCGCTCTTGCTTGAGCTGGACAAGAATTTCCGCGTCGGAGCTCCCGATGGTGCCGGCGTTGCTGTAGGTGAGGTTGATGCCGCTGTAGGGCAGGCCGATATTGTCGAGAACGGTGGTCAGCTCGTCCTTCGGGATGGTTTCACGGATGACGCCGTTGACCTGGTCGGCGAGGCGCGCCGTTTCCTCGATGCGCAGGCCGGTGCGGGCGCGCATGTGCAGGCGAATCTGTCCGGCGTCCACCTTCGGAAAGAAATCGCGGCCGAGTACGCCGACGATCAAGACCGAGAAAATGCAGAAGGCCAGGAAGCACACGGCAAAGAGCTTTGGCGAATGCAGGGCGATACCCAAGGCTCTCCGGTAGCCTTCCCGGAATTTTTCGAAACCGCGCTCAAAACCCTGTTGATAGCGGCGGAAGAAGCCCATCTTTTCTCCGATGTGCTCCTCGGCGTGATATTCGTCTTCCGAGCTCAGGAGATACATGGCCAGGGTCGGCACGATGGTGCGCGACCACATGTAGGAAGCCAGCATGGCGAAGCTTACGGCTTCGGCCAGCGGAACGAACAGGAATTTAGCCACGCCGGAAAGAAAAAACATGGGGACGAACACGATGCAAATGGACAGCGTGGAAACAAAAGCGGGCACGGCAATCTGCTGCGCGCCGTCGAGGATGGCCTGGACGGTTTCCTTGCCCATGGCCAGGTTGCGGTTGATGTTTTCGATTTCAACGGTGGCGTCATCAACGAGGATGCCGACAGCGAGCGCGAGGCCGCCCAGGGTCATGATATTGATGGTCTGGCCCAGGGCGCTCAGACACAGGATGCTGACGAGAATGGACAAAGGAATCGACACGGCGATGATTAGCGTGCTCTTCCAGTTCCCGAGGAAAAGCAGAATCATGATGGCCGTGAGGCAGGCGGCGATGAGCCCTTCGCGGATGACTCCCTGGATGGAGGCGCGGACATAGAGCGACTGGTCGAAAAATGTGGAGACATGCAGTCCTTCGGGGAACGAGGCTTTGTTGTAATCGAGCACCTGCTTGACGTTGTCGACGATGTCGATGGTCGAAGTAATGCCAGTCTTGTAAATGCTCATAAGCACGCCGCGCCGTCCATTGGACAGCACGACATTGGTCTGCGGGGAAAAGCCGTCGCGCACGTGAGCGACGTCCTTCATGTAAATCGTCGCGCCATTGACGGTTTTGACGGGGAGATCGTTGAGTTCCTGGACGGATTGCGGGCTGCCGTTCATCTCCACGTTGTATTCAAGGGTGCCGAGCTTCGCGGTGCCCGTCGGGAGAATCAGGTTTTGCGCGTTCACGGCGTTTACGATATCAACCGCCGAAAGACCCTTGGCCTGGAGTGAGGTTGGGTCAATATCCACGCTCACGACGCGCTGCTTGCCACCGTACGGGAAGGGCGTGGCAGCGCCCGGAGCGCCGGTCGTGAGCTGCGTACGGATAAAATTGTTGCCGTAATCGAAAAGCTGTTGCTCGCTCAACGTGTCGCTGGTCAGGCCGATCTGGATGACCGGTACAGTGGACGCCGAATAGATGATCACCAGGGGCGGCGTGGTTCCGGGCGGGAGGAATCGCAAAAAGGTTTGCGAAATAGCGGCGGTCTGTGCCAGCGCCGTCTGAATATTCGCGCCGGGCTGGAAGAAAACCTTGATAACGGCGATGCCGTTGAGCGATTGTGACTCAATATGCTCGACGTCGTTCACCAGCACAGTGATGCCACGCTCGACGTTTGTGGTGATGCGCTGCTCCATCTCCTGGGGTTCGAGACCGTTGTAAGTCCAGACCAGAGAAATGACCGGGATGTTGATATCGGGAAAAATGTCGACTGGCGTGCGCAGGAGCACCACCGGCGTCAGCAGGATGATGGCGAGCGCCATCACCACAAACGTGTATGGCCTCCGCAGTGCTAGTCGGACAATCCACATAAAGTCTTAGTTCGCTCTCTCACAACGGCGGCGCCCCATCGTTACCTCCGGGCTGCTCATCCATCGCCGATTTAGCTTAGATTCCTGGGAGCGTCTGTTTGGGTACGGCCCTGATCGCGGTGCAATGCGGCGCCGCGGCTATCCGTTTCGCGACCATCCGCCTTGGATCGAAGGAAGACGCCTGCCTGCGTCTCGAAATAGGATGTCGCGCAGATTAAGCCTCGTGCCGCCTATCAGTTAGAAACATCGAAGGGCGCCGCTCCCCTTGTCTCCACACCCGTTTGATGCCGACATTCTGACACAAGGCACACAGACGGCTCCATCAAAATCGGACGGCGATCCGTGACGATGGGAAGGCGTGAGCGAGGAAGAGCACGCGACGAGAATAGAGCTATTTGTGGGTCATGGTGAAGACGCCATCCCAGCCCGAAGGAGGCTCATCAAAGAGATATTCCTGGCAACGCTTCCAATAGGCGCGGGATGGGCCGTCGTCGGGCCATTTGTCCAGAATGGTCTGGAAGGAGTTTTGCGCGTCTTCCCAGCGGCGCTTGCGGTAGAGCTCATGGGCCTGTTGGAAAAACTCGAGACGGTCACGCACTTCGTCCGGTGTGCCGTAAACGGAGTTATCCGCGGCGCGGCCGATGAGTTCGTAGATGGCCACCGGCTGGAGCTTGCCTTTCACGCGGATGAGATCGAGTTGCCGAAAGACGAAGCCGTCGTTCCTGGCGGCGGAATACGTGGTTTCGTTGACCAGGATGTGCGTGCCGTAGTCTTTATTCAGCCCTTCGAGGCGCGAGGAGAGATTCACGGTGTCGCCAAGCGCAGTGTAGCCATAACGGAGCGCGGAGCCCATGTTGCCGACGCTGGCCACGCCGGTGTTCAGGCCGATGCCGATGTCGAGATGCGGCTTGCCTTCGGATTCCCATTTCTTCTGCATCTCGCGGACGCGGTCCATCATTTTCAGCGCTGTGTCGCAGGCTCTGGCGGCATGGCCGGGTTCTTCGAAGGGCGCGCCCCAGAAGGCCATCACCGCGTCGCCGATGTATTTGTCGAGAGTGCCGTGGTGTTCGAAGACCAGGCTGGTCATGTCCGAGAAATATTGGTTGAGGAAGAGGGCCAGGTCCTGAGCATCGAGATTTTCGGAAATGGTGGTAAAGCCGCGGATATCGCTGAACATCACGGTAATGTCCGTTTTTTTCGGCTCGACGAGACGCGGGTTGACCAGCAGGCGGCGAATAACTTCGGGGCTGAGGTATTGGCCGAAAGCAGAACGCACTCGGCGCTTCTCTTTTTCCTCGAACAGCGAGCGGTACAAGGAAACGAGGAGAACATTGGAAGTCAGGGTGAGGGCCGGCACACTGAAATTGAGCCACCATCCGCGCAGAAATGCCGCGTAATCCACGGCAACCAACGCTGCCAGCAGAGCCATGCCGAACCACATCCAGCGGGGAGATACCAAGGCCATCCAGGTGCCCAGCGGGATGCCGAAGAACAGAATCAGAACAACATCACAAAGGGCCTGTTTGGCGCCGCGTTTCAAGAATCTGTCGTTCAGGATGTTGTCAATGACGTTGGCGTGGATCTCAACTCCTGGAAACGTAGTTCCTCCAAACGGCGTCGCCCGGAGGTCTCCGATGCCCGTGGCGGTGGCGCCGACGAGCACAATCTTGTCGCGAAAAGTTCCTGGTGCGAGCTTGCGGGCAACGACGTCGGCCATCGAGTAGTGTGCGAAAGCGCCGGCCGGGCCCTGATAATTGATCATGATTTGACCGCGGCCGTCCGGATGTATCCGCATGTTGGCGCCGAGCTGGATTTCTGTTAACCCGACCGGCCCATACGTGAGAACGGTTTGTTCCGACTTAACACCCAGAAATGCGCGGGTCGTCATCACGTCGAGAGATGCATAGGTATCCCACTCGTCGAGGTTTTGCGATCGCCCATAAGGCAGGATCAGTGTCGCCCGGCGAATAACCCCATCGGCATCCGGCGGAGCATTGAAGAAGCCGACCCAAGAAACATCGCCAGCCAAGGCAGTAGTCAAAGGAGCGATGTTGGCCTCAGCTCCTTTTGGGAGCATACCGGCAGCTGCAAATTCCTCGATCAAACGGATGCGATCTTCCTTTTGGAATCCTTGGCGAGTTCCGATGACCTGAGGAAACGCGAAAAAACCAAGCTGGTTTGCATACTCATCCAGGGTGGCGCTGTCGATGCCCCGTATGTCTGCATCCGTATACAGGAAGAAATTGCCCAATACGACCGGTCCGAACCGCTGGATTGCTTCAGCGAATTGTTTGTCGGCGTCTGACGCCACCGCGAGCTTTTGCACTTCAGCGGCGATCCATGGATCGATCGCCAAGCCGGCCTTTTTTCGCTTTTCCAGTTTGGCCCAGAGCGCGAGCAGTGCGGTCGAGTTGCGATCCAATTCCGGCTTGCTAAAAGTGATGTCAAATCCCGCCACTTTGGCGCCATCGTCGCGAAGAGCATCCAGCATTCTTGCGAAATTGGTGCGAGGGAAAGGCCAGCGGCCCAGAACCTCCTGCGAATGCTGATCGATATCCACGATGACAATGCGCGGATCGGGCTGCGTGGCTGCGCGCGGACTGTAACGAAAGCGTGTGTCGAGAGTGTCCAACTCCAGCCGCTCTGCAAATTCGAACAGCGGAGTCCGCTTCTCTTGAAGGAACACGAGGTAGTAGAGTGCCAGCGCCGAGATCGTGATGACAAGGCTAAGAAGAAACGAGACGCGATGGCGCCACCAGGACTGCAGAAGCTCGTAGAGGCCGAATGCGCCCCGCCGCTGCCGGAAGCCTTCTGACGGAGCAGCCATGGCGTGCCGGATGCTACTCGCGGAAGATAAAGTTCAGCCGGACACCGGAGACTTCGAGGAGATCGCCGTCGTTCAAGCGTACGGGGCCGGAAATGGGCGTGCCATTGATGCTGGGCATCTTGTCGCCGGGACCGAGGTAGTAGCCGTCATCGCGCTGATTGATCTGCGCGGCCATCTGCGGTTTGAACCAGCCCTTGAGGCGAACGGTGGCCATCGCGGATTTTCCGATGACCGTGAGTCTGTTGGTCAGAACATACTCTTTCTGGTCGGTCTTGCCTTTGAGAACGACAAGGGTCGGGACTTTCATGCGCGTTCCAGCAAACTGCATGGACTCGCCCATGGAGGCAGCCTGCTGCAGCATCTGGCGGCGTTCCTTGGTGTCCAGCACCATGGTTTCGTCGATTCGCGGCGCGGCAGCTTTGCGTCCGGAGTCCCAGGGCACCGGCGCATCGCCGCTGGTATCGACTTTGATTTTGTGCTTGCCGATGTGGATGTTGTC
>WNFA01007123.1_pt1 | contig 16694 bp, 17 predicted proteins | sample 5400481 | NCBI WGS metagenome assembly WNFA01 (sample SAMN13153340, study PRJNA577476) | soil metagenome | isolation source: 120 cm saprolite under Douglas fir tree site 2 hole 1 replicate 2 | place: USA:California | collected 2015-04-18
CTCGCGCCACCCTCCAGCGTGGCCGTCGCCGTGAAAATGATGGGGGTCAAGCCGGAGGAGGGGGAGCCCATCGCAACGAGATGGTTGGTGCCGACCGCAGCGCCGAGCGTCCAGCGGCCGACGGCGGCGATCCCGTTCGCCCCCGAAGTCGCGGGCGTCCCGGTGACGCTGCCGCCTCCATCGGGCGTCGAGAAGGTCACTGACGCCCCGGGGACCGGGTTGTCATATTGGTCCGTCAAGAGAACCGCCGGAGCGATCGGCACCGGCGTACCCCGGGTGGTCCTCTGGCTGTCCCCAGCGCTCAGGACCATGCGCGTGGCTGGCCCGGCAAGCGCCGTCGCAGTGAACGCGCCGAGCAGTGCGTTGGTCGAGACGGCCCGCGCCTCGAGCCGCTGCGCCCCGGCGGTCGACGTCCCTAAGGTCCACGTGGTCTGCGCGAGGCCCTGGTTGTTCGTGGTCGCCGACGCCGGGGCGGTGGACCCACCGCCGCTCGTCACGAGAAACGCGACGGACAAGTTCTTCGCGGGCTTCCCCCGGGTATCGGTTGCTTGGATCACCAGCGGTTGTGGCAGGGCGGTGCCGACGGTGCCCTGCTGTCCGTCTCCCGACACTACCGAGAACGAGAGGCTCGATTCTGCCGGCGCGGTCGTGTCGCGGCTGCACGTGGCAAGCAGAAGGGCTGCGAGGCTGAGCGCGGCCGACGCGGGGAGCAGAGCTCGACGCATAGAGACTCCGGCTTTCGGGGGCTCATCACTATGGGTTTTCATCCCTCCATATGCTAGGGCGTTTTTGCGGCACCATAGGGTGGAAATGGGACAGGGGTGTCAGGGGCAAGAACACCAGGCTTAGTTCCCGTCGTACGCCTGCTGCAACCCCTTGATATCGATCTTTTTCATTTTCAGCATGGCCTGCATGGCCCGGTTCGCCTTCTCGGGATCCTTGTCTCCCAGCATCTTCCCCAGGACGGTCGGGATGATTTGCCAGGACAAGCCATACTGGTCCTGCAGCCAGCCGCATTGATCTTCTCTGCCGCCCGCCGACAGCTTCTTCCACAGGTCGTCCACCTCAGCCTGCGTCTCGCAATTCACGAACAGCGAGATCGCGGGAGTGAACTTGAACTGCGGGCCACCGTTGAGGGCGTAGAATTGTTGTCCCTCGAGCTGGAAGGTCGCGGACGTCACCGTCCCTTTGGGTCCCGGCCCGGCTGACCCGTAGCGCGTGACGCTCAGCACCTTCGAATTCTTGAAGATCGAGACGTAGAAATTCATCGCCTCTTCGGCTTTGCCGTCGAACCACAGGAACGGAATGATCTTCTGCATGTGAGTCTCCTCAGGATTGTCTGTTGCCGTACAGGACGCCGCCCAGCCAGGCACAGGGCGGGCCGGTGACCGCGACGGCGATCGAGTACCAGAGCGGACCGAGCTCGGGCTTGATAACCCGTGGCCACCACGTACAGCGCACCGGCCATCGGTTCACCCCACGGCGGGTAGACTTTGAGGACATGCAGCACCTGGTCGGTGCCGACCGACAGGGCGAAGACGGCGACGAATCCCGCGACCACGGCGCCCACGCTGCGCCAGCGGCGGTGGGGAGGGGCAGGGGGAACAGTGCTCACGCCGTTCATGAGCGTCTCCCCACCGGTGTCGACGCCAACAGCTCGGCCAGCCGGTCGTAGCTCGCCGCCACGCCACTCTCCATGTTGGACTTGATCACCGCGTCGCGCGCCGCCCGCGACTCGTAGCGCATGGTATACGTGAGCGTGGTCTGGCCGTCCCGCTCGACGAGGACGAGCGTACCCAGAGCCTCGCCCGGGTACCACGCCTCATCGAACTTCTCGGTGTTGACGATTCGCTCGGGTGCCACGACTTCGCGGTACACGCCACCCATCCCCATCTTGGTCCCGTCACGATCGTGCTGCCACACGTAGCGGTACTTGCCGCCCACGCGCAGGTCGATCTCGCACACCGGCATCGACCAGCCGGGGGGTCCCAACAACCAGCGCCGGACCAGCTCCGGCTTCGTGTGGGCGTCGAACACCAGCTGGCGGGGAGCGTCGAAGCTGCGCGTCATCACGAGCTCCCGCTCTCCAGGCGTCGTCAGTTTCAACGCTGCGGCGTTTTTCATCGGTGATCTCCCGGGGCTTGCGGTTTGGTCTTGAGCTCATCGAGCAGCTCGTCGAGGCGCCGGTAGTTCCCTTCCCACAACCGGCGGTAGCGTTCCAGCCACCTGGTCGCCTCCCTGAGCCGCTTGGGCTCGAGGCGGCGAGGCCGCCGCTGCGCGTCGCGGCCGCGCGAAACCAGGCCGGCGCGCTCCAGCACCTTCAGGTGCTTGGAGATCGCCGGCTGGCTCATCGCGAACGGCTCGGCTAGCTCCGTCACCGACGCCTCGCCCGACGCCAGGCGGGTGAGGATCGCACGCCGGGTGGGATCGGCAAGGGCCGCGAAGACGGTGTCGAGGCGGTGCGTCGCTTGCATAACTTACTGGTTATATACGGGAGGGCGCGCCTGCCGTCAAGCCCCCGAGGGTGTCAGGCGATCCGCGTCCCCCGAGGGTCCTGCATCGCGCCGCCCAGCGTTCGCGCCACGTCGACGAGGTGCTGGACGAGGCGCGGCGCGTTCGGGCGCCAGACGAGCGCGATCCAGCAGGGGATCGGAGGCTCGACAAAGGGGCGATAGACGATCGCGGTCGGGGTCGTCCGGTACGGGGCGGCGATTGCCTCGCTCGCCAGCGCCCAGGTTTCCCCTGCGGCGATCTGCACGTTGGCCGAGGGCGTTTCCTTCGGACGCTCACGACTGCGTAGCGGGACCAAGCCGCGGTCCCGTAGCGCGTCCTCGATAATGCGGAAGAAGCCAGGCCACCGTTGAGGCGAGGAATGGAGCCACGTGAGGTTCCGCAGTTCCGCCAACCGCACGGAAGGTTTGGCCGCGAGCGGGTGGCTCGCCGGCAGGAGCACGCCCGTGCTCGCGCAGTCCACGAGGCGAAGCGCATCGAACCCGGCGACCGGCCATTGGGCGATGAACACGGACGCGACGTCAATGTGCCCCTCCCGCAGGGCCAGGTCGGTGTCGGCGTCGCTCATGCTCGACACCCGCACCTGCGCCTTGGGGTACGCGCTCCGAAAGGCCGCGAGGAGGTCCTCGATGACCGAGGTGTACAATGCAAGCTCGCCGTGCGCGAACTCGAGGTCGGAGGCGCCGTCCTTAGCGGCACCGCGAGCGCTGGTCACGGCGCGCCCTGCCGCTGTCAGGGTACCGCGTGCTTCGACGAGGAAGGCCTCGCCGGCGGGCGTGAGCCGGATCCCACGCGGGAGACGATGGAACAGCGTCACGCCCACTTCCCGCTCGAGATCGCGGATCTGTTTGGAGAGCGCCGGTTGCGCGACGCGCAACCGACTTGCCGCCCGCAGGAAGCTCCCTTGCTCGGCGACCGCGACGAAGTACCGGAGGTGCCGGAGCTCCACTCAGGTCAATCCTTGTAGCGCGGTATCGACGAACCGCCGGATGAAGTCGATCGCCATTCCGGAGCGAGCCAGCAGAAACGCGCCGGCCGCGGTGCCCAGGAGGTGGTCCGCGCAGGCGGGCACCGTCCGGTCACGAGATAGGCACCCGTCGCGGCGCGCGTTCCTGAGCGCGCGCGCGAGCAGCCCGCGCACCCGATCAAAGTGCCGCCGCACGCGCCCCGCGACGGCGGCGTCGAGCACACCACGCTCGAACGCCACATTACAGATGAAGCACCCCCGGCCATCGCCGGGGCGGCCAATGACGCCGAGCACCCGATCGAAAAACGCTCGGATCTCGGTGGCGGACGCCCGCGGGTCCTCGAGGGGCTCGAGCATGGGGTCCATGACGGCCTGCGAATAGCGCTCCAGGCTCGCGAGCAGCAGGTCCCGTTTGCCGCCGAACGTAGCGTACAGGCCGTAGCGGCTGGCGCCAGTGCGACGGACCAACCGGTCGAGCGGCGTCGCGACGTACCCCTGACGCCAAAACAGCTCCATGGCGGAGTCGAGAGCTTCCGCGGGCTCGAATGCCTTGGTCCGTGACACGCGTCATCCCCGTTCAAGAACGCCTAGTCTGATATAATGGTGGCGTCCCGCACCACGTCCGTCAACCGGGTCGGCGGAAGCCCCCGGAGCCATCGCCGGAGCTATCGCTCGGAGGGCTACCTCCCTTACCAAGGAAGTATTGGACGGGGTCGGCTCGGGGGCGCATGTGTCTAAGCGAAACGTGCGCGCAACCAGGGAGCGTCCATGCAAGTCCCGCTGCGGGTGCTGATTGCAGAAGACTCCGAGGATGACGCTCGGTTGCTCTTACGTGAGCTGCAGCGCGCGGGCTACCAGCCGACATACGAGCGGGTCGACACCCCGGCGACCATGACGTCCGCCCTCGATCGTCATGCGTGGGATCTCGTGATTGGCGACTACAGCATGCCGGCGTTCAGCGGCCCGGCGGCCCTCGCCCTGCTGCGGGCGCGTGATCCCGATACGCCCTTCATCTTCGTCTCTGGCACGATCGGCGAGGACGTCGCGGTCGAGGCGATGAAGGCGGGCGCGCAGGATTTCCTCACCAAGGGCAATCTCCGGCGGCTGATCCCGGCCATCCAGCGGGAGCTGCGTGACACCGAGGTGCGCCGCGAGCGCCGCCGGGCGCAGACGGCGCTGCTCGAGCGGGCCCGCCTGGCGGAGCTGACCTCCGAAGTGGGGAGCGCCCTGACGCGAGGGGAGGCCCTGCGCGAGACGCTGCAGCTCTGCGCAGAGGCATTGGTGCGCCACCTCGACGTGGCGCTCGCCCGCATCTGGATCCTCCACGAAGCCACCGCAATCCTCGCGCTCGAGGCCAGCGCCGGCATGTACACGCAGATCGACGGGCCACACAGCAAGATCGGTTTGATCGCCCAGCAGCTCCGTCCGTATCTGACCAATCAGGTGCCGGGCGATCCGCAGGTTCATGACCAGGAGTGGGCACAGCGCGAGGGGATGGTGGCGTTCGCCGGTTACCCCTTGGTGGTGCAAGACCGGGTCCTCGGCGTCATGGCGATGTTTGCGCGCCACCCCCTCTCGGAGTTCGTGCCCAAGGCCTTGGCATCGGTCGCGAGCGGCTTGGCGGTCGGCATCGAGCGCAAGCGGGCGGAAGAAGCGCTGCGGAGCTCGGAGGAGCGTCTGCGCCAGGCGCAGAAAATGGAGGCGGTCGGCCGCCTGGCCGGCGGGGTCGCCCACGATTTCAACAACCTGCTGACCGTGATCACCAGTTACAGCGCCCTGTTGCTCGAAGATCTCGGGTCGGACGATCCCAAACGCGACGATGTCGACCAGATCCGCAAGGCCGCCGAAGGCGCCGCCGCCCTCACGCGCCAGCTGCTGGCGTTCAGCCGCCAGCAAGTGCTTCAGCCCAAGGCCCTGGATCTGAAGGCGACCGTTGCCGGCACGGAGAAGCTGCTCAAGCGGCTGATCGGAGAGGACATCCAGCTGACCACGGTGCTTGCCCGCGATCTGGGAGTGGTGAAAGCCGACCCCGGCCAGATCGAGCAGATCATCATCAACCTCGCGGTGAACGCCCGCGACGCAATGCCGACTGGGGGGCGCCTGACCATCGAGGCGGCCAACGTGGACATGGACGAGGCCTACGTGCGCGGTCACGCGCCCGCCAGCCCGGGCCGCTACGTCATGCTCGCGCTGTCCGATACGGGAATCGGGATGGACGAGCAGACCAAGGCCCGGATCTTCGAGCCGTTCTTTACGACAAAGGAACCGGGCAAGGGCACGGGGTTGGGCCTTGCCACCGTGTACGGAATCGTGAAGCAGTCGGGCGGATTCATCTGGGTGTACTCCGAGCCCGGTCACGGGACGAGCTTCAAGGTCTACCTCCCGAGGGTCGACGAGCCCGCCGAGGCTGCCGCCGCCGCGACGGCGACCGCGGAGCCACGCGGTGGCACTGAAACCGTGCTCGTCGTGGAGGACGCGGCGTCCGTTCGCATGGTGACCCGACAGGTGCTCGAGCGTTTCGGCTACGTGGTCCTGGAGGCGCCCAACGGCGAGACGGCGCTGCGACTCGCCGCCAAGCATCACGGTCCGATCCACCTGCTGCTCACGGACGTCGTCATGCCAGGGCTCAGCGGTCGGCAGTTGGCCGAGCAGCTGGCAGAGCTGCGACCCGACATGAAGGTGCTGTACGCCTCGGGCTATGCAGACCACGCCATCGTCCATCACGGGATCCTGGAGTCCGGCATCGCGTACCTCCAAAAGCCCTTCACTCCAGAGGCACTCGGGCGAAGAGTGCGGCAGGTACTGGATTCATTGCCGACGACATAGAGGTGCCATGGCAAGAATCCTGGTGATGGATGATGATGGCACGCTTCGGGGCGCGATCCGAGTCGCGCTCGAGGCGGCTGGCTACGAGGTGTTGGAAGCAGCCGACGGGCACGCCGGGTTGCGCCTGCAGCGCGAGCAGGGCGCCGATCTCGTATTGGTGGACATCTTCATGCCCGAGCGGGACGGGCTGGAAGTGATCCGCGCCCTTCGTGCCCAGCATTCCCAACCGACGATCGTCGCCATGTCGGGTGGGGGCCGGACCGGACAAATCGAGGTGCTGGAGGCCGCGGCGGCTTTGGGCGCGTCGCGCACGCTGGTCAAGCCATTCGAACCGCGCCAGCTGCTCAAGGTGATTCGGGAATTGCTGGGCGAGCGCGCGGCCTCGTGACAGGGGCGCCGGCGTGTCGCGAAACCGCCCGTCCGTGCCGCAAAAACGCCCTAGCTCACCCCGAGCAGACCGCCATGTTGGGTGGTCCCGTGCCGGGCCACGTGACATGGGTCACCACGGCGCTGTGCCAGAAGGGCATGTTGTGCGGGAATAAATTCGCGACCGCCATAGACCAGGGGGTACCGACCGATGGCCGACTGGAGGACCGTTGCGGCCGCGACATCGCTGGTCTTCACGTTGGGTCTCGGGTGCTTCGTTCGGCCCGGGTTCGCGCAACAACCGGATTCCGCCGGCGCGCGACCCGATTCCAGCCTATCCGCCGAGGCCCTGAAGAAGCTGAGCATCGAGCAGTTGATGAACCTGCAGGTCACGTCCGTCTCGAAGCGGCCCGAGCGCTTGTCGCAGACCGCCTCGGCGATCCAGGTGATCACGCAGGAGGACATTCGGCGCTCCGGCGCGGCGAGCCTGCCCGAGGCCCTTCGCCTCGCCGCGAACCTGCAGGTCGCACAGCTCGATTCGCGCCAATGGGCGATCAGCGCGCGCGGGTTCAACAGCACGGCAGCCAATAAGCTGCTGGTGCTCATCGATGGGCGCACGGTGTACACACCGTTGTTCTCCGGTGTGTTCTGGGATGTGCAAGAGGTACCCCTCGGAGACATCGATCGGATCGAGGTCATCAGCGGACCCGGGGCGACGCTGTGGGGAGCCAACGCGGTCAACGGCGTGATCAACGTCATCACGAAGGACGCCAAGGACACGCAAGGGTTGCTGCTGTCGGGCGGCGGCGGCACGGAGCAGCACGGCTTCGGAACCGTCCGCTACGGCGCGGCGCTAGGCTCGAGTGTTCGCGCGCGATTCTACGGTCGGGGGTTCGACCGCGACGCGACGGCGTTCCCCGGCGGACGGGACGCCGCCGACGACTGGTACTTGGGGCAGGGCGGGTTCCGGATGGATTGGGATGCATCGAGCGCCAGCCGCGTCACCCTGCAGGGCGATCTGTACGATGGCCGCATCGCGCAGGACAGCGGGGGCGACATCGCCGTCAGCGGACGCAACGTGATCGCCAAATGGTCACGCACCCTCTCCGAAAGATCGAGCCTCGCGGCTCACCTGTACTACGACCGGACTCACCGCGACATCCCGGGTCTGTTTGGTGAGGACCTCGACACGTACGACTTCGATCTGCAACACCGTACGCGATTGGGCGATCGGCATGACGTGGTCTGGGGGCTCGGGTACCGGAACATCAACGATCGCACCGTGATTGGCTCGGACTCCAGCCTGGCCTTCCTGCCGTTGCACGTCGCGCGCGAGTGGTTCACCGGGTTCGTCCAGGACGAGATCGCGCTGCTCCCCGACCGCGTTCACCTGACGCTGGGCACAAAGATCGAACACAACGACTACACCGGGTTCGAGCTCCAACCCAGCGGCCGAGTGAATTGGACGCTCAGTCCGTCCGCGACGCTCTGGGCGGCGGTATCCCGGGCGGTCAGAGCCCCCTCGCGCATCGACCGGGAGTTGTTTGCTCCCGCCAAACCACCCTACTTCCTCGTCGGCGGTCCCGACTTCCATTCAGAAGAAGAGCTGGCCTACGAGCTGGGATATCGCTACCACCAGGGGTCCTTGGCCCTCTCGATGGCGACCTTTTACAGTCGTTATCACGGGCTGCGCAGCCTGGAGCAGGTCAACCCACCCGCACCCGTCCCCCTTGTCATCGGCAACGGGCAGGACGGCGAGTCGTTCGGCGCGGAGATGACGGCCGAGTACTGGCTGACGAACCGGTGGCGGGTGCACGCCGGCTACACGGAGCTGCGCGTCCACGTCTGGCCAAACCCCGGCAGCACCGACGCGTCCCGGGGCGCGACCGAGTCCCAGATCCCGGATCGCCAGTTCTTGCTGCTGTCGTCGGTGGATCTGCCGGCACACGTGGGACTCTCCGCCTGGTTCCGCGCGATCGATGACATCAACAATGAGCTCGTCCCGGCGTATGCCGAGCTGAATGTCACGCTCACCTGGCAGCCGACGTCGAAGCTCGATCTCTCTGTGGTCGGGCAGAACCTTCTGCACGACCAACACCGGGAGTTCGGCGCGGCGACCAGTCCCACGCGTCGTGACATCCAGCGTGGCGTGTATGGAGCGGTTGCATGGCACTTTTGAGAGTCACGACCGCGCTGCTCCTGGTCTGCGCCGCCCGCCTCGGCGCGCAAACGGGGAAGGCCTCCGAGGCTCAGGTGAAGGCCGTCTTCCTGTTCAATTTCGCGCAATTTGTCGATTGGCCCGCTGATGCCGTGCCCGACTCGCAGGCCCCGCTCGTCATCGGGATTCTGGGCGGCGACCCGTTCGGCGACGTCCTCGATGCCACCGTGCGCGGAGAGCGTCGCGGAGCGCGGCCATTCGTCATCCATCGCTATCAACGCGTGGAAGACATCACGCGGTGCGACATCCTGTTCATCAGTCGGTCCCTGGCGGATCAGCCGGAAGAGGTCCTCACGCGTCTCAAGAATCGGCCGATCCTCACGGTGAGCGACGCCGATCGATTCGCCGAACGGGGAGGCATGATTCGCTTCGTGACCGACCGGAGCCGGATCCGCCTCCAGATCAACCCGGAGGCGGCGGAAGCCGCACACCTGACGATCAGCTCCAAGCTGTTGCGGGTGGCCGAGGTCATCACCCCAACCGGGCGTTGAGATGTCGCTGCGCGACTGGCCGATCAAGCAAAAGCTGACGGCGATGCTCGTCCTGATCAGCGGGCTGGTCTTGCTGCTCACGTCCGCCGCGTTCGCCGGGTACCAGTACTGGTCGCTCCGCTCGGCAACGCGCGACGCCCTCGCCGTCCGCGGTCGGATCATCGCCGCCAACAGCACGGCCTCGCTGGCCTTTGCCAACGTTGCCGACGCCAGGGAGATCCTCTCCGCCCTGCGCACCGACCGGCACATCGTGGCTGCGGTCCTGTACGACAAGGGCGGCCACGTGTTCGCGGGGTACCCCACGGGCGTGGCCGGCGATGTCGTCCCGGCGGCGCCGGGGCCGGACGGCTATCGCTTCGAGCGCGGGTTGCTGATCGGCTTCCAGCCGGTAGAAGAAGCGGGCAGCCAGCGTCTCGGCACGTTATACCTCGCGTCCGATCTCGGAGCGATCTACGACACCTTCCGGCTCTCCGGCGTCATCGGCCTGGCCGTCATGGCCGTCGCCTTACTGGCGGCGTACCTCCTGTCCATGGTCCTGCAGGGTACGATCTCGCAGCCCATTCTGGCGCTCGCGGAGACCGCCAAAGCCGTTTCCACGCGACAGGATTACTCCGTGCGGGCCGCCAAGCTCGGCGCGGACGAGCTGGGCGCGCTGACCGATGCCTTCAACCAGATGCTCGGCCGCATCGAGGACCAGAAGAACGAGCTGCAGCGCTACGCCGCCGAGCTCGAGCAGCGTGTGGAGGAGCGCACCCACGAGCTCCAGGAGCGCAACGAGTCGCTGCGGCGCAACGCGGCCGAGCTGCTCGCCGCAAACACCGAGCTCGACGCATTCGCCTACTCGGTATCGCACGACCTGCGGGCACCGCTGCGCAGTATCGACGGATTCAGCCAGATACTGCTCGAAGACTATGCCGGGAAGCTGGACGAGGCGGGACACGAGTCGCTGCACCGGGTGCGCGCCGCCAGCCAGCGGATGGGCACGTTGATCGACGACCTGCTGAAACTCGCCCGGGTCACCCGTGCGGAGATACGGACCGAGGACGTGGACCTGAGCGGCATAGCGCACGACATCGTGGCCGATCTGCAACGGACGACCCCGGAACGACAGGTGGAATTCGCGATCGCCTCGGGGCTCAGGGCGCGAGGCGACGCACGGCTGCTGCGCGTGGCCCTCGACAATCTGCTGCGGAACAGCTGGAAGTACACCGCGAAGCAACCGCAGCCGCGGGTCCAATTCGCCTCGGTCGAAGCGAACGGCGGCCGGGCCTTCATGGTCCGGGACAACGGCGCCGGCTTCGACATGAAGTAGCCGACTTCGAGGGCACCGGCATCGGTCTCGCCACCGTCCGGCGCATCATCAATCGGCACGGCGGCCGGATCTGGGCCGAAGGCGCCGTCGATCAGGGAGCGACGTTCTACTTCACTCTGTGACGGCCCGCTTCCCGCGGGCCTGGAGGCTCTTGTGAACCCGGGAAAGATCCTGCTGGTGGAAGACAACCCTGACGATGTCGCGTTGACGCTGCGCGCGCTCAAGAGTCACAACATCACCAACGACGTCGTCGTGGCGCAGGACGGTGCGCAAGCGCTCGACATTCTCTTCGGCGCAGGGGGCAAGGGCCCCGCGGAGCAGGACCTGCCCGCCGTGGTGCTGCTGGATCTCAAGCTGCCGAAGGTCAACGGGATGGAGGTGCTGCAGCGCATCCGGGCCGACGAGCGCACCCGGCTCCTGCCGGTCGTCATCCTCACGTCCTCCGACGAGGAGCGCGACGTCATCGAGGGCTACAGCCTCGGCGCGAACAGCTACGTGCGGAAGCCGGTGGACTTCGTGGAGTTCACCCAGGCAGCCAAACAGCTCGGGTTGTACTGGTTGCTCATGAACCGGGCGCCGCCTGCGCCCCGCAGGTCCTGACCAGTCACCTATCTCGTTAGCGGTGTCGATTTGGCCCAACCCCATTCCTCCCGCGCATGCCGTGGCACTACACCATCTTCAGCGCTCCCTTGCTGGCGGCAACGGTCATTCCGTTTCTCGACGAGCCGGCGGCGCCGAGTCGCTGATCGGCCGTTCGAGCGCCTTCCGGTCCCACCCGGCGAGGTTGGCCGCGGCGTCGTAGGTGCCCTGCAGGAAGGTCATGACGGCGTCGTCGGGTGACGGCGCCGCTCGGACCGCGACATACGGCAGGATGAAGATGCCCATCGGCGCGTGATAGTACGCGGCGCTCGGCGGCGGGGCGAGGTCTCGAAAGCCTGCCGGCTCGGGCGCCGCGTACGCATAGAATGCCGCCTCCTGGACCGACGCGCTGCCGGGCCAAAAGCCGGCGCTGATCACGTCATGCGAGTACGCCTCGCGCGTGATCCGGTCCGCCCCGGGACGCTCGGGGGCGCGCCGCCCGGAAAACCGGGTCACCGCCAGATCGAAGCTGCCCCAGAAGAAATGAACCGGGCTGCACTTCCCGAGAAAGCTGGCGCGGAATCGCCGGAACACGTCATCGGCCTGAACCAGGATGCGCCAGAGGCGGTGCGCGTAGTCGGGATCGTATGACGCGTGTGTCCGATCGTCGGTAAAGCGGATCGCGTTCTCCACCTCCACGGGCATGGGCCAGAGTTTCACCCGGATCGCGAGGGTTTCGAGCGCCTTGAGATAGAGGTGGTAGAACTCCGCGACCGAGCGCGGGCGCAGCGGCATTTCGTGCACGGCCCCGTCGTCGGTCCGGAGGACGAGCTCGTGCTCGACGAAGTCGAACTCCACATCGAGCGTCCGGGGCCCGTACGGCATCGGGCCGGTCGCGAGGCCGCGTGCGGTGACATGCAGCGCCACCTGCCACCAATGGTTCTGCCAACGCGAGAGGGCGAGTGAGGTTTTCCCGACGATCTGGGTCCACATATGGAGCGTCGCGTACGTGTCCCGCCACTCATCGAGCGAGAGCGCGGGCCAGGCTGGCTCGGTCACCGCGTCCCGCCTTCCGCGTCGCGCGGTGCGAGTCGTTGCCGGATGGCACCGAGATGGTACGCCGCGTGTGCGATCGCACCGATCGCCACGCCCAGTGCGTCTTCGTCCCACACGGCGTGAGTCTCCACGGCCACAAACAGGCTGTCGTACTCGCGTCGCAATTGCGCCTGCAGGTCGGCCCACCCGGCGTCGTCCACCGTAGTCACGGTCCAACTGCGCCCGCGATCGCGCGACGTCTGCTCGCCGCTCAAGGCCCGTGTCGACAGCACCAGACTCGCGCTCACGTGGTGGATGTGACCGGCGACAGTCGAGTGGCCCGGTCCTCCCGGCTGGGAGGCCTGGGCCGCGCTCAACCTACCGAGGGTCGCGAAGATGCCGGTCCCCGGGGATGCGTCGGTGAAATACGTCCAGGGGCCCCGAGGCCCTTCGAAGGCTTCAACGAGCATCCGTCTCAGCAAGCTCACGGTCACGGCGGGCGGCGTACCGGTCATGATTCCTCGACTGACGGTATGAGCAAGATGCAAAGATACCGACTCTACGTTGACACGCTCCACGGGAGCACGCAGCGCTGCTGGCTGCTGGCGACGGCCAGTTCCAGTCCGCGCACGACATTGCGCGCTTGCTCGGGCGTGACCGCTAGCTGCGCCTTCCCCAGGATCGCGTCGCGGACGTTCTCGTAATAGTGCGTAAAGCTCGACGGGATGGTCGGAATCGTTCGAGTTCCCTCGGGCCCGGTCAGCTCGCCGTACAGCTCGGACGGTTCAGCGTCCCAGTCCGGGTCGGCGGGCGTGCGGCCGGCCTTCAGGGCCGCTTCCTGTGGGTCGAGCCCGTATTTGATGTAAGAACCCTTCGTGCCGTGCACCGCGAAGGTCGGCCGCGGGGCGGCCGCGAGCATGGATCCCCGCAGGAGCGCCCGCATGTGTGGATAGTGAAGGGTGACGTCGAAGGCGTCGTCGGCCGCGGCGCCGTCGCGTTCGATGCGAATGTCGGCGGAGATCGCCTGCGGCGTTCCGAACAGCACCAACGCCTGGTCGAGCAGGTGTGCGCCGAGGTCGAACCAGACGCCGGAGCCGGGCAGCGACTGCTCACGCCACGCGCCCGGCCGCAGCTCGGGACGGAAGCGATCGAAGTGGGATTCGTACATCGTCACCCGGCCGAGCGCACCCTGCGACAGCAGGGCTCGCAGCGTCACGAAGTCTCCCACGTGCCGGCGGTTCTGGTAGACCGACAGTACCCGGCGCTGCGCAGCCGCGAGTTGGACGAGCTCGTCGGCTTCCGCCATGGTGGTCGTGAAGGGTTTGTCGATCACGACGTGCCGTCCGGCCAGGAGACATTGCTTCGCGATCGGATGATGCAATGTGTTGGGTGTGGCGATAACGACCAGATCGACGGCTCGGGAGAGCAGCTCATCGACACTCCGCACGAATTCCACGCCTGAATAGTGCGGGTCCGGCGAGCCATGGCGCTGCACGATAGTGGTGAGGCCGAGACCTTCGACCACGCGAATGACGGGTGCGTGGAATGTCTTGCCGGCGAAGCCGAAACCCACGAGTCCGACGTTGAGCATGACAGGGATTGTACCACATGCCCTGTCCGGCTGCCCGAGGCGACGGGGCCGAGCGCGGCCACCTCAGCGGACGTCGGTCGCGCGCAGGGCGGCGTATTTGATGTCTCCCACACCAGGCCGCGCCGGCGTGATCGAGACGGGCGGGCTCGTCACTCGTTGAGGACCACTAGTTCCAGCTCGCCCAGGCGCTTGGGGTCTGCGACCAGGTCGATGGCGGCGATCTTTGCGCCTGGAATCGCAAAGGCGAATGCGACGCGCGGCCGTCCGCCCGAAGCCCACACGAGACCCGGGGCGCCATTCACGAGGGCCGGTTGGGCGGCCCGGGCACGCCCCTTGAATGTCTCGGCCACGGCTTTCGCGCCACGCACTTCCGCCGCTGCCCCCATGTGGACGGCCGCCCCGTCCGCTCGGGCTACGACGTCCGGGTCCAGCACTTGGAGCAACGCCTCGAAGTCACCGGCACGCGAGGCCGCGAGGAAGGCGTCGACGACCGCTCGGTGGCGCGCGCGATCGGCGTCGGAAACCGGGGCCGCTCCCCTCACGCGGCGGCGTGCGCGGCTCGCGAGCTGCCGGGTGGCGCTCGGGGAGCGTCCCACGATGGGAGCGATCTCGTCGAAGGGCAGGTCGAACATGTCGTGCAACACGAACGCCACCCGCTCAGGCGGTGGGAGCGTTTCGAGTACCACCAGGAGCGCCAGGCCGACCGAATCGGCCAGCGCTTCGCCTTCGGTGTGGCCGCTCGCGATCGGCTCGGGTTGCGCATCGAGCGGCTCTTCACGCCGCGCCGTCCGCGAGCGCAGCATGTCCAGGCACAGCCGCGCGACCACCGTCGTCAGCCATCCCTGAAGGTTCTCGACGCCGCTCGTATCGGCGCGGCTGAGCCGGAGCCATGCCTCCTGGACGCGTCGTCCGCCTCGCTCCGCGAGCCGAGCATCCGGTAGGCCACCGCCCGCAGGTGACCGCGGTTCTCTTCGAATCGGTGCGCCAGCCAGTCGTGGTCGTCCACGGTCACATCCGAAGTTCCTCGTTCCGTCATATCATTGACGAGCCTAACCCACCACGATGTGACCAAGGAGCGGTGACGATGAGCAAGATCCGATTGAGCCCGTTTGTCAATTTTCAGGGGCGGGCCCGCGAGGCACTGGCGTTTTATCAAAAGGTGCTCGGCGGCCAGCTCGACCTGCAAGCCTTACGGCTCGAGTCCGACGGTGACCAGATTCTCGCCTCGGACGGCCATCCCGACTACCCGGCTACGGTCGGCGAAAACGTGGCTCTTGCCGTGGGCGGCACGGACAAGGCCCGCCTCACCAAGATCTTCAGCGGCCTGGCCGAAGGCGGCAAGATCAAGATGCCGCTGGCCAAGCAGTCCTGGGGCGGCGAGGTTGGCTGGCTCACGGATCAGTTCGGCATCAATTGGACGGTCAATATCGCAAACGCGTAGGGAGGAGTCGTTGAGCGATCAGCGCTACCAGCTGGAGCCGATCGGTTGGGTCGAATCTCCGCTCGTCGATCGGGCGGCCGCGCCCCGGCAAGGGAATGAAGGCTCTCCGGAGGCCTGGCTGGTGTTCGACGCCCGGTTCAGCGAGGGGCTGCGCGACCTGCAGGTCGGTGACGAGGTGATTGTGCTGACGTGGCTGGATCGCGCCCGGCGCGACGTGCTGATCGTCCATGCCAGGGGCGATCCTGCCAACCCACTGCAAGGAGTGTTCAACACCCGTTCTCCGGACCGCCCCAACCCGATCGGATTGCACCGGGTGCGGATTCTCGCCATTCAGGGCCTGAGAATGCGTGTACGGGACTTGGAGGCGCTCGACCGGACGCCGATCGTCGACATGAAGCCGGTGCTCGACCGCCGCGTCGAGCGTTGAAGGATCCGCTCGCTCCGGTAGATTCACGAGGATGACGGCACCTTCGGCGTGGAGTCCATTGCGGCGGCCGCTGTTCCGCGCGCTGTGGATCGCGGATGTGGTCTCGAGCATCGGCACGTGGATGCATGATTCCGCGGCCGCATGGCTGATGACGTTGCTCGCCCCGTCACCGCTCATGGTCTCGCTGGTGCAGGCGGCCACCACCCTGCCGCTATTCCTGCTCGCCCTTCCGGCGGGCGCGCTGGCCGATATCCTGGACCGGCGACGCATCCTGCTCGCGACTCAGGTGTGGCTGGCCGTGATGGCCGCGTTACTGGGCGTGCTGACGGTGACCGGCGTGGTCCAGCCGTGGATGCTCCTCGGGGTCACCCTCGCCATCGGCGCGGGAAGCGCGGTCGATATCCCCGCGTGGCAGGCGATGATTCCCGAGGTCGTGCCGAAGGAGGAGTTGCCGGCGAGCGTGGGGCTGGGGAGCATCGCGATCAACATCGCGCGCGCGATCGGACCGGCCGTCGCCGGAGTGGTCATTGTCGCCGGCGGACCGGGGCCGGTGTTTCTCATCAATGCTGCTACGGTGCTGGGCGTGTTCATCGTGCTGTGGCGGTGGCGGCGCGAACCGCACCGCGCCACGCTACCGGCGGAGCGTATGGCGTCCGCCGTGCGCGCCGGTTTCAGGTATGTCCGCTTCACACCGGCGCTGCGTGCGGTCATCGTACGCACCGCCGCGTTCGTGCTTTTCGCGAGCGCGCTCTGGGCGCTGCTGCCCCTGGTCGCGAAGACATCGTTGGGGCGCGGACCCATCGCGTACGGTGCCCTGGTTGGAAGCCTCGGCGTCGGAGGGCTGCTCGGCGCTGCGATCTTACCGGTGTGGCGCAGGCGCCAGTCGACGGACGCGATCACGGCAGTGGCAACCGTCGTGTTTGCATTCGG